>Ga0101944_10005225_pt1 | contig 15017 bp, 8 predicted proteins | sample DewCreD2012metaG_FD_75245 | JGI IMG/M metagenome (GOLD analysis project Ga0101944, IMG submission 75245) | Hot spring sediment bacterial and archeal communities from British Columbia, Canada, to study Microbial Dark Matter (Phase II) - Dewar... ...
GACGAATTCAGTCCCGCCTACCCCCCCCAGGAAGGCAACGTCTCCTACGGCGACGTGCCCGGCACCACGGCGGGGGAACTGCTGCTCGATGCCGAGGCGCCGTGTCGGGCGCTGGTGCCCCGCGACGGCGCCTTGGGCGCGAGCTGGACCGCGCCGGACTTCGACGATTCCGGCTGGCGGGCGGGGCTGACGGGCGTGGGCTACGATACGGGGACGACACCGCTCTATGCTCCGCCGCTGCTGCGAACCGATGTGCGCGCCGACATGGAGAAATCCAACGCCACCTGCTACGTGCGCGTGCCGTTCGCGATCGCCGGCACGCCGACGTTCGACGCGCTCCGGCTGGAGGTCAAATACGACGACGGCTTTGCCGCCACTCTGAACGGCGTTCCGCTGGCTTCGGCCTACGCGCCCGAGCCCCTGACCTGGAACTCCACGGCCACCTTCGAGCGGCCGGATGCGGAGGCGTTGTCGTGGCAAGCGTTCGCCTGCTACGGCGCCGGGGGGCTGCTGCGGCCGGGAACCAACGTTCTGGCCCTGCACGGTCTGAACCGGGAACTGTCGGGCCGGCCGTCCCGTTTTCTGGTTCTGCCGCGGCTGTTCGGGACCGCGCTGACGTTTCACCGGGGCTATCTGGCCGCCCCCACGCCGGGGCTGTCCAACGAGCAGGACGCCGGCTTGGTGGCCGGGCCGATCGTCTTCACGCCGCCTGGCGGCGTGTACACGCAGTCCCTGGCCGTCACGCTGGCGGTAACGGCGGGCGTGGCGGAAATCCGCTACACCCTCGACGGCACGGAGCCGGCCACCAACTCGCCGCTGTATCAGGCGCCGATTCCGGTCGGCAGCAACGTCTTGCTGCGGGCGCGGGCCTTCCTTCCCGGTCTGCCGCCGGGGCGCATCCATAGCCACTCGTACCTCTTGCTGGCCGCCGACCTGCAAGCGTTCTCCTCCGATCTGCCGATCATCGTGGTGGATAACTTCGGGGCGGCCGATTACCCGGCGAGCGAACCCAAGCTGCCGGCGGTGGTCACGGTCTTCGACCGCTGCAACGGCTGGAGCGCGTTCACCAACGGGCCGACGCTGACCACCCGCGCCGGCGTGCGGCGGCGCGGGGAATCCACGATGCGCGCAACCAGCGCCAAACCCAATCTGGGCGTGGAAACCCGCGGCGAAGGCGACGCCGACCATGCCGTGGCGCTGCTGGGCATGCCCGCGGATTCCGACTGGGTGTTCTACGCGCCGTACGATTTGGATTGCACGCTGATTCACACGCCGCTGACGTTCGACCTGCTCCGGGAACTCGGTCAATACGCCTGCCGGACGCGGTATGCGGAGGTCTTCCTTAAAGCCAACAGCGGGCCCTTGTCGTACGCCCAGCATTACGCGGGCGTTTACGTGATCACCGAACGCATCAAGCGCGGCGATCAGCGCGTGGATATCGCCCGTCTGTCGGTGGCGGACAACACGGAGCCGAACGTCAGCGGCGGCTATATTTTCCGCCGGGACAAGCCGGACCCCGACGTTTCGGAATTCGTCGGCGGCGGCGTTACGCTGCAATACTACGAGCCGAGCGAGGGGCAAATCACCGCGGCGCAGAAGGCGTGGCTGAAAAACCATCTGGACGCCTTCGCCGCGGTGTTGAACGGCACAAATTTCGCGCATCCGGTCCAGGGCTACGCGCCGTACATCGACACCGCGAACTGGATCGATAACAACCTGATCAACATGCTGACCGGCAACATCGACTGGCCGGCGCTGAGCACTTACCTGCATAAGGACCGCAACGGGCCCATCCGCCAGGGGCCGGCCTGGGACTGCGATCGCGCCCTGGAGTGCGCGGGCGACAGCCGCGACGACAATCCCCGGGCGTGGGACGCGGGCGCGCCGTTTTTCACGTTGGAGTGGTGGCATCGGTTGTTTCAAGACCCGGATTTCTGGCAACGGTACGTGGACCGCTGGCAAGAAGCGCGCCGCGGTCCATTGAGCCTGGACGCATTGTGGGAACGCATTGCCGCCCACACGAACGAGCTGGGCCGGGCGCAGGAGCGCAACTTTCAGAAATGGGCCAACCTTGCGCCCCGCTTCGGCGGATGGGCCGGCGAAGTCCACAACATGTGGACGTGGCTGACCAACCGCATCGACTTCATTGACGGTTCGTTTCCGGCGCCGCCGGCGCTGACGCCGTCCAATCGCTTGCTCTCGGCCGGCGCGACGGTGACGTTGACGGCGGCCACGAACCTGACGATCTATTACACGCTCGACGGCAGCGACCCGCGCGCGCCCGGCGGCGCGCCGGCGCCGACCGCCGTGCGCTACACCGGGCCGCTGACCATCGAGCGCAACACGCCGGTTACGGCCCGGGCCACGGACGGCCTGGCCTGGCAGGGCGCGCCCAGCCACGCGCCCTGGAGCGGGCCGGCGCGGGCCGTGTACGTGACCGATCCGCCGCCGTTGGCCGTCACGGAAGTGATGTACCACCCGCGCGATCCCACGCCGGCGCAGGCGGCCGCGGGTTGGAGCAGCGGAGATTTCGAGTTCATCGAATTGCAGAACACGGGCGCGCGTCCGGCCTGGCTCTGGGGCGTGCGGCTGAGCGACGGGGTCGAGTTCGATTTTTCCACCGGCCGGGTGACGCGCCTGGAGCCGGGGGAATACGCGCTGGTGGTGCGCAACGAAGCGGCCTTCAGCAACCGTTACCCGCAGGCAAGCCGCATCAAGATCGCCGGCGTCTTCGCCGGCGCCTTGGACGACGGCGGCGAACGCGTGGAACTCACCGGGCCGCTGGGCGATGCCTGGGCCTTCGCCTACAGCGACGGACGCGGTTGGCCGGAGGCCGCCGACGGCGCCGGCCATTCCCTGGTGCCGCGCGCGCTGGAAAACCAGGGCCGGATGCTCGATTACGGCGGCAACTGGCGCGCCAGCGCCTACCGGGACGGCTCGCCCGGCGACCCCGATCCCGAACCGCCGCGCAGCGTCGTGCTCAACGAAATCATGGCGCACACCGACTACAGCGACCCCGAGCGGCCGGAGTACGATTCGAACGATTGGCTGGAACTGTTCAATGTGAGCGACGCGCCGCTGGCCCTGGAGCATTGGTATCTCAGCGACAAGGCGGACAATCTGAAGCGCTGGGCGATTCCCGCCGCCCAGGTCATCGCCGCCCGCGGTCGGCTGTTTTTCGACGAGATCAGCGGCTTTCACAGTCCGGTCACCAACGGTTTCGGGATTTCCAAGGATGGCGACGCCGTGTACTTGTCGTATCTGCCCGGCGACGGCACGGACCGTGTGGCGGACTGCATCCGCTTCCAGGGCCAGGAGCCGACGCTTTCGCTGGGCCGCTATCCCGACGGCGGCGAGCGCTGGAGTCCGTTGCCGCCCACGCCCGCCGCGCCCAATGCCGCGCCGCTGCCGGGCGTGGCCATCGTCGAAATCATGTTTCATCCGCCGCCGGCCGGCACGAACACGGAGGAGAACCTGCTGGCCGAGTACCTCGAGATTGCCAACCTCTCGACGCAGCCCGCGCCGTTGTGGTACGAAGCCGGACCCTGGCGGCTGGCCGGAGGCGTGGGATACGTTTTTCCGCCGGACACCACGCTGGCCGCGGGCGAAACGGCGCTGCTGGTGCCCTTCGACCCGGTCGGCAATCCCGCCGCGCTGGCCGATTTTCTGGCTCTGTACGGGCTGACGAACGGCCAGGCGCGGCTGTTCGGGCCCTACGGCGGCAAACTCGGCAACCGCGGCGATCGCGTGGCCCTGGAAAAACCGCAGTCGCCGGACGATATCGGCGCGGACCTTTCGTGGGTCGTCGCGGATGAGGTCATCTACTTCGACCGCGCCCCCTGGCCGGAAGGGGCGGACGGCACCGGCCGTTCGCTGCAACGCTGGCGCTTCGAGGGCTTCGGCAACGACCCCGCCGATTGGTCGGGCGCCTTGCCGCGTTCGCCCGCGGCCTGGCTGGACAAGGTGGCGATCGTTCGGCCCGAGCCGGGCGCGGGTCTGCTGCTGCCGTTCCGCGTGCCGATCGTGCTCTTCGCCGATGCGACTCGGCTGACGGGGCCGGTGCGGGAAATTTCCCTGTTCGTGGACGGAGCGCCGGTGCGGACGGACGGTGAAGCGCCCTTCGAACTGGACTGGGATTCCGCGCGGGACGGCGTCGAGGCGCCCGGCCCGCGGGAATTACGGGGGGCCGTCGTGGACGAGGCCGGCACGAACTGGTCGGCGGCCGTGCCGGTGCGCGTACTGCGGGTGCAAAACGGCGCCGTGGGCGGGTTGACGCACGAGGCGGCGGTGTTGAAGGGGCGCCTCGACGGCGGCACGGCGGAAGTCTTCATTTGCTGGGGCCCCGCCGACGGCGGGACCAACGCCGACGCCTGGGCGCACTGCGCCGCGCTGGGCGCCCGCGGCGAAGGCGAGTTCGAACTGCCGGTGAGCGGGTTGCAGCCGCAGCAGCCCTACTACTACCGCTGCTGGGCGCGCACGGCGCAGCACGCCGGCTGGGCCGCCGCCGGCACGCGCTTTGTGCCGTCCCTCTCCGGCTGGACGCACCGGCTCCAGGTGCGGTTTGCGGGCTATGACCGGCCGAGCGTGTTGCGGGACTTTCCGGCGCTGGTGGCCCTGGGGCCGCACATCGAGGGCTTCGGCTACGAGCAGTTCGCCGCCGCGGACGGTTCTGACCTGAGATTCACCGACGCCGGCGGCACGAACTGGCTGGCGTACGACATCGAACGCTGGGACACCAACGGCACGTCCTACGTCTGGGTGCGCGTGCCGGCTCTGGCAGGCAGCAACGATTGCGTCTGGGCCTACTGGGGCCATCCCGCCGGCGTGGGCGGAGCGACGAACGGCAGAGCGGTGTGGGCGGCGAACTTCCAGGGCGTCTGGCACGGCCAGGACGGCGCGGCGGACGCCGCGGGGCGATGCGCGGCCACGAACCACGGCGCGGCGCCGGCGCCGGGAATGGTCGGCGGCGGCCTGGCGTTCGACGGCGCGACGGCCTGGTTCGATCCCGGCCTGTCCGCCGCCTGGTACACGGCGCAGGCGACGACCGGTCTGACGGTCTCGTTCTGGACCCGGCCGCAAAGCGCCACGGGCACGGTCTTCGGCGAGTTCGGCGGCGGGTGGACGCACCGGCTGGCGATCGAGCCGGCGGGCACGAACTGGGTGTTCACCGTCAAACTGCTGACCAGCACCAATGCCGAGCTTTCCTGCGCGCTGGAGCAGTGGCAGATGCTGGCGCTGGTGTTCGAAAACGGTTTGGCGCGGCCTTACCGGAACGGCGTGGCCGCGCCCACGCCGCTCGGGGCCGCCGGCTTCACGTTTCCGCTGCCGCCGGCCTTCGGCGCGCGGCGCGAGACGAACGGCCTGTCGCGGTTCTACGCCGGCGTTGCCGACGAACTGCGCGTGGCCGCCGCGGCCCGCTCGGCGGACTGGCTGTGGGCCGAATACCTGACCGTGGCGTCCAACGCCGTTTTTGCGCGTTGCGAGAAACGGCCGCTGGAGGAAGACCCCGACGCCAACCGCGACGGATTGCCCGACGCCTGGCAGCGCCGGTTCTTCGGCGATCCGAACCTGCCCCAGGCCGATCCCGAGGCCGACAGCGACGGCGACGGAATGCGCAACCACGAAGAATACGTGGCCGGCACGGATCCGACCGACGTCGCCGACCTTTTCCGGCTGCGGCTGGAAAGCGGCGCCGCGGGCGACGTGGTCTGGTTCCAGACCGTCGCCACGGATTCGAACTATCCGGGGCTGTGGCGCTACTACACCCTGGAAAGCGCCACCAACCTGCCGGCGGCCGTCTGGCAGGGGCTGCCCGGCTACCAGGAGCGGCTTGGGGACAACCGCGTGGTCGCGTACACCAATGCGCCGGCCGGTCGCGATCCGCTCTTTCTGCGCGGCCGGGTGCGGCTGAGCGAACCCTGAGCCGCCCGGCGGCGCGGGCTACGACGGCAGAAAGCGCCGGCTCCAGAGCGCCACGTTCATCAGCGCCCACAGGGTGTGGTTGTGGTTGTGCCGCAGCGCGAGGTGCTCCGCGATCAGCCGCTGGATGAAGGGCCTCTGGAAGTGCTCGCGGATCAGCGGCGTTTCGTTGAGCAGCTCGAGCATGTAGTCCTTGAGCGGACCGCGCAGCAGGTGTTTGACCGGCAGGCTGTACCCCTGTTTGCCGCGCCGCACGATGCGTTCCGGCAGGATTCCCTTCAGCGCGGAGCGGAAAATCCGCTTGGTTTGCAGACCCCGCAGTTTCCAGGCGCCGGGCAGCGAGGCCATGAATTCGACGAAGACATGGTCGATCAGCGGCACGCGAATCTCCAGCGCGCTGGCCATGCTCATCTTGTCCACTTTCATCAGCACGCTGTCGGTCATCATGAAGCGCAGGTCCACGTAGGTTTCGCGGTTGACGCGGTCGGCGGCGTCGCAGCGCGCGGCGTGCTCGCGGATCAGGCGGAAGCGGTCCGGGTTCACCTGCGCGCGCAGGCCGGGGGCGAAGAGGGCCTCGTCCTGCGCCGGGCTCGAGAAGTATTGCCAGCGCAGGTGCAGGCCCTCCTCCGGCAGGCGCGCGCCTTCGAGGAAGCGCTTGAGCATGTTGACGGCGCCTTTTTTCTGCGGCCGGTCCGGCAGCCGCCGCGCGGCGGCTTCGATCACGTGCCGCCGCAGCAGCAGGGGCAGGCGGCGGTAATAGTGGTAGAGCCGGCTGGCCTTGAAGCGGTCGTAGCCGGCGAAGTTTTCGTCGCCCCCCTCGCCGCTGAGGCAAACGGTGATGTGGGCTTTGGCCTGCCGGCAGACCAGCAGCAGCGGCACGGCCGAGAGGTCGGTCATCGGCTCGTCCAGATGCCAGACGGCCTGTTCGATATACTCCGGCTTCAGGTCGTCGAGCATCAGCACGTGGTGCTCGGTGCCGAAGCGCTCGGCGACGATCTGGGCGTAGTCGAGCTCGCTGAAGGTCTTGTCGGGGTAGCCGATGGTGAAGGTGCGCAGCGGTCCGCTGATGTGGCGGCGCATCATGGCCACCAGCGCGCTGGAGTCCAGGCCGCCGGAGAGGAAGACGCCCAGCGGCACGTCGCTGACCAGGTGGCTTTTGACCGCCTCCTCCAGCAGCGCGCGTTCGCGTTCCACGGCCTCGGCGTAGGAGAGGGCCGTGGGCGGGGTGAAGCGCAGGTCCCAGTAGCGCGCGAGCTGCGCGGCGCCGTCGGCGAAGAGCAAGTAGTGGCCGGCCGGCAGTTTCTGGATTTCCCGGAACATGGTCTGCGGCGCGGGCACGAACTCGAAGCCGAGGTAATCGAATAGGGCCTGGGGATTGAGCGCGCGCGGCACGAGCGGCAGCTCCAGCAGGGCCTTGATTTCCGAGGCGAAGGCCAGGCGGCCGTCGCGTTGCCAGTAATAGAGCGGCTTGATGCCGATCCGGTCGCGCGCCAGCAGCAGGCGGCGGGCGCGGCCGTCCCAGAGGGCGAAGGCGAACATGCCCCGCAGCCGCTGCAGGGCCTCCAGGCCGTATTCCTCGTAAGCGTGCAGGATGACTTCGCTGTCCGTGCGGCTGGAGAAGCGATGGCCGCGGGCGGTCAGTTCCGCGCGCAGCTCCTGGAAATTGTAGATTTCGCCGTTGAACGCCAGCCGCAGCGTGCCGTCCTCGTTGGCCATGGGCTGGCGGCCGTGGTCGCTCAGGTCGATGATGCTCAGGCGGCGGTGGCCCAGCGAGACGCCCTCGGCGGCATAGACGCCCTCCTGGTCCGGGCCGCGATGGATCAGGGTGTCGGCCATGCGCCGGACGCGCTCGGCGTCGTTCCAGGTGAATCCGCAGATTCCGCACATTTTCGCAGCTCCTTGTTCAATCCGCCTGTTCGTCGCGGCCGTTCGGCGCCGCGGCGCCGGAGGCGGCGCGAACCATTTTCACGATCACCGGCGAACCCCAGCGGCGCGTCAGGCCGGCGGCCCGGGCGGCGCGTTCGAGGCCGGCCGAGAGCGGCCGGCAGCGCAGCGCGCGGTGCAGGACCATGGGGAAAAAGAACTGGCCGGCCTGCCGCGCCGTTCGAAAACCGTGCGCCGCGAAGGCCTCGCGGATTTCCGCGTGCCGAAACAGGGTCCAGGGCCGGGTATTGCCTTCCAGTCTCTTCTTGGCGCCGAACAGGGCCGGGGCGATGGCGTTGAGACTCTGCCGGGTCGGATAGTCCGCCACGACCGCGCGTCGCGCAACGCGGCACAATTCGCGCACCAGAGCGGGCCAGGCCCGGCAGTGCGTCAGCAACCGGAAGCAGACCGCGGCCTCGAAGGCGCGGTCGGAAAACGGCAGCGCGATCGCGTTGCCGACCACGAAGCGGCAGCGGTCGGCGTTCAGCAGCGGCGCGATGCGGCGGCGGCAATCCTCCGCGCTGCCGAGGACCGTGACGCGGAAGCCGGCGCGGCACAGGGCCGGCGCGAGTTGTCCGTGCCCGCCGCCCACGTCCAGGATGGCCGCGCCGGACGGCAGGTCGGCCAGGAAATCGAGCGCGATGCGTTCCTGCACGGACAGCATCCAGGCGCCCGTCGCGCCGCTGAAGCGGCGGGCGTAATCGTCCGAGGAGGTTTCGATGTCCGCCGTTTCGGGAAACGGCGGCGCGGTGGGCAGCGGGCTGGCGGCGGCGTTCATGCCCGCATACCGTAGCACAAGCGGCCGCGTCTGGCTACCCGCCGCATGTCCGGCGGCCATTTCCGGCGCCAACCGCCGGTGGAATCCCTGGACGGCAATCGGCCCCGACTGCCGAGAGCTATGGAGGGCGCCCGGCCCCGGCCGCCGGCGGCTGGACTTGGGCGTCAGCTTTTTGGACTGCGCCAGTCCTCTGGCGCTTTGGAATGGGACACGGGCCAGCGCAAAGCGGCAGAGGACTGCTGCACTCCAAGGCGCTGCGCGCGTTTGGCGGCAAGGTCAGCGCGCGAGAGGGGACACACCACGCATTGTACACACCCCGCATTGTACACCCCGCATTGTACGACCCCGCATTGTACGCAGTTCATCCTCGTCGCGGGGGAAGGAGATCGTTTTCGCCCGCCCCTGGCGTCGGGATTTGTCTTGAGGTAGTCCGGATGCTCGCGCGCCACCTCCGAGAGAAAAACGCCGTTTGCCTTCATGGGCTTGCCGTACTCTTGGCGGCAACTTATCCACAAAACGGGCCTGACCGCACGCGCGCAAGGAACGCCGCGAGCGGCGTCAACGGCGAAGGGGCGATGGGAAGCCGAGGCGACGGCTTGGGGCTATTCCAGCTACGGTTAGCGGCCGTTGGCGCGCGGCGCCTCAGCCCGGCCGCTGATCGTCTCGCTGCACGGATTCGCTTGCGGCTTCCTGGGCACCCGGGCCGAAGAGCCGGATGCGGCTGGGCCGCACGTACACGCGTTCGCCCGTCTGGAGATTCAACTCGCCCCAGCGGCTCCGGCTCAGTTCGGCCTCGAGCGCTTCGCCGCCGGCGCATGGCCGCAACTCAACCCGGACGAGGGGGCCGATGGCTTGCATCCGGTTCACCACCGCCTCCACCGCGTCGCCCCCTCGCGCCTCCCGCGCCACCTCGATCTCGTGCGGACGCGCGTAGGCCCGCAGCGTGGGCGGCCCGCCATGCGGCGCGTGGCCGGCGGCGGCCAGCGCGACCCGGCCCTCTTCGATGCGGGCGTGGAAAATGTTCACGCCGCCGAGGAAGCGGTAGACGAACGGCGTGGCCGGTTTCTCGTAGACCCGCTCGGGAGTGCCGATCTGTTCGACCCGACCGTTGTTCATGACCACCACCCGGTCGGCAACTTCCAGCGCCTCCTCAACGTCGTGCGTCACGAAAACGCTGGTGACGCGGATCTCGTCATGGAGCCGGCGCAGCCAGCGGCGCAGTTCCTGGCGCACTTTGGCGTCCAGCGCGCCGAACGGCTCGTCCAGCAGCAGGACGCGAGGCTCGACGGCCAGGGCGCGCGCCAGCGCGATGCGCTGGCGCTGGCCGCCGGAAAGTTGGTCCGGGTAGCGACCGCCCAGGCCTTCCATCTTGACCAGGGCGAGCAGCTGCCGAACGCGGCGGTCGATTTCGGAGCGCGAGGGACGGTTGACACGGCGCACCCGCAGTCCGAACGCCACGTTTTCGAAGACCGTCAGGTGCCGGAACAGGGCGTAGTGCTGGAAGACGAAGCCGACGCGCCGGGCGCGAACCGTTTGACCGGCAACGTCCCGGTGATCGAAGCGGATCGAGCCGCTGTCGGCGAATTCCAAACCCGAAAGGATGCGCAGCAGCGTCGTTTTGCCGCAACCCGAAGGTCCCAAAAGCGCCACCAACTCGCCCGGCGCCACGTCCAGCGAGACATCGTCCAGCGCCGTGAAGGCGCCGAAGCGTTTGGTCAGATGACGCACTTCGATGTTCATACGCGACATTGCTCCTTCGGCGGCGCCAGGGCCGCGCGCATCTGTCGGCGGGCGCGCCACTCGACCGCGCTCTTGGCCGCCAGCGTCACCAGCGCCAGCAAAGCCAGCAGCGAAGCCACCGCAAAGGCGGCCGCGGACTGGTATTCGTTGTAGAGAATCTCGACGTGCAGGGGCAGCGTGTTGGTCAGTCCGCGAACGTGCCCGGACACAACGGACACGGCGCCGAACTCGCCCATGGCGCGGGCATTGCAGAGGATGACGCCGTAGAGGAGCCCCCACTTCACGTTCGGCAGCGTCACCCGCCAGAAGGTTTGCCATCCGTTCGCGCCGAGCGTGATGGCCGCCTCCTCTTCCGCGGTTCCCTGCTCCTGCATCAACGGGATGAGTTCGCGCGCCACGAACGGGAAGGTCACGAAGAGCGTCGCCAGCACGATTCCCGGAACGGCGAAGACGATTCTGATGCCACGCGCGTCGAGCCAGGGCCCAAGCCAGCCTTGAAGGCCGAAGATCAGAACGTAGATCATCCCCGCCACGACCGGCGAAACCGAGAACGGCAGATCGATCAGGGCGAGCAGCACCTGCTTTCCCCGGAACTCGAACTTTCCGATGGCCCACGCCGCCGCCAGTCCGAACACGAGGTTTAAAGGCACGGCCAGCGCGGCTGCCAGCAACGTCAGCCGGACGGCGGCGCAGGCCAGCGGCTCGCTGACGGCTTCCAGGTAGCAGGCCACACCCTTGCGCAGCGCCTCGGTGAACACGACGGCCAGCGGCAGCGCCAGGAAAAGCCCCAGGAAGGCCAAAGCCACGCCGAGCAGCGTCAGGCGCACAAACCGCGGCTCGGCGAGGGAAGCGGCGGCTATGGCGCGGGTTGGGCGGCCGCTCGATCGATCGGTGTCGGTCGGCAAGGTCGTTCTCCTCACGTGTGGCGGCAGCGGCCCCAGCACTGCAGCAGGTTGATCGCCAGCAGGAGCGCGAAGGATGCGACCAGCATAGCCACCGCCAGGGCCGTCGCGCCGGTGTAGTCGTACTGCTCCAGTTTCGTCACAATCAGAAGCGGAGCGATTTCGGTCTTCATGGGCATATTGCCGGAAATGAAGATCACCGACCCGTATTCGCCCACCGCGCGTGCGAAGGCCAGGGCGAAGCCGGTCAGCACGGCCGGGCAGAGGGCCGGCAGACCGACGCGCAGGAACGTCTGCCACCGAGTCGCCCCGAGCGAAGCGGCGGCTTCCTCGACCTGCGGGTCGAGGTCCGCCAGAACCGGTTGAACCGTCCGGACGGCAAAGGGGATGCCGATGAACACCAGGGCCAGGGTCACGCCCAGGGGTGTGAAGGCGACTTTCACACCCCAGGGATCAACGAGGCTTCCCACCCATCCCTTGCTCGAATAGATGGCCGTGAGGGCGATGCCGGCCACCGAGGTGGGCAGAGCGAAAGGCAGGTCCACCAGGGCGTCGATCAGTCGCCGCCCGGGAAAACGATAGCGCACCAGCACCCAGGCCACGATCAGACCGAAGACGGCATTGATCAGCGCGGCCGCCAGGGAGGCGCCGAAGCTCAGTCGGTAAGAGGCCAGCGCACGCGGCGAGGTCACAATTTGCCAGAACTGCGCCCAGGAGATCTGGGCTGTCTCGAGAAAAATCCCGGCCAGCGGGATCAGGACGAGCAGACCCAGATACAACAACGTGAAACCGAGCGTCAGGCCGAAGCCCGGAAGCACGCTGGGTTTCCGGAATGCCATTATCCCTGCCTCCTCCTGCTGCCGAGCCGCGTCGGCGGCTACTTCTGGTAGATCTGGTCGAAAATTCCGCCGTCGGCAAAATGCGCGGCGTTGGCCTTCTGCCAGCCGCCGAACACTTCATCGATGGTAAAGAGCTTCAGTTTGGGAAACAGGTCCGCATAGCGCGCCGCTGCCGCCGGCAGGGTGGGGCGATAGAAATGCCGTCCGGCGATGTCCTGAGCTTCCGGCGAGTACAGGTACTCGAGATAGGCCTGCGCCACGGCGCGGGTGCCGTGGCGGTCCGCGACCTTTTCGATCACGGCCACGGTGGGCTCGGCCAGAATGCTGACGGAGGGCACGACCAGCTCGTACTCGCCGGGATAGAGTTTCTGCGCCGCCAGGAGGAGTTCGTTCTCCCAGTTGATGAGCACGTCCCCAATGCCGCGTTCGATAAACGTGGTCGTCGCGCCTCGGGCGCCGGAGTCGAGGACCGGCACGTTCTGGAATAGCCGGGCCACGAACTGCCGGGCCAGCGCCTCGTTCCCCCCATTGGTCTTCAGCGCGTAGCCCCACGCCGCGAGGTAGTTCCACCGGGCGACGCCCGACGTCTTCGGATTGGGCGTGATAACGCAGACGCCGGGGCGAATCAGATCATTCCAGTCTTTGATGCCTTGAGGGTTGCCTTTGCGCACCAGCAGGGCCACGGTCGAGACATACGGCGAACTGTTGTTCGGCAGCTTCTGCTGCCAGTCGGCCGGCAGCAGGCGTGCCTTCTGCGCAATCGCGTCAACGTCGAACGCGAGCGCCAACGTCACCACGTCGGCCGCCAGGCCGTCGATCACGGCCCGGGCCTGTTTACTGGAACCCCCATGCGACTGGTTGACGGTGACGGTATCGCCCGTCTTCTTCTTCCAGTAGTTGGCGAAGGCGCGGTTGTACTCCTGATAGAACTCGCGCGTCGGGTCGTACGACACGTTCAGCAGCGTGATGTTCTTGGCGGCGGCAGAGGCGACGAGCGCCAGAGCCGTCGCGGGAGCGATCCATGGCTGGGATTTCATGATGGCCGCTGTCGTTTCCGTTGCGTCGTTCTGCCACTGCAGACGCGCACTCGTCGGACCTCCTGTTAACGAGTTAGACTATAGACTTAGTCATATTATAAAGGAAATGCATCACAGCACGTCGGCCAGCGTTGTTTCCTCCATTTTCGTTGCCACATAGTCCCGCACCTCCCTGAACACGGTCAGCAGCCGGCGTTCTTTCTCGACGGGCGTTGACTCATAGAAATACTTGCTGACCGACTCAATCGGTGCGAGGGCCCCATCCAACAACCGAATGACTTCCGCCAGGGATATGGCGGAGGGTGGCTTGGCCAGTCGAAAGCCGCCACCCTTGCCCTTCGAACTGCGGAGATACCGCGCACGCTTGAGGAGCAGGAGAATCTGTTCCAGGAACTTTTCCGGTATGTCCTGGGCGGCAGCGATCTTCTGCGCGGGGACAAAGCTCTCCTCGCGCTGGCGCGCCAGATACACCAGAGCAAGGAGCGCATATTCGCTGCGTGCGGTCAGTTTCATCAGTCTCCTGTCGGTCCGTTGCGGCAGCAGCCGGCCGTGGACATCTAATAAACGATGAATACAATAGGATAAGTCGTAATCATCGTAAACAAAAAAGTTGCTGCCTGCCTGAGGTCCCTTTTGAAGGGGCGTTTTCTTTTGAAGTTGCAGTGCCGAGGCCTTCCGTTCCATGATGTTGGCGAATCGTGGCAGCCAATCCGCGCCGGAGGTTCGGCCGCGGGGACGGACGGCCGCATTCCCAAACGATGAACGAAAGACCTTTCGGACAGCGCAGCGGTTTTCGGGTGCCTCCAGTCAACATCGGCGCCATGCGCCTGCCCCGCGACACCCGCGAGGCCGTGGCCCTGATCCGCCGGGCGATCGATGCGGGCATGCGGTATATCGACACCTCGCGGGGATACGGCGAGTCGGAGTGGGTGCTCGGGCGGGCCCTGCGCGACGGCTACCGGCAGAAGGTCATTCTGTCCACCAAGTGGTCGCCCTGGGTCACGCGCATCCAGCCGGATGACGACGCTTCGGCGGGGTGCGTGCGCCGCCGGATCGAAGAGCAAATGCGGCGGCTGGACGTCGATTACCTGGATTTCTATCAGATTTGGAACATCGACAGCCGCGAACACTACGATCAGGTGGTTGCGCCCGGCGGTCTGCTGGAAGGTCTGCTGAAGGCCCGGGCCGATGGGTTGATCGGTCACCTGGGCTTCACGACCCACGACACGGTGGAGAACCTGCTGACGTACATTCGCGAAGCCGAATGGTGCGAAATCATCCTCTTCACCTACAATCTGCTCAACCGCACCTACGCGCCGGCGATCGAGGCGGCGCACCGGCAGGGGATCGGCACGGTCATCATGAACCCGGTCGGCGGCGGCCGGCTGGCGGCGGGCGGACCGGTGCTGGACCGGCTGGCCGCCGAGGTCGGGGCGGTTTCCGTGCCGGACCTGGCCGTGCGCTACGTGCTGTCGAATCCCCATGTGGATGCCATCATTTCCGGCATCTCCAAGGAGCGCGACGTGCGCGACACCATCGCCGCGGCGGAACGACCGGTTTTCGACGCGACGCAACGGCGGCGCATCGAGGGCGTGCTGGACGAGATCGCGCGCGCCTCGGCCGCCTTTTGCACGGGCTGCAAGTATTGCCTGCCCTGTCCGCGCGGGATCGACATTCCGGCGGTCATGGCCTGCGTTTTCGACTACCGCCACTGGGGGCTGCCGGCGGCCGCGGCGGAGCGCTATCGGCGCATTAAAGAAGCCCGCGCCGACGCCTGCGTGCGTTGCGGCCAGTGCGAGCCAAAGTGCACGCAGCACCTGCGGATCATGGACGAAATGCGCTTTGCGGCCGAGGTGTTTCGGACAGCGGAGTAGAATCC
>Ga0101944_10005226_pt1 | contig 15012 bp, 12 predicted proteins | sample DewCreD2012metaG_FD_75245 | JGI IMG/M metagenome (GOLD analysis project Ga0101944, IMG submission 75245) | Hot spring sediment bacterial and archeal communities from British Columbia, Canada, to study Microbial Dark Matter (Phase II) - Dewar... ...
GATTCATGCTTGGCAGCATTCTGCTCTACCGGGACTTTAAAACCCGCGGCTGTGACCTGCTCCCCGGAGAAAAAGCATGAACGCTCCTCGGCCTGCTCTCTGGAAAAAAGCGCTGGGCTTTTGGGCGATTTTCATGATTTTTTATTTCGCCTATAAGTTTTTCCCAAACCCGGTTTTTGCCATTTTTTGTGGCATCACCGAATCGAACTTTCAGCACTTCAAAGCTACTTTTTTCGCGTGGATTTTCGTAAACGTGCTTGAATTCGGCCTCTACCGCGCCCAAATCGGCGACCGTGAAACCTGGTTCTACTCGCGGCTGGGGACGGCCATTTTCCTGCCCTGGTTTGTGTTCCTGCTCTGGTATTTGTGCGCCGCCTTCTACGGCCAGATGCCCAGCATCCCGCTCGAAATCATCTACGCCAACCTGATGACGGTCATCGTAGGCGCATTTGGCGTCATCTTCGAGCGCGGATTGGCGCAAATCAAGTATGCGGGAGAGTTAAAGTTTGTGCTGTGGGCGCTGTTCCTGGCCTCGCTGGCGCTTTATCTGATTTTTACGTTCGTCAAACTCCCCTGGGCCGATGTTTTTATCGAACCAGATTGGAAATAACCATCTTCTGGAGGAATTGCTATGTGTAAACGCTTTGAAAACAAAGTTGCCATTATCACCGGGGCGGCCTCGGGCATTGGGCAGGCGGCGGCGGTCCAGTTCGCCCGCGAAGGCGCAAAGGTGACGATTTGCGATGTCAACACCGAGGGGTTGGAAAAAACCCACGAAATGGTGGCCGGAGTCGGCGGGGAATGCCTGGTGGTAAAGGTCAATGTCCGGTCGCAGGAAGAAGTCGAGGCCTGCGTCAATGCTACTCTCGAAAAATTCGGTACGATTGATATCCTCGTCAATAACGCCGGAACCGGGCAGTTCGTGCCGTTTGCGATGATGGACAACGAGGAATATGACCGGGTGATGGACATTAACGTGCGTGGGATGTTCTTTTTCAGCCGCGCCGTGCTGCCGACCATGATGGACAAGGACTACGGCAAAATCGTCAACATTACCTCGATTATGGGCGAGGTGGCCGGGCAGGGACAGAGCATCTATAACACCAGCAAGGGCGCGGCCAAGATGATGACGCAGGGCATCGCGGTCGATTGCTCGGGCTATCACATCAACGTCAACGCGGTGGCGCCCGGCATGGTGCTGACCGGCCTGACCCACAACATGCTCGGCGACGAAGACCAGGTTACGTATTTCCTCGAGAAAATCCCCCAGCGGCGCATTGGCACGCCCGATGACATCGCCAGCGCCATCCTGTTCCTGGCGAGCGACGAGGCCTCGTACATTCACGGGACAACGCTCCACGTGGATGGTGGGATGATGTGCACGCGGATGTAGTTTGAGACGAGCAAGAGCCTTGCGGGAAATTTTCGGCGCAAGGCTCTTTTTGTTTTCGATGGATAACGCCAAATTGTGGGCTACAAAATCCAATTTTTGACAGTACAATATTCTTGTAGCTTTCTCTGTTTTCTTTTCACTTTCTATTTTCCATTTTTCGAACCGCTATGACCCCTCAAACCATCATCACCTCCGGCTTTTGGCATGACCGCCTCGAAATGAACGCCCGCCAGGCCATCTTCTACCAGTGGGAACAACTGGAAGCCAGTGGCTGTATTGATAACTTCCGCATTGCCTGCGGGCAAAAGGAAGGCTTCCGCGAAGGCTACTTCTTCGCCGATTCAGACGCCTACAAATGGCTCGATGCCGCCTCACGCATCCTCACCACCGACCCCGCCCCCAAGCTGAAAGCCCTGGTCGATAACCTGATTACCCTGCTCGAAGCGGTCCAGGAACCGGATGGCTACATCTACACCTACAACCAGATTCACTTCCCCGGCCAGCGCTGGGTGGTCTTGCAAATTGAGCACGAATTCTACTGCCTCGGCCACCTGATTGAAGCCGGGATTGCCCATCACCGCGCCACCGGCGAAACCCGCCTGCTGACCCTCGTCCGCCGCGCCGCCGATTTGCTGGTGCATGACTTTATGATTGCCACCGCCGCCCAAACCGACGGCCACGAGGAAATTGAACTGGCTCTCATTCACCTCTACCGCCACACCGGCGAAAAAAACTACCTCGAGCTGGCCCGCCGCTTTCTCGAGCGGCGCGGGCGCATCCCCTTCTTCCCGCTCCACATCTTGAAAGTGAACAAACTTTACGAAAAACGCCGCCAGCAAATCAATCAGCAGCGCGCCGCCTACCTCGAAAAGCACCCCGAACACGCCGCCTTCAAACTCAGCGTCATAATCGAGCCGGGAGATTCCGGGATAGACCATGCCGATCATGTCCTGGGAACCGGAAGGATCTGCCTTGCCGGCGTTTTCAGCGCGATACAGCTCGCGCGCCAGCGAAGCCGGATCCCTGTCCGCAGGCAGAGAATCATGCCAGATGCGTCTGGCGACCCTGCGCGTGCCGGTGGCCATGCCGGCCCGGTCCATGAAGCGGATATCCGGCTTGAGAGACACGACTACCATCGAGCCCGGCGGATCGGGGTTGAGGCGGGAGACGAAGGGCTGATCTATCCATCCCCCGGCCAGGGCCATCCTGAATGGTATGTTTCCAATAGCCGGCGTCAGATCGAGCGGGGGCCGTCGATCCGGCTTTTTCTCGCGCCTGGCTTCCTGCGCGCTTGTCATCCGCCGACGAGATTTTCCTCCTGGACCGTTTTCTTTCCGGCCTTCCTGTCCAGGTACTGCTGTTCGATCCAGCGGTATGTCTTTTCCAGTCCTGTCTTGAGGGGGGTCGAGGGCTCCCATCCCAGCATTTTGCGAATAAAGGTGTTGTCGCTGTTTCTGCCGGCAACGCCGCGCGGAGCGTTGAGGTCGTAGATGCGCTTCAGCTTGACGCCCCCTATCTCTTCCACAAGGTCAACGAGCCTGTTTATCGAGACAAGCTCGCTGGAACCGAGATTTATGGGCGTGGCCACCAGCTTGTCGCAGTGCATGATCATGTCTATGCCCTTGACGCAGTCTTCGATGAACATGAAGCTTCGCGTCTGTTTTCCATCGCCCCAGATTGTGATCTCGCCGCTGCCCGTGTGTTTGGCCTCAATGACTTTTCTGCATATCGCCGCCGGCGCCTTTTCGCGTCCGCCGTCCCATGTTCCCCACGGACCGTAAACATTGTGGAACCTTGCGATGGCGGTGTGGAGCCCGCGTTCGGCCCAGTATTCCTGGCAGAACATTTCCGAGATCAATTTTTCCCACCCGTAACCGCGTTCGGCCATTGCGGGATATGCGTCCGATTCCTTGAGCGCCCGGACATTCGGATCCTGCTGAAGGAGGATGTTGTAGGCGCAGGCGGACGATGAGAAGAAATAGCGCCGGGCTCCGGCCCGATAGGCGGATTCAATCATGTGGGTGTTGATGAGGACGCTTCTGAGGCATTCCACGCGGAATCGCTCAATAAAGCCCATGCCGCCCATATCCGCGGCAAGGTTATAAACCTCGGCAGCTCCTTCGCATGCCCGGCGGCAGTTTTCCTCCCTGCTCAGATCGAGGCACAGGCACTCGACGCCCGGCACTCTCTGGTACCAGTTCGGGACAGGTTTCTTGTCCACGGCCCTGATGCGGGTGAAGCCCTGGTCGTGGAAGTAGCGCACGAGGGAGCCGCCGATGAAACCTCCCGCTCCCCCGATGACAATGAGATCGTCTTTTGCAAGCAGGTCCCTGGCCTTTGGGTTGTTTTTCGCTGACGGCATTGGCGCGCACCTCCCCCCTGTTTCGACATTTTTCGCGACCCTGGTCATATTGATGATCGGGGCGCAAAGCAGGCGATTTGTCGCACTTTTCGGCGGCGCGGTCAAACAAACTTTGGGGTCAGGTTGCGTCGTCAACAGGCAGAGAAAAGGCCTTCAGGCCTGTTTTCGGGTCCTTTGCGCGGAATTCGCGGATACGGTTCAGAATTTTTCCGGCGACATCGTCGGGCACGCACGTGATCAGGGCGTTGTTACCCTTCGGCCAGACGTGATCCAGAAGGTGCGGCTCGCTGTGCGTGCCGCGTCCCATCACCTTCGTCCACTTCGTGAACGAGGCAATCGGGCAACAGTCGGCAAGGAGCCCGTCAATGCGGCTGTCAATGGCTTCGTTGTACACTATGAGGACCAGTTTCATGTTCCGGACTCCGCTTCTTGGACGCGCCTTGTGCGCCTGATTCTCGACTCGAATATGCTGTAAATGGTCGGAACCAGGATGAGCGTGACGAAAGTTGACACTGTGAGGCCCGCTATGACTGTCATTCCGAGAGGATTCCATACCTCTGCGCCCTGCCCTTTCTTGAAGGCCATGGGTATGAGGGCGACTATGGTGGTGAGGGCCGTCATGAGAACAGGCCGCAGGCGAGTGGCTCCCGCCCTGCGGACCGCCTCGACCATGGACAATCCGCGCGCTCTGAGAATGCCGATGTAGTCCACAAGGACGATGGCGTTGTTCACCACCGTGCCTATGAGCAGCAGAAGGCCGAGAAACACTATTACGTTGATGTGATATCCTCCCGCCCACAATCCCCAGATTACTCCCGTCAGGGCGAAGGGCACCGAGAACATTACGACGAAGGGGTCGAGCAGCGATTCGAACTGGGCCGCCATGACCATATAAACGAGAATTGTGCCGATGATAATGGAGAGAGTGAGCCAGAAGAAAGACTCCCTCATTTCCTCGCTCTGGCCGGCCATGACGATATCCACTCCGGGCGGCACCTGCAGTCTGGCCACCTGTTTCTTTATATCTTCAGTCACAGCGCCCAGCGCTCTGCCGTAAACGTCGCCTGTCACGTTCACGACGCGGGTCTGGTCTTTTCGGTCAATCTGAACCGGACCCAACTCCCTGCGTATTTCCGCGACATTGTTGGCCCGCACGATCTGCCCGGAAGGCAGGCGGAGCGGGAGGTCGGCCACGTCCTGGGGTTCGTTCCTGTCCTCCTCGCGGAACCGGACGAATATGTCATATTCGTCTCCGTGTATTCTGTACTTGCCGGCCTCGGCTCCGTAGAAAGATGCCCTGGCGGCGTCGCCGACCGAGTAAACGTTCAGCCCCATCTGTGAAGCCCTGGCGCGGTCGAGGGCGATCTGTATTTCGGGCCGCGCCTTTTCGCGCGAGACCGACACATCTATGGCGCCCGGGGTGGACAGCGCAATTTTCTGGATTTCGGCGGCCAGCCTGTCCGTTGCATCGAGGTCGTCGCCGAGAATGTTGACGGTAAGGGGCCGTTCCCCGCCGAGGATCATGCCGGACATCATGTCCGTGGTTTCAACCGTGAATTTGTCTATGTCGAGTTCGGATTTGAGTTCGGCGATCCTGCGACGCAGGGCCGCGGCGATTTCCTGGTCCGATCTCTTCCTGTTTTCGGGCTTGGTCAATCGCACGGAAAACGAGCCGATGTGCGAGCCTTCGTTCTGCATGACCGCTCCCATGCCGCCTGATGTGCCGCAGCGTGTGAATCTGGCCACGTATTCCGAAGGCTTGATCTCTTCGCGCATGATCTGGTCTATGCGACTCATGGTTCTCGCCGTTTTTTCCACCCTGGTTCCGACCGGCATGTATATGGTGCCGCGGATCGAGTTGCGGTCTTCCTTGGGCATGAATTCGCTTCCAAGGCGGGGAACCATCAGCAGGGAGGAGACGAAGATGAGCATTGCCGCGCCGACCACCGCCTTCTTGCGGGAGAGGGCCCAGCCCAGCGCGGCGGAATATGCGGCTTCCATTTTCAGAAAGATTTTCTCAGACGCAATGAAGAACGGATTTGAAGATGCTCCGATGAACCGCTCCGCTCTCAGGAGAACCGAAGCCAGCATGGGGGTCAGGGTGAGAGACGAAAAGAGCGAACCGAGCAGGGCGATGCTTGCCACCACCGCGAATTGGCTGAAGAATATCTTGGTTATTCCTTTTACAAACAGAATCGGAAAGAATATGCAGACAGTCGTCAGCGTGGAGGCGGCCACCGCCAGTCCGACCTCTGTGGCGCCGTAGATGGCTCCTTCCTCCGGCAGTTCGCCTTCCTCCCTGTGACGTGTGATGTTCTCGAGGATGACTATTCCGTTGTCAACCACCATGCCCACGGCAATGATGAGTCCGAAAAGGGTCATCATGTTTATCGTGTACTTCAGGAAGAACATGGCCACGAGGGCGAGCAGGAGCGAGAAGGGTATTGCAAGAGCGATGATGAGCGTGGCGCGCCACCGTCTCAGGAAAACGAGAACGACAAGCATCGCAAGCGCTGCGCCCTGCCACAGCGTTGTGGTCAGATCGCCTATCATTCTTTCGATGTCTTCCGATGAATCCATGACCGGAACCAGGCTGACATCGCGCGGCAGGCGCGTGGAGAGGCGGGCGATCTCTTTCTTGACCGCATTGGCCACCTGAACCGTGTTGGCTCCGGATTGCTTTCTCACGACGATTGCGGCGCCTGATTCGCCGTCCACGGACACATACTGAGCGATTTCCTTGAACGAATCCTCCACCTCGGCGACATCCACCAGCCGGATTGCTTTTCCATTTCGGACGGCCACCACGATGTTCTTCATGGGTTCCACGTCCTTGAACTCTCCGGGGACTCGCACAAGATAATCTGTGTCGCCTGTCTTGACGTTGCCGGCCGGAACGTCGAGGTTCTCCGCTCCGATGGCGGCGACAAGGTCCTTGAGCGTGAGCGCGTAGCCCGCAAGGCGCTCGCGGTCCGCGTGAACGTTGATCTGGCGCTCGATCGGTGTGATGACCGCGGCAAGCGCCACGCCCGGCAGACGTTTGATCGGATCGGTGATGTTGTCTTCGAGTATTTCCTTCAGTCGGGGGTAACTCTCCTTTGCTCTGACGCCGAATATGAGGATGGGGAAGTCCGCCATGTTGAATTTAAGCACGCGGGGCGGGTCAATGTCGTCCGGAAGGAACATCTTGGCCTTGTCTATGGCGTCCCGCGCGTCGTTGGCGCGGGTGTCGAGATCGGTCTGCCATTCGAACGAAAGAGTTATCTTCGAGAGACCCTCCGAAGACACCGAGGTGATGTGCTTGAGGTCGGGAATGGCCGAAAGCGTGTCTTCGAGCACCTTGGTCACCTTGGTTTCCACGTCCTCCGGCGCGGCGCCCTCGTAAACGGTCATGACTGTCAGCGCCGGAATGTCCATGTCTGGCATCATGTCCACCGGAAACTGGAACAGGCAGAAGGCGCCGACCATGACGATGGCCAGGAACGACATCAGAGTCGTTACGGGATGTTTTACCGCATAGGCCGGCAGATTCATCGAGCGCTTCCCTCCGATGTTTGCGCTGTTTTGATCGAAACGCCGTCGCTGAGTTCCTGGCCTGCGGAAATCAGGACGATGTCGCCTGCGCTCAGACCATCAAGCGCCTGAACCATCTCGAAATCGCGTATGCCGAGCTTCACTGGCCGGCGTCTGGCGACTCCTTTCTCGGCCACGTACACAAAGGCCTGATTGCCGTCCGTCCTGACTGCGGCCGCGGGAATGACAACTGCTCCCTCAATCCGCTCCAGATCAATCTGCACTTTGACGAAGCCGCCCGCCCTCAATTTGCCCGCGCTGTTGTCCACAATGATTTCGATGGTTCCGGTTCTTGTTGCTGGATCTATTGAGGGGTACACGCGGCTCACCGCGGCCTCCAGGGACGCCCCGGATGTGTCGCGGATGACGACCCTGGTCCTGCCGGGGGAGATCGCCGCCAGGTGGCGTTCCGGAACCGCGGCCACGATTTTCACGGAAGAGGTGTCCTCTATGGTGAGCAGCGGCGCGCCGGCGTTCACGAGGTTTCCTTCGTCGAGATGTTTGCGGGTGACGACGCCGTCCAGAGGGGACGCTGGAGTGGACTCCCTGAACTCTATGGATGCGAGAGCGAGCGCCGCTTCGGCCTGCGAGCGCGCAGCTTCGGCTATTGTCCGGGCGGTCACAGCCTTGTCCTTCATCTGTTCGGTGACGGCCCCCTTCTCGAAAAGCGCAAGCGTCCTTTTTTCCTCCCGCGCCGCGTCGTCGAACTGCGCGCAGGCTATCGCATGCGCCGCCTGGGCCTGTTTGAATCGCGCTTCGTATGTTGCCGTGTCAATCCGCGCGACCGTCTGGCCGCGCTTGATCATGCAGCCTTCGGTGATCGGCTCCGCAGGACCGTCCGCCCTTTCCAGGGCCAGTCGTTCGAGGCGTCCCGGCACCTTTGATGCAAGCAGGACGGTTGCCATGGGGCGGATGTCGCCGGTTATTTCTATGCGCTGGGTGATGCCTGTGACGAGCGCGGGCGCGGCCGCAACTTCAATCGGTGCGGAAGCCCGTTCCGCGGCGGGAGTTGCCTTCCTGCACCCTGCCGGCGCGAGCACGGCGAGGCAGAGAATGCCGGCCCGAACGGCTGCGCCGCAGAGCGCGGCGTCTCTGCGCAGGATCCTTTCGCCTGTTTCGTGCCGGAATCGCGCAAGCGTCCGGAAATTGTGTTCATTTTGCCTCATGGTCTTCCGCCTCCCTGCCTGCGGCGCCGAATTCCGCATCGAGAATGCCGAGCGCCCGTTTCATGTTGAGAACCGCCGTCGAGTGAGCGTGGAGAGCCTGGTAGTACAGCGCCCGGGTTCTTGTGAGCGCAGTCTGAGCGTCCATGACCTCCACGGATGTCCTGGTATTGTTGGCAAAGCCGGCGAGCGCGAGGCGGACGCCTTCCTCAGCCCGTTGAAGGTTGAGTTTCTGCGACTCGACGAGTTCCTCCGCATTCTGGAGACCGGCGAGAGCCTGCCTCACGTCGAGCGCGACTGCCTCCTCCTGTTCCGCAAGCCGTGTCTTCGCCTGTTCAAGCCGGGCTTTCTCCTGAATGATTCTGCCGTCGCGGGATGGATCGAACAACGGCAGAGACAGAGCCAGGCCGGCGGTCCAGGCGTCGCCCCATGTGTCGCTGGTGGATGCGTGCGGGTCCGGATTGGCCCATTTCTCGGTGAAGAAAGCGTCCAACTGGGGCCACCACAGGCTTGCCGCTGCCCGGAAAGCTTCGGCCTGGAATTTCAACTCCATCTCGGCCCGCCTCAGCTCGGGGCGGTTGCGCAGGGCAGTTCGGACGGCATCTTCAGGGTCCGGCCGGGGCTGGGGGTTGAAAGCCAGTTCGTCCGCCGGCGAAAGCGACCCGGTGTCGCGCATTCCAAGGGATTTTGCCAGTCTCATGAGAGCGATGGAGGCGGCGTTTCGACTCTTGAGCAGTTCGGCGCGGGCATTGGAAACCTCCACTTCGGCCCTCAGCACATCGTAATCGGACGCGACTCCGGATTCCTTTCTGCTCCGCGTGTCGCGCAGAAGCGCTTCGGCGAAGGCTGCCGCCTGTTCGTTCACGTTTATCATTTCTCTGGCAAGCCTCGCGTCGTAATAAGCCGATGCCGTCTCGAACACGGCGGCCTGGGCGGCGGCTCGCACAGTCTCTTCGGCCATGAATGACCAGATCTCTCCCATTTTAAGGGCCGCCGGAATGGCGGCGCCGTGGAACAGGGGCTGGCGCAGGGTGATGTCGGCGGAGTAATTGTCCTCGAATCCCAGCGCAACATCCATCTGGCCCATTTGAATGCGCGACACGTCGTCGAGTCTGGTGTAGCCGCCGCGGGCCGTTATGTTGGGCGTGGCAGCTGCGTAGGATTCTCTCAGGCGGCCTCTGGCCACCTCGCGTTCCTGTCTGGCCGCGAGCAGCGACCGGTTGTGAAGGAGCGCAATGTTTATCGCGTCCCGCAGACCGAGGTTCGACAGATCGTTCGTCCACCCTTGTGCCGCGGCGCCTCCAGGCCAGTCTTCCGCTGATTTGTTTCTGGAGTCGGCTATGATCCGCGCAATGCCGGTCCTGGTGGCGCAGCCTGCGGCTGTTGCAACCAGAATGGCTGATAATGCAATGGCCGCCGCGGGCGGCCCTGAAACTCGTTTACTCCGTTCCGTGTTCATGAGAGCCCTTCGCTCCTCTCCGCCTGCCGGGGCCGGAGGCGGGCTGCGCCGCGACGACATCCAGAAAATTCCGGCGCACAATTTCCACCTGCTCACCAATCGAAAGCCGCATGTTTGCGCGCGCCCAATGGGCGGAGAATGCGTTTATCACCCCTTCCATCGCCAGCGCGGCGTAAAGCGGGTCGAGGTTCCGCACCCTGCCTGCGGAGACCGCCTTGCGCCAGATGTTAGCAACGGACTCGATGTAATTCTGGTATCTCCTCACGCAATTGCGCGGGATCGCGTGATCCGGGAAGGCCCTGCTGACTCGCTTTGACTCCATGAGGTATCTGAAGAACTTGCCGTGCTTCTCCATGCTGCGCAACCGCAGCTCGATGACGGCTGCGATGGTGTCAAGGGGATCCTCCGTTCCCGCCTTCACCTTTTGAAAATCCTCCTGGAACTCATCGGCTATCTTGAGAATCACCTCGGCGCACAGCTCCTCCTTGCAGTCGAAGAATGTGTAGAGCGCCCCGACGGAAAATTCAGCCTCCTGCGCCACTTCCTCCATGGTGACCGCCTCCAGGCCTTTGTCGGCTATGAGCCGCTCAGCCGCTTCGAGGATCTCACGGCGGTGAGCCAGCCTTTCGCGTTCTCTTCTGCGTTTGGACGGTGTGAGCGCCACCTTTCTCCTCCATTTGTGAAGGACCCTACAAAATACTGAGCGCCAAGTCAACAACTGAATAAACATTCACAAACGGGCGAACAGAAGGCATATCCTTCCTGTCAGGCCAGCGCGTCGGCGGAATGGCTTGACGCGGAACGCGCCTCTCCAATAATGCGGCGCTGTTCATTGAGTGATGAACGGGTTCCGTTTCGAGGGACTGCAAGGGAATGATAAAGGTCGAGAATTTGACGAAACGTTTCGGCCTCACCCGTGCCGTTGACAATGTCTCTTTTCATGTGGGCAGGGGAGAGATAGTCGGATTTCTCGGGCCGAACGGCGCCGGGAAGACCACAACGATGAGGATTCTTGCGTGTTTCATCGCGCCGACGGCCGGAACCGTTATGATTGACGGCCTCGACGCGCTGCGCGATTCGCTGGAGGTTCGGAGGCGCATAGGGTATCTGCCTGAAAATGTTCCTCTTTATTCGGAGATGAGGGTGCGGGAGTATCTCGAATTCAGGGGGAGACTGAAGGGGCTGGGAGGACGCCGGCTGCGCGCGCGTGTTGACGAGGTTATTTCGCGTTGCAGCCTCGGGGAGGTGAGGCGTTCGGTGATCGGGGTTCTTTCCAAGGGATACCGGCAGAGGGTGGGCCTGGCTGACGCCCTGGTTCACGATCCGGAGGTTCTGCTGCTCGACGAGCCCACTATCGGCCTTGACCCGAACCAGATACGCCATATTCGGGATCTGATCCGAAGCCTCGCGGCGAACCACACGATTCTTCTTTCGACGCATATTCTGCCCGAGGCGGAGATGATCTGCGGCAGGGTGTTGATCATGCACAGAGGCAGGGTGCTTGCCTCCGACACAGCGGACAATCTGGTGAGAATGATCCGGGGAAGCATGCGGGTTGTCGTGGAGGCGTCCGGCGGTCCGCGCGACGCATTGCGCGACGCGCTGGCGGGCGTTGCGGGTGTGATCGGAGTGTCGGCCGAATTCTCCGGCGACTGGCATCGTTTCTCCTGCGCGTGCGAGGCGGGCGCCGATCCCAGGGCCGGGATATTCAGGGCGATTGCCGGGCGCGGATGGGTCCTGCGGGAACTGAGGGTCGAGCGGACGAATTTGGAAGATGTCTTTGTGTCCCTGACGTCGGGAGAGAACGGAGGATGAGGAGTTTTCTCACAATCTGGCGGCGGGAACTAGCGGCGTGCTTTCTTTCTCCTGTGGCATACGTTACGCTTGTGATCTACCTCGCCATGGAGGGCTGGATTTTCCTTCAGTCCGCCATTCACAACGAAGGCGGCCATGAGACACTGGAAGTGCTTCTTTTCATTTCGATGCTTTTTTTCGTTCCGATTCTCGCGACAGTCATCTGCATGAGGCTGTTTGCGGAGGAGCAGAGGCTCGGGACCATCGAGACGCTCATGACCGCGCCTGTGACCGAGACGGCGGTGGTGATGGGCAAATACGCCGGAGCTCTCACTTTCATGTGGCTGATTCTTTTTCCGGCGGTTGGGTATCTGTTCATCGTGGCGTGGCTCGGACCGGGCGTTGCGTCCCTCGACCTCGGTAACGTGGCAGGGGGCTGCGTGATGCTGGCTCTCATTTCGGCTTCATCGGTCGCGATTGGACTGTTTGTGTCGCTGCTCACCAGGAACCAGATCATAGCGGCAATCTGCATATTCTGCGCGATTTGCGCGCCTTTTTTCCTCAAGCATCTTGCCTTGATGCTTCCGGTCGGCGCGGACGGACTCGTCGAGACGCTTGCGATCGAGGAGCAGGTGCTTGATTACGCGCGCGGTTCCATGGACATCAGGCCTGCCGTTCTGCACCTGTCGTCTGCGGCATTTTTCCTTTTCACCTCAGTTGCCGTGCTTCAGTCGCGGCGCTGGAAGTAGGGAGCAATGGAACACGGATCGGACATCGGGTCTGCTGATGATATGCGCAGGGCGCGGCGAAGCCTCTGGCGGCATCGCGTCCGCAGGCTGGCGTCGGGGATAAACACCTCCGCGGCTGTCCTGCTGGCGCTGTCCATCGCGGTAATGGCCAACTATCTTGCCTCAATCAGGCTCTTGCGGTGGGACATTTCCTCCAAAAGATACGGTCGTCTGTCGGCCCAGACCGTTTCGACCATTTCGTCGCTGAAGGGCGAAATTCTGATCAGGGTGTTCTTTCAGACCGGCCACCAAATGTACGAGGAAGTCAGGAGAATCCTTCGTGAATATGAATACGCGGCCGAGCGGAATCCGAACCTGCGGCTTCGGGTGGAGTTCGTGGATCCGGACAGGGATATCGCAAGGGTGAGGGAGCTGAAGCAGAAGTACGACCTGAAGGATCCGAATGTCGTGGTTTTCGAGGCTGAGGGCCGGAGGAAATATGTGGACGACGCGGCTCTCATGGAGTTCGATTATTCCATTCAGGGCCAGGAGTTGAAGAAAAAACTCGTCGGCCTGAAGACCGAACAGCTCTTCACATCGGCCATAAGGAGCGTCTCGGAGGAAAGGGCGCCCGTCGTGTATTTTGTGAAGGGGCACGGCGAGCGCGATATCGAGGACACCGCGCCGGGCGGTTATTCGGACATGGCAAGGAGGCTGCGCCGCGACAATGTTGACGCGCGCTCGCTGTCCCTGGCAACGGCGCGCGAAATTCCATCCGACGCCTCCGCGCTTGTCGTTGCCGGGCCCGAGAGGAAATTTGCCGAGGCAGAGATTCAGGTGCTGCGCAGATATCTTGACCGCAGCGGCCGATTGCTTGCGATGATAGATCCTGGGACCGACTCTGGGTTGGACAGATTGCTGGAAGCGTGGGGGGTGCGCGTTTCGCGGCAGGTTGCCGTCGGCGCAACACTTACGGGCCGGGAACTTGTTGTCACATCCTATGGAGACCACCCGGTCTGCAGATCAATGGGGCAGCTCGTGACAATGTTCTACATGCCTCGCGTGGTGGAGCCGGTGTGGGGCGCAGGCGAATCGGCAGAACAGACGGACAAGCCTCGCGTTTCGGTGCTTGTGTCCAATCCCGCGCCGGGATGGGCTGAATCGGACCTGAGCCAGTCTCCGCCGCGGTTTGACAAGGATGCTGACAGGCCCGGTCCGGTGGGCGTGTCCGTGGCCGTCGAGAAGGGCGCGTCGAGCCTGCTTGATGTGGAGATTCGTCCGACAAGGCTGGTGGTCGTGGGGGACTCGTACTTTGTCAGCAACGGCGCCCTTGCAGCGGGCGCCGGCGGCAACGAGGCATTCTTCATGAATGCCGTCAACTGGCTTGTGGAGAGGAAAACCCTGCTGGGCATTGAACCGCACAGGCCGCTGGAATTGACCCTGGGCATGGACAGAGGCCGCTTGCGGACGGCTTTTCTTGTCATCGTGGCGATATGCCCCGGCATCGTGGCGGTTGCGGGCGTTGCGGTCTGGATCAGGCGGCGCAGATGAAAGCGCGGACCACCTTGTGGCTTTTTGTCGCGGCGTTTGTCATGGGCGCGGTCATTCTTGTCGTGAAATCGGCAAGGAATGTCCCTCAGGAGGATGTTTCCGGCCCGGTGCTGCCGGGGTTCAGGGCGGAGGAGGCGTCTCATCTGTTGATATCGAAAGGCGCTCTTTGCCTGGAATTACTGGCCGTGGGAGACGGAAGATGGCGCATTGAAAGACCTGTCAGCGCCGACGCCGACGGACCGCGCGTGGCGAGGATTCTGAATGCGCTCGAAAGTTTGCGCCGCGGCGAGGTCATAACGGCCGAACAGTGCAGGCAGCGGGAACTGACCCTTGATGACTACGGGCTCAAATCGCCGCGAGCCAGGATTGTCGTGCTGGATCCGGGGGGCAGGCGCGAGATTTTCATCGGGAACGAATCGGAAATCGGCCGGGCGCTTTACATCAAGCTTGCCGGCCGGGACGAGATAACGGCTGTTTCAAGATCTCTTTGGGATGTCCTGCCCGAAACGCTCGACGAAATGAGGAGCAGGGTGGTTCTGGACGTGGAACCGTCGCGCGTCGAACGCCTTGAAATATGGAGGCAATCCGGGGGATTCGCGCAGTTGTCCCGTATTGACGGGGTCTGGCAGATCCGCCAGCCGGTGTCCGCGAGGGCGGATCAGGCGTTTGTGCAGAACCTGCTCGATGCGATCAGATCCCTCAGGGTGGCCGAGTTTGCGTGGGATCCGCCCGCCTCGGGCGGGGAAGGCGGTGGAGACATCATGTACGGCGTGGCCCCTGACGAGGCGGCGGCCCGCGTCACGGTCTGGCATGAGAAGGAGGAGGTTGGCAGGGAACTCATCATCGGCAAGGCGGCCGACGCACAGGGCGCCCGGGTGTATGTGCGCAGGCGCGGTGAGCAGTCGGTGTTTGCTGTTTCGGGGGAGATTCTGAAGTTCCTTTCCGCTCCGGTCTCGCAGTTCAGGGACAGGAGCATATTCCGAATTCCC
>Ga0101944_10005227_pt1 | contig 15009 bp, 11 predicted proteins | sample DewCreD2012metaG_FD_75245 | JGI IMG/M metagenome (GOLD analysis project Ga0101944, IMG submission 75245) | Hot spring sediment bacterial and archeal communities from British Columbia, Canada, to study Microbial Dark Matter (Phase II) - Dewar... ...
CAAAAAGAAATTGCCCGGCAGCAGGGAATTTCCAATAAATATCTTGATGCGATTATTCGTGCCCTGAAACGGAAGTCATTGATTAAAAATGTAAGAGGCAAAAAGAGTGGTTATGTGCTTGCACGTCCTGCCGGTGAGATTTCTCTCTATGACATTCATCTGGCATTTGAAAAAGAAATCAATCCTATTGAATGTCTTCAACCCGGTTATGTGTGTCCTAACATGGAAGTATGTGTTGCCCGTCTTTTCTGGATGGAGCTCAATAAAACGATTAAGAAACAAATGGAAAAGACAACACTTGCTTCGCTGGTGCGTGAACAAAGAAAATTGCTTCTGAAGAAAAAGATGAAAGGTCAGTAAAAAAGAAAGAGGCCGGAACAGGCCTCTTTCTTTTTTGGTCTTTACAGGTGTTTTTTATTCCAGTTCTTTGATTTTGATATTTCTGTACCACACATCATCCCCGTGGTCCTGCAGGCCGATGTAACCTTCTTTGTTTTCTCCGCCGCAGTTTAACAGAAGCTCGTATGCTTCAGGCCATTTCTCTTTGCTGAATTTACTGTTGTCGAGCAGTTTTTTCCATTCATCGGTCCACAGATGGTATTCTACCACTACTTCACCATTTTGTTTGTGAATGACGGTGCCTTTGTACACGATGATTTCGGCCTGGTTCCACTGACCATAAGGTTTTGAATTTTGTGGTTTGGCAGGAATCATGTCATACAAAGAGGCCGACTGGCGGTTGCCGTTTACTCCCAGCATGGCATCCGGATGATTCTGGTTGTCCAGGATCTGATATTCGGGGGCAGAGATAAAGATGGGTTTCCCCGGAATTTCCTGGGCAAGGTAAAAGATGCCTGAATTGGAACCTTTCCCTACCTTCCATTCAAGTTTTAAATCGAAATTTTTAAATTTTTTGTCGTAAATAATGTCGCCACCGTTGTTGGCTCCTGCTTCACCGCGACCGGAACCTTGAATCTTGATGGCTCCGCTGTCAATGATCCAGGCACCGGGGATGGTGTCCTTGTTATATCCCCGCCATCCGTTGAAAGTTTTTCCATCAAAAAGCAGTTGCCATCCTTCAGCTTTTTCAGCTTCTGTCAGGGTATTGATGGCTTCTTCTTCTTGTTTTTTGGCTCCACCGCTACAGGAAAAAAAGACAAATCCTGCAGCGAGCATTCCGCTCAGTAATAATGTTGTGTGTTTCATAACAGTATTATTTTTTAAGTTTAACATGATAAAAAAATCTTTTCTTTTTATGTGTTCCTATGCCGGCATGGAAGGCAAAGACCATCCCTTGCGGTAGGGTTTGTTAATCAGGTCGGCTGCAAATTGTTTGGCATTCATTGGTTCAGTATATTCGGTATGGAAATGAGGATGTCCGTCGATCACCTCAAATTTATCTTTTGTGACAATTTTTATGGTGTCGTTGTCGGAGATGTTGGTAAAGCGCATGTTTTCCCCATCCCATTCCATTTCGCGTTTCAGATCCTGAAGGCGGACAGCAACCACTCCCATGACAACCATTTCGTTGAGGGGACCGGCATAATCAAAATTAGAACTTGGCATGGTGCCGTTCTTTTTGACGTTGTTATAGCCTTCTTTGCAGGCACGAACCCAATCCATTTCGTGGCTGGTATTCACTCTCCGTAACACGGGCTTCGGACGTTCGTAAGATTGATCAAGGCTTAAAGGAAGCAGGAAAGGATCTTTTGCATAACAGCCACACATTAATTTCCCTTTTGTGCCGATGAAAAGACATCCTCCGTTGGGATCACGGCCCATGATTTCTCCTGCCGGCAGTTCCTCCGGACGCGGAGGCAGCAATCCGCCATCCCACCAGGTTACTTTTACTTCGGGCATTTTTACTTTAGGCATGTCGGGTCGGGCGGGGAAGGTGTAAGTAACCACTTCGGCTCTCGGAGCACTTTCTGTATTGACAAGAGTAGAAGAAGCCTGTACTTTTGACGGATATCTGAGATTTAATGCTTTGAATACAGGATCAAGGATATGGCAGGCCATGTCGCCAAGAGCTCCTGTGCCAAAATCCCACCATCCGCGGAAATTCCAGGGTGTGTAAATAGAATGATAAGGACGTTCGGGAGCAGGTCCAAGGAAAAGATCCCATTTCAAAGTATCGGGAATAGGTTGTACTTCTGTTGGACGTTCAAGTCCCTGAGGCCAGATGGGCCTGTTTGTCCATGCATGTACTTCCCTTATTTCTCCGATGGCGCCATCCCATATCCATTCACATATTTGCCGGAGGCCTTCGCCGGAATTACCCTGGTTCCCCATCTGGGTTACTACCTTATATTTATTGGCCAGCTTGGTAAGCAACCGCGATTCGTATACAGTAAGGGTAAGGGGCTTTTGAACGTACACATGTTTTCCCAGCGTCATGGCATGGGCCGCAATGATGGCATGGGTATGATCGGCAGTGGCAACCACTACAGCATCAATCGATTTTCCCATTTTGTCGAACATCTCCCGCCAATCGTAAAAGCGTTGTGCTTTTGGATAATCCTCAAAACATTTCTGAGCATATTTCCAGTCCACATCACACAGGGCCACAATATTTTCACTGCTCATGTTACGCAGGTTGGCTCTTCCTATTCCTCCCACCCCCACGCCGGCAATGTTCAGCTTATCACTGGGAGCGGTATGTCCCAGACCCGAAACCACATGGCTCGGGACAATCATAAACCCTGCTGCCGCAGCAGCACTCGTGCGCAGAAACTCTCTGCGTGACGATACATTTTTTTCTTTTTTCATATCGGTTATGCTTTAGTGTTTGGTTATTTTATAAAAGAGGCTTTATTAAGGTATGCAAAAGAAGATTTTACACTTTCTTCCTGTGTGGTATTGGTAAACTTTTCCTGTTCAACAAAGAAGTATTTCATCCCTGCTTGGTCTGAGGCTTTAAAGAGGGGTTCAAAATCAATCCGGCCGCTTCCTATGGCCACGCTTTCTTCGTCAGGGGTTTTGGCCATGTCTTTTACATGAAACAATTCAAAACGTTTGGGATATTTTTTGAAATAATCCAGCGGTTGATAACCTGCTTTGTATATCCAGTAAATGTCAAGTTCAAAACTAACGAGGTCCGGATCGGTATTTTCGAGAAGAATGTCGTATCCGCATTTGCCGTCAAAGGTTTCAAATTCAAAGGCATGGTTGTGATATCCCATTTTTATTTTATGTTTTTTTAAAATCTCTCCCATGGCATTAAGTTCCTCGGCCACTTTCTTGTAGGCGTCCGCACTTTTTCGCTGTTCAGGGCCTATGGCTGGCTTAACAAGGTATTTTAACCCGGCTTTCACAGCATCTTCTGCCGCCGTGTGGATATTGGAAAGGTCACATCCCTGATGACTGCTGATCAGTTCCATTCCAAGGGATTTAATGAGCTTGCCTATGGCTTCAGGCTCCATGCCATAATATTTTCTGTTGGTATATCCTGCCAGTTCAATCCATTTATATCCTGTTTGAGCAAAAAATTGCAATGTTGCTTCAGGATTTTTTTGCATACTTTCCTGCATGGTGTAAGAAATGATGCCGATTTTCTTTTGTTTTCCTGCCATGGACGACAAAAGGGAAACCCCCAGCACCGATAAAGAGGTTTGTTTTAAAAATTTTCTTCTTTCCATATTTGTTTAAATTTGCGATAAGTTACTTTCCTACAATAATAATAATAATAAAAAAGTAAACGTTTATAACAAAAAATTATTTTGTTTTCATATTTAAAAAAACGAGATGTATGGGTTTAACTAGCAGACAATTAACGGTTTTGGTGTTGTTGCGGATAGCTATTGGCTGGCATTTTCTGTACGAAGGACTTTCCAAATGGCTTACTCCAGGCTGGAGCAGCATGGGATATTTACTTGATTCTAAAGGGATGCTGGAGAATTTTTTTACATGGATGGCGTCCGTTCCTTCGCTGGTGAGGGTGGTGGATTTGTTGAATGTATATGGATTGATGGCCGTGGGCATTGGTTTAATCACCGGTTTTCTATGCCGTCCGGCTCTCCTTGGAGGGATGATGATGCTGGTTCTGTATTATTTGTCACATCCTCCTTTGATTGAAACAGCGTATGCCATTCCAAGTGAAGGAAGTTATTTTCTGGTCAATAAAAATCTTATAGAACTACTGGCCATGGTTGTTTTGTATCTGTTTCCTACCGAACGGGAGATAGGAATAGATAAATTTATTTTCAGAAAAAAAATTTAACTGAATAATTAATCGTGAAAAACATATCAGCATGAAACGGAGGGATGCATTAAAAGGATTGATTACGATTCCTGTGGTGGGAGCTGTATTTTATGGCGCTTACCGGAAAAAACATTATGAAAAAAAGCTGAAAGAAGCCATTCATGGAGGCGTGGATCTTGAACTGCCTGTTCATCCTCCTGTTGAAGTGAAGGATAGCAAAAAGATACGTCTTGGTTTTATCGGGGTAGGCTCAAGAGGTTCGCATCTGATGAGGGCTGCTGGTTTTGCTACCCCCGAGTACATAGATCACCTTAAGGAAAAAGCTTCCAGAAACAGCAACGACAAAAGGTTGGAAGATTTTCTTTCCCAGCCCGATCTGAACGTGGAAGTTACAGCAATATGTGATGTCTTTGATGTTCATGCCGAAGAGGCTTTGCGGGCTTCGGCCAATATTTACCGTGAAGGAACCGGAGGCAAATTTGGAAAACCTGCTGTGCGGTATAAAACATATAAAGAGCTGATTGCTTCGCCCGACGTGGATGCTGTGGTCATCGCCACACCCGATCACTGGCATGCTCCTATGGCCATTGAAGCTGCGTTGCATGGCAAACATGTGTATGTGGAGAAACCCATGACAAAAACCATTGACGAAGTGTATCAGGTGCGTGAGGCAGTTAAAAAGAGCGGGATTGTTTTTCAGCTTGGACACCAGAACCGCCAGACCGATAGTTACAACATCGCCCGGCTTGCTGTGGAAAAAGGATTGCTTGGGAAGATTACCCTTACCGAGGTTACCACAAACAGGAATAATCCTGTGGGCGCCTGGGTGTATGAAATTCATCCCGAAGCAAGTCCCAAAAACATCGACTGGGAGCAGTTTATTGGCAATGCCCCCTGGCATGAATTTAGCCTGGAATGTTTTTTCCGCTGGCGCTGCTGGTGGGATTATTCCACGGGACTGAACGGCGATTTGCTGACACATGAATATGATGCCGTCAATCAGATTCTTAACGTGGGAGTTCCTTCTTCAGCGGTATGTTCGGGAGGCATTTATTTCTTCAAAGATGGCCGTACCGTCCCTGATGTCAATCATGCTGTGTTTGAATACCACGAAAAGGAAATGACGGTGCTTTATTCGGCCACCCTTGCCAATGGCCGTAACAGGGGCAAGGTATTTATGGGTCATGATGCATCCATGGAAGTATCAGAAAAATTAGCCATTTATGCAGAATATGATTCACCTAAGTATAAAGAAAGAATAGAAAAAGGGATTATTGACCCTTCTGTGCCTATTTATAGTTATGCGCCGGGCAAAGATCGAGTGGATGCAGTAACCAGTCCTACCGAAAAGTATTTTGCAAGCAGGGGTTTGCTGTATACCTATCGCGGAGGAAAACGGTTTGATACTACTTTTCTCCATCTCAGTGAGTGGCTTCAGGCCATTCGCGGGCAAGGACAGGTGAGTTGCAATGTAGACAGGGGCTTTGAATGCACCATGGCAGCCCACATGGCTACTCTTTCTTATCATACAGGAAGAAGAATATACTGGGACAGGGATAAGGAACAGGTGGTGGCTGGGGAAAAGGTGTCATAAAAATAAATGGCAAAAGCGTTCCATCCCTCTGTACCTCTTTTGCATTTCTGTGAATTAAGTCAGATCATGCGAGGGTTGTTTTACACAAAGGGAAATAAATTTTTCTTCTTTAAAAAGTTCATTGCCGCAGTAATTTTCTCCCATCTTTTTATGTATGGCCATGCTCAGTATGAGCTTAGCTTTGGGCAGCTGGCGAAAGAATTTTCCCGTGCCACCAATGATTCTTTGTTTATTACGAGGCATTCTTCCGAACCTTACCGGATTATGGTAACGGATAAAAGTAAACCTTTTGATACCAGCGATGCTTTGATCAGGGAATTGTTTATGTTAAAAAAAGGAGAAGTCTCTTCGGCTTACCGAAAGGGAAATACAGTGAATTATTTTAAGGTGGTTCGTATTGATTCTTCTTACCAGGTGCATATAGGGAATATTCTTCTCACTTATGGTGAGGGAAAGGTTTTTCGTAATGAGGAAGAGGCCTTGACCCTGGCACGTCATATTGTTTCAGAAGTCAAAAGCGGAAAACCTTTTAATGTTTATTGTCACCTGTATTCTGACGATCAGAATTCCCGCCATGACTGTGATCTCGGATGGCTTTATGTGGATGCCATGGTATACCCTGTGGCCACTGCCTGTCTGAAGCACCGGAAAGGAGAAGTATTTATGGTTAAATCACAAAATGGATTTCATGTGATTAAAATGCTTGATGACCCACGGTACGTAAAAGTAAGGGTACATTTTGTAAGGCTTGCCTTAAAACAACCGGCAAATAAGTAATTACAAGAACCTTCGTTGTACCAGTTCAAGAAAAGCCCGGACGGTGGAATCTTCCTTATCCCACCAGTTGTAATGAAGCTGAATGTACGAGAGGGCTTCCTCCATTGATTTCATGGAATTAATAGCCGAAATGGCTTCATTGTACTGACGTGCATTTCCTCCAAAAAGCTCTTTGATGAAAATAAATTTTTCATTCAGACTGATGGCTTTTTCCAGATCTGAGATTTTCTGGCCGGGAATGTGGGCAAGATCCTCTTTTTCTGCTGTCTTCCGGCTAAGTAAATCATATACACTTTGTGAGGCAGGAATTTTTTCTGCAATTACATCGGATAATACTTTACCTTCTTTTTTCTGTTCTTTGCTTTGAGGTGTTTCTCTGCTTTCCGGATTTTTGGTTTCTTCAGAAAGCTTCTGCACGGAATCTTTTTTTTCATCCTCTGCATGATGGACTGTACCGGTCAATTCTTTTCTGAGCTCTCCGATTTTCCTTTCGATGATGGTGTCAATCACCGCGCTTAATTTTTCCGTGATGCGGTTTTCCATGGCAGCGATCTCAGCATCCTTTGGCGAAAGAGACAGGGCATAAAATAAAAGATTGGATACCTGGGTGTATAACTGCCGGTATTCTTCTCCGGAAATATTTTTTTTGTTGAGACAGGACGCTGTAAGGTTTTTTATGTTTTCCGCCTCTTGCAGGATGTCTTTAAGAAAGTTTTCCATAGTCATCGGATTAACAGGAATAAAGTAAAGATACGAAATTTATGCATCCTTTCTAATTGTCTTCTTTTTCGGCTATTTTAGCCCAGGTGTCTTTAAGGGTTACCGTTCTGTTGAATACAAGATGTTCAGGAGTGGAGTTTTTATCTACGCAAAAATAACCTATCCGTTCAAATTGGAACTTGTCAAAGGGTTTGGCATTTTTTACATAAGGTTCGATATATCCGGTAACAATTGAAAGGGAATTGGGATTAAGATTGGAGAGGAAATCTTTTCCTTCCTCTGTTTCTTCCGGATCAGGTTTTAAGAAAAGTCTGTCGTACAGCCTTACTTGTGCTGTAACAGCATGCATGACAGATACCCAGTGAATGGTTCCTTTTACTTTACGTCCGTCAGGAGCATTTCCTCCCCGTGAAGCAGGATCGTAAGTGCAATGAATGGTGGTGATGTTTCCTTCGGCATCCTTCTCTACATGAGTACAGGTAATAAGGTAAGCATATCGCAGACGCACTTCTTTGCCCGGCGAAAGTCTGAAGAATTTTTTGGGCGGATTTTCCATAAAATCATCCCGTTCAATGTAAAGTTCCCTGGAAAAAGGGACTTTCCGTGTTCCCATGGAAGGATCTTCAGGGTTGTTAACGGCTTCTAATTCTTCGGTTTGTTCTTCAGGGTAGTTGTCTATGATGAGTTTCACAGGATTGAGAACACCCATTACACGGAAGGCCTTTTTATTTAAATCTTCACGGATGCAATATTCAAGCAGCGACAGCTCAATCACGTTGTCGCGTTTTGCAACTCCCACTTTTTCGGCAAACATTCGGATGGATTCAGGAGTGTATCCTCTTCGCCGCAATCCACAGATGGTGGGCATGCGGGGATCGTCCCATCCGTCTACGTATTTTTCCTTTACCAGACGCATCAGTTTCCGTTTGCTCATCACGGTGTACGAGAGATTCAGACGGGCAAATTCTATTTGTTTGGGACGAACCCTCCCGGGTTCAGCAATCTGATCAAGAAACCAATCGTACAAAGGACGATGGACGTCAAATTCAAGGGTACAGATAGAATGAGTGATTCCTTCAATATAATCGGACTGCCCGTGGGCATAGTCGTAAGTGGGATAAATGCACCATTTGTTCCCTGTACGGTGATGAGGTACTTTGCGGATGCGATACATGATAGGGTCGCGCAGGTGCATGTTGGGCGACGACATGTCAATTTTTGCGCGAAGCACTCTGGATTCTTCAGGAAATTCGCCTGCCCGCATCCGGCGGAACAAATCAAGATTCTCTTCCACACTGCGGTTGCGGTAAGGACTTTCTTTTCCGGGTGAAGTAGGAGTGCCACGACTGGCAGATATTTCCTCAGGCGACATGTCGCACACGTAAGCTTTCCCCTTCCGGATAAGCATCTCGGCCCATTCGTATAATTGTTCAAAATAGTTTGAAGCGTAATATTCTCCTGCCCACTCAAAACCAAGCCATTTGATATCTTCGCGGATGGATTCCACATATTCTTCATCTTCGGTCACGGGATTGGTGTCATCGTAACGGAGATTTGTGATTCCTCCGTATTTCCGGGCAAGACCAAAATTAAGACAAATGGCTTTGGCATGTCCGATGTGGAGATACCCATTGGGTTCAGGAGGGAAGCGTGTAACTATCTTGTTGCCGGGAATCCCTTCGCGTAAATCTTTTTCAATAATCTCCTCAATAAAGTTAGAAGAAACATTTTCTTCTCTTTCTTTTTCATTCTTGCTCATGAAGGTTGCTCTTTTTTTGATTCCGCAAAGGTAGTTGTTTCCGTTAAAACAGGGGTAGGAAAAAAATCAGATGGAGTATTTCCATTGTTTTTCTTCAGAGGGCATCAGACACTGGTAGCGGATCCCTTCACGAGGTTTGGCCATCCATGGAGCCACGGCATCCCGCCAGGCGAGGTAATGAGGAGTGGTCTTATGAAAATCCACATCGGCCTGTGTCCGGAATACTTCGTAAATCATAAAACGTGAGGGATCGTCGGCTGCCTGCAGGAAATCAAATCTTAAATTTCCGGGTTCCCGGATGGTGCCCTCGTAATTTTTTTTTGTGGCCTCAATAAAATCCTGAATATGATCAGGGGTCACAAATACATGTACACAGGTAATTACCATAGGCGTATGTTTTAAAATAATGATCCCTGTTTGAATCTGGAAGGATCTTCCATTTCTGTCGTTATTTCACCGGATGGAAAATCATTATTTCCGGAAGGTTCTTCTTCTTCGGGCACAAGGGGTTCAATTTCCCGTATTTCTTTAACTTCGCAGGTGGTGAGTCTTTTCCCTTTGGCTTTAAGTCCTTTTACTGCAATAAACTCATGGACGTTGATCCGTTCAGGTTTTTTGTCTTTATGTTTACCTCCGAAGATAATCTCCAGCTGGGGGAATTTTTTTCTTGTAATCAATATCATTTTTGAATCAGGATTTTCCTCGTCCACAAAGTTGGTTAGCTTTTCTGTGGAATCAAATACAAAACGCTTAAGGTAATAATATCCCTGAGAGGCATCATAATAAACCACTGAAAAAACTTTTTGCGGATCATATTTTTCAATCAGGCAGATGTCGGGTTCAAAGTGATTGGATAAATCGGATGAATACAATTTGTAACAACCCGGCTTCATCACGGCAAGAATCCTGTCTTCTTCATGAAATTCACCAAGGTAAATGCCTTTCCCTTCTTTGTTAAGGCGTAACACTTCTTCATTGAACCATATTTTGGTTCCTCCAAGGGTTGACTCACCTTTTTCGGCCAGGACGATTTTATGAACAGCAAAGCGGGTAAGAATATTCCCTATGGAATTTTTCCCTTTGATATTGATGTCGGCAAAGTTTACATCGATGGTGAGCTTTTTCAGTTTTGGACGAGGCTTCAGGTATACTTTGATGGTTTCAGCTTCGCCGTTGGGATTCACGGTGAGGTAAAGAATTTTTGATCCGGGTGTCCCCTGGGTAAGGGTGTATTCTTTTTCCCGCTGAAGGCCGGTGATGGCACAGCGTTTAATGTAAGTGAATCCTGTCCGTCCGTCGAGATAACAAAGGTTATAAATGGTTCGTTCGTCATTTTTCCTGAATACGCCGGCATAAAGGATATTTTTGCCTACGTATGTTTTGTCTGCCACTTTTGTAATCAAGTAGGTACCGTCTTTTCTGATGACCAGAATATCGTCGAGATCGGAACACTCACACACATATTCATCTTTTCGCAGCGAGGTTCCCACGAATCCTTCTTCGCGGTTCATGTAAAGTTTCTGATTGGCCACAGCCACCTGGGTGACAGCAATGGTTTCGAAATTCCGTATTTCGGTTTTCCGTTTCTTCCCTTCTCCATAGCGTTTCAGAATATCCTGAAAGTAAGCAATCGTATAACCCACCATGTCCGAAAGTTTGTTTTTGGTGTCGGCGATGGCGGTTTTGATTTTTTTCATCTGTTCATCAGCGCGGGCTGCATCGTACTTTGTGATGCGAATGATAGGGAGGCGGACTAATTTTTCAATGTCATCGTCGGTAAGGGGACGAAGGAGTTTCTTTTTATGGGGTTCAAAATCCTGGTAGATGGTTTTATAAATGGCTTCTTTCGTTTTGCATTCCTTGATGTGTTCATACATCTCTTCTTCAATAAAGAGCTTTTCAATGCTGCAATAAAACAATTCTTCTTCCAGTTCGGCTTTTTTGATTTCCAGTTCTTTTTGCAGCAAGGAGAGGGTATGGTCGGTCAGTATCCTGAGGAGTTCGCTTACGCCCATGAAACGGGGGCGTTCATCGTCAATCACACAACAATTTACCGAGATGGAGGTTTCACAGTCGGTGAAAGCATATAACGCATCAATGGTTTTATCGGGCGAAATGCCGGGGGCAAGGTGGATAAGAATTTCAACATTTTCAGCGGTATTGTCGTCGATTTTCCGGATTTTTATTTTTCCTTTTTCATTGGCTTTAAGGATGGAATCAATGAGTGAGGAGGTGGTTTTGCCATAGGGAATTTCGGTAATCACAAGGGTTTTTTTGTCCAGCTGGTTGATCCGTGCTCTTACTTTTACCATGCCTCCGCGCCGGCCATCGTTATAACGGGAAATGTCTATCAATCCCCCTGTGGGAAAGTCGGGAAACAAAACAAATTCCCTTCCCTGCAGGTAGTTGATGGAAGCTTCAAGAAGCTCACAAAAATTATGAGGGAGTATTCTGGAGGCCAGTCCCACCGCAATACCTTCACCCCCCTGGGCGAGCAGAAGGGGAAATTTTATGGGGAGGGTAATGGGCTCTTCATTCCGGCCATCATACGATTTTTTCCATTCAGTAATCTTTGGATTAAAAACTACTTCAAGAGCAAATTTTGAAAGACGGGCTTCAATGTAACGCGAGGCAGCTGCACTGTCGCCTGTATAGATGTTTCCCCAGTTGCCCTGGCAATCGATCAGCAAGTCTTTTTGTCCCAGTTGTACAAGGGCTTCGCCAATGGAGGCATCGCCGTGAGGATGAAACTGCATGGTGTGCCCGATGATGTTGGCCACTTTATTATACCGTCCGTCTTCCAGGCGGTACATGGAATAAAGGATGCGTCGCTGAACAGGCTTAAGTCCGTCGTACATGTGGGGGACAGCCCGTTCAAGAATTACATACGAGGCATAATCGAGAAACCAGTTTTTGTACATGCCCCCCAGTTTGGTAATGTTCTTGAGGGCTTCTATCTCCCTTGATCCGGTGCCTTCCACAGGCATTTCGTCTTCATTGGGAGTGATGTCGTCTCCGGTATGTTCGTCTTTTTCCTTCTCTTTGTCTTTCATTTTTTTACCGGCTTAAAGTTCTTCGAGAATAAGATCCACTCTCAGATTGTCAATAATAAAATCCTGCCTTTCGGGCGTGTTTTTCCCCATATAAAATTCAAGGAGGGGAAGAATGTGATCGTCTTTTTTTAGGATCACAGGTTCAAGGCGCATGTCTTTCCCGATAAAGTGTTTAAATTCTTCAGGAGAAATTTCGCCAAGGCCTTTAAATCTTGTAATTTCAGAGTTTGCTCCAAGTTTTTTCAGGGCTTTTTGTTTTTCCTCTTCGTTGTAACAATATATTGTGGTTTGTTTGTTCCGTACACGGAAAAGAGGGGTTTGCAAAATATAAAGATGCCCTTTGCGTACAAGGTCGGGAAAGTATTGCAGAAAAAAGGTAATCAGCAAAAGGCGAATGTGCATGCCGTCCACATCGGCATCGGTGGCTATCACAATGTTATTGTAACGGAGATTTTCCATTCCTTCTTCAATGTCAAGGGCAGCCTGAAGAAGATGAAATTCTTCGTTTTCGTACACCACTTTTTTGGATTCTCCGAAAGTATTCATGGGTTTTCCTTTCAAACTGAATACCGCCTGTGTATTTACATCGCGGGCTTTGGTAATGGAACCGCTGGCAGAATCACCTTCGGTAATGAAAAGAGTGGTTTCAAAACGGCGTTCGTCGTTGTCGCAATAGTGAATACGGCAGTCGCGCAGTTTGCGATTGTGCAGACTTGCTTTTTTGGCGCGCTCCCGGGCTACTTTCTGAATGTTGGAGATATCCTTTCGTTCTTTTTCCGATTCGATAATTTTTGCCTGAAGAATATTGGCCGTTTCGGAATGTTTATGAAGATAATTGTCCAGTTCTTTTTTTATAAAATCATGAACAAACTTGCTTATCGAGGGTCCCTCCGGCCCCATGTCCTTCGAGCCCAATTTTGTCTTTGTTTGCGACTCAAAAATGGGATCTTCAATTTTAATGCTGATGGCGGCAACAATAGACTGACGGATATCTGACGGGTCATAGTCCTTTTTGTAAAATTCCCTGATGGTTTTTACCACCGCTTCCTTGAATGCCTGCAAATGAGTGCCTCCCTGCGTGGTGTGCTGACCGTTGACATAGCTGTAATATTCTTCTCCGTACTCCTTGCCATGAGTCATTGCAATTTCAATGTCAGGACCTTTCAGATGAATAACAGGATAAAGAGGCTCTTCACTGAGTACATCGCTTAATAAGTCAACCAATCCATTCCGGGAGAAGTACTCTTTGCCGTTAAATACCAGCGTCAAGCCGGTATTCAGATAAGCGTAATTCTTTAGCATGGCATCGATGTACTCTTCTCTGTAAGAAAAAGTACCGAACATAGAGACATCGGCAATCCATTCCACCAGCACTCCCTGTTCTTCTCTGGACGACTTGACGGGCTCATCCTTGACAGTCTTTCCTTCCGAAAAAACAATGCTTTTTACCTGGTTGTCACGGAAAGAACTGATTCGGAAATAAGAAGAAAGGGCATTGACGGCTTTAAGGCCTACACCATTAAGCCCCACAGATTTTTTAAACACCTGTGAATCGTATTTGGCACCGGTATTCATTTTTGCAGCTACATCCTTCAGCTTGCCCAGCGGGATTCCTCGTCCATAGTCTCTTACACTTAGCTTGTTGTCCTGCAGGGTGATTTCAATTCTTTTCCCAAATCCCATCATGAACTCATCCACGGAATTGTCAATGACTTCTTTCAGCAATACGTAAATGCCATCATCAGGAGCTGAGCCATCGCCCAGCTTACCGATGTACATTCCGGGCCTGCGGCGGATATGTTCCCTCCATTCAAGGGTTTGAATAGCCTCATCGGTGTATGCCATCACCCCTGTTTCTTCCTGCTTCATCTTCGTCTGTTTGTTTTTGGTCATTCAAAAATACAGAAATTCATCCGAGAGGGGCTAATTTGTTTATTAACAACGGATGTTAAAATCTTATTTTCAGCTCCTTACAATTAAATACTTTTTGAATTTTCCGGAAAGAAGGGAAAAATCAATCCCGCCGTTTTCGTTTTTCTTCCATCGACTGGTACCAGTAACATCCTGCACATTTCAGGTTACTGCCTCCATGTCTTCCTGTGCTTCGGCCTTTTGTGCGGCAACCGAAAAAGAGATTAAGTCCCAGGCGGGCATTGACGTTGCGGGCAGACTTCCACCAGAAAAAAGCAGCATAATTGTCGGTAAGGGCATACAACTGAATGTTGCTGGTTTGCAAAGTGATACCTGCACCAAGGTTCCGCAGTGTGTAGTTGTTGTACGACCATGTGGCCGTGAGGGTGGCAAAACGGGAAAGAAGAATGCTTCCGTGCACTGTAAGCGAAGGATGCATACGGTACTGGTACATCCATAGCCTGCCAAGTACACCTGCCCGCAGATAGGAGTTAATTTTGTATTCTGCTCCTCCATACACTTTTAACGGCAATGCTGTGACATATCCCCGGTGGGTGAAGGCAGGAGCAAAAAGAGTGCGGATGGAATCCACAAGATGCATCACCAGGTTGTCTCCTGTGGCATTGCTTTCTGTCTGGCCATTGAAAGTGAAAGTACCGTTCTGAGAGGCATTGTTCAGATAAGAATGCCACCATATAAACCCGAGGTCGTTAAAGCTCCCGGACAAAGTAAGGTTATCATCATATTGATAAAAAAATCCTCCGTCGAGGGCAAGACCCGGATTTCGCCTGTTGAAAATAATTTTTGATAATGAGGCAGAATGATCATAACTGATGTTGTCAATGTATTCGTCGGGATTGGTTTCCAGCAGCACCGGACCTGAGACATTGATTTTGGCATCAGAATGAACAGTAATGTCGTACGTATCAGGATCGGTGTAGATGGTCAATTGTTTGGCCCGGGTGTTTATATTGGCTTTGCCGAAAAGTACTTT
>Ga0101944_10005228_pt1 | contig 15008 bp, 10 predicted proteins | sample DewCreD2012metaG_FD_75245 | JGI IMG/M metagenome (GOLD analysis project Ga0101944, IMG submission 75245) | Hot spring sediment bacterial and archeal communities from British Columbia, Canada, to study Microbial Dark Matter (Phase II) - Dewar... ...
CTCGCGCTCGACGCCTGCATACACCGGCACTGGCACGCCGCCAGAGAGTTTGATAATTTCCCAATAAGACACCCAATACGGCGCGAAAACAACCACTTCATCGCCTGGGTCGAGCAATGCCTGGCAAATGTTGTAGATGGATTGCTTAGCGCCATTGCTAACGACAATCTGCTCAGGCTTGTAGTCCAGATTATTATCGCGCCGAAATTTATCGCTGATGGCTTTGGTCAGTTCGGGCAAGCCCGGTACAGGTGTGTATTTGGTGTAGCCTTCTTGCAAGGCCTGATAAGCTGCGTCTTTAATGTGTGTGGGCGTGTCGAAGTCTGGCTCGCCGAGGCTGAGGCTAATGACATCGTACCCTAAGGCGCGCAGCTCACGGGCCATACGAGCCATTTTGAGCGTTTCGGATTCGGCCAAGGTCAGGACGCGTTGAGACAGGACAGAGTGATGTGCTGGGTTCATGCGCGGGGAGATTCGTTCAGAAAACCAAGGATAGTCCGTGCAAAGGTATTGGAAAGCCAAGCGTCTGCTACTGCCGTGTTGGGCGCGATTGAAAAAGCCACCCTACGCGCACGTCGAACACATCAGCCACGTGGCGGTGGGCTTTGAGGGTACTGCCGATGAGTAGCCGATGGCCAAAGGCGTAAAAGAGCCCGTAGCGCTGGTAAAGCAGGTCGGTTTCGCGGGCCTGATGAAAGACGTACGCACCTAAATGGACATTGAAGCGCACGCGCCCGGCCATCAGCTCGTGACCGAAGAGCAAGCCGCCCAGCCATGCGCTTCGGTGGTTATTTTGCAAATCCAAGCGGGCGCGCTTCCAGCCGTCGTGTATCCATTCCGTGCCTGCAGAGAGCGCGCTTAGCCGCCCGATGCGCCGCCCGACCATGGCCGTGGCCCCCCATAGCCACTGCACGCGACCGCGGGCGAACGAACCATCGGCCAGCACCGTCTTAGCCGAACCCACAGCATGCACCCAGGCAAAATGCCGTGGCTCCGTTCGCCACAGGCCTGTGCGCGGCGCCCGTTGCACAGCTCCTGGCTCAATGGCATAAGCCAGGCCGGCGTTCCACGTCGGGAAGTTCATGCCTTTGTTGGGCAGGCTCATGCCGCCGTTGGAGATGTGGTTATAGTTGAGCCCCGTGGAGGCTTCCCATCGAGGCCCCAGCCGGCAGTGCAGGTGCAGGTTGAGCATGGCCAATAAGTTGATGTGCGAACTAAAGAACAGATTAGTCGGGTTGGTCGTGGCGTCGTACAGATTGCTCGCATAGGCCAACCCCAAGCCAGCTTGCATCGAGCCGTACCAACGGCGCTCGGCTCGAAACATCGGCTCTATGTAGGCCGCAAGAGCTGCGCTATGGCCCAGCACCTCGGGGTTGTCGAAGTCGAAATAATACAGCGCAAAACCGCGCTTGGCTACTACGCCCGTGCGCTCGGTACGCTCAGGTCGCGACTCAACCCATTGGATGTTGAGCTCCACACCGCGGGGAGAGCTCCTGGAAACATCGATCAGCTCACGCGAATGAGGAATGATAAACCCGCGGTGAACGCGAACGCCTACCAGTACCGGGTTGGGGTTGGTGCTGACCTCTTGTTGTGCGGCCAGATGCGTCCAGGGCTGGATGAGCAGCAGCAAGGCAATGGCAAGTGGTTTCATACGGCTGAAATATGGTGTGCATTTGTCCACGTTGTGGGCTGTTGCTGAGGCAAGGGGCATGTCCGGACAGCACCGAGACTATCCGCCTATTCTTCGCGCCAATACGCTGGCACGCGCACGGCTCGCGCGGCGGGCGCCAAAGAGGCCAGCAGGCCAATCGCAAGGACGGTGCCCGTTACAGTCACAAAGTCCCAGGCGCGCATGGCAATGGGATAGCTGCTTACCACAAAGCCCTCGGGGATGCTGATGAGTTCCCACTTCTTTTGGGCGAGGTATAGGCCAATAGCCAGCACCATGCCTATGCCCATACCTATGGTCGTCAGCAGCAGCCCCTCGCCTATGAAAATCTGGCGGATGAGGCGCTCATCGGCTCCCATGCTTTTCAGTGTGGCGATATCGCGCTGCTTGTCCAGGACGAGCATCCATAGCGCGCCTACCATGTTGAACGCCATGAGAGTGAGCATCAAGGTCAGGATGGCAAAGCCCATCCATTTCTCCAGCCGCATGACTTTGAAGAAGGCTTCGTTTTGCTCGTAGCGGTCGCGCAAGACAAAGCCCTGGCCTAAAATGGAGGCCAGTTGCTGCTTGACCGACGCTACCGACGCTTCGGGGCGACAGCGCACCTCCAAAGCGGAAACAGTGCCTTCGGGCACGTCCAACAAATCGCGCACAAACTCCAGGTCGGCCAAAATATACTGGTTGTCAAAGTCCTGCTGAATAGAAAAAATACCTACCGGGTAGGCATAGCGCACCGTAAAGGGCTGGTCCATTGGGCCTGTTTGTTGCCGGGGCATGTACACGCGCAGCGGCGCCATAGCGCTTTGGGCGCGGAGTTTTAGCTTGTTGCTCATGCCAGCGCCCACTACAGCGTAGTTTATCTCGCCCTCTCGCAGTCCATAACGCCCATCGCTGATGGTGGAATCAATGTCGTTAATCCGAGCGTAGTACCCGTCCACACCTTTGAGCACGCCGAAATCCTGCGAGCCTTCGTACTCGAAAAAAGCAATCTCCTCCAGTGTTTCACTTACCAGTGCTACTCCGGGCGTTTGCCGCAGGCGCTCCAGCAAAGCCTCGCTAACCTCAAAGGTTTTGCCTTTGGCAGGCAGTATTTTGATTTCCGGGTTGAAATAGCCAAACAGGCCCGACAGCAAATCTTCAAAGCCATTGAAAACCGACAGCACCAGGATGAGGGCGGCGGTACCAATGGCAATACCCAGCACAGAAATGCCGGAAATGATGTGGATGGCATTGGTACTGCCTCTTGCAAACAGATATCGTCGGGCGAAAAAGAGCGGTAACATGGTATTGGCAAAGGTCGCCAATTTTAATGGTGTAGGAAGATTGGAGGCGGCTTGTGCAGCGGCGGCGCAAGTGCTTATCTTAGCTGGCGAGTGTAAAAAACAGACTGGTGAAACGGCGAAACGACCTGACCTTGAAGGAAGCGCTGGAGGCTATGTTGCGCGAGTATCGGCTGGATGGCCGCCTCAAGGAATGGAAGGCACAGGCAGCATGGCACAAGCTTATGGGCAAAACCATAGGCGTTTATATTTCCCGTGTGCGTGTGCAAAAAGGCGTGCTTTACGTCGCCGTTTTGTCGGCGCCCTTGAGGCAGGAGCTGGCGTTTGCGCGGGAAAAAATCCGCGAACTCATCAACGAGGAAATGGGCGAGGATTACATTCGAGAAGTTGTTATCCGATGAAAGCCAACACTCTATGGCTTCTCCGGGCGCTTGCCGCCGTGTAGAAATTCCTGGTAAGCTTTGAGGTTTTCCCATTCGCCGTTGGCGGCCAGCAGGGCCTGTGCTGACCACGTGCCGGGGTCGTGCATGGCATAGCGGGGGCCGGCCTCCACCAAGATGTCTTTGAGCTGCTGCACAGACGTGGCAGCCAGCTGGCCATATGTAGTGATGCCCTTAGAAAAGAGGAGGCGCTCGATTTTGGGACCGATGCCCTCGATGACTTTCAGGTCGTCGCGCGGTCCTTCAATAACGAGAATAGGCGGCTCATCGGCTTCCTCTACGGGGAGGGCGGGCGTGGCCAAAGGTTCCGCCTCGTTCACGGAGGGTAGTGCTGGAGGTTCCGACAGCGCCTCTATGGGGATGATAGTGCCGCGGGGCACGGGTTGGATGAACTGGACGGCGTTTGCGGCGTCAGGCCCAATTGCTGCGGTTCGCTGGGCGCCGAGGTCGTCTCGTGGCTGCTCGCGCGAGCTTTGTACGTCGGCGGGCTGCAGAGCAGGCTCTTCTTCCTCCGGCGTAAGCACCATATCTACAGGCAGAGCCCTTTCGCTAAACGCGGCAGTGCTTTGAGGTGGCTGTGTATCTGCCTCGGTGTGGGTAGCTGCGCCGGGGTCAACTTCAGCTTCGGCGGGCGTATTGGTGTCGAGTGCAGCAACATGGGTAGGTAGTGCAGCTATTTCCAGCGGGATTCCCTCATCTGGCGCCTCCGGTTCCAGGCTTAGGCCTAGTTCAGCGGACAGGCTGCGATGACTGGCCTGCACCTTGCCCAGTTCCTCTTGAAGCTGGTTGTTGGTGGCTTTCAGGGTGTTATTTTCCCATATCAAGCTCTCTAAGCGGGTTTGCAGGGCGGTATGGTCTGAGGCCAGGGTGGCGTATTCTGCTTTTAGGTCGCTTATTTCCTTGCGTAGAGCATCTGCAGTACCCAGCAAGCTGGCGTTTTCGATGCGCAGCTGTTCCGCTTGCTCGCGATAGCGGCTCCATAGCAGCCAGCCCAGCCAAAGGCCGATGAGGCCAGCCACGAAAAGCATCAGCAGGATTTCGAACGTATGGGTGCTAAATGTGCCAGTACCTGGCCCTTGAAAGACGTCTTGTTTAAACATGGGTGCGTATCTTAGAGACTTAGCGCGTTTGGAGAGTCAAGGCGTTATTTGAATTTCGACACGGCGGTTTTTGTAACGGCCGCGCGGGTTGTCGTTGCTAGCTATGGGTTTTTTGTCGCCTTCCGAGCGGCAGCGGATGTTCTCTTCGGGTACACCTTTTTTCACCAAAATCTTTTTAATGGCTTTGGCGCGCTGTAGCCCTAATTGGTAGTTGCCTCTGGAGTCGCCCACAAAATCGGTATGGCCGGTAAGCGTTACTTTTTGCTGGGTGGCTTTCAGGTAATCCGCCAGGCGGGTTAGGTATTCGTCCACGGCCTCGGCATCTTTTTGCCGGATAGAATTGTAGGGAAAGTGAATGAGCACTTGGCCGGGCTGCTCGTCAATAGACACCTGGCTCACGTCCGTAACTGAAGAGGGCGGAGGCGGTGCTGGTGGTTGGGGCAATGGCTCTACCGCAGTCGGGGCCAGGTCGGTGGTGTTTTCCTGCAGGAAAGTGTCCACGGGAAAGGGCACGGCCTGGGTTAAAGACGGGGCTTGAACAGCGGCGCTACCGCACTGTTGTTTGATGCCGCAAACGTACCAGCGCCAGCAGATGACGCTCCAAACGATAAAAACTCCAACAGGGACAAACAGGCGGTTATTCATATGTAGGAAAGAAAAACCCGAATTAACAGCAAAGAAAACGCGAAACTTTTACACAGCAGCTCAGAACATTTCGCTGAAGCAGCAGTTTATCGCCGCAACTTTGCACCCATGACTTCTGAAAATACTCGACCGCGGTTGTCGCGGGAATCCCTCCGCGAGGCCCTTTATCTCTTTCAGTTTGTTCGTCCGTATCGGTTTCATTTTTTCGCCGGTCTGGTGCTGCTTTTCCTGTCCAGTGGGGTGTTTATGCTCTTCCCCTATCTCATTGGCAAGATGCTCGACGTAGCACAGGGGGCAGTAGTGGACTTTGACCTAATGCGGATAGGACTGTGGCTGGTGGCTATTCTTATTTTTCAGGGCCTTCTCTCGTATTTGCGGGTGAAGTTGTTTGCCGTGGTCAGCGAGCGCGGCACGGCTGATGTGCGTCGAGCTCTGTACGAAAAACTCATCGCGCTGCCCATTGTCTTTTTTGAGAAAAACCGCGTGGGGGAGCTGGTCAGCCGCCTTACCAACGACGTGGAGCGCTTGTACAACCTGCTTTACTTCGTGCTGGCCGAATTTTTTCGCCAATTGCTCATTTTAATAGGCGGCATCGTTCTGCTCACGTGGATGTCGCCGCGCTTGGCGAGTGTCATGTTAGCTACCTTTCCGGTTATTGTTGTTGGCGCAATGGTGTTTGGCCGATGGGTGCGCAAACTGTCTAAACAGCGCCAAGATGCCTTGGGCGAGGCAAATACCATATTGGACGAGACGCTGCAGAGTATACACGCCGTCAAAGCATTTACCAATGAGTTTTTTGAGCGCACCCGCTATGCCAGTGCTAACGATAGGGTAGTGGATGTCTCGATGCGCTACGCCTCAGGTCGGGCCGTTTTTGCTGTGTTCATTATTACCATGCTCTTCGGCGCCTTGTTCTTTGTGTTGGGTTTTGGTATGTATTTGGTACAGACCAAGCAAATGACCGCCGGCGAGCTGATTGCCTTTGTCACCTACACCGCTGTCATTGGTGGTGCCATTGCAGGGCTGGGCAATTTCTACACAGAATTAGTCGGCGCCTTAGGTGCTACGGAGCGCGTGCGCGAGATTTTGCGCCTACCTGCGGAAACCGAAGAGCGCCCGCAGACCAATCGACCGGCGCATCGCTTGGAGGCAGATGTGATTTTTCGAGACGTGCATTTTGCCTACCCCACACGCCCGGACGTAGAGGTGCTCAAGGGCGTTAACCTCGTCATTCCGGCGGGCAAAAAGGTGGCTTTGGTCGGCCAGAGTGGCGCCGGCAAGAGCACCCTCATGCAGCTCCTGTTGCAGTTTCATCGCCCGCAACAAGGCGATATCCTCATCGACGGCACCAGCATTTACGACTACGACCTGGCCTCGTATCGCGCCAACTTTGCCCTGGTACCCCAAGAGGTTATCCTTTTCGGCGGCACCATTCGAGAAAACATCCTGTATGGCAAGCCGGAGGCCTCCGAGGCTGAAGTCATCGAAGCTGCACGCAAGGCCAATGCCCTGGAGTTTATCCAGCAATTTCCGCAGGGTCTCGACACCATCGTAGGCGAGCGCGGTATCCGCCTGTCAGGGGGGCAGCGCCAACGCATTGCTATTGCCCGGGCTATTCTGCGCAATCCCGCTATCTTGCTGCTGGACGAGGCTACCTCCTCACTCGACGCTGAAAGCGAGCGCATCGTTCAGGACGCATTGAACAACCTCATGGAAGGGCGCACCAGCATCATTATTGCCCATCGCCTAGCTACGGTGCGCGCAGCAGACCTCATCTACGTGCTCGACAGCGGCCGAATCGTTGAGCAGGGCACTCACGAGGAGTTGGCTGTGCGCGAAGGAGGCATCTACAGCACCTTGGCTCGTCTGCAGTTCGAGGCACCTTCAGCCGTAACCTTTAGCTAATTGGCTGCAATTATTGTATACAGTCGCTGCTATTTGGCCCGTTTTTGGCTTTGACCTTGTACACATCTCTCCACCACGCTCTCCCCTACTACTATGAGACGCCTCACAGCCCCTTCTTCTATGGCGCTACCCCTGTGGGCTGCGCTATCCGTTCTCTTCTCCACATTGCAGGCCCAATCTTCAGATAACTGGGTACTGCGCGGCGAAAAAGACGACGTCCAGGTGTATTATCGCCAAACCAGCGATGTGCACGAGCTAAAACTTGTCACTACCATACGCACCTCTTTGGCCGGCATCGTACAATTGTTCGACGACGTTCCCTCGTATCCGCAATGGGGCTACCACCTCATGGAGGCGCGTTTGGTCAAACGCGTCTCTGAAACGGAAATGTACTACTACTCCCGGTTCGACTTTCCGTGGCCGTTGAGCGACCGCGACCTCATCATGCACACCCAACTGAAACAAGACCCCAATACGCGCACCGTTACTTCGGTCAGCGTTGCAGTCCCTGACATGCTCCCTGAAGTAGAGGGCGTCGTGCGCATCCGCAAGGCACATTCTAAGTGGGTGATTTGCCCAGCAAAGCCCGGAGTGCTCAATGTGGAGTATTACCTCTACTCTCATCCGGGTGGCCAGCTGCCTGGATGGCTCATCAATATGGCGGTGGACATAGGCCCGCGCGAAAGCATCAAGAAAATGCGCGCTCTCCTGCTCGATCCCACCTATCGGAACGCTCGTTTAGCGCACGTCCGAGAGTAAAAAGTGCCCCGTCGCCCAACCTTACCCGCTCAGAGGCTGTTTTGGCGGAGCAAATCCATCTTATGAGCTACCACAGCCTACGCGATGCGGTGCGCGATCTGGAGCGCCATGGCATGCTACTCCGCATTCAAGAAGAAGTTGACCCCCATCTGGAAGTCGCTGAAATTCACCGACAAGTGTTCGACCACGGCGGCCCAGCCATTTTGTACGAGCGTATCAAGGGTAGCCCATTCCAGGGGGTGAGCAACCTCTACGGCACCTTCGAACGCACGGCGTTCCTCTTTCGGCACACGTTGGAGCGCGTCAAACGCGTCATCGAACTAAAGAAGGATCCGTCAGCCTTCTTCAAAGCCCCGCTGCGCTACACCTCGGCGCCTTTTACGGCGCTGTCGGCCTTGCCTATGCGCAGCCTGCTGCCGCCGCCTATCTTGTACGGCACGACGTCCGTCAGCCAGCTGCCTCAAATTAAGAGCTGGCCGATGGACGGCGGCGCCTTCATCACACTGCCTCAGGTATTTACGGAAGACCCCGACCAACCCGGGCTGCTGCACTCCAACTTGGGTATGTACCGCGTTCAGCTGTCGGGCAATGATTACTTACCCGACCAGGAAGTAGGCATGCACTACCAGCTGCACCGCGGTATTGGCGTGCACCACGCTAAGTACAACGAACGCCCGGAGCCATTTCGCTGTAGCGTGTTCGTCGGCGGCCCGCCCAGTCATGCCTTCGCGGCCATCATGCCGCTGCCCGAGGGCTTAAGCGAACTCACCTTTGCCGGCATGCTCGGCGGGCGCCGCTTCCGCTACGTGCGTCGCGACGGCTACCTGCTAAGTAGCGACGCAGATTTTGTCATCACCGGCGAAATCCTGAAAGGTGTTAAAAAACCTGAAGGGCCTTTTGGCGACCATTTGGGTTACTATTCACTTACCCACGACTTTCCGGTGTTGCGCGTGCACCGCGTCTATCACCGCAAAGACCCGCTTTGGCACTTCACCGTCGTCGGGCGGCCGCCTCAGGAAGACAGCAGCTTCGGCTGGCTTATCCACCAGCTCGTAGCACCGCTCACCCCCCAGGAGTTTCCAGGCCTCAAGGAGCTGCACGCGGTAGACGCCGCCGGCGTACATCCGCTCTTGCTGGCCATTGGCTACGAGCGCTACATGCCCTTCCGCGAACGCGTGCCCGAGGAAATTCTCACCATCGCTAACCGCATCTTAGGTTCCGGGCAAACGTCGCTGGCCAAGTTTCTCTTCATCGCGGCAGCCGATGACGACCCTAAACTGGACACCCACGACATTCCGCACTTCCTGCAACATGTGTTAGAGCGTGTGGACTGGACGCGCGACCTGCATTTTTATACCCGGACTACCATAGACACCCTCGACTACTCGGGCACAGGCTGGAATGCTGGCTCCAAACTTGTCATCGCTTGTCGAGGCGAAAAACGTCGCCACCTGAAAGCCGAATTGCCGGAAAACTTCGCTTTACCACCGGGCTTCCAACGCCCTGCCTTCTGTCTGCCTGGCGTGCTGGCCATCGAGGCGCCCCGCTTCGAGGTGGAACACACTGCTCGCCAACAAGCCGAAGAACTGTGTCGGTGGCTCGAGCGCTTCTCGCTCGAACATCTTCCGCTCGTGGTACTGGTAGACGATAGTGCCTTCACCGCTGCTACGCTCAATAACTTCTTATGGGTGACGTTCACGCGGGCCAATCCCAGCCACGATACCTACGGCGTGGGTGCCTTCACGGTGCATAAACACTGGGGGTGCCAAGGGCCGCTCGTCATTGATGCGCGCAAAAAACCTCATCACGCTCCTGAACTGGAACCAGACCCCGACGTGCAGCAGCGCGTCCGACGCCTGCTGGAACGCTACAGATTTTGAGCACACGGAAATTTTTTTTTTAAAAAAACGAGTAAAGGTTGGAAATATGAAAAACGCGCCGATACCTTTGCACCGCTTTTTTTGAAAGGGTCCCTCTTCGAAAAAATGGCCCGTTCGTCTAGGGGTTAGGACGCATCCCTTTCACGGATGAAACACGGGTTCGATTCCCGTACGGGCTACCGAAAACCTTGCGAGTGATAAAGACGCTTGCAGGGTTTTTTCTTTTTCCGACATTTGTTAGCGGAAAACCAAAAACCGACACCGTTGCCAAGGGCTATCGAGCCTTTCCCTCAACCAAAATTACCTTAATCACTTTCAATGTCGTTTTTATGCCTTCTTCTTCCCGCTTACTGCTTTGCTTCTTAACTACCCTCGCTCTTCTCGCTTGCCAAAGAACACCGCCCCCTCCTGTTCCCGAAACCTCTGCTGACGACCGCGTCCTTTTGGACTCTTTTTCCGACTTGCAAATCCTGCGCTACGATTTGCCCGGATGGGACGAGTTGCCGCTCCGCCAGAAAATATTTATCTATTACCTCAGCGAGGCCGCGCTGGCAGGGCGCGACATCATCTACGACCAGCACGGTAAGTATAACCTTACTGTGCGCAAAACGATAGAAGCCATCTTCAATACTTGGAAAGGCGACCGCAACTCAGCGGCATGGAAAGCCTTCGAAACCTACGCCAAACGCGTGTGGTTCAGCAACGGCATCCACCATCACTACAACGAAGTCAAAATCCTGCCCGAGTTCTCGCGCGAATACTTCGCCGAACTGGTGAACGGCGCCGACTCCAGCGCGTTGCCCTTGCCCCCAGCCGCCCTTTTGGATACCCTCTACCGCGTCATGTTTGATCCCGCCTTCCTGCCCAAGCGCACGAACAAAGAGGCAGGAGTGGACGTGGTGCTCACTTCTGCTGTACATTTCTATGAAAACATCACCTCCGATGAGGTGGACCGCTTCTATCAGGAGCAACTGCGCGCCGCCGGCCCAAACCCGCCTATGGTAGGGCTAAACTCCAAACTTATCGGCGTAAAAGGTGGCAAACCTTATGAGCGCGTATGGCGCGCCGGCGACGGTATGTATGGCCCCGCCATCGATAAAATCGTAGAAAACTTAGAAAAAGCTATACCCTACGCCGAAAACGAACAGCAAAAAAAGGTCATCCGCTTACTGATAGACTACTATCGTACGGGTGACTTGCGCAAGTTCGATGAATACAGCATAGAATGGGTAAAGGATACAGCCAGCACAGTGGATTTCATCAATGGCTTCATTGAAGTCTATCACGACCCTAAGGGTTACAAAGCCGACTGGGAAGCTGTTGTACAATACAAAGACCCTGAAGCTACCCGAAAAATGGCTATCCTTAGCCAGAACGCTCAGTATTTTGAGGATAATAGCCCCATAGCACCGGCCTACAAAAAAAAGGAGGCAAAAGGCGTCAGTTACAGTGTCATTAATGTTGCTATGGAAGGCGGCGATTGTGCGCCCTCTACGCCCATAGGCATCAACTTGCCCAACTCCGACTGGATACGCGCAGCCCATGGCTCTAAGTCCATTAGCCTCAGCAACATCGAGAACGCCTACGCGCGCTCGGGGGGCGCTGCTGCTACGGCGGAATTCGCCCACGACGAGGAAGAGATCGCCCTGGCTCAGCGTTACGGCGAGGTCGTCAGCAAAATGCACACTGCCTTGCACGAAGTCATTGGACACGCCAGTGGCCAGCTTAAGCCCGGAGTGGCGCAGCCCAGCGCCACGCTCAAGCAGTACGCCAGCACACTGGAAGAAGCGCGCGCCGACCTGGTAGCGCTTTACTACTTAGCTGACCACAAACTGGTCGAGTGGGGCGTGTTGCCCGACACTCAGGCCTACAAAACCGGCTACGACCAATACCTGCGCAACGGCCTACTGCAGCAGCTGCGCCGCATCGAGCCCGGCCAAAACCTGGAGCAAGACCACATGCGCAACCGCCACTTAGTGGCTTCTTGGGTGCTCGAACGCGCCCAGACCGACAGTGCCGTGGTCAAAGTCGTGCGCAACGGCAAGACCTACATAGACATCCGCAACTACGCCCGCGTGCGCGAGCTGTTCGGCCAGCTGCTCGCCGAGGTGCAGCGCATCAAGTCGGAGGGCGACTTCCGGGCTGCCCGCCAACTGGTAGAAAACTACGGCGTGCGCGTCCAGGCCGATTTGGTCCGCCAGGTGCGCGAGCGCTACGCCAACCTACCTACAAAGCCCTATTCGGGTTTCGTGCAGCCCAGGTTGGTGCTCATCAAAGACGCCAAGGGCAACATCACCGACGTGCGGGCAGAGAGGGAAGACGATTTTGTCCGCCAAATGCTTCGCTACGGGCGCGAGTACGCCTTTTTGCCCGTGCGCAACGATTGAACCACCGCGCTTTTTGAGGGTTTTTTGCTTCCATCAACCGCACCGCTGCCCGAGGCGCCCCATCTTTGCGGCCAGCCATTGTTTTGCCTGCACATGAACACGTACGAAAATCCGCGCTTGGTTCTGGACTCCTCCCGCCCGCCGGCGCCCGGCTCCGTGGCCTGGAGAAGCCCCAGCAACATCGCCATCGTCAAGTATTGGGGAAAACGCAGCGTCCAACTGCCTCAAAACCCATCGGTGAGCCTGACCCTGACGGCAGCCCACACCGATATGTCGCTGGCCTACGCGCTCAAAGAGCGGCCCGACCCGTCCATTGACCTGGCGTTCTTCTTCGAAGACAAGCCCCACGAGGCCTTTCAGCGCAAAGTAGTGGCCTTCCTGGAGAGCGTGACGCCCATCTTCCCTTTCTTGCGGCAGCTGCAGCTCACCCTGCACACTGCCAATTCCTTCCCTCACTCCACGGGCATCGCCTCGTCGGCGTCCAGCATGTCGGCTTTAGCCATGTGCCTATGTTCACTGGAGCAGCGCTTTTTTCAGACGCTACCCGACCCCGATGCCTTTGCCCGAAAGGCGTCCTATGTGGCTCGTTTGGGCAGCGGCAGCGCCTGCCGCTCCATTTACCCGTATGCCGCGCTGTGGGGCCTCACCTCCGCCCTGCCCGCCTCCTCCGACGAGTGCGCCGCGCCGCTCGATACCCTCCTCCATCAGGTCTTTCGCTCCTTCTGTGACGACGTGCTCGTGGTGAGCTCCGCCGAAAAAACCGTCAGCAGCCGGGCCGGCCACGCCCTCATGGAAGGCAACCCTTACGCCCAGACGCGCTACGCCCAAGCACACGGGCGCACCATCCGCCTGCTCGACGCCCTGCGCAGCGGTGACCTCGAGGTGTTCGGCCAAATCGCTGAAGAAGAAGCACTCACCCTCCACGCTCTCATGATGTGCAGCCAACCGCCTTATCTCCTCCTCCAGCCCAATACCGTCGCCATCCTCCATCGCGTGCGCGCCTTCCGAAGCGATACTAAGTTGCCCGTCTATTTCACCCTTGACGCCGGACCTAATGTGCACTTGCTCTATCCCGCCTCTATCGCTTCCACCGTGCGACCCTGGGTAGATGACCAATTGAAACCCTTGTGCGAAAACGGATACTACCTTAAAGACACAGCAGGTCCCGGACCCATTCCTTTGTAGCTTTGATTGTGAGATAGGTTATTCACCACAGAGGGCGCGGAGGTGCTCGGAGAAGAGGGTTCTGCATCTCTGTGTGTTCTCTGTGTTCTCTGTGGTAAAAGAACAGTTGGCCTTGAGACGGCGGCGTTTGAATGGTAAGGATATCCTTACTATAGTTTTGGCAATACATCCCACAAATAGCTATAGATGAGGTGAGTTATTCACCACAGAGGCAGCGGAGGTGCTCAGAGAAGAGGGTTCTGCATCTCTGTGTGTTCTCTGTGCTCTCTGTGGTAAAAGAACAGTTGGCCTTGAGACGGCGGCGTTTGAATGGTAAGGATATCCTTACTATAGTTTTGGCAATACATCCTACAAATGGCTATAGATGAGGTGAGTTATTCACCACAGAGGGCACGGAGGTGCTCGGAGAAGAGGGTTCTGCATCTCTGTGTGTTCTCTGTAGTGATAAATTAACAACAATAACTGCCTACGTTGTGAGTTGCTCTCAAATTGTATCTTTACTGCAGTTCTTGCCAACGCTCTCCGTTGCCTTCAAGTCAACAATTGCGTTGTGAGTTGCTCTCAAATTGTATCTTTACTGCAGTTCTTGCCAACCAAGCCCAAGCGCAACCCACCCACACGCCAGTTGTGAGTTGCTCTCAAATTGTATCTTTACTGCAGTTCTTGCCAACAAAATAAATAACAGCAAAGCAAATTTTACAGTTGTGAGTTGCTCTCAAATTGTATCTTTACTGCAGTTCTTGCCAACTAACCGTTTACCGATGGCTAGAATGTCTTCGTTGTGAGTTGCTCTCAAATTGTATCTTTACTGCAGTTCTTGCCAACGGCCTTGGCCTAGGGCCAGGCCTTTGGCTTGTTGTGAGTTGCTCTCAAATTGTATCTTTACTGCAGTTCTTGCCAACTTGGAAGTTTGAAATCATCATCGAGCATGGTTGTGAGTTGCTCTCAAATTGTATCTTTACTGCAGTTCTTGCCAACTTTCCCGAGGAACGGCGGCTGCAGCCACTGGTTGTGAGTTGCTCTCAAATTGTATCTTTACTGCAGTTCTTGCCAACCGTGTCGCTTTGTGACGTGCCACTATTACGTTGTGAGTTGCTCTCAAATTGTATCTTTACTGCAGTTCTTGCCAACCCTGCTCCTCTTCCAATCGCTTCTGCAACTGTTGTGAGTTGCTCTCAAATTGTATCTTTACTGCAGTTCTTGCCAACCCTTGCCCTTGAAGCCGCAGGCGTGCTGTTGTTGTGAGTTGCTCTCAAATTGTATCTTTACTGCAGTTCTTGCCAACAACTTCCAACAAGCCGGGCGCGTAATGGTGGTTGTGAGTTGCTCTCAAATTGTATCTTTACTGCAGTTCTTGCCAACCCTTCACCTCCGCCGTGTTGGCGTTAGTTACGTTGTGAGTTGCTCTCAAATTGTATCTTTACTGCAGTTCTTGCCAACCGGAGGCGTCGCCTCCTTCGCGGAGCTTTTGGTTGTGAGTTGCTCTCAAATTGTATCTTTACTGCAGTTCTTGCCAACCATAAAACCCTTCGCCAAAGTGGCGCGTGATGTTGTGAGTTGCTCTCAAATTGTATCTTTACTGCAGTTCTTGCCAACCATATGTCGCCAAGAAATATCCAAAAAAGTTGTTGTGAGTTGCTCTCAAATTGTATCTTTACTGCAGTTCTTGCCAACCCAGCTTCAACAGGATCTATGCCATTAGATTGTTGTGAGTTGCTCTCAAATTGTATCTTTACTGCAGTTCTTGCCAACCTG
>Ga0101944_10005229_pt1 | contig 15008 bp, 11 predicted proteins | sample DewCreD2012metaG_FD_75245 | JGI IMG/M metagenome (GOLD analysis project Ga0101944, IMG submission 75245) | Hot spring sediment bacterial and archeal communities from British Columbia, Canada, to study Microbial Dark Matter (Phase II) - Dewar... ...
AAGCCATCCGGCGCGGCGCGGCGTGGCTGCGCTCGGTTCAGCAGAAGGACGGCGGCTGGGGAGAAAGCTGCGCCAGTTACGACGCCGACGCCTTTGTGCCGTGCGAGAGCACCCCGTCGCAGACCGCGTGGGCGCTCCTGGGCTTGATGGCTGCCGGCGAACGATCGAGTGACGCTGTGCGCCGCGGCATCCAGCATTTGCTGGACACGCAGGAGTCCACCGGCTGGTGGCGCGAGGATCTGGCCACCGGCACCGGCTTCCCGCGCGTCTTCTACCTTTGCTACAGCCTGTACAGCACCTATTTCCCGGTGCTGGCTCTGGCCAACTTCTTGAGGCGATAAAAAAGGGCGGGCTTGAAGCCCGCCCCGCGTATTCCGAGTGGGGTTGTTACTCGGAGCTGCCTTCAATCCGCATGCCGTAAAAGCTGCGGTACACAAAAACCATGGAAATCACCAGGAACACCGCGCCGAGCACGGTGTTGATGGTATGACCCTGCTGTCTGGACAGCGACACAGCCAGCTCCACCGCAAGCAGTCCGAACAGCGTGGTGAATTTGATGATCGGGTTCATCGCCACGGAACTGGTGTCCTTGAACGGATCGCCCACCGTGTCGCCCACCACCGTCGCGGCGTGCAGGTCCGTGCCCTTCGCCTTGAGCTCCGTCTCGACCACCTTCTTGGCGTTGTCCCATGCGCCGCCGGCATTGGCCATGAAGATGGCTTGGAACAATCCGAACAGCGCGATCGAGATCAGGTAGCCGATGAAGAAATACGGCTCAAAGAAAGCGAACGCCAGAGTGCTAAAAAACACCGTGATGAAGATGTTAAACATGCCCAACTGCGCGTACTTCGTACAGATGGCCACCACCTTCTTGGAGTCCGCCACCGAAGCCTTTTCCGTGCCTTCCAGTTTGATGTTGCGCTTGATGAACTCCACCGCCCGGTAGGCGCCGGTCGAAACCGCCTGCGTCGAAGCGCCCGTGAACCAGTAGATCACCGCGCCGCCGGCGATCAAGCCGAGCAGGAACGGAGCATGCAGGATCGAGAGGTTCGTCACCAGCTCGGGCTTCAAACCTTCGGTGAGCATCACGATAATCGAGAAGATCATGGTCGTGGCGCCCACCACCGCGGTGCCGATGAGAACTGGCTTGGATGTAGCCTTGAAGGTGTTGCCCGCGCCGTCGTTCTCTTCGAGGTTCTCCTTGCTCCTCTCGAAATCCGGAACGAAGCCGAAGTCTCTCTTGATCTCTTCCTTGATGCCCGGCAGCGTCTCGATGGTCGAAAGCTCGAACACCGACTGCGCGTTGTCGGTCACAGGACCGTAGCTGTCCACCGCGATCGTCACCGGACCCATGCCCAGGAAGCCGAACGCCACCAAGCCGAAAGCGAACACCGCCGGCGCCATCATCAGCGCCGCCAGTCCCATGGTGCTCATGCCGAAGGCGATGCTCATCAGGAGCAGGATGGCGAAGCCCAGCCAGTAAGCGCTGAAATTGCCCGCGATGAAGCCTGAAAGGATCGTGAGCGAAGCGCCGCCTTCGCGCGCCGAAGTTACGATTTCACGCACATGCCGGGATTCGGTGGAGGTGAAAACCTTGACGAACTCCGGAATGATCGCGCCCGCCAAAGTGCCGCAGGTGATCACCGTCGCCAGCTTCCACCACAGGGTGCTGTCGCCGCCGAGATCTGGAATCATCAGGTAACTCACGATATAGGTGAGCACCACCGAAAGGATCGAAGTCAGCCACACCAGCGAAGTGAGAGGCGCCTCGAAATTCATCTTGTCGGCGTTGCCGTACCGCGCTTTCGCGTACGCGTGGTTGACAAAGTAGCTGATGCCGGAGGCGAACACCATCATCACGCGCATGGTGAAGATCCACACCAGAAGTTGAACCTGAACGAGCGGGCTCTTCACCGCCAGCATAATGAAGGTGATCAACGCCACGCCGGTGACGCCATAGGTTTCGAAGCCGTCGGCGGATGGACCTACGGAGTCTCCCGCGTTATCGCCCGTGCAGTCGGCGATCACGCCCGGGTTGCGCGCGTCGTCCTCTTTGATCTTGAAGACGATCTTCATGAGGTCGGCGCCGATGTCGGCGATCTTGGTGAAGATGCCGCCCGCCACGCGAAGCGCCGCCGCGCCCAACGATTCGCCGATGGCGAAGCCGATGAAGCACGGTCCCGCGAGGTTGCCCGGAACGAACAGCAGGATGAAGAGCATGATCAGCAGCTCGACCGAGATGAGGAGCATGCCGATGCTCATGCCCGCTTGCAGCGGGATGTCATGGCAAGGGAACGCCTTGCCGCGCAGGCTGGCGAACGCCGCCCGGGAGTTGGCGAAGGTGTTCACCCGCATGCCGAACGCCGCCACCGCGTAACTGCCGCCGATGCCGATGAGGCTGAAGATCAGAATAATGCCGACCTTGTATGCTTCCATGCCTTGCAGGAAGCCGAAGTAGAACACGATAATCGCGCCGATGAAGCACTCCAGAATCAGCAAGAACTTGCCTTGGGTGATGAGATACGTCTTGCAGGTCTCAAAAATGAGTTCGGAGACTTCCAGCATCGACTTGTGCACCGGCATCTTTCGCAGCCGGGTGTAAATGACCAGCCCGAAAATCATGCCTAGCGCGCTGGCGATCAAACCGATCATCAGCAAAGAGCGCCCGGTGAAGACGCCCATGAAGGTGGCCATGTCCAAGTCGGGAAGAACCAGGTTGGCTTCGCCGCCGCCATGATGTTGCGCCTCGGCCATCATGGGCGTGGCCATCAGGATCAGAACCAATAAGGGCAGGAGCGCGCGGACGACGCCGGAGATGCGCATCAAGCTGCCGGAACGGCTGAACAATGCCTTGCGCGCCGCAGGGGCCAAGGCGTGAGTGGGGGACATCGAATTCAATCCTCCTGAAGAGCTATTGGCTCTCTCTGTCTGGGTCCGCCCACCGAGAGCCATAAAGAAACTAAATAGTGCAGAGCAGGGACCCAAAGTTTCACTATATAAGACGGCCACATCGGAATCAACTCCGCCCCAACGCCATCCGCCCCCGGCTCATGGCCGGACATTGGCTGCGTCCAAGAGCGGCATGTCACAATGAAGGTCTGATGCCACGTTTCGTATTTCTCTTTCTTTTCGCCGCCGCAACCTTCGCCCAGCGGTTCGAGATTCATCCGTTCGCCGGCTACGGAACCAATGGGAAAATCCCCGCCGACAGCCCCGCCTTCCGCCAAATCGAAGCCACGGAGGGCACGGCGTGGGGGCTGCGCGCTGGCGCGAACATCGACGACGAGGGCGCCATCGAGTTCGCATGGCAGCGGCAGAAAATGGAGCTTCGCGGCGCGCCGGGCACGGGCGGCGCCGGGCGGGCGTTGTTCGCGGCGCAAACCGACCACCTCCAGTTGAATTTCATGTATCACTTCGTCACCGCCGAACAGCAGTTCCGTCCCTTCGCCTACGCGGGCTTTGGCGCCACAATTTACAGCGCGCGCAACGCGGCCTATGACAACGAAGCCAAACCTTCGTTCGCTTTGGGCGCCGGTTTCAAGTACTTTTTCTCACGGCATGCCGGCATTCGCGTCCAAGCCCGCTGGGCGCCGACATGGCTCACGGGTCACGGAGGCGGGATCTTCTGCCGCAATGGCGCGGCTTGCGCCGCCACCATCCAGGGCCGTTTCCAGACTCAGGCTGACTTCACCGCCGGTCCGGTGTTCCGCTTTTGACCCGCCGAATGCAGTAACATCATAGGGGTTCAGCTTTCAATTTCGTGGAGGATTTTCATGTCCCAGATCAAAGGTCCAGCTATCTTCCTCGCGCAGTTCATGGGCGACGAGGCTCCTTTCAACTCGCTGCCGGCTATCACGGCTTACATGAAGTCGCTCGGCTACATCGGAGTCCAGCTTCCCTCTTGGGACGGGCGCGTCATGGACTTGAAGAAAGCCGCCGAATCGAAGACTTACTGCGACGAATTGAAGGGCCAAACGAACGGCTTGGCCATTACGGAGCTGGCTTCGCATCTCCAAGGGCAGCTCGTGGCGGTGCATCCCGCCTACGACGAACTGTTCGACGCTTTCGCCGCGCCCGAAGTTCGCGGCAACCCCAAAGCCCGCACGGAGTGGGCCATTGAGCAGGTCAAGCTGGCGATCAAAGCCAGCGCCAATCTGGGTCTGACCGCCATGCCCACCTTCCCAGGCGCGTTGCTGTGGCCCATGCTTTATCCTTGGCCGCAGCGGCCCGCGGGTCTCGTGGAAGAGGGATTCCGCGAACTGGCCAAGCGTTGGAAAACCATCCTCGATTGCGCCGACGAGTATGGCGTCGACTGCGCCTACGAGCTGCATCCCGGCGAGGACCTGCACGACGGCGTCACTTTCGAGATGTTCCTCGAAGCCACCGGCAACCATCCGCGGGTGGCTATCAACTACGACCCGTCCCACTTCGTTCTGCAATGCCTGGACTATGTGGACTTCATCGACATCTACGGCTCCCGCATCAAGGCGTTTCACGTGAAGGACGCCGAGTTCCGTCCTTCAGGCAAGGTCGGCGTATATAGCGGCTATCAGCCTTGGGGCAAGCGCGCCGGGCGTTTCCGCAGTCTTGGAGACGGGCAGGTCGATTTCAAGCAGGTCTTCACGCGGCTGACCGCCGTGGGCTACTCTTCTTGGGCGGTGTTGGAGTGGGAGTGCTGCTACAAGGACGCAGCGCAGGGCGCCGCCGAAGGCGCGCCGTTCATCCGCTCCATGCTCATCGACGTCCCGAAGAAAGCTTTCGACGATTTCGCGGGCGCCGCAACCGACCAAGCCCGCAACCGCCGACTGCTCGGCATCGAATAGCCGGCGCCTCAACCGCCAAGCTTCTGGATCCGGCCGGCTACGTCCGCCCGGAGCTTGTCGATGAAACGGCAGGCGTACTCGCTCACCGGTAAGGCCGGGTCGGCGATCAAAGGCGTAAGGTCCATGGCGAAGGTGAGCGCCGTTTCCACGTCCACGGCGTGCGAAGCGAAATACGTGGCGTTGGCCAGTCTTCTGCCCGCCGTGGCCAGATCGTAGCGTTTGCCGCCCACCACCTGCGAGTCGAACACCCCGACGAGCGCGGCGGCGATGTTCGAGTGCCCGGACACCGGAAGCGCTTGCTTGTCCTCGTCGGGGAGCCAATCGAGGTCGCGCCACACTTCGCAACCGTATACTTTCTTCGGGCGCTCGGCGGGGTCGAGCGCCCGCAAGGCGTCGATGGCGCGCAGCGTCACAGCCACATGCGTATCATGCTTGTCCGCCGGATTGTGCAGGTAAACAACCTGCGGTTTCGCGGCCTGAAGGATCGCCAGAATGTCGTCCCGCACGGTGATGTTGGCGGCATCCTTTACTTCCCCGCTCGTGTAGCCGAGCTGAATTTGGCAGCCGTACTCGCCCACGAATGCCGCTTTGCGCTGCTCCACCAGCCGGATCTTCTGCATCTCTTCGTCGGTGTAATTGGCGTAAAGCCCCGCGCGCGGACTGCCGGCGCCGTTGGTCACCACCACGCCGGTGAACCATTTGTCCTTTTGGCCGAAGCACTCCAGGACGCCATGATAGGCCATGATTTCGATGTCGTCCTGATGCGCGCTGAAACAGATGTGAGTGGTGCGCGCGAGCGCCGCGGCGGCTTCCAGCCTGTCCGGCACGAAGACGTCCGCATGGGGATTGTGCAATTTCATTGTTTCTCTCCTCCTATGATGGTTTGTCAACTCCACATTTATCGAGCAGCTCGGGGCCGACCAACGGGAGGCCGCACAGAGCCGCAAACGGAGAAGGGTTTGCGTTTGCCCGCTTTCCCTTCTCATAGGTAAGTCTTCGGAACGGCCCGGAGCAGTCAAGGGCGCGCGGTTTGGGCGCGGCGGAGGAAAATCTGTTCTGGTTTTGAAAAGATTTTCCGGAGCGCACCCTTGACGGCGAGGACCGTTCTGGAACATGGGGCGGAAGGGAAAGCGGGCCGGGGGTCCAGGGGGGATCCCCCTGGCGGGGTGCGGGGCAGCGCCCCGCATACCTTACCCCGTGCAGTGTGCGCGGCATCAAGCTCGCCCGCCACATTTCACGCCGCCTCCGCCAATACGAAGTTCGGGAAATCCTCGAAGACCCACTTGTTCTTCAGGGTTCGATAGATGATCCCCAGGAGTTTCCGTGCCAGGGCGATGATCGCCTTGCCGGTCCCACGCCGCGCCTTGATCTTCTCGTAGTACCGCTTCAGATACGGGCTGTAGCGTTGCGCGATCAGAGCACATTGCACCAGGGCCGTGCGCCCCAGCTTGCTGCCGCGTTTGGTTATCCGCCCCGTGTGTTCGGTTTCGTTTGATTTCGAAACCCGCGGCACGATTCCGAAGTACGCCGCCAGTTTGCCCTCATCGGCGAAGTCGTTGATATCGCCGATGACGCTCAGCAGAATGCTCCCGCTCAGCGGACCGATCCCCTTGATGCTGGTCAGATTCTTGTGTCCTTCCAGTTTGCTGCCCTCATCGGCGATCGCTTTCTCCAGCTGCGCGATCCTCTGGTTCAGGCTGCGGATCTCCTCGACCATGACCTCCAGTTCCAGCTTCACCATCGGGTCGAACCGCACAACCAGAATCTCGTTGAGCTTCTTCTCGCTCGACAGCGCTTCCTTCTCCAGGTTGTGGCCGTGCGCGGAAAGGATGTTGTTGATCTTGTTCTTCAACGCCGTGCGCAGCTTCACCAGCGTGTCCCGCGTTTGCGTCAGGCTCGCCAGTTGCGCTCGCGTCTTGTCCTTCATCCTCACCTCCGGCAGCAGGTCCTTGGCCAGGTACAGCGCCAGGTTCCGCGCGTCGTTGGGGTCCGTCTTCTTCACCGAATGGCTGATGACCTTGAACTGATTCGGGTCCACGGCCACCACTCGCTTCACGTGCGGCGCCACCGCGTCGCGGAACAGCCGCGTGTTCCCGGTCACCTCCACGGCAATCTCATCACTCGGCCGCAGCTTCTTCACAAACGCTGGCAGGTCCTCCAGCTTCCAATCCGTTAAGTAATTCCGTCCATTCTCCAATCGCACGCAACAGGTGAACTTGTCGCGGTGCAGGTCGATTCCAATGTGTCGTGGCGCTTGCATACTCCTCCTGTCTTGAACTGCAGGTGGAGTAGACGGGCTCTGCGGCGGTCACCATTCTCCTATTCAAGGTCCGGCGTGCCGGCCTTACGGTGGCGCTCCAGTCACAGGTCTGACCAATCTCCTTTACGAGGTCAGAACGCCTCACATAACCGATCCAGCCTGTGACCTGTCTACTCCGAGAAAATCCCTTCTCTCGGAGCTTATCCCGCCCGAGCCTACTCATTCATACCATCTCCTGTTTCTTTTGCCTTCTTGGGCTCCGGTATTTCCGGCAAGCTCGCCGCCGCCACAGCCTGCCCGTGCCGCTTGTCCTTCTCGCTGGGCGTGTGGACCCGAATCGATTCGGCGAGTTCGGGGAATTCGAGCTTCAAAACCCTCTGCGCCTCGCTGAGGATGACCGTGCCGCCCTCGCCTGAAGTCACCCGCCCTAACACGAGCAGATGCTTGAGGTCGTAAAACGAGGCGTATTGCGCGATCGCGTAGCCGAAGTACACTCCGATCGATTCGAAGATTCTTCGCGCCCGCGCGTCGCCCTTTTCCATCAAAGCCTGCACCTGCGAGAGCTTTTCGGCGAGCGGCATCTGGGCAGGCAGATCGATGCCCGCCGCGGGCAGCAGCCGGTTCACCGCCTGCTGCGAAAAATACTGCGCGCCGACGCCGCCGTCTCCCGACCACTCGTCCACGGGGGCGTTCGGGCGGTAGTCCACCGGCGCGAAGGCGAGCTCATTCAGCCAGTTGGTGATGTTGCCCTGCGGCGTGACATAGCCGCCTGCCTGGCTCGTGCCCATCGATACGCCCAGGACGGCATTGTCGCCGATGGACATAGATCCAGCCAGCGCCGTCACCTCGCCGTCGTTCACCACCTCGAACGGTATCCCGCCCCAAGTTTCCTTCAATTCGAAAAACAAGCGCCGCACGCGAGTGGCGAACAGGTCCGGGGGCACGCCGCGGAACAGCGAAGCCACCCGTACCTCGTTGTTCACATATACGCCCGCCGCGCTGCCGCCGATGGCGTCCACGCGGGGCAACTTCGCCGCCGCCCGCTTGAGCGTATCGTTAATGCCGTCGAAGTGGTACTGCGGATCCTTTTGGAAATAGGGATCCCAGACGACTTCCTCGCTATGCACCACTTCGCCGCCGATGACGGCGGCGCACTTGCGGTCGCTGCCGCCCAAATCGAACCCGATCCGGCATCCGTCCAGGTGCCGCCCCAGCGCCGCCGTGGTTTCCTTCTCCTCCGGCGCCTCTTGATAGGGACATCCTTCGATCACCATCGGCTTGCCGTACACCCGCTCGCCCATGAAATGGAAATCGAACGAGCGCTTTCCGGCGGGCGAGAAGACTTGTTTGATGAAAGCCGCCGCCCGCGGATCGCCCGCAATCGTCACTTTGTAACCGCCCTTCTGCCACAGCAGGAATTTCACCAGCCGTTCCAGATACGTTTCGTTCGCCGGCAGCAAACTTCCTTCATGCGGGAACACTTCCGTGCGGTATACGGAAACCGACCCGTCGGCGCGCTCCAAAGCAACCGCCAAGGGCTCGCCGCGCCCGCTCTGCTTCACCGCTTGAAGGTAAGCCCGGTTCCACAGGGACGCGGGGAGGAAATCAGAATCTAACGGAGGAAGGATCTTTAGATGGACTTCAATCATGACTCCACCATTTTAGAATTCCTCCCGCGTTCCATCACGGCGGCTACTCAAACAGCCGCCGCAAGTCCGCAAGATCTCTCCGGAGTTCGTCCACTTCCTCGCGCAGCCGCGCCATTTCCTCCCGCAACTCCGCGATTTCGTTTCCCGCCGTCACCGGCGCTTCCAATGCTGCTGCGCCGGCAAGCGCCGTTACATCCGGTTCGCCCGCCAACAGGTGCGTATAGCGAGGCTCCTTCGTCCCCGGCAGCCTCGGCAGCTTCACCGCCAGCGGCTCCGGCTCCAGGCTCATCAGCCGGGCGAGCACCGCTTCCACTTCGTCCAGCCCCGTAAAGGCGTGCATACGAAGGCTCCGGGCATGAATCTCGCCCGCCGTCTGCGGTCCCCGGAGCATGAGCGTGCACAACACGGCGAGTTCCCGGCGCCCCAGATTCAGAACCTCGGAAATCCGGTGCTCGTATTTGTGCACGCGGCTGCCAGCGGGGATCAACTCCATCACCAGCTTCCTGGAACGCAGCCGGCTCAGCGCTTCGAGCACCACATTTTCGTCATATTGGACCACGGGATCCCGGTTCGACTTCTGGTTGCAGGCGTTCACCAGCGCGTTCAGGGTGAGCGGATAGTACTCGGGCGTGGTGATCTCCTTCTCGAGGAGGCAAGCCAGCACTCTCACCTCGACGGCGTCGAGCGGAACCTCGAAGATGGGCATCGGCGCTCGCTCCTATTTGGCTTTGTACGTTTTCGAGAACTTGTTGCGGGAGTTGACGATCGTGAAGTCGCCGTTGCGTTCGACGCTCATCTTGATCCACTTGCCTTCGCACTTCTCATCCAAGTTGGCGATGAACGAATCCGGCGAGTTGAACTCCCTGCCTCCCGCCAGCGAGAAGTGGAGCTGCCAAAGATCCTCCAGCCCCGGCGACTTGCGGACGATCTGCCAGGCGCTCGGGGAGCCGCCTTTCTTGGCGCCGTTGTTCATGATGGCCACTCTCGGCGCCACGGCGTGCACCAGCGTCGCGGGGTTGGATTGGTCCAGCCCATGATGCGTCGTCAAATAGACGTCAATTTTGCCCAAATTGTTCTTCGGGCATACCAGATCCATTTCCTTGTTCCAAGTCAAATCGCCCAAGTCGAGAAACCGGAATTTGTTGTTATAGGTGAGGACAAACCCCGCCGACATGGCGTTTTCGCTCGTGTCCGGCTTCTTAGGCTCCTCAGAGCCGCACAGCGCGTTGGGTTGTCCCGCCCCCTTCAACGGCACGGTGATCAGATTGCCTGCCGCGCACACGAATTGAATGTCGACTCCCTTGACCGGCAGAGAGTCGCCCGCCTTCACCACCAAACGCTTCCGCCTGGCGATCACCTCCTCGTAAGCCTGAAACAACCCCTGCGGACCCTTGGTGAGTTCCTGAAGCGGCCCCTTATCGACGAAGGTTACGACCGGGAACTTCTCCGCAAGCTGAGGCACGCCCCCCACATGATCGGAGTGGTAGTGCGTCACGAGCATGTAATCAATTCGCTTCACGCCCGCGGCTTTGGCTGCCGCGATGATCCGCCCGGCGTCGCGCCCGCCGAACCCCGGCCATCCGGCGTCGACCAAGATCGATTGGCCCGACGGCGTCACAATCAGCGTCGCCTGACCGCCTTCGGTGTCGATGAAATAGAAATCCAAGGTCCGCGCCGCGTCGAGCGCCGCCACCGACAGCAGCGTTCCTACCAACCAAGTGAGCTTGCGCATGTTTGGCATCCTACCACGCCTGTGGGATGAACTGGATTTGCCGCGGCGTTCAAGATGAATTCATCCTGGCCGATGTGATAATAATGTCGGGATCCGAGCCGTGACCGCAATTGCCACCATAATTCCTCTTTTCTGGTTCGCAATGGCGCTCGCGCTCGGAGCATTAGCGCTGGTCACATTTCACCGCATACCGGCGCCAGGCGCGCGTGGCCTGACGTTTCTGCTGATTTCGACTTCCTTCTGGTGTCTGGCCGATGCAGGCGTTCACCTGTTCCGCCACGAGTATCTTTTCACCCAGCTTTCCTACCCGCCGACGGTCGTCACGCCGGTGGCGCTTTTCGTGCTCGCTCTGGACTACCGGATGCAGTTGCCGCGGCTCACCCGGATGAGGCTTGCCGCTCTGCTCGTCATTCCCGCCATTTCCGTGGCGGCGGCTTGGACCAACGGCTCTCATGGCTGGATCTGGACCGAATTCGTTCCCCAGCGCGTCCACGGCCTGGTGCATCTTCACGCGAGTTACGGGCCGTGGTTCTGGGTGATGGTGAGTTATAGCTATCTTCTGAACGCCGCGGCGTCAGTGATGATTCTGAAAGCGGCGCTCCGGTCCGGCGGGCCGCGCCGCGCGCAGGCGCTGGCGCTCTTAGCGGGCGTGGCTCTGCCGTGGCTGGTGAATTTCAAGTACCTGTTGCGGCTGCCTCCGGCCCCCTCGCTGGACCTGACCTCGCTCTCCATCTCAGTGAGCTGCGTGTTGTTCGCGGCCGGGATGTTGCGGTTCCGGCTTTTCAATGTCATCCCCATTGCCTACGACGCCGTAATCCATCAGATGCCCGACGGCGTGGTCATCCTGGACCCGCACGGCCGGCTGCTCGACGCCAACCCCGCCGCGGCGGCGCTGCTGGGAATCCTGGAGTCGGACGCCGGCCGGCCGGCCCGCCAATGGGTCTCTACGGCGGATGGGCGCAAGCGCCTGCTGGATTTGACGGAGTTTGGGACTTTCCCCGTCAGCATTTCGTCGAACGCCTCATGCCACCACTTCGCGCTCACCGTGTGGCCGCTCTTGGTTCGCGGCAACCGGGTGGGCGGACGCGTGCTGGTCTTTCGCGACGAAACTGCGCGGCGGCTTCAAGAGGAAGCCCTGTTGGTTTCGCGCGCGGCCACGGCTGAGGCCAATCGCCGCCTGCGCGCGGCGAACGAGGAACTCAAGGCCGCCATTGAGAAAGCCGAAGCGCTGGCCCGCAAATCCGAGCTGGCAAACGAAGCGAAGAGCGAATTTCTCGCCGCCATCAGCCACGAGATACGTACGCCCATGAATGCCGTGCTGGGAGCGGTCGAGATCCTGGACGAGACCGCCGCCGATGCAGCGCAGCGCGAATACGTCGGCATGATCCGTAACGCCGGGCGGACCTTGCTGTCCCTGCTCAACAACGTTCTGGATCTCAGCAAAGCCGAAGCCGGCAAAATGGAACTCGACCCGCGTCCCTGCAATCTCCTGAATGTTGTCCACCAAGCCGTCGAGGTGATGAGCGAAGCCGCCGCCCGAAAGGAGCTTGCGGTTGAAGTGGAGGCGGCGCCGGGATTCCATCCCTGGCGTACGGCGGACCGCACTCGCCTGTGGCAGGTGGTGATGAACCTGGTGTCGAACGCCGTCAAGTTCACCCAGCGAGGCGAAGTGACCATCCGGGTGGCGGAGACTAACGGCGGCGGTTGGGTCCGGATCGAGGTGGAGGACAGCGGCGTGGGCATCGCGCCGGAAGCCCGCGGCCGGCTATTCCAACCTTTCCTGCAAGCCGGCGCCACGACAGCCCATGAGTTCGGTGGAACAGGTCTCGGGTTGGCCATCGCCAAACGCCTAGTGGAGTTAATGGGCGGGCAAATCGGTTGCGAAAGCGTCCCCGGCGAAGGCAGCATGTTCTGGTTTGAAGCCCCCTTGCCGGCATGCAGCCCCGAGGAGCCCGCAACCGGCGCCGAACCATCCGCGCCGCCCCGTGGGATGCGAGTCCTGCTGGTTGAAGACAACGCCGTCAACGCCCGTGTGGCGGAGGCTATGCTCACCAGCCTGGGAGCTCGCGTCAGCTTGGCGCGCTCGGGTTCGGAGGCGATCGACCAATTCTGCGAACAGACTTTCGACCTCGTTCTGATGGACCTGCAAATGCCCGGCTTGGGGGGCATTCCCGCCACGCGTCTCATCCGCGAGCAGGAGTCCGCCCTGGGGCGCCGCCGCACGCCCATAGTCGCCCTCACCGCCAGCGTCCTGAATGGCGAACGCCAGGAGTGCCGCTCCGCTGGCATGGACGGTTTCCTTTCTAAACCTATTACTAAATCCGAACTCGCCGGAGCGCTCAGCACTTGGGCGACCCGCTGAGATGGCGGGAACTGCGCGCGTGAAGGTATCGTAGGATGGAACAGAGGCAGTCGAAAGCCGCCCATGCCCTTTTGCATCAAATGCGGGAACGAAGTCCACGAGCGGGACGTCTTTTGCGTTCGTTGCGGCGCCCGGCAAGTCCCGCAGCCGAAAGCCGCTTCCGGATCCGGCTTCCTCGCCGGAGTCCGCCCCCGTGACGCCGCGCTTGCCTGTTACATTCCGCTCATCGGCTGGATTCCTGCCATCGCCGTCCTGGCTGCGGAACGTTTTCAGAATGACCGCGAAGTCCGCTTCCACGCTTTCCAAGGGCTCTATCTCTTCGTTGTTTGGCTGATTGTCGATTGGGTCGTTTCGCCGATTACGGCGATTGTCCCCGGCATGCCTTTCCCCATCGCTAAAGCGTTGAAGCTTGCCGTGGTGGGAGCGTGGATTTTCATGCTCATCAAGGTGGCGAACAACCAGAACTTCCGCCTGCCCATCCTCGGCGAGTTAGCCGAACGCTCCGTCACCGAGCAAAGAACCTGAATCGAGCCGCCGGGGCTCGACGGCGCCTCCCAAAGCGCCGTTTACGCGCGGACGCACAGCTGCGCCGCCGCCGCGTCGGCTTGCGCGGCAGGCGCCCAGGTGTGTTATCTTTATTCATAGGACTGAATAAATAATCGCCCATGCAAAACGTCGGCATCGTCGGCTTCCGCGGCTACAGCGGCGCCGAACTCGAACGCATCCTCAGCCGCCACGGCGGCGTCAAAGTGTTCCTCATGGAGCACCGCGCCGATGCGGACGACCGCCCTCGCCCGCGAGGCGTGAGCGGTCCGCCGCGCATCCCCTGCACCGCCGGCGCCGTGCGAGAACATTCCCTCGCCGCCGTGTTTCTCGCCACGCCGCCTGAAGTCTCCATGGAGTTGACTCCCGGCTTTCTGGAATCCGGCGCAAAGGTCATCGATCTCAGCGGCGCCTACCGCCTCCGCACCGTTGAGAACTATAAGCGTTGGTACAAAGCCGACCACACGCAGCCGGAACTGCTCGCTGAAGCCGCTTACGGCTTGCCGGAGTTTTACCGGGAGCGCATACGCTGCGCCCGCCTGGTGTCCAATCCCGGCTGCTATCCCACGGCTGCCAACCTCGCCATCGGCCCGCTTGTCGAAGCCGGCGTGGTCAACCGCCGGGCAGGCGTCATCTGCGACGCAAAGTCGGGCACGAGCGGCGCCGGGCGGAAACCCAGCCTGAAGACCAGCTATTGCGAAGTGACTGAGAACTTCTCGGCGTACTCGCTACTCGACCACCGCCATGTACCCGAGGTGCTGCTCAACTCTGGACTCGAAGAATCGCAATTCAGCTTCGTCGCCCACCTCCTGCCGGTGGACCGGGGAATCCTCGAAACCGTGTATTTCCGAACCGAGAATTTGCATTCCGCCGCCGATTTGCTCGCCATCTACGAAAGGCGTTACGCCAACGAACCCTTCATCCGGCTGTACGATCCCGGCAAGATGCCCGATCTGCGCGCCGTGCAGCGGACCAACTTTTGTGACATCGGCGTCCGCGTGGACGCCTCCAGCGGACGCGCCGTCGTGGTGAGCGTGATCGACAACCTGGTCAAAGGCGCCGCCGGGCAAGCCGTTCAAAACATGAACCTGACGTTGGGGTTCCCCGAAACCGAGGCGTTGCTGTGAAACTGCTGATTAAACTCGGTGGAACTTTGCTCGATGAGCCGGATTCCCGGGAGCGGATCACCCGCGAAATCGCGGCTTCCGTTCGTGGTCACCAAACCGTGATCGTACATGGCGGCGGCAAGCAGATGACCCGCTTCCTGAACGACAGGGGCATCCAAAGCCGTTTTGTCGACGGTTTGCGCGTCACCACGCCCGAAGTCGTGGACGCCTTGTTGAAAGTATTCGCCGGCAGCGTCAATCATGGTCTCGTCTCCGCGTTCGTGGCGGCAGGGGCGCGCGCCGTGGGGCTGAGCGGCATTGACGACGGCTTGATCGAAGCCGAGCAACTGCGCGAGGATTTAGGCGCGGTGGGCAAACCCGTCGGATCCAGAACCGAACTGCTCCACTTGCTCACCGCCCATGGCTTTCTGCCCGTAGTGGCTTGCGTAGCGGGCGATCGCCAAGGCAATGTCTATAACGTCAACGCCGACCAAATGGCGGTGGCTTGCGCCACGGGCTTCGGCGCAGACCGG
>Ga0101944_10005230_pt1 | contig 15008 bp, 12 predicted proteins | sample DewCreD2012metaG_FD_75245 | JGI IMG/M metagenome (GOLD analysis project Ga0101944, IMG submission 75245) | Hot spring sediment bacterial and archeal communities from British Columbia, Canada, to study Microbial Dark Matter (Phase II) - Dewar... ...
ATAAAAACAAAGTGGAAGAAGCAATGTCGTTTGCTGAGGGAAGAATGATGAAAAAAGTACTAGGCGCTTGTGAAGCACTTTCCATGGGGATTCAAAAAGTCGTATTTGCCGATGGTAGAAGCGACCATCCCCTTCTGTATGCCCTGCAGGGTAAAGGAACGGTAATTTCTTGATGATCTTCCATAAAAATGGAGAAACCCGCATGGAAACAACCCATATCATTGAAATCGAGAATCAATATACCTCCGGTGTGTATAGTAAACGGAATGCGGTTATTGTCAAAGGGAAAGGTGCCACCCTTTGGGATAACGATGGAAACAGTTATATTGACTGCGTTGGCGGGCACGGAACTGCCAATATTGGACATGCAGTTCCAGAGGTTATCCAAGCCATTCAGGAGCAGGCACAAAAGATCATGGTGTCGCCCGAGATCTTTTACAACGACCAGCGAGCAGCCCTGAGTGAGAAACTTTGTCAGCTAACCGATATGGGGAAGGTTTTCCTGTGCAATTCCGGGACCGAAGCGGTTGAAGCCGCCTTCAAATTCGCCCGGCTGATCACCGGAAAGTCAGAGATTATCGCAACTATGCGAGGTTTTCATGGCAGAACATTCGGCGCACTTTCTGCCACGTGGGAAAAAACCTATCGTACACCGTTTGAACCTCTGGTGCCGGGATTTAAACATATTCCTTATAATAAATTATCAGCATTGGAAGAGAGCATCAACGAAAATACCGCGGCGGTTATTTTAGAAGTCGTGCAAGGAGAAGGCGGGGTCAACCCCGCAGCCCCTGAATTTTTGATAGGCGCGCAGGATATCTGCCGGAAAAACGGCATCCTTCTGATCATCGATGAAGTCCAAACCGGTTTTGGACGGACGGGAAAGATGTTCGCCTTTCAGCATTACAACCTGCAGCCGGATATTTTATGCCTGGCAAAGTCTATCGCCGGCGGTTTGCCGATGGGAGCAACCCTGCTCGGTAAGCACATAAGCCCGCTTCCGACCAAAGTACATGGATCGACTTTCGGCGGAAACCCCGTGGTTTGTGCAGCCGCCCTGGCAACCATTGATTATATTCTTCACAATAATCTGTGTGAAAAATCCGCCGAATTGGGAAAGTGGTTTATCGATGAATTAAGGACAATCGATTCACCTCTGATTCGGGAAGTCCGTGGTATGGGCTTAATGGTCGGAATTGAACTAAAAGGTAAAAGTACTCCTTACTTGCAAGCGCTGATGGAACACGGCGTCATGGCATTGCCGGCCGGCATGACCGTTATGCGGTTCTTACCGCCATTGGTAATCGGTCAAGAAGAATTATCCAAAGTGGTAAGTGCGGTGAGGGATGTGTTAAATCAGGACATTAAAATAGCAGGAGAGTAATCGTGGATGAAATTGATCTTCTGATGAACTTAATCGACATTTACAGCCCAACCGGGGATGAAAGCGTAGCTGTGGCATATTTACGCTCCAGTATGGAGTCTTTGGGTTATGCAGCATCCATAGACAAAGCCGGCAATGTGATCGGCACGATCGGAAAAGGACCCAAGCACCTTATCTTGCTCGGACATATCGATACTGTTAACGGCTTTATCCCGGCACGGCGAGATGAAGAATATATCTATGGAAGAGGGGTTGTCGATGCTAAAGGACCTCTATGTGCGTTTGTCTTTGCCGCAATACAGACAAAGATATCACCGGATTGGCAAATCTCCGTCATTGGCGCCGTAGGAGAAGAAGGCGATTCTCGCGGGGCAAAATATCTGCGGGATACGCTTCGCCCTCACATGTGCATCATCGGCGAACCCAGCCACTGGGATCGGATCACCCTTGGATACAAAGGCTCAATTTGGGCACAATATACCGTCCAACGACCACAGGTGCATTCCGCTGCCAAAGAAGAAAACGCATGTGAAGCGGCAGTGAACTTTTGGAAATCGCTTGAAGCCGAAATCGATATCATCAACACCGGCAGGAAAAAAGGGTTCGATCAACTCACGCCCCGCCTGTATGCGATGGGTTCGCAAACGGATGGATTCTTAGAGACAGCCAGCCTCACCTTTAACTTACGTTTGCCGGTAGGGCTTAGCATACCTGAAGTCATTAAAATGATGCAATTCCTGGCAGTTGATGCGAAATTGGAAATTGAAACCGGCGAGCCTGCATATCAAGCAGACAAGAACAACCCTTTAGTGCGGGCTTTTCTATCGGCTATACGCAGAAATGGCGGACAGCCCGGCTTTGTCCTCAAGATGGGTACTTCCGATATGAATACTGTCGGACCTACTTGGAACTGCCCTATTATTGCCTACGGTCCAGGCGATTCCAGCCTTGACCATACACCCTCGGAACGCCTGCCAGTAAATGAGTATCTTAAATCCATCCAGATACTCAAAGATGCAATTGAATCAGTTATCCATTAACCCGGCACGGATAATATCCTAGAATGGTTTTTTTCCCTCGCGGAAGAACACGGGGATTGTGTCTAACGGGGCATCCACCAGCAGGGTTTGCCCTCCCTCATACGTTTCTCCCGACCAAGCATGGGTCCAACCACATCCCGCCGGCAGATATACCTCGCGGGCGCGGGCACCTTCGTATAAGACCGGGGCAACCAGGATATCCGGTCCAAACATAAATTCATCTTCTACATCATAGGTCTGTTTGTCCTCAGCAAAGTCGAAAAACAAGGGTCTCATCGGAGGTGTACCCTTTTCATGCGCCAATTTCATCTGTTCCATGATATAGGGTCTCATCCGTTCGCGCAGGAACAGCAATTCTTTGAAAATCTCGTAGGCTTCTTCGCCAAATGACCAAACCTCATTATCCCCGCCGCTGCCCTTTTGCTCCTGTTCAGGGGTACGCGGCAGCCGATATCCATGTAAGCGGAATAAAGGACAGAATACACCATATTGGAACCAGCGTACCAACAGCTCGCGGAAGGTTGGTGTCGTTGTATCTGCATTCATGAAGCCGCCAATATCTGTTGTCCACCAGGGTATGCCGCTTAAGCCGATATTCAACCCGGCTCGAACCTGCTGCCGAAGCGATTCAAAGGTGGATTGAATATCCCCTGACCACACCGCCGCACCATACCGCTGGCTTCCTGCCCAAGCCGAACGGCACAAACTGATGATTTCTGTCTCACCCTCTGCGCGCATTCCTTCATAAAATGCTTGGGCATGCATCAGAGGGTAAATATTGGTCACCTGTACCCCTTGTCCGGCATAGAATCTTAGATGATCATTATCGAATGTATAAATCTCCGGTTCACAAGCATCCAGCCACCAAACCCGAATCCCATAATTGTAATAATTCTTCTTTACTTTCTCCCAAATATATTTGCGCGCCTCGGGGTGGGTAGCATCATAATATACCTGAAAGCCCTTCCCTTTTGGATAGTTATCCGAAAATTCAATCATCGGGTCAACGCCGCGTTCAGTCCGAACCAGATAACCCAGTCGTTTCATCTGGTCATAATTCTCACTCCAGGGATTAACGGTAGGCCATATCGAAACCATCACTTTGACCCCCATTTCTTCCAATTCGCGCACCATATTGCCCGGATCAGGCCAGAATTCGGGATCAAATTTCCATTCACCCATTTTCGTCCAATGGAAGAAATCAATCACAATTACCGAAAGCGGCAGTCCACGCCGTTTATACTCCCGTGCTACCTCAAGCAGTTCTTCCTGGTTTTGGTATCGCAGTTTACACTGCCAGAACCCCGCCGCCCATTGGGGCAGCATCGGTACATGACCTGTGGATTCGGTATATCGCTCCAAAATCTCGGCATAGGTCTTGCCCACCGTAACATAGTAATCGATTTGAGGGGTCGCATCCGCCACCCAGCGCACCTGCTCCCCGCTTAGTTCCACCCTTCCCATACCGGGGTTATTCCATAAGAAGCCATACAATTGATTGGATATCAAGAAGGGGATATTCACCTGGGTATTCCGCTGCACCAGGTCGATGACGTGACCTTTTTGATTCAGTGATCCGTTGGGATGCTGACCCAATCCATATATTTTTTCTTCCGGATGGGTGACAAATTTGACCTCGATATGATACAGATTCCCTTCTTTCGGCAAGTAAAACCTTGCCCGAGGCATAACAAAGCGAAACGGCGTTTCTTCCAAGATCAATTGATTGGTCGAAACATTCCAAAATAAAAGCCGACCATCTTTGGTGATTTCTGCTTTGATATGTCCGTTCTGAATCGATGCTGCCTCGTTATCGATGCGAATCTCCGGGTGATAAGGCGCAGGCAGCAACAACGCCGAAGGGAGATCGACAAAGTCGGCATTCTGAGTCGCCTGTACCCGCAAGCCGTCTTTTCCCCACGCCCGAATCCGCAATATTTCATGGTCATTGGCATAAACCAATGAATCGCCTTTTTGGATAAAATTGCCCATCTTGAGTTTCCTTTCTATCTCTCGGCAGTATCCAATGGATTCTCCGATATTCAATGATTTCAACCAATTATAACCATCGAATCATACCTTATAAAACCCGATCTTTTTAATTCAATTTGTGCTAAACTCTTGAAATAACCATTCAGCAGATCAGGTTCTCATCCTCTATTTTACCCTGAGATCGATCCGTTAACAGGAAATAGTTGCCTGCCGTTCCATTCATCCAATATATCCTCGTTTTTCTTATCCTGGCTTTTTCTGCTTTGATCCAGGGATCGGTTGGGTTTGGCTCTGCCCTTTTTGCCGCACCGTTATTAGTCTTAATCAATTCCCAATACGTCCCTGGACCCTTGTTATGCGCTTTAATCCTTCTCAACCCCCTGATTACCTTGCGGGAGCGGTCTGCGATTGAAATCACTGGATTATGGACCTCAATCCTCGGCTTAGCCATTGGAACCGTACCCGCTCTTGCCCTGATCAATCGGATTCCTTCCTCTAAATTTAGCCTGCTATTCGGCTGTTTGATTCTAATAGCGGTCATTCTCAGCTTATTCGGCGCCAGGATTAAGGTAAATTCTCTTACCCTTTTACTGGTTGGCTGTATAGCGGGTTTTATGAACACCATTTCTACTATCAGCGGTCCCCCAATGGCATTAATATACCAGCAGGAAAAAGGAGCAAAGATAAGGGGAATGCTGGCTGGATTTTTCTTGATTGCCAATATCATCTCACTGGCAGGGTTGATTATCAAGCATCAATTTTCATGGCAAGATTTGATCCTGTTTCTGCCCATGATTCCAGGCATAATTTCCGGATTTTTGTTATCATCTATAATAGTAACGAAACTCGATCAACGGAACACGCGTTTAATCATCTTGCTGGTCGCCGGGATCAGCGCTATCGTCGTAATCTTAAAACATATTTAAAAATCCATCGTTCAACCCAATTTCCTAAAGGAGGTAAAAATGCAACCAGAATTAATCGCAGATTATCAATGTGTATGTGGTGAAGGTCCCCTATGGCATCCCATGGAACAGCGCGTATATTGGGTGGATATCGAGACCGGAAGGATGTTCCGCTATGATCCGAAGACAAACACCCATGAACAATTCTTTTCCGGGCACACGGTTGGCGGGTTCACCATCCAGGCAGATGGTTCATTGCTGCTGTTTATGGACCGCGGGTCGGTAAAGATTCTGCGGGATGGCAAACTGGAAACTGTCATCGATGCGATCAAAGGGGAGGAGAAATCCCGGTTCAATGATGTCATCGCCGATCCCGAAGGCAGGGTTTTTTGCGGTACCATGCCGGCAGGGGATCAGCTGGGCAGCCTCTACCGCCTGGACACCGACGGCAGTATCCATCATATCCTGGGCGGGATAGGATGTTCAAATGGGATGGGATTCACCTTAGATATGAAGACAATGTATTACACCGATTCGGAACCCCGCGAAATCTATATGTTCGACTATAAACGTAAAAGCGGCGAAATCTCGAATAAACGTTTGTTCGCAGCGGTATCCCCCGAAGACGGCATTCCCGACGGCATGACCGTAGATGCCGAAGGGTATGTCTGGTCAGCGCGGTGGGATGGAAATTGTTTGGTTCGTTACAACCCAAAAGGTGAAATTGTCCTCCGCATCGAATTTCCTGCCAAAAAGGTATCCAGCGTAATCTTCGGCGGACCCGCGTATGAAGATATTTACGTAACAACCGCCGGCGGTGATAACAAAAAAGAAGAGGGGCATGGTGCCGGTGCGCTGTTCCGGGTACGGGCAGGAATCAAAGGTCGCCCCGAGTTCTTCTCCCGCATAGGTCTCTAAACGTGCAAGTCCTCAATCACCTGCCCAGCCCTCCCGATTCAGCCAATCTTCTCAAGAACCATATTTCTAAAATGGTGCATACCCTATTGCCGGTCGGTCAGGAAAATCTGACACGAGATACCTGGATTACGACCCGGAAAAAATGGCTAGAGATTTACCGTTCTTGCTTTCCCGCCGAGCTGTTTGAGATGAGGAATCAACCGGTTCGATCCAAATTGCTCAAACGGCATCAGAGGGAAAGTTATCGAATTGAAACGGTCATCTTCGAATCGTTATGGGGCTGGGAGGTGAATGCTCATCTTTGCATCCCCGATGGGCAGGGTCCTTTCCCGGCAGTTATTTTTCCAACCGGGCATTCCGGTAAAACCAATTCTCATTATCAGCTTCCACCGGTTCTCTTTGCATTGAATGGATTTCTGGCAATCACGTTCGATTCGCCGGGACAAGGCGAAAAGTCACCGGGCAGCGATCACTTCAACCAGGGGATCGCCTGTACCTTGACCGGCTTATGGTCAGAAACCTTTTTCCTCATGGACGCCATGAGGGCAATCGACTATTTGGCAAGCCGGGAAGATGTCAATATGGCGTTTGGCGTTGGCATGAGCGGTGTCAGCGGCGGCGGGCAGACGACCATGGGCTGTGCCTGCCTGGACGACCGCATCCGCTGTATTGCACCGGTTTGTTCAACCGGTAATCAGCGCATTCTTGCTGCGGAAAACTTCTACACTTCTTGCCCGGAGACTTTGGGAAAAGGTTTGTTTAAAGCCGGAATTGACCTGGCTGAAGTTCTAGCTTGCGCCATCCCAACCCCGTGCTTGGCTGTCAGCGGCGAATTGGATGAAATCTATACCCCTGATGTCGTCAATGATTTCGTTGAGCAGGTGCGTAAATATTATCAATTGGCTGGCGCGCCCGAACGCTTTGACCATTACCAGGAAAAAAATATCGGTCATGCTTACACCTTGACGATGGCAGAAAAAGTCCTCTCCTGGATGCAGAAATGGTTAATCGGCGAAGAAAAGCCGATCTATACAATAAACGAACCCGCCGCTTATCTTGAAAAACCCGAGATCATTTCTTGCAGCCCCCAGACGACCCGGACAATGCACAGCATCAATTTAGAACGAGCCGATCAATTGAGGAAAGGATGGCAGAAGGAAGATATTGCCATCCGATTGAGAGAAGTCCTAAACCTGCCCGAAATCTGCCCGCCGACGGTACAGGTTTTAGCGGGTGAGACAGCTTGGTGGCATCGCATCGATCGATTAGCGATAGCGTGTGAACCCGAAATCCCCTTGCCCGCCCTGTGGATGGTCAACACCAGAAACAAGCTTCCGGCTAAAACCATCGTATGGATAGACGATCGCGGTAAATGGGAAGCCATTCAAAAGGAACCCTGGCTGGTAACAGCAGCAGGCTTCCTAAATGAAAGCATCGCTCCTGAACAAACATTTCATCTGTGCCTGTTAGATGCCCGCGGCTGGGGAGAAACTGCACCTGAACATCTGGCTTTCGATCTGGCGTGGTGGAATGATATCCATCGTATCCTCGCTTACATAAGTATTGCGCTGGACTATCCATTGATGGGTCAACGCGTGAATGATGTCCTCACAACCCTGTTTTACCTTCGCCAACGAACCGATGTGGACCCCAACCGGATCATTTTGGGCGGCAGAGGCGCAGGGGCTATTGCAGCATTATTATCAGCAGTGATCGATTCTTCGATATCAGGGGTTATCCTGACCGAGATGCCCCTAAGTTACCGAGAAATCATCGAGCATGAGGATTTTATATGGAGCCACGACATCTTCATACCCAATCTCCTGCTCGACTTTGATTTACCCGAATTAATCGCTGCGTTGAATTGTCCGGTACTCAACATCCATCCTTTAGATAGAAAAAAGGCGCCTATTAGTCAGCCGGCACAATCAATTCCATCTTGGTTGGGCGAACTCAGGCTTTAATCTGTTCCAAAACCCTCAGAGCAGCGTCATGGAGATAGGCGTTTGAAACCAATAGACCGCGGTTATTGACCAATTTTCGCCCGGTGGTAAAATCCAAAGCTTTGCCATCCAGGTCGCTAACCTTCCCGCCGGCTTCTTCTACGATGATCGATCCTGCTGCCTGATCCCACAATTTCTCTTTATAAGCAGGCTGATCCGAGGATAAGAAGCGGAGGATAAGGTCTCCTTTGCCGGCTGCCAGCACACCATATTTTGCCTGGCTGTCCATTCGAATCGGTTCCTTCACTAGCCCAAAAACCTTGACGAAGGTATCGATCTGCTCAACATTGGTATGACTGCTCTCATAAGATGTCAACAGGGTAGCCAAGAGAGGATCACCAATTTGAGAGACTTTCATAGGGATAAAATCAGGCTTCTCGATCGAGAAAGAAACCCATGCTCCCTTGCCACGCGCTGCTGCAAAGAGCACACCCTGAGAACTGGTCCAATTTGAAGACAACAAACCCAGGCTGGGGCACCCTAACACCCCCAGTTGAACAATTCCATCTCTCAGATAAGCCAGAGCAACAGCAAATTGACCTCCGCGCAAAAAACCCTTCGTCCCATCTACTGGATCTAAAACCCAATACGAGCCGGAGGGGCATGCCGCTCCCCGATCGATCCAATCAATAAGGCTTTCGGGCTGTATCTTCGGTCTGATCCGTTTTATGTACGATAATACTTGTGGCAGCACCAAGGCACCCTTCGGGGATCGCAGCGCGTCCGCCGACTCCTCCCCGACAAGTTCACTGCCGGGATATGTCTCTTCCAACATCATTGCCACAACAGCCTGCACAGAAAAATCGGCGACAGTAACCGGAGAACGGTCTTCCTTCTCGAGGAATTGTAATATCGTTTCGCGCTGAATGCTTTTTACCAGAAAACAAGCCGTACTCACCGCCTGAATGGCAAAATGCATTTCAGGTGTAGTTTGTTGAAACATACGTTTCTCCCTGGAATAGCTATGAAACATCGAGGCGGTATCCAACACCTCGTATGGTTTTTATATAACGAGGGCGTCTTGGCACATCTTCCAATGCCTGTCTCAGCCAGTTAATATGGACATCCAATGTCCTCATATCATCGGTATAATCTGTATTCCACACCTGGGTAAATAACATCTTCCGTTCGACCACTTCTCCTGAGTGTTCCATGAGAAACTTCAGTAAAACGACCAGCCGAGGGGTCAGGGCGATCTGTTTATCACCACAGTGGACAATGCGGTTATCAATATCCAATTCTAAATTTCCGGTTTTAAGAATGTTTTTGGGAGAACTTGGAATTAAGGGCCGCAGACGGTTGAGGAGTTTTTGCAGCGTGAAAGGCAAAGGCAAAACAACATCCGCTCCAGTGATCAGCCGGTCGGTTGTTTTCGTTGCGACAATGAGGATTAAAGGAATAGATTGGGTGGTTTTTTTTAAAGATTGGCAGATACGTTCACCGCTAGAACGAATGGACGGGGCATTGACAATAATCACATGCGGGCGATTTTGATGGACAGTTTCCAGGGCAGTCTTCCCATTCTCAACATGATGAACCTCAAATCCCTTATCGATTAAACCCAAAGAGAAAGTCGGTGAATCGGATCGTTTCTTTTCGACCAAAAGTATTTTGACTTGGGAATTTACTCCCTTTTCCATTTGTCCCACTTTTCGATTTTTACTCCTGAAATCAATCCATTTTTGCCCATCTCGTATCGTTTATAACCGTTACTAGCGGATACTTCAAGTTCCATGCCATATCAATGAGGTCATTTACATTTCAGGAGGCATAGATAATAAAATAATCAACACACCCAGAACAGTTTATTTTAGGAAATCGTTAAACATCCCACTGATATTATAAAAAACTAATATGAGAAAAATTCATACAAGAAAGGTTTCGAATAAAACCGTGCATCAATTATACCTGAAACTTATGAAAAACGGCGAGAATTCTTAAGAATGTTGCATCCATTGGGTCAGCGTGTTAGAATAAAGACAGTATAGCAAGGTCGAATGGAAAGGGAAAACCATTATGCCCAGAATGGTCGAAGTGGTCATCGATAGTGTTCGTGTCAGCCTGACCAATCAGCAAAGAATTGTTGTATTACGGGAGGTCGATTCAGATCGGTATTTGCCTATTTGGATTGGTCCCTACGAAGCGGAAGCGATTACCATTGCCTTACAAGAAATCGAAGTTGCCCGTCCTCAAACCCATGATTTATTAAAAAATGTCCTTCAGGCGCTTAATGCCCGCTTATTAAGGGTTGAGGTTTTGTCCCTTAGGGATGATGTCTATTATGGGAATTTAGTGGTGGAATTTGACAACCAAATTCTCAATATCGATTCTCGCACCTCCGATGCGTTAGCACTGGCAGCGCGCGTTCATGTACCCATCTATGTGGCGATGGAAGTCCTTGATATTGCCGGAATTCGCCCAGAAGAAGAAAAACCGCAGGAACCCCCCCCTCAAAAACGACCACCAGAACCTTCCAAGCCTCGACCAAAATCAGAGGAACAAGATGAAGACCGGCTTAGTGTTTTCGAAGATTTCTTGGAAAAACTGGATATTGACGACTTGGGTGAATCATCAGATAAGGACGAGAATCCATCCGATGACGACGATCCTAGTAAACAATAATTTAGGTTCTTGATCAAGCCGTATTCATCCGATGGTTGATATGGAAGAAATACCTGCAATCGAAGGCGATTATACTCCGATCATGCAAGGTCCACCCCATAGCCGCGAAGCAGAAGAAGCGGTTTTAGGGGCAGTGATGATCTTGCCTGAAGCCTATTACAATATCGCCCCGATACTCAAAAAAGATGATTTTTACATCATCCGAAACAGCTGGATATGGGAAGCATTCACCCGCCTGCATGAAAGCCGTATTCCCATCGACTATCTGACCGTAAGCCGTGCTTTGGAAGAACAAAACCGTTTAGCCGAGATCGGCGGACAAGCCTACTTACTCCAATTGATCAATCAGACCCCTACTTCGCTGAATGCCGAATACTATGCCCGCATCGTAGAAGAAACATCGATCCGCCGGAAAATGCTCTCGGCGGCGAACGAAATGGCACAATTAGCGGTCAATCAGCAAAAATCCATTAACACCGTTTTAGACGAAGCGGAAAAAAATATTTTTACCATCAGTGAACGCCGCGCCCAACGAGATTTGGTTCCGATCAAACAGGTATTAAGCGATGTTTATGACCGTATCGACCAACTCTCTCAGCGCACAGACGAAATATTCGGCGTTCCAACAGGATTAATCGATCTGGATCGATTGCTGGGTGGTTTGCAAAAATCCGATCTCATCATTGTCGCCGGTCGTCCGGGCATGGGTAAAACCGGTTTCTTGTTATCGGTTGCGAAAAACGCTGCCCAAAAACACAAAAAGCATGTCGCCATTTTTTCTCTCGAAATGTCCAATGAACAATTGGTTCAACGTCTGATTGCCCAAGAAACCGGTATCGATACCCAGCGTCTGCGTTCGGGTAAACTATCTCCTGAAGAATGGCCGCTGTTTGTCCAGGCGGTCGAGGTATTAGGCGATACGATGATCTTCTTAGATGATACCCCAGCAATATCCCCGCTTCAGCTTCGCACAAAATGCCGCCGCATTCACATGGAATATCAACTCGATTTGGTCATCGTCGATTATTTGCAATTGATGAGCGGCGATATCCGAACCGACAACCGTGTTCAAGAAGTCTCCAACATCTCAAGGAATTTAAAGGTTTTGGCAAGGGAATTGAATATCCCGGTTCTAACGGCTGCCCAGCTATCCCGCGCCGTTGAACAGCGCACCGATAAACGCCCCATGCTTTCAGATTTAAGAGAATCAGGCAGCCTAGAACAAGATGCGGATATTGTGATGTTCATCCATCGTCCAGATGCGTTGGAGAAAGATGCTGAACGAGAAGCGATAGCCGAAATGATCGTTGCCAAACACCGCAACGGTCCTACCCATTCCGGAATAGAGCTGGTATTCCTGAAAAACACTGCCAGATTTGAAAACGCAGCTACTCAAAGGTACCTCCGGTAAGTCAGGTGAGGGACAGAATGTCACCATTCAGCGGTTTTCCAAGTGGAAGGGTCGGCTTCACCCGAATACCGGATTTATTCTTCTCGACGCTGCTGCCTGAAATTGATCACCTGGATGAATTAAAGTTGACCTTGTTCACCTTCTGGTTCCTGGAAAAACAGGAATCGCCCATCCGTTTTATCCGCTATGTGGATTACATCAACAGTTCGATCTGGGATTCTGTGCCATTGGATCAAAAAGAGAACATCGTAAATGAGGCTATCCAAAAAGCAATCGAACGAAATACGTTATTATGTGTTCGGGAAAACAACAATACGTTTCAAGGTGCCATATTTTTTCTCAATACTCCCCGTGGACGGGCGGCGCTAAGAGCTTATCAGGCAGGGCAGTGGATGCCGGACCATGAAACACCGATCCCGGAAACCTTCGAGACAAACCGCCCATCCATCTACCGGTTGTACGAAGAAAATATCGGACCATTAACCCCGCTCATGGCAGAGATATTGAAAGAGGCGGAGGATACCTATCCAGTCGATTGGATTGAAGAGGCTATCGGTAAAGCCGTCCAAAACAATGCCAGGAAATGGCGGTATATCGAAGCCATACTGCGATCCTGGAAGGAGAAAGGTCGTTATGAAGAAAATCGATAAGGTTCTACCCAATCTACAACCCTCAGATACAGAAAGGCACGAACAACCTCTTTCTTCAGTAACCCCACGCGATCTGCCCGGCGATCCTGCTTGTCCAATCTGCGGCGGGGTAGGTTATCTTCGCCAAGATTTACCCATCGACCATCCGAATTTCGGCAAACTGATGATGTGTTCCTGCCGCCAAACAGTGGTCAGCCAGCGTACCCAAAGCAGGCTATATGAAGTATCCAACCTGGAAACATTCAAAGATAAAACCTTCGATACTTTCAATCAAAAAGGACGGGGAAATTTGGGTGAGGTCCAATTGGAATCCCTTCAAGCTGCCTATAACCGGTGTAAAAAATATGCACAGGAATTAGATGGGTGGATATTCATCACCGGCAAATACGGCTGTGGAAAAACGCATCTGGCGGCAGCAATCGCCAATGAAGTCATCCGGCGGGGAATTCCCACCATTTTCCTGACCGTACCCGATCTTCTGGATTGGCTGCGTTTCTCTTACGATTCCACCCAAACCTCTTACGAGGATAGGTTTAATGAGATACGAAATGTCGAACTGCTGGTATTAGACGACCTCGGCACCCAAAATACTACACCTTGGGCACAAGAAAAACTCTTCCAAATCATCAACCATCGTTATCTTCAAAGATTTCCCACAGTTCTTACCTGTAATGTGAATTTACAGGAGATTGAAGGCAGGATCCGCTCCCGCCTTGAAGATATCGATCTGGTCAAAGCCGTACACATCTTGGCACCTGATTACCGTTCTGCGTCCGCCGAATCTATCTCCACCCTCTCTTCTCTTTCGCTTTATCGCGATCGAACCTTAGGAAACTTCAACACCCGTGAAGGAGATAAACGGTTGGATAAAGAACAACAAGCCAGCCTGCAGCAAGCGTTTAAGGCAGCCTGTGAGTTTGCCGAAAACCCCAAGGGTTGGCTGGTTCTGACCGGCAAGAGCGGCTGCGGAAAAACCCATCTGGCTGCTGCCATCGGAAATCACCGGCTTTCGATGGGAGAATCCCCTGTTTTCATCCATGTTATCGAATTTCTCGACCGTCTGCGGGCGACGTTCAATCCCCGCAGCCCGGTAACGTTTGATGCTGTTTTCGAAGAAGCCCGGTCTGCCAGTTTGCTGATTTTGGATGGCTGGGGCACCCAAAGCTCCTCACCATGGGCAAAGGAAAAGCTCTTCCAGTTGATCAATTACCGTTATGTAGCGAAATTGCCAACCGTCATTACCTCGCTCCAATCGAAATCTGAAATGGATGAAGAACTGCAAAGCCGGTTAAACGATGGCCGCCTATGTCAGGTCTACGAAATTAATGTGCCGGCATATGAAATACCTGCTCAGAGCAGTTCTCAAGGTCGATCCAGCAGTAAACGGACAACTACAATCAAAAAGAGCGGTGAGATGCCTTATTAAGTGATTAAGAAAACCACATCGTCCATTATCTCTGATATACTACAATCCATGAAGGCATCTACGATTTTTTTCGACCTGGATGATACGCTCTACCCGCCGACATCAGGGGTTTGGCAAGCCATCGCCCAGAAAATTGACCAATACATCCACGAAAAAATCCATATTGATTGGGAAGATGTCCCTGCGCTTCGTAAATCGCTGTTCACCCAATATGGAACAACGATGCGCGGCTTACAAGCGATTTACCATATCGATGCCGAAGACTATTTATCCTACGTCCATAATATTCCGGTTGAAGAGATGCTCAAGCCCGTTCCGGCTTTACGGACGCTGTTACACAATCTCCCGATGCGCAAAATTATTTTCACCAATGCGGATACCCGCCACGCCAAGCGAGTGTTAAAAGCTTTGGGAGTTGCAGATTGTTTTGAAACGATCATTGACATCATCGCCATTTCCCCCTTTTGCAAACCCCAACCCGAAGCGTTTCGAATTGCACTTAATCACATTTCAGAACCAAACGGAAATCACTGTGTTTTAATCGATGATTCCATATCCAACTTAATGACCGCTAAATCTTTTGGATTCTTTACCATCTATATTGGCAATCACAATCATCAAAGCAACCATCTCATTGATGCTTGCATAACCAATCTG
>Ga0101944_10005231_pt1 | contig 15007 bp, 12 predicted proteins | sample DewCreD2012metaG_FD_75245 | JGI IMG/M metagenome (GOLD analysis project Ga0101944, IMG submission 75245) | Hot spring sediment bacterial and archeal communities from British Columbia, Canada, to study Microbial Dark Matter (Phase II) - Dewar... ...
GACCACATTAAGGCAGGCCAGGGCCTGCGGATCTTTAACTGGCTCGGCCTCGGCAAGGCCCCCTACACGGTGGCCTTTGTGGTAAACGCCGAATCCCGGCGGCTTGGACGGAAGGATATCATCAAAATTGATAACGAAATCACCATCGATTTTGCGGTCCTGGGCCTCATCGATCCGAACATAACGGTAAACATCATCGAAAACGAAAAAATAACCGAAAAAATCCGGCTCAAACTTCCAGAACGGGTGGAAAACATCCTCATCTGCAAAAATCCCCGATGCATCACCGCCACCGAAAAATATGCCCCCCATATTTTCCATCTGGTGGATCCGGAACGGGGCCTCTATCGCTGTGAATACTGCGATGAGCAGCGAAGCACCGAGGACTTCCGGTAGACCTGGCCTATGAGACTGGTATTTAAACGGGTCCGTCTGGTGGACCACAGCATGGACCGGCGGGGAACCCTGGTTGTCGAGGGAGGACAGATCAGGGAAATCTATTTTGATGAACAGGTTGATGAAAACAGCCGCGGCCCGGCGCTGTGCATTGACTGTTCCGGCACCAATTGGGTCCTCATGCCCGCCTTTATGGACCTCCACGCCCATTTTCGTGACCCGGGATTCCCCGAAAAGGAAACCCTGGAATCGGCAAGCCTGGCCGCTGCGGCGGGGGGCTTTGGAACGGTGGTCTGCATGGCCAACACCAGACCCGTCATAGACAACCTGGACCTGGCCCAGCACCTTCACCGCCGCAGCGCCCGGCTGGGGCTCATCGACCTGTATCCGGTGCTTTCCCTCACCCGCGGCATGGAAGGCAAAGATGCAAGCCATCTGGAAGCCCTGAATCCAGAAACCGTACAGGATACGGTGCTGCTTCTTTCCGAGGACGGCAAGGATGTGGCCGACGAGAACACCCTGCGCCGAGCCTTCCGGGCAGCCCGGAGACTTCATGTACCCGTAAGTTACCACTGTGACTGGGGAGGTTCTGAGGCCGAAGCAGCCAAAGCTGCCGGCGAAGCCCGGTCAGTCTGGAGCCGGATAGAAGAAAACCGGGCTACTGAACGGGTTCTTGCACTGGCCAGAGGAGCAGGTATCCATATCCACATTGCCCATGTATCAACAAAAGAAGCCCTGGGCCTGGTACGGGAGGCAAAATCTACAAACGAGGCTGACCAGCACAGGGCGCCCCACACCGGCGGTTTTCATGTTACCTGCGAGGTTACCCCCCATCATCTGGCCTTAACCGAAGAAACCGCCGAACATCTTGGCGCAGAAAGCTGCGGCCGGGTTAACCCGCCCCTCAGAACTGCAAAAGACATAAGCGCTCTTATCGAAGGCATACAGGACGGAACCGTCGATGCCATTGCCACGGACCATGCCCCCCATACGGAGAGCGATAAGGCAAAGGGAGCCCCCGGGTTCATCGGCCTGGAAACCGCCTTCGCGGTATCCTATACAACTCTAGTGGCAGGGAACCACTGTTCCCTGCAAAAATTATCGGCCCTGATGAGTTATAAACCCAGCCATATCCTGGGGCTTAAGGACCGGGGCTTTCTCGCCCCCTGGGCTCGCTCAGACCTGGTGCTCATAGACCCCGATGCAGCCTGGACCGCAGGAAAAGAGGATTTTCACTCCCGGAGCAGGAACAGCCCCTTCATCGGGCAGAACTTAAAAGGAAAGATATTACTGACCCTTCATGGGGGAAACATTGTATGGAGCCGCCTTCCGGCGTTGCCGGTTCAAAACAACCATGGAGCAGGAGTATAAGATGAAACTAACCATAGATGCCCTTTACGATGCAGTACAAAAGCGGGGCCCGGTCTGTGTGGGCCTGGATACGGCCCCGGACTATATTCCGCCCCGGGAACGGATGCATGCCGCCTCAGAGGCCCGGGCAGTCTTTGAATTTAACCGGGCCGTCATCGATGCAACCCTGGACATATCGGCCTGTTATAAGGTCCAGATTGCCTACTACGAAGCCCTGGGCCTGGCGGGCCTCGAAGCTTACCGGGACACCCTGCGCTATATCCGCCAGCAGGGGAGCCTCGTGATTGCGGATATAAAACGGGGAGACATAGCGGACACGGCAGCCTGTTATGCCCAGGCCCACTTTGAAGGTGATTTTGAAGCGGACCTGGTAACCCTTTCCCCCTACATGGGCATGGATTCCATAGAGCCCTGGTTTGCCTATGCAAAAAAGCTGGGGAAGGGAGCCTTTGTCCTCATGCGAACCAGTAACAAGGGGATGCGGGACTTTGAATACCAGGAACTCCTCCAGGGGGGCAGACTCTACCACGAGGTAGGCCGTAAAATACGGGCCCTGGCCGATGAATGTCGGGGGAACCATGGCTTCGGAGCCTTTGGCGTTGTTGTAGGCTGCACCGAGCCTGAGGAAGCTGAAGCCATACGGCGGGAATACCATGACCTTTTCTTCCTTATTCCCGGCTATGGCGCCCAGGGAGGAGCCGCACAGGACGCAAGCCGGCTTTTGATTGATGGAAATGGCGGGGTGGTGAATGCGTCACGGTCCATTCTTAAAGCCTGGTTTTCAGACTTTGATGCTAAGAACCTATCCCAGGCAGGCTATAAGGACGTTGCAATGGCGGCCCGCAGGGAAGCGGTGAACATGAAAACAGATATACTCGCTGCCTGCAAGGCCAACCCAAAGACCCAGAACCGGGAGGCCAGTTCCCATGTCTGAAACCAGAGGCTGCACCCATGACAGGGCCTTCCTTACCTGCACCATTGTGGCTAACACCCCCCTATTCAGCAAGCCGGGAGAAGGTCTGGTGACCGAAATGGCAGTAGGCTGGGAAGGGCCCTCCCCCCAGCCGGGGCAATTTTTTATGCTCAGGCTGGTTCGGAGCGGTTTTCTCCTGGCGAGGCCCATCAGCGTGTCAGGCTATACAAAAGGGCTGGTGAACTTCCTGATTGCGGAGCGGGGCAAGGGGAGCAGAGAATTGGTACAGGCCCGTCCCGGTGAACCCATTGAACTCGCAGGTCCCCTGGGCAACACCTGGCCAGGCCTATTGGCCCAGAAGGGGAACAGGGAGGACCGGTCCTCCATCAATCTTGACAATCAGAAACCCCTGGCCCTCCTTGGGGGCGGTATCGGGATTGCCCCACTCATCTACCTGAGCAACTATCTGGAACCGGACACCTTCCACTTTTATGGGGGTTTTCGTTCAAGTCCATACGGCCTTGAATCCATACCGAAGGAAGTGCTCACCATCGCCACCGAAGATGGTTCTGCGGGATACCATGGCCGTATCCCCGACTTTTTTAACCCGGAACGATACCGGGCAGTCTATGCCTGCGGGCCTGCACCCATGCTCAAACGGATTACCGAGCTTTGCAGCCAGGCAGGGGTACCCTGTACCATCAGCCTGGAAGAACGGATGGCCTGCGGGGTCGGAGCCTGCTTAGGCTGCACGATACGGACCACCAGGGGGAACCGACGCTGCTGTGCCGATGGGCCCATATTCCCCGCAGAGGAGGTACTCTTTGATGTCTGAGGCACCGTATAATGAGAAACCGGACCTTTCAGTTCAGATTGCGGGCATCACCTTTAAGAATCCTGTGATAGCCGCATCGGGGACCTTCGGGTATGGCCAGGAATATGCAGGCCTCATGGATGTATCCTGCTTAGGGGGTATCTGCACCAAGGGGCTTACCCTCCACCCCCGGGAGGGGAATCGGGGCCGGCGGCTCCACGAAACGCCCTCAGGGCTCATGAATTCCATCGGCCTCGAGAACCCGGGAATCCCCGCCTTTATCGAAAGTGAACTCCCGGCCATGCTGGACCTCGGGCCGGTTATCATTGCAAACCTTTCCGGCTCCACCATAGAAGAATACCAGGAAGGGGCCCGGCTCCTTTCGGCCACAAAAATCGATATGATTGAGCTAAACATCTCCTGTCCGAACGTAAAGGCCGGGGGCATGGCCTTTGGGCTCTGTCCCGCCGATGCGGCCTCGGTCGTTCAGGCGGTGCGAAGGGTAAGTGACAAACCGCTCATCGTTAAACTCTCCCCCAATGCCCCGGACCTGGTCGGCGTAGCATTGGCCTGTGTCGACGCCGGCGCTGACGCCCTCAGTCTGGTGAATACCTTTAAAGCCCTGGCCTTCGACATCCGGCGGCGCAAACCCCTATTTGACCATGTAACCGCGGGGCTCTCCGGTCCCGCCATCAAACCCCTGGCCCTCCGCATGGTCTGGGATGTTTGCGCCGCCGTGCAGGTCCCCGTCATCGGCATGGGCGGCATCGCCAGCACCGAGGACGCCCTGGAATTCTTTATGGCCGGCGCTTCCGCCATACAGGTGGGGACCGCAACCTTTCCGAGACCTTCTACCATGATTGAAATCATCGAAGGTTTAGAAACCTATCTAAGGGCCGAGCGGATCAGTCATCTCTCTGAACTATCCCTGCAAGGCCGTATATAAATCATCTTTAAGGAGAACCGCACCATGAACAATAATGCTGATCGAACCCTGGAACTCCTCCGAGAATCGGGGGCCATGCTGGAGGGACACTTCCTCCTTTCTTCAGGCCGGCACTCGGACCGCTATTTTCAGTGTGCCCGTCTGCTCCAGTACCCGGATCGGGCCGCAGAAGCCCTTAAGGGTGTGGTGAGCGCCCTGCGGGAAGACATGGCCGCAGGCAAGTTTGCCATCGACCTGGTGGTAGGGCCCGCCATGGGGGGCATCATTGTAGCCTATGAACTGGGCCGCCAGCTGGGGCTCCCCGCCATCTTTACCGAACGGGACGACTCGGGCGCCATGACCCTGCGGCGAGGTTTTGAAATACAAGCGGGCCAGCGGATCTTAATCGCGGAAGATGTGGTTACCACGGGGAAATCCTCCGAAGAATGCGCCGCTGTGCTCGAACAGCTGGGAGGCAAGGTGGTCGCCCTCGCCTGCGTTGTAGACCGAAGGGCAGACCGAGGGTCAGACCAGCAGGCCCAGGGAGCAGCGGTCCGCTGGCCCATCTACCGGGCCTGCAAAGTATCTGTAGAAACCTGGGATGCCGCAGACTGCTCCCTCTGTAAACAACAGATACCCTATGTCAAACCGGGGTCAAGAAAATTTAACTCCTAGACAATCAGGGGCAAGTCCCGTTAGACTTGTCCCATGATATTTACCCCAGTAAAAAAACTTACCCCAAAACAGTTAAATCTTGCCATGAAACTCAATATCCTCACCGGTTGCCTGGCCACCGTGTGGGGTATTGTCTGTTCTCCCCAACCGCTTTTTAATGTCTTTGTTATAAACCATCTGGGAGCCTCCGCCTCTACCCTGGGGCTTCTCGTCGCCCTGCTCCAGCTTTCGGGGCTCTTCCAGCTGGCATCTATTTTTATTTACGGCTATGCCCGCCGCAGAAAGCCCTTTTTCATCGCAGCCCATCTCATACACCGAGTCCTGACCCTGGCCATCGCTGCCGCAGCCTTCATGGCCGCTGCGACCGGCAACACAGGCTGGGGCATCCGGGCCATCATGATTGCGGTTCCCCTTTCCTGGGTATTCATGAACGCCAGCGCTGCAGGATGGTGGAGCTGGGTCGCGGACCTCTTCCCGGAAAACATCCGGGGCGCCTTTTTCCTCAAGCGCTCATCCATCATCAATGTAATTAATGTAATCTGGTTCTTTTTAGCCAGCATGGTCCTGGACCTCATTAAGGGGCCCTACACCTTCTGGATTTATGGTGCAATTTTCAGTATTGGCGCCCTTTCAGGTATTGTAGATATTATCCTGAACCTCTTTATCCCTGAGCCGGAACCGACAGAAGCGGCGGCCTTTAATCCGGCCGATGCGATTGAGCCGCTGAAAAACAAAAATTTTATACAATTTTCCATAGCGGTAGGGTTGGCCATTTTTTCCATCAACCTGATCGGACCCTTCCAATCCCCCTTTATCGTCGATCCCAAGGGAGTTGCCGCACCGAACACCTGGCTCGGCATCATGTTCGTCATCTCTCAGCTCACCTGGGTCGTCACCGCCCCCTTTTGGGGAACCATCATGGATAAATGGGGCCGGAAACCGGTGGTCGTGCTGGGCTGTTTTTTTGTGCTGAGCTGGACCGGTTATTTCTTCCTGAACCACCGGACCTATATATACATCCTTCCCCTCATTTCCATTGCGGCCGGACTTTTAGCCCCCGCTTTTTGGGAAGGGGTCAACCAGATGATGCTGTCCTTGGCTCCTGGCAAGAATCGCATTGCCTATGTGGCCTGGTACATGACCCTGGTAGGCCTGGTATCCTCAGGGGGTTCCCTCCTTGGCGGTGCATTGCTGGATGCCCTGTCTGAGTTTCATGTCTCATTGCTTCATCTCAGTTTTTCCGGCTTTCATGTGGTTCAGCTTGGCAGTATGCTGATGGTTATCTTCTCTGCCTGGATTATCTCCCGGGTTCGGGAAGGCCGAGAACGGGAGGTAGGCTTTGTCATCGGCCGGGTGGCAAATCCGGGGATACTGAAAACCTATGCCTGCCTCGATGATCTGGACACGGCCTGCGACCCCGGCAGAACCGAACAGGCTCTGCGTTCCATAGAGGCAGAAACGGGAGACCTGGCCCTGGATGAAATCATCGCCCGGCTCGATGACCCCTATCTGGAAATTCGGGAGGAAGCCGCCCGGGCCTTGGGCCGTATCGGGTCTTCCTATGCGGTGGAGCCCCTCATCAAGCGGCTCGGAGACAGCCAGACCCATTTTCAGATTGCCGTGGCCCGGGCCCTGGGAAAAATCCAGGACCGGCGAGCCGTCGGCCCCCTCATTGAATGCCTAACGAGTACTACATCGGAGGCCCTGCAGGAAGCCTGTATTCAGGCTCTTGGGGACATTGGCGGGGAGGAAGCGGCGGAGGCCGTAGGGGACTTTTATCGCCATGCACCGAATGACCACCTTCGGGCCGCCGCAGCCGATGCCGCAAGCCGCCTGGGACTTTTCGAAGCAACCAGCGAACTTTTGCCCCGGCTCATCGCCGGAAAAAATTCCAGCATCCGCCGCCAATATGCCATAGCCCTGGGGAATCTCTTCGGGCCGCCGGGGGACTTTTACCCCTTCGTTTCCGGCTCCGAAGGGGCCAGTGCGGACCGCATTTCCCGGCTCTTTCATCAACTTGAATGGAAAATCCGGTCCACCAACTTTAAGCTGCACAAAACACCCTTTACAAAACTTTCCAAAACCAAAATCCAGAATCGGATCGACACCATCCGGGAAGTCCGGGAACATCTGGATGCGGGGCAGGACCTAGAAGCCCTCAGAAAAATCACCGGTTTTGCCCAGGACCTGTTGGCAGAAATCTTGGGCGAAGCGGTCGAATCCCGACAATTTCAGGAACTAGCCTTTCGCATCGATATTCATTTCGGGTCCTTCGTCTGGTTTTTGGAGGAGACCCAGAAATACCTCGCCGGGGAAGCAAAACGTTCCGCCGATCAGGGGGAGACCCTCCGACTACTCACCCTCCTCATCGTGTTTTTCCTGGAATCTAACTGGAACTAGCATCGTCCTACAGCCTTGCCCCGGGGCATAAAAAAAGATTACACTTAGATTGATGAAACAATCTGAACCTTTTACCATTCTGTATGAGAATGACCAATTTGTTGTTGTGAACAAGGCCAGCGGCATTGCGGTCATTGCGGACCGCTGGGATGACTCTAAGGAACGGCTCGATGAGCTTTTGAACAGTTATTTTGCCAAGGAGGCAGCCGAGGCCGCTTCAGCGGTGCCGCCCCGGGAACCCCGCATTCCCTTTCCGCACCGGGTCTATGTGGTCCATCGAATCGATCGGGATACCTCTGGGCTGGTCCTCTTTGCAAAAACCAGGGAAGCCCACAAACACCTTTCATCCCTCTTTGAATCCAGAACCATCGAAAAAACATACCTCGCGGTAATCCACGGCAGACCCGCCTGGACCGAAACGGTCTGCGACCTGCCCATCCGAGCCGATGGTGACCGGGAACACCGGACCGTTATCGACAAGTCTAAGGGCAAACACGCCCGGACTAATTTTAAGCTTCTTGCCGAAGTAGGAGCCTATTCCCTCATTCAGGCCCAGATAGAAACCGGCAGAACCCACCAGATTCGGGTTCACCTGGCAAGCCTGGGGCATCCGGTGGTGTGCGATCCCCTCTACGGGACCACCAAACCGGTCTATCTTTCAGCCTTTAAGCGGGGCTGGCGGGGGGACAACCTGGAAGAAAAGCCCCTCATGGCCCGCCTGGGCCTCCACGCCTATTCTCTGGTCCTTCCCGCTTCTGGCGATGAAACCCATGATGAGCCACATCGTTTCATCGCGCCCCTGCCCCGGGATTTCCGCGCCCTGCTTAACCAGATGGAAAAGGTCATCGGCGCTCCTATTTTAGATTGATGACCGGAGCCCCCGATTTAGGGTCTACCTCCCGGCCCAGGGCTGTCTCCTTTAGTTCTAGGAAGGAACCTGCAACCAGACTCTGTACTTTTAGGGAGGGACCCTTAACGAGTATGAGCCCCTTTTCAGAGCAGGCATAGCGGCCCAGTTCTCTCTCGGGGCTTCCCCGCCGGTCTCGGCTCAAGGGGCGGTCGGAACTGCGGCCTAGCCCAGCCTTCTGGGCTGGACCTACCGGGAAGGGGTCCGAAAGGACCCGCAGACTGAGCCCTGCATCTTCTGGCATTTTTACCCCTGTGCCAGCCCAAAGAAAACTCACCGTAGCCCGTTCCTTCGGAAGCCCCGCCGCCTGGGAAAGCCGGTGAAGAGCCTCCGGCGCTTCATCGGTTTCAAAGGCAAAGTGACACCATTTGGCACCCCGCCGCCCACCGGGCAGGGGACATGCCTGTGCATGGGTACAGGGGGCCAGGGGGCGGCGGCCCAACATGAGGAGCTGAGTCCGCAGCAGGCTGATAAATTCCCCGGACCGGGGAATCCCCGGTTCAACAATCAACAAAGAACCATCTTCTGCAGCCAGGGCCGACAGGATCGGCGCATAGCGCTCCGCCACAAGATGGGGCCCATTATGTTCATCCCAAAAAAGTTCATTAAACAGATTGATGGCCGTCACGAGCCGGGCGGGTTTTCCTTCGATCCGCTGTCCAAGACTGCCCCGGATGGTCCTCACCGTCCACCGGGAAGGCAAGGCCTGCAGAATGGTTTTCCCCGCATCCAGAATAGCACCGGTCCGGTCCAAACAGCGAAATTCCAGAGGAAGATCCCGAAGCTCAGGCCGGCATATCCAGAGGGCTATCGGCAGGGTTAGGGGCCCCGAGCCCAGATCGGTAATGGCATCACCCTCAGTAAAGGGCACATCCAAAGCAGGCAGCAGTCGGCTCAGACGGAATACGTTCCAGGGGAGAAAATACCTGAGGTATGCGGAAAGCAGGGGTTTTTGCCCAAGGTACCCCGCATCACGCCGGGGCCGTTCACTGGTAAGCTGTCGTGAGAGTTCCGCCACATCCTGGGGAAGCTGCAACCGGAAGCGGCCTGGTATGGGGAACAGCCTATCGATGAGGGGGAGGAGCTTTTCCAGGTCCTGCCGAGCTTGTTCATTCAGGGGGGAGAAGAGGTTCGTCATGAGTCGTGGTCCTTTGTGCAACAATACTGTACAGATCCAGAAGCTGGGAACGGAGGGCATCCAGTTCAGCCCGCAGGTCCTGACCGGGCCCAGAAAGCTCCCGAAGGAGCTCATCCCGGGCACCTTCCAGGGTAAAATGCCGTTCGTAAATAAGGTGCTTCAGCCGGAGCAATATCCTGATATCCCGGGAGTTATAGACCCGCCGCCCCCCCAGATCCTTGCGGACCTGGAGCAGGGGAACCTCCTTTTCCCAGTATCGCAGAACATGGGCTTTCACCTGCAGGAGGTGCTCCACATCCCCAATCTGGTAAGTTCCCATAGGGTCAGGACTTCCTCTGGGCTTTATTTTGTTCGGTCCGCTTTGCCTCCCGCTCTTTTCGGGCGGTGGCGGGGTCCTTCCGGGAAGCGCGCAATTCAATCTGAAGAGGAATCATGGAATATCCCAGATCCTTGCGGATCTTATTGCGGAGATAGGCCACATAGGCTTCGCTGACCGCCTGGAGACGGGAAACAAAGAAGATAAATTTCACCGGATTTGTCGAAGCCTGAACAGCATATTTTACCTTAAAGCGGGTTCGGGGACCGATTGGCGGCGGATATTCCTCGAGCCAGCGTTCCAAGGCCTGGTTCAAAGGCCCGGTTTCCACCTGCTTGTTCAGCTGGCCATACATCCGGAGGGCCGTTTCCAGAAGCTTATCAACTCCAGTTCCGTCTTTTGCGCTGATGGGGATAATAGGGGCATACTCCATTTGACCAAAGAGGAAGTGGATTCGATCCACCGTTGCCTCAAAGGCATTTTTAATCTGGGGCATGGTGTCCCACTTGTTCAGCACAAAGATGATTCCCCGTCCCCGTTCATGGGCCAGGGCGGCAATCTTTTTATCCTGATCGGTAAGCCCTTCCTGGGCATCGATCATAAGGAACACAATATCCGCTTCATCCAGAGACTTAATGGCCCGGTTCACCGAATAGTATTCGATATTTTCGGTTACCTTGTTTTTCCGGCGGATCCCCGCCGTATCCAGCACAATAAAATGATGGTTGTTATATTCAAACTGACCCGTTACCACATCCCGGGTTGTGCCGGGAATATCGCTCACAATAGAGGCATCGGAAGCCGTAAGCCGGTTGGACAGGGTCGATTTTCCCGTATTCGGCTTCCCGATCAAAGCGAGCCGGATGAGCCGATCGGGACCGGCCTCATCCAGTTCTACCTTGGAAAAATCGAGCCGCTTTACAATGGCCTCTTCGAACTCAAGGATATTATCCCCATGTTCGGCGGAAATCATGTGAACATCATCAAAGCCGTAGGAAAGCAGGTTCCAGGCATAGCTTTCCCGCCGTCCGCCCTCGGTCTTGTTGACCGCTACCATGACTTTGTCCCAGTAGGGCCGCAGACGTTCAATAAACTCCTCGTCCTCGCTGGTAGGGTCCCCCGCTTCCATAACAAGTACAATGAGGTCCGCCCGATTCAGGGTGTCCAGGGTTTTTTCTACCACCAGGTCTTCCAGGACCTCCCGTTCCAGCTTAAAGCCCCCCGTATCAATCAGGGTGATAGGATGGCCGTCGATAAAGGCCGTAGCCTCAATGGGGTCCCGGGTAACCCCCGGAGTCGGGTCTGTAATAGCCCGCCGTTGCCGCAAGAGGCGGTTAAAAAGGGTCGATTTGCCCACATTGGGGCGGCCCACCAGAGCCACCACCGGCAAATTTCGATATCTGAGATCAGGACTAAATTCCATATAAAGGGTACTCCATATTTATCCTGCGATTACTAGGAAATACGCTGGCCCATCCATTGGGTTACCAGGTTTTCCACCTCCACGTAGGAGGTACAAGCCAGGGCCGCGTCTGCAAGCTGCTGGCAGTCAGCGCGGGACACGGACCGGATAATTTTCTTTACCAGGGGAATTGATGCGGAGGACATGCTATATTCATCCAGACCAAGACCTAAAAGCAGGGCCGTCGCATGGGGATTTCCCGCCAACTCCCCGCACATGGCCGCCGTAATGCCCGCCTTATGGGCCTCATCAATAGTACGTTTTATAAAACGCAGCACCGCCGGATGAAAGGGTTGGGCCAGATAGGCAATCCGCTCATTGCCCCGGTCTACGGCGAGACTGTATTGAACCAGGTCATTGGTACCGATAGAAAAAAAGGCCGCCTTTTTTGCAAGAATATCCGCAGTCATCGCCGCTGAGGGGATTTCAATCATCACCCCCACATCCAGGTTCTCCGAATAGGCCCTGCCCTGAGCAGTAAGCTCTGCCTTAGCCTCATTCAGCACCGCCAGGGCCGCCTCCAGTTCCTCAATCCCCGAAATCATGGGGAACATAATCTTCAGGTTGCCATGGACACTGCTGCGAAGTAAGGCCCTGAGCTGGGTCTTAAAAAAGTCCTGGTGGGCCAGACAGAAGCGGATCGCCCGCCAGCCTAAGAGGGGGTTCTTCTCCTCCGCGGACTGCAAATCGGGAATAATCTTGTCCCCACCCACATCCAGCGTCCGGATGGTAACAGGCCGGTTTTGCATAGCCTCCAGAACCTGCCGATAGGCCCGATACTGGCGCTCCTCATCGGCAGACTGGCCGGGAGCTAAAAAGAGGAACTCCGAACGGTACAGCCCAACCCCTTCTGCACCATTCTGCAGTGCCAATGGTGCCTCTTCGGGAATCTCGATATTAGCCTTTAAGCACACCCGATACCCGTCGGTAGTTTCCGCCGGCAGGTCCCGCAGGGCCTTAAGGCTGTCGGCCATTTTCTTAAGCTGAACCGCCATACGCTGGTACCGCTCAAGAATCTCCGGACTGGGGTTGCAGATGATATGACCCGCATTGCCATCAACAATAACCAGATCCCCATCCTTAATCTCCACTGTCGCGGTAGAAAGGCCCAGCACAGCGGGAATTTCAAAGGCCCGGGCGAGAATTGCCGTATGGCTTGTGGGGCCGCCCATATCCATGGCGATACCTTTAACAAAACGTTTATTCATCACCAGGGCATCGGAGGGAAGCAAATTATGGGTCACCAGGATGACCTCTTCGTGCAAATCCGCCAGGGACACCTTTTTAATAAAAAGCAGTTTATGCAGAATCCGCCGGGATACGTCAAAAATGTCCGAAACCCGTTCTTGCAGGTACGGATCAGAAGCATTAGAAAGCTTCTGGGTCAGTTCCCGGGAAATATCCCACAGCACCCACTCAATATTCTGGTTGCTTTTATTAAGTTTCGCTTGGATCTGATCCTTCAGGTCTTCATCCCGCAGCATCATCAGGTGGGATTCAAATATTTTTGCCTGTTCCTCACCCATTTCGTGGTTTGCCCGCTCAAGCAACTCCACCACTTCCGCTTCTGCAGCCAGGACCGCATCGAGAAAGCGGGCCCATTCAAGCTGAATCTCATCCTTGGTAATAATATACCGGGGGATCTGTGAGAACACATCATCCACATAGAGGAAGGCCTTACCGATTGCCACGCCCGATGAGGCGGAGATTCCCTTGAACTCTTTCATTATATTGAAGCATACCGCAAAGGCGAGTAAACTGTCAAACAGGTAGAGAGGAAGGACCATGAATGAACAGGGGAACCGGGCCCCGGATTGCCTAAAATGCGCCTATTTTCGTGTTTCCTGGGATCCAACATTCCCGCGGCTTTGTACCGTCTTCGGCATCAAAACAAAACATCTGCCCTCCATCGAAGTATTTCAGGCGACGGGCCGTCACTGTCCATCCTTTACACTTAAAAAGGGCCTTAAATGATACTGCTTATTCAGCCACCCTTCGTTCAGCTCAATGCACCCTATCCCTCATTATATTACCTCCGCAGTTTTTTAGAACAGCGGGGTTACATCGTTCAGGTTGATGACCATTCAATCGCCTTGTTCCACCGTATTTTTTCACGGCCGGGCCTTGAGCGCATATTTGCCGATGCTTCTGAACGACTCTCATCGGGGCCGGCCCTTCCGCCGCAGGCAGAATCTATTGCCCATCGATACCTTTCCGAGCAGGACCTGTGGCTCGCCCATATCGAAAGGCTCATTGCCTTTCTGCAGGTCAAAGACAGGGAATATGCCCATTTTCTCGCCCTTTGCAACAACACCCTCCCCCTGGGGCCACGGGCGGAGGCGCTTTTATCGGCCCATGATTACGCCATACTGCCCGACCAGGCTGCCATCCTCGCCAGCACCATGCTGGCGGACCTAGCAGACTTCATCACCGTCCTTCTGGACCCTACCTTTTCTCTGGTTAAATACGCCGACTCCCTGGCCGCCAGCATCCGGGATTTCTCCCCCGTCGCCTCCGCCCTGGAGGGCTATATCCTGAAAACCTTTTATGACCCCCTCCTCGAAGAAACCTGGAACCGCTATCCCCAAGCCCCGGAACTTTTAGGGCTTACCATACCCTTTCCCGGCTGTCTCGCAGGAGCCCTGTATGCAGGCCGTTCCGCAAAACACCACTACAGCCAGGAACTGCCAGTCATTGCCGGCGGCGGCTATGTCACCACCGAACTGCGGCATATCAGGGCCCGCGCCTTCTTTGACTACATCGATTTTCTTGCCTATGACCGGGGCTACGGCGCTCTCCAATCGGTCCTCGATGTTTTAAACAAGCCGCAAGAAGGGAACCAAAATGGGGACAGCGAAACCGCTCCAGCCCTGCATCACTGCATCTGCCGCACCAGGTCCGGCAACCTGGCTGGTTCGGCAGACACGAACCTGGCACCCTACGAAGAACTGGACCGGCAGGCCACCAAAGAAGTCTACCCCGATTATCGGGGCATTCCCTTTGACCGCTACATCCTTCCCGTAGATGACACAAACCCCATGCACCGCCTCTGGACCGAGGGCCGCTGGCTTAAGGCCTACCTGGCCCATGGCTGTTACTGGCATGCCTGCGCTTTCTGCGACGTTCAACTCGACTATATTCGTGGTTTCCAGCCCGTACCGGTAGAACCGCTCTTTAAGCACCTGGTTCAGCAAGCGCAGGGAACCGGCATCAGGGGCATCCATCTGGTAGATGAAGCGGCCCCGGTGGCTTCCCTCATAGAGCTGGCCCTCCTGAACCGGGATGCAGGGCTGCCCCTGACCTTCTGGGGCAACATCCGCTTTGAAAGGGCCTTCACCCCCGATGTGGCGGCCCTTCTCGCCGCAGGGGGGCTCCTCGGCGTATCCGGCGGTATCGAAGTCGCCTCCGAAGCGGGCTTTAAGCGGCTGGGCAAGGGCATCGGCCTTACGGATGTGGTATCCTCCTGCGCTGCCTTTAAAGAGGCGGGCATCCTCACCCATGCATACCTCATATTTGGCTATTGGGACCAGGACGAACAGGAAATCATCGATGCAGCCGAAACCCTCCGTCAGCTCTTTGCGGCAGGCCTTATAGACTCCGCCTTCTGGCACAAATTTGTCCTCACCCGCCATTCCCGGATTTACCGGGAACTCGAACAGGGCCGCCATAAGGACCTTGCCGTTATAGATG
>Ga0101944_10005232_pt1 | contig 15007 bp, 17 predicted proteins | sample DewCreD2012metaG_FD_75245 | JGI IMG/M metagenome (GOLD analysis project Ga0101944, IMG submission 75245) | Hot spring sediment bacterial and archeal communities from British Columbia, Canada, to study Microbial Dark Matter (Phase II) - Dewar... ...
CGGATTCGAGGCATCGATCGGGAAGGAAACGTGTTTTTCCATCGGATCGACGAAGCCACGGCGGAGGCCTTTCGGGCGGCGATTCCGTCCACCCGATTTCGTGGCGTTAGAACGTGAAAACCTCGAGGGCATATCGAAATCCGCTTTACACTTGAAAAAGAAAGGAAGGCAGATTATGGTTGCTTTTACTCATTGGAGAAAGAATGCTTCCGAATAACGATTCACCCAAACAACAAGCGCCCCCTGCTCCATCCTGGTTCCAAAAGCAGCGAAGCCGCTTTCTGGCTGCCTACAGACGGTTTCTGGCCATCGAGGGAGATCCGCACAACATTGCGCTGGGATTTGCGCTGGGGCTTTTTATCGGCATGACCCCGACCATGGGGATTCAGATGGCCATCGCCGTATTTGTCGCCATCCCCCTGAAATGGAACAAGTTCTCGGCTGCAGCCGGCGTCTGGATCACCAATCCAGTGACCGCTCCCTTCATCTACTGGGTCAACTACGTGGTCGGCAAGAAAACGTTCCACATCCAAATCGTCCATAAATGTTTCGGCGACCCGAGCGCCCGCTCCCTGCTGGATCTGGTGAAGGAAACCCCGGATATTCTCTTGGCCATGACGCTTGGCGGGATCGTCTTGGGATTGCCGCTCGCCGTCTTGGGCTACTATGTCTCCTATGCCCTGATTTCCCGATATCAGAAGCGAAAACACCTCCACCGCCGGAAGACCCCGGCACAAGATGCTATTTCCTGAAAGAACGGTAGGCCTGAACGGCCTTTTCGTGTTCGGCCCAGGTTCTGGAAAACCGGTGGTTTCGCTCGTCCCGGGCGACGAAATACAAATAGTCGGTCTGAGCCGGATACAGGGCGGCCGTCAGGGCGGCAAGCCCTGGATTGGCGATAGGGCCATGGGGAAGCCCTGAAATGCGATAGGTGTTGTAGAGGGTGCCCGCCTGCAGATGTTCCCGGGTGATGCCTTTCGACAGATCGGCGACGCCGTAAACCGCCGTCGGATCGCTTTCCAATCGCATGCCCCTTTTCAATCGATTGTGAAACACCGAAGACACGAGGCTTCTTTCGGCATCGACACCGGTTTCCTTTTCGATCATGGAAGCCAGGATCACGATTTGGTGAAGGCTCATGCCGAGCCTTTCCGCCTGCTCGATCATGGCCGGGGTCACTCGGGCCCGAAACCGCTGCACCATGGTCTGAACGATGGTCATGGCTGGTGTGTTCTTCGGAAACAGATACGTATCCGGAAAGAGATATCCCTCCAGCGTTCCGGCCGGAACCTGAAGCCGGGCACATACGGCTGGATCGGTGGCTGCCTCCAGAAAGGCCTTGCCGTCCGAGATACCGGAGCGATCGATGACCTCTGCGATCTGCTGCATCGTGTAGCCTTCGGGTATCACGAGGCTGTGTAAGGCCACCTCGCCAGAAGCCAGCTTTTCCAGAATGGCCTCGGGTGACATGGAGGCGGACAGGCGGTATTCGCCTGCCTTCACCCGGTGATCCAGCGCCGCCATGCGAGCCGCCACCCGAAAGCACAGGGGACTTCCGATGAGCCCGGCGCGGTGCAGTTGGGCGGCCGTCGCTGCAAAGGACTGGCCTTTTGGAATGTCGATGAGGATGGGTCGGCCATTTGGATCGATGGGTGTTTTCCAGTGCCTGCGGCATTCCAGGGCGCTGTGGACGCCGATCGTGCCAAGGATCAGCATGAGCAGGACGGAAACGGTGGTCAACAAGGGTTTCATGGATGGGGCTGCCGTTCTTTTGAGGTGATCGAATCGGATGGTTTCCAAAGGCCTTTGCTGAATCCCCGTGACAACCGGGGAGGGTGACGGGCCAAGGCAAATCGCATTTTCGTACGACGCACGTACGCACCAGGAGAAATACCATGTCAAAGCCCAAATTGAAAGAGCATCGGATCCGTCGGGATTGGTGCAAGGGATGCGGCATTTGCGTGGCCTTCTGCCCCAAGCAGGTCCTCGAATTGGACGATCAGGACAAGGCCGTCGCCAAACGACCGCAGGACTGCATCTGCTGCAAGCTCTGTGAGCTTCGGTGCCCCGATCTGGCCATCGAAATCGTGACAGAGGAGGATGCATCATGACAAGCGGTCGGATCAAATTCATACAAGGCAACGAAGTGTGCGTGGAGGCGGCTCTGTATGCAGGCCTCAATTTCTTTGCGGGCTACCCGATCACGCCGTCTACGGAAATCGCCGAACACCTTGCGGTGCGCCTGCCCCAGATCGGCGGCAAATTCATCCAGATGGAAGACGAAATCGCTTCGATCTGCGCCATCATCGGCGCATCGCTGACCGGAAACAAGGTGATGACAGCCACCAGCGGCCCCGGATTCTCCTTGATGCAGGAGGCCCTCGGCTATGCCGTCATGGCCGAAATCCCATCGGTCATCGTCGATGTGCAGCGGGGCGGCCCATCGACGGGCCTTCCCACTCATGTCAGCCAGGGTGATGTCAACCAGGCCCGCTGGGGAACCCACGGGGACCATGCCATCATCTGTCTGACGGCCAGCAACCATCCGGACGTGTTCACCATGACGGTGGAGGCCTTCAACATGGCCGAAACCTATCGGACCCCGGTCATCCTGCTCTTCGACGAGGTGGTCGGGCATATGCGGGAGAAGGTCGTTCTTCCGGAGCCCGGCGACATTCCGATCGTCGAGCGGCTGCGCACCTCCGTCAAGGAAGGGGTCGATTACCATCCCTATCTTCCCCGGGAGGACGGCAGACTTCCGATGTCGGATTTCGGCGGGGTACACCGGTACAACGTGACGGGACTGGTTCACGACATGTGGGGGTTTCCGTCCAACAGCCCGCAGGTGGCCCACGGTCTGCTGCGTCACCTGGTGGACAAGATTCAAAACAACGTTCACGAAATCGCCCGCTACAAGACGTTCGAGACCGACGATGCCGATTGCATCCTCGTATCCTACGGCTCCTCGGCCCGAAGCGCCCTTCATGTGGTGGAGAACCGCAGAAGGCGCGGCGAAAAACTTGGGCTTCTCGAGCTGCAGACCTTGTGGCCCTTTCCCCACCATATCGTCCGCTCGATCTGCTCGAAGGCCGAATACGTCGTCGTCGTGGAAATGAACATGGGCCAGGTTACGGAACAGGTGAAGCTGGCCGTCGGCTCCGAGAAAAAGGTGTTTCTGGCGAATCGCATCGACGGGGTCTTCATCAACCCGACGGATATCCGAAACATCCTTCGTCTCATTCAGGGAAAGGGGGTGTGACCATGTCCATCCGAAAATACATCCGGGAGCGGTTTTTCCCCCACATGTGGTGTCCGGGATGCGGCCACGGCATCATTCTGAATGCCATGCTCCACGCCATCGATCGGATCGGGATATCGAAGAACGAAATCGTCATGGTTTCCGGAATCGGTTGTTCCTCACGCATTTCAGGCTACGTCGATTTTCATACCCTGCACACCATCCACGGACGAGCGCTGGCCTTCGCCACGGGCGTGAAACTGAGCCGGCCGGAGTTGAACCTCATCGTTCCGATGGGCGATGGAGACGCTCTGGCCATCGGCGGAAACCACTTCATTCATGCCGCCCGGCGCAACATCGACATCACGGCCATCGTCATGAACAACCGCATCTACGGCATGACGGGAGGTCAGTATTCACCGCTTTCGGGAGAAGGCATTCTGGCGACCACGGCTCCTTACCGCAACATCGATCAGGGGTTTGACATCGTGCAGCTTGCCACGGCCGCAGGTGCGAGCTTCGTCGCCCGGTCCACCACCTACCACGTACAGCAGCTCACGGACATCATCGAAAAGGCCATCCGACACAGGGGGTTCTCGGTGGTGGAGGTCATGAGCCAGTGCCCGACCTATTTCGGCCGAAAGAACAAGGAAGGCGGGCCCGTCGAGATGATGAAGCTCATGAAGGACAAGACGGTTCCGAAGGATTCCAAGGCTGCCGAGGATCATCCCGAACTGGTTCCTCGAGGGATTTTCGTGGACAAGGCCTTGCCCGAATACTGCGACCAGTATGCCCGGGTCATCGAAACGGCGCAGAAAGGACGGTGAACCATGGAACGATGCAGAATGGTGTTTTCGGGTTCCGGCGGCCAGGGCGTCATCACGGCGGCCATCATTCTGGCAGAGGCAGCCGTGCTGTACGAGAACCTGACGGCCGTGCAGTCGCAGTCCTACGGTCCGGAAGCCCGCGGCGGGGCCACACGAACCGATGTCATCATCGCAGACACCCCGATCCGGTTTCCCAAGGTCACCCAGCCGAACGTTCTGGTGTGCCTCACCCAGGAAGCCTATACGAAATACTATCCCATCATCCGGCCGGGGGGGATGCTCCTGACCGACCCGCGCTTTGTCAAGACCGAACGCAAGGTCGAAGCCCGCCAGATCGAACTACCGATGTACCAGGCCGTCATGGAGAAAATCGGCAAACCCATCGTCTTCAACATCTGCATGCTGGGAGCTGTCGTAGGGCTGACGAAGCTCGTTTCGAGGGATTCCATTCTGAAGGTGCTGGAAGAACGGATTCCGAAGGCATTTCTCGACATGAACCGGCAGGCGTTCGATATCGGGATGGGACTTGCGGAAGGGATAAGCTAAAGGAGAGAAAAGGGAAAGAGAGAGAAAGGATATGGTTCAACGTTCCACCAAAGTCATGACGCTATCCGAAGCCGTTTCCACCTTCGTCACTCCGGGGTGCCACCTGTCGATCGGCGGCTTCACGATCAACCGCAACCCCATGGCTGCCGTCTACGAAATCATCCGGCAGCGTATCGGTCATCTCCACCTCTATGCCCACTCGAACGGGCAGGGAGTGGACGAGCTGGTGGGCGCCGGATGTGTGGACCGCATCGAAATCGCCTACGCCGGAAGCGGCCGCTTTGCCCCGACCTGCATTCGGTTTCGCAGGGCTGTCGAAAGCGGCTCGATCCAGATCGAAGATTATTCGAATTACCACATGACGCTTCGGTTCATGGCCGGGGCGATGGGCGTTCCTTTTCTGCCGACCCGAAGCGGGCTTGGAACGGACATTGTCGAGAAATGGGGATTTTCCAGGGAAATGCGACGCAACGATCCCCGCATCCCTGACGACAAGCTGCTCGTCATCGACAATCCCTTCGGTGCCTGGGCAAATGCCCAAAAACTCGTCCTCGTTCCCGCAATCAACACCGATGTGGCTATCCTGCATGTTCAGAAGGCCGATGTTCAAGGAACGGCCCGCATCGAAGGACTGACGTTTTCCGATGTGGAGCAGTTCAAGGCATCGAAGCACGTCATCGTCACCTGTGAGGAACTGATCGAGGACGACTCGCTCAAGGCCGATCCCGACAGCAACCAGGTTCCCCATTTCTGCGTTTCCGCAGTCGTCCATGTCCCTTACGGCGCCTATCCGACTGCCTGCTACAGATGTTACGACTACGACCCGAAATACCTCAACGAATACCGGAAGGCGGCCCTGGACGATGCGGCCTATCGGGAATATCTCGAGCGGTTCGTGTATGGAGTGCAGGATCATCGGGAACTGCTGTCGCTTCGCGAAGCCGCCGATCTTGCGGCCATCGCCGCCGATCCGCGCACCGGATATGCGGTCGGCCTCGACAGGCGATAGGGAAAGGGGGACGAGATGTCGGACTATTCCTTGAAGGAAATGATGACCATTGCAGCCGCCCGGATGATCCAGGACGGCGATATCGTGTTCTGCGGCACCGGTATTTCCATGCTTGCCGCCATGGCGGCCAAACACATCAGCGCGCCTCACAGCACCATTTTTTTCGAAACCGGAGCCATCGACTCGCTCCTCGAAGAAGTGCCGCTCGCAGTGGCCGATCCCCGGGTGATGTTCTGGACTTCGGTGAACGGCAACCTGGCCGACTCGTTCGCCACCATGCAGAACCGGTTTACCGGCAAACGGGTGATCGGCATTCTGGGCGCCGCCCAAGTAGATCCATACGGAAATCTCAATTCGACCTGCCTCGGGGAGTATCCCCGCTGCAGGACACGCTTTTCGGGAAGCGGTGGGGCCTGCGATGTCGGCTCCTTCGTGCCGAGAACGATCACCTTCATGCAGCATGAAAAACGCAAATTCGTCGAACGGCTCGATTATCTGACGACGCCCGGATACCTTGACGGGCCCGAGGGCAGAGCCAGGGCCGGGTTGCCGGAAGGCGGCCCCCTCGCCGTCGTGACGAATCTGGGGGTTATGGGCTTCGATCCAGACACCAAGCGGATGATCCTGACAGGGTATTACCCCGGCATTCATCCCCAGACGATCCTCGACAACATGGGATTTTCGATCGATATCTCCGAGGCTTCGGAGATCAGCCCGCCGACAGCAGACGAACTCGACATTCTCCGAAACCGTTGCGATCCCCATCGGTTGATTCTGTAAATGGCCATGGAAAGGGTTGCCGCCCCTGGAGATGAAAATGTCATCCCATGTAGGGGCACGGCATGCCGTGCCCCTACAACGCCACATTTTCACGATAAATCGCCATGGCGGAGAACCGCCACCCCCGGGAATGAAAATCGGCCAGAAAATACTGCCCACTGCCCACTGCCGACTATTTTCACGATAAATTTCCATGGCGGGGGCCGCCGCCCCCGTGGATGAAAATGGATTTTGAATTATATTTTCGTAACAGCGGGATTGAACTGGTCGAGCAATTTATAGCGACTATGATCCTGCACAATAAATAGACCAGGCTGTTTCCGAAACCGCACCCCCGACTGTATCATGCAACTTATCGCATTGAACGCACGATAAAAAGGCCTTTCGTTCGTTGGAGAGCGAAATGGTAACATTCGGAAACGCCAATCCCGCATAACCATGATTTTATCAGCCCATTGGGAGGAGGAGAATCATGATTGAAGCGGTCACAAAAAGGGTTGCCGGGTTAGACGTCCACAAAATGGTCGTCGTTGGCACGGTATTGCTGGAGCAAGAAGATGGAAGTCTCCAGCATGAAACCAAGCAATTTGGCACATTCAAGAGAGAGCGTCGCAAAATGTGCCAATGGCTAAAGGACCATGACATTGAATTGGTTGTCATGGAAAGCACCGGGATCTTCTGGAAGAGCATATACAGCACGTTGCAGAGGGCCCAAATTCGTGCTTATGTGGTCAATGCCAGGCATGTGAAAAACGTACCTGGCAGAAAGACCGATGTAAGTGACAGCCACTGGCTGGCAGCTTTGGCCAGGCTTGGGTTATTAAGACCCAGTTTCATTCCACCGGAGGATTTAAACCACTTGCGGGAACTGACCCGCCAACGAATGAAACTCAAAGGAATGTTGTCGGCTGAGAAGAATCGTTTGAGCAAGATTCTTGACAGTGCCGGCATCCGTTTGAGCGGAGTTGTCACCGATATTGGAGGAAAATCCGCTCAAGAGATTATTGATGGACTCATCGATGGAGCTCCAATCGATGAGTTGCTCAATTGCATCAGGGGGAGACTTAAATCCAAGACCGAGCAATTGAAAGATTGCCTGGATGAAGAACTAACCCCCAAACAAATTTTTGTGCTGAAAGAGATAAGGGATCATATCCAATATCTCAACTCAGCAATACAGCGTTTTGATGAAGCGTTGTTTGCAGCGATGAGCCCGTATCAAAAACAATGGGAGATTCTGCAAACATTGCCGGGTGTAGATAAGGTTTCCGCGGCGATTTTGATTGTTGAGATCGGTACAGATATGGAGCAATTCGGTAGTGCCGATCGTATATGTTCCTGGGCAGGGATGTGCCCTGGCAACAACGAAAGCGCCGGAAAACGCAAAAGCGGTAGAACACGGAAAGGAAACATTTTTTTACGAAGTATTTTGTGTGAGATCGCCAATGCGGCTATCAAAACGAGGAGCCAGTTCAAAGGCAAATATGAATCGCTTGTAATACGTCGGGGGCACAAGCGCGCTATTATTGCCATTGGACACAAGATATTGCGGATCATATTCACCTTGTTGAAGCGTAACCAACCCTACGATGATCCGGACATCAATTACGAAAAGCTAATGGTTGATCGAAACGCTCCTCGTTGGCTTAAGGCATTGGACAAATACGGTTACCTGCCTCAGGCAGCGTAATCAGTAGTTCTTCTTATAAAACCAACAGACTACCTAAGAGCGCTGGGCCGCTGGTGCCAGCGATAGGGGTAGTCTTTTCACACGACGGGACCATTTTCACGATAAATGCTCATGGCGGTGGGTGCCGCCCCCGGGAATGAAAATCGGCCGAAAAACACTGCCGACTGCCCACTATTTTCACGATAAATTTCCATGACGACGCGTTTTCGCCGCCCCCGTCTATGAAAACAGGGAGAAACCGCTTTTCTCCTGACTCCTATTCCACCCATTTCACATAAAATATCAATCTCTTGCGTTCCATCCATCATTTTCGCTTGACATCCATTTCTTCCAAGCTTAAAAGACGCATCCAAACCTGATGAATATCGTTCATTCGGTAATCGAAATTTTACCGACGGGACGCTCATCCATACAGAATGCCTTGATCTCGGATCTACCGTCCATTCACCCAGCAAAGGAGATGGGAATGGTTTTTGAGTGGGTTCATCTGGCAATCGTTCTCTTCCTTGCAGCAGGCGCTCTTCTCGGTGCTCTTCCGCTCGTTGCCTCTCGTTTTCTGGCTCCCCGCAGCAGTGCAAAGGATCTCGGTCTTCCCTATGAGTGCGGTATCAGGCCGCATGGGCCTGCCCGTGTCCGCTTCGGCATCAATTACTACGTGTACGCCCTGCTCTTTCTCGCCTTCGATGTCGATGTGCTCTATCTCTTCCCCGTAGCCGTCTACTACCCGCACAGTCCCGGATGGACCGTTTTCTGGGAATTTATCGTCTTTTTAGGAATCCTCGCCCTTGCCGTCCTCTATTTTTTGAAAAAAGGGGTATTTACGTGGCCGAGAAAAATCACGTTCTGAATCCGGCCGAAACCACGATCGATCCACCGATCGTTCGCATCAAGCCGGTGCAGGATATCCTCGACTTGTGTCGTTCCATGTCCTTCTGGCCGATGACGTTCGGTTTGGCCTGCTGCGCCATCGAAATGATGGCCGTCGGCATGGCGCGCTTCGACCTGGCTCGGTTCGGTGCCGAAGCCTTTCGGCCATCACCCCGACAGGCGGATTTGATGATCGTGGCTGGGACCGTATCCCGAAAGATGGCTCCTGCCGTCGTTCGGCTCTACGAACAGATGCCTGCCCCAAAATGGGTGATGGCCTTAGGCAACTGCGCCATTTCGGGTGGGCCCTTCTCCTTCGAAGGGCAATATGGCATTGTGGAAGGGGTGGACGCCATCATCCCCGTCGATGTCTATGTTCCGGGTTGTCCGCCCAGGCCGGAAGGGCTGCTGGAAGGGCTTTTCGCTCTGCAACAAAAGATCACCGGCCGCCGCTGGTGGCCGCTTCCCGAAAAGGCGGTCCTGTCATGAGCCACGCAACGGAACGTCTTCTGATCGACTTGTGCAGGCAATCGGGAAAGTGCATCGTGCACAATCCCTGCTACCCGATAACGGGATCCTGTGTGGATATTTCCATTGATGCGCCGACACTTCTGGATGCTGCCCGCCTGTTGTCGGATCTCGGATACTTTCTCGAGGACGTCACTGCCGTCGATGTTTCCGAAGGCATCTGGCTGATCTACCACTTCGATCGCTGGGAGGCATCCCAGCGGGTGACGCTTCGGGTGTTCGCCTCGGGTGAACCACCGAGCGCCCCATCGCTCAGCGCTATCTTCCAGGGGGCCGACTGGCATGAACGGGAATGCTTCGATTTTTTCGGCGTTCGCTTCGATGGACATCCGAACCTCAAGCCGCTGTTGCTACCTGACGACATCGAAGCTCCGCCTCTGCTGAAGACGAGCGGTAAACGTTCCGTTCTCGGGCTGATTCCCATCGAACGGTGGGTGGAAGATTCCACAAAAATTCGGGGTGCCGCATCCTGATCCGACACCGCCGCCTTTTTCGGATGTTTCTGATTCAAGGAGATCGTTCATGACCACCTATGCCATTTCCCAGAACCTCGATCGGTGCATCGGCTGTCTCAGCTGCGAGGTTTACTGCAAGGAAAACAAGGGACTTCCGGAAGGTCCCCGGTTGTGCCAGATCGTGATGCTCGGTCCGCGCCTCGTTTCCGGGCTGCCCCGGGAAGCCTATGTGTACATGGGCTGCTTTCATTGCGAGCATCCGGCCTGTGTGGCCGCCTGCCCCACCGAGGCCATGCGGAAACGCGAAGCCGACGGTATCGTCTATGTCGAGCAGGATCTTTGTGTCGGATGCAAAGCCTGCATGGTCGCCTGCCCCTGGGGGGCGGTCCAATGGGATCCTGAAGCCCAGAAGGTCGTCAAATGCGACCTGTGCAAGGATCGGCTCGATCAGGGGCTCAAGCCGGTTTGTGTCACTGTATGCACCACCCAATGCCTCAGTCTGACCGTTCTGGAAAAAGCCGAGGCTGCTTGATTGGGAAAGCGGTCATGGGGCTGTGGTCATGACGCCTTCGCCCGATACCGCCGTCAGCTGTCATGGTTTGTTGTAGCGAATGCGATTCCGTCGAGGAGAATCTCATGTCTGAATCTGTGATGTGTTGTCAACAACCCGAGATCGATTTCGTCGTGCTCGATCGCATCATCCAGGAGGAATACGGTGGCAGGCGGGAAGCCATGATCATGATGATGCAGGCCATTCAGCGACAATATCGCTATCTGCCGGAAGAGGCCCTCATCTATCTTTCCCAGTCCATCGGCGTTCCCCTCACCAAGATTTACGAAGTGGCTACGTTCTACGCTTCCTTCAGTCTCATTCCCAAAGGCAAACACATCCTGCACATCTGTACGGGGACGGCCTGCCACCTGATGGGAAGCGGCGGCATGGTGGAACATTTCGCCAAAAAACTCGGCATCGAGCCGGGTGGAACGACCCCGGACATGAAGGTGACGCTGGAGACGGTCAATTGCCTCGGAGCCTGTGCCATGGCGCCTGTCGTCGTTCTCGACGAAACCTATCACCCGCAATCCACCGTCGGGTTGATCAACGAACTGCTCGATCCCATTCTTGCCGAATAGCGGAGCCACCATGACATCGATTTCTCCCGCACCGGACTTGAGCTGGACCAGAAAACTGAGCCGCCCCGAAGACCTTGCGGCCTACAGAAACCAGCTGATTGCGGAACAACATCCGGATGCCACCCGAATCCTGGTATGCTGCGGCACCGGCTGCAAGGCGCTCGGTGCCCTCGATCTTCTGGCAGCCATGAAGAAGGCGGTGACAGACGCCAACCTGGACGTGAAGGTCGCCCCTCTGGTCAAGCGCACCGGCTGCCATTCCTTCTGCTCCAGAGGTCCGCTTCTGGCGATTCAACCCCAGGACATCTTCTACCAGAAGCTCAAACCTTCCGATGCCGCCGAAATCGTCCAGGAAACGATCATCGGTGGAAAGCTCATTCCCCGGTTTCTCTACAAGCCTCCGGGGGCCAAACACCCCATCGAGAAGCGCAGCGAAATCCCCTTCTTTGCCGCCCAGACCCGCGTGGTGTTGGAACGGGTGGGGCAGATCGATCCCTTCGATATCCGGGATGCCATCGCCTGGGGGGCTTACAACGGTCTGGTCAAGGTCCTGACCGAGATGAAACCCAAAGAAGTCATCGAAGAGATGAAAATTTCGAAACTCCGGGGCCGTGGGGGTGCGGGATTCCCGGCCGGCCTCAAATGGGAATCTTGTGCCCGGCAACCCGGAAGGCATTATGTCATCTGCAACGGTGACGAGGGGGATCCAGGGGCCTTCATGGATGCCTCCCTGATGGAAGGCGACCCTCACGCCGTTTTGGAAGGAATGGCCATTGCAGCCTATGCCATTGGATCGGATCGGGGCTTCATTTATGTGCGTATGGAATATCCGCTCGCTGTCCAGACCCTGTCGAACGCCATCCGTCAGGCGGAGGATCTGGGGCTTCTCGGTCAAAACATCCTGGGAACCGGATTCAACTTCAAGGTATCGGTTTCGACGGGTGCAGGAGCCTTTGTTTGCGGCGAGTCCTCGGCCCTGATGTCGTCGCTCGAGGGCAAGGTCGGTCGGCCCCGGCCGAAATACATCCGCTCGACCGAAAAAGGATTCCGAGACAGCCCCTCGAACCTGAACAACGTGGAAACCTACGCCAACGTTCCCAAAATCATCCTGAACGGCGGTGCCTGGTATGCCTCGATGGGAACGGAGCGCTCGGCTGGGACAAAGGTGTTCTCCCTTACCGGCAATGTCAACAACGTCGGTCTGATCGAAGTGCCGATGGGAACGAGCCTGCGGCATATCGTCTATGATATCGGCGGCGGCATTCCCAATCGGAAGGAATTGAAGGCGGTTCAGACCGGCGGTCCGTCGGGGGGGTGCATTCCCATCCCCAAGAAGTTTCTCGATATCAACGTCGGGTTCGGGAAGCTTGCCGAAATCGGCTCCATCATGGGCTCGGGCGGCATGATCGTCATGGACGAGAACACCTGCATGGTGGAGGTCTCCCGCTATTTCATCCATTTTCTGGTGGAGGAATCCTGCGGACAGTGCACCCCGTGTCGTGAAGGGCTCACCCAGATGGAGCGGATTTTGACCCGCATCACCCGGGGGGAAGGCCAGGAAGGCGATATCGAGCTTTTGGAGGAAATCGGCACCTTCACGAACAGTTTTTCCCTTTGCGGACTGGGTACGTCGGCTGCAAATCCCGTTCTTTCAACGATCCGCTATTTCCGGGAAGAATACGAAGAGCATATCCGGGACAAAAAATGCAGGGCCGGAGTGTGCAAGGCGCTCTATTACCTCGAAATCCAGCCGGATGCCTGCACAGGCTGCGGGGTTTGCAAGAAGCGCTGCCCGGCCAAAGCCGTCACCGGCGAAAAGAAGGAGCCGCATCTCATCCGTCAGGACCTGTGCATCAAGTGCATGGAATGCTACCGCAACTGCAAGTTCGATGCGATTGCCATTCGATAGAAGCGGGATAACGACGCTATCCAACGAAGGAAGCCGTGTATGAAGATCATCATGGACGGAAAAGAGGTCGCTGCCGAATACGGACAGACCATTTTCGAAGTCGCCCGGAAAAACGGCATCTACATACCGACCCTCTGCCATGTGCCCGGACTGGAACCTGCGGCCATGTGCCGCATCTGTACGGTGGAGTTGACCGAAAACCGAAGAACCCGTCTCGTGACCTCCTGCAACTATCCCCTGAGGCAGGATGCCGAAATCCATACGGATACGCCTCGGCTTCGGGACGGCAGAAAGCTGATCATCGAGCTTCTGGCCACCCGATGTCCGGACCGACAGGTGCTCAAGGAACTCGGAGAGCGCTATGGGGCGGATCTGCACCGGTTTCCTGCAGACGACAAGGACTGCATCATGTGCGGCCTTTGCGCCCGGGTCTGCGAACGGGTCGGCGCCAATGTCCTCACCCTGTCGGGACGGGGTGTCGAAATCACGGTCAGCACCTTCATGGGGCGGGTGGTATCCCACTGCATCGGATGCGGCGCCTGCGCCCAGATCTGTCCGGTCAATGCCATCCGGATCGAGGACCGCGACGGATACCGATCGGTCATCCTCAAGGGAAAGGAAGCCTCCCGCATCCTCCTGCGCACGTGCACGACATGCGGGAGATCGTTCGGTCCGGTCATCGATTTGGCGCCGGTTCTCGAACGAGCGGGCGAACCCGGCGTTCCTGCGTTCCATGCATCCGTCTGCCCGGCCTGCTCCCGCCGCAACCATGCCAAACGGATCCTCGAGCGGCATTTCGAGCCCTATGATGCGGCCATCCAGTCGTTCGTCGACGAAGGCCGGAGGTTCTGATGGAAACAGTGGCGTCCCGGTCCATCGGTGATTTCTACACGAGGCATTTCGTTGCCGAGCAGCCGGTCGAGAAGACCGAAGGGGAAACCCTCATTCTCAACATCGGGCCGCAGCATCCGGCTACGCACGGGGTGCTGCGTCTCGTGGTGGAAATGGATGGCGAGTACATCCGGCGGTGCGAGCCGGTGCTGGGCTACATTCATCGGATGCACGAGAAAATGGGGGAAAACCGGACCTATACCCAGTATTTACCGAACATGGGACGGGTCGACTACCTCCATGCCTTGGCGTGGAATTGGGCCTGGGTGGGTGCGGTCGAACGCCTGATGGGGATTGTCGTTCCGGAACGGGCCGAAATCATTCGGATCATCACCTGCGAGCTGAATCGCATTTCCTCCCACCTGTTGTGGTGGGGCGCCTATCTGCTGGACCTCGGGGCCTTCACCCCCATCGTCTATGCCTTCGCGGATCGGGAGCGGATCATGGACATTCTGCAGACCGTCACCGGAAGCCGCCTGACCTACTGCTACTACCGCATCGGCGGGGTCAGCGTCGACATTCCGCCGGATTTCTGCGCGATGGTCCGCGATTTCATCGCCTATTTCCGACCTCGGCTGCCGATGTACCACGATCTTGTCACAGACAACATCATCCTTCGCGGCCGATGCGAAGACATCGGGGTGTTGTCTCCAGAAACGGCCCGGAGCTATGGGGCGACCGGGCCTGTGCTGCGGGGCTCCGGTGTCGCCTACGATGTCCGTCGGGCAGAACCCTATTCGCTGTATGACCGCTTCGCTTTCGAAATTCCAGTGGGCGACAGCGGAGATGCCATGGATCGATACCGGGTTCGTATGGCCGAAATGGAACAAAGCCTTGCCATCATCGAACAGGCCATGGACAGGTTGCCTCAGGGGCCCGTGATGGCGCCGGATCTGCCCGAGCGGATCATCCCACCGCGTGGGGAAACCTATTTTGCAGTCGAAGGTGCACGGGGGAAGATCGGGGTGTATGTGCTGAGCGACGGGTCCCCCGTTCCCTACCGGGTGAAACTTCGAGCCCCTGGATTTTCAAACCTGCATGTGTTTGCGGAGCTTGCCGTCGGCTGCCTTCTGGCCGACGCCCTGTCCATTTTGGGCAGCCTCGACCTCGTCATTCCGGAGATTGACCGGTGA
>Ga0101944_10005233_pt1 | contig 15006 bp, 9 predicted proteins | sample DewCreD2012metaG_FD_75245 | JGI IMG/M metagenome (GOLD analysis project Ga0101944, IMG submission 75245) | Hot spring sediment bacterial and archeal communities from British Columbia, Canada, to study Microbial Dark Matter (Phase II) - Dewar... ...
ATCAGAAATAACATGTGCTATCTGAAAGGTAAGATTATTCCCACCATCAGCAGCTATACAAGATAGCGATGCTACTGGACTACCACCATACGCACTTAGATCCGCTGTCACCGTTGTCGTAGATGGACAAGAGCTCGGATTTTCGTCTGTATTGTCTAGATTTACAGTTAATGTGATTGTATCATTTATATTTGCATAACCATTTGCGTTACTTTCAGAACTAAGTATTAATTGAACAGAATTCACAGTAATACTGCCACCTGCCGCGTTTCCTTTGGCAACAAAAAAAACTCCTACCAATAATATAAGAGTTGTAAAAGCAAAAAAAATCTTTTTCATTTTTCCTCCTCGTCCTTCATAGTTTTATGCGTAGAAGGATCTTTTTTAAATTAGTTTTTGTTTTTGTATAAATAAAGTTGTTTGTTTTCCAAACAATAAATATCCACAGAAGAATTTCTGTTAACAATATTTTATACCCGAGAAAATATAATGCAAGTAAATAAAAAAAGTCCTTGACATTTATCTTTTTTTGTGATATAATTTTATTATTAAAATAAAAAAAGGAGGCTAACAAGCCATGCCCGGAGCGAGCAAGAAAGGCGATCGGAAGAAAAAGATCGCCGACACAATCAACAAGAAGCGTGCGGAAAAGTACGCCGCGCGCACTCCGAAGGCAAGCACCGGCGGAGCCCGCCGGGGCAAGGCGCTCCCCTTCAACCCGAAAAAGATCGAAGGCACCTCGAGCGCCCACCTGCGCCACATCGTAGAGCGTCAGCTCCCGGGCTGGCGCCAGGCCGAATCCATCCTGGAAAAACGCCACGGCATGGCCACGGCCCCCAGCAAGTAAAAATCCGAAAGGAGTCACCGCCATGAACACATTCTATTAACTCATGGCTCCCGACAAAAAAACAAACCCCGCTTACGAAGCGGGGTTTTATAGTTTTAAATTTATTATTTTTCTTCTTGTTTTGCCTTAGCTCTAATTCCTATTATAGATTCTGCTACATTTCTTGGTACCTCTGCATAATGATCAAATTCCATAACCGCTGAAGCTCTACCCTGACTCATAGAACGAAGATTTGTAGTGTACCCAAACATTTCTGATAGAGGCACATAAGCATCGATAAATTTGATTTCGCCTTTGTCTCCTGATTCCAATATTTGTCCACGCTTAGAATTCAAGTCTCCCATTACATCTCCCAAAAAATCCTCTGGTGTCAAAACTTCTACTTTCATTACTGGTTCAAGTATGGCAGGATCTGCTTTTTTCACACCATCTTGAAAAGCCATAGAAGCAGCGATTTTGAAAGCCATTTCAGATGAGTCAACTTCATGAAATGAACCATCATATACTGTAGCTTTTACATCAATTACTGGGTATCCAGCCAATACTCCCCTGTCCATTGCCTCTTTGATACCTTTTTCGATTGGGCCAATATATTCTTTTGGAATAGCGCCACCCACAATAGCATTCACAAATTCGAAACCTTTGCCTCTTTCTAGAGGTTCAAGTTTTAGCAGTACATGACCATATTGACCACGACCACCGGATTGACGAATAAATTTACCTTCACAATTGGTTTCTTTCTTAATCGCTTCTTTGTATGCTACTTGTGGTTTACCAACATTTGCTTCTACTTTAAACTCTCTTTTCATACGATCTACTAGAATTTCAAGGTGAAGTTCTCCCATACCAGAAATAATAGTCTCCCCTGTCTCTTCGTCTGTATGAATTTTGAAAGTTGGGTCTTCTTCACCAAGTTTTGCAAGCGCTAAACCAAGTTTTTCTTGGTCCGCTTTGGTTTTTGGCTCAATAGCAACCGAAATAACCGGTGTTGGAAATGTAATAGCCTCTAGAATTATTGGTTTATCTTCTTGGCAAAGAGTATCTCCAGTAAAAGTAGATTTCAAACCTACCGCAGCTGCAATCTCTCCAGCTGAAACCTCTGACACATCTTCTCTTTGAGCCGCATGCATTCTTACAATACGACCAATTCTTTCTCTTTCACCTTTAGTTGAATTGTAAACATAAGAACCAGCTGCCAATTTCCCTGAATATACGCGAAAAAAACAAAGTTTTCCCACAAAAGGATCGGTTGCTATCTTGAAAGCTAGAGCTGAAAAAGGCTCATTTTCATCAACTTTTCTAATTATCTCTTCACCTGTTTTTGGATCAGTTCCTGAAACAGCTGGTTTATCTAGAGGTGAAGGAAGATATGCAACAATAGCGTCAAGTAATGTTTCTACAATAACTCCCCTACCGTCTCCACCTAAAACAGGAGAAAACTCACCAGATACAGTAGCTTTACGAATTGCACCTACCAATTCTTCTTCCGTTAATTCTGTTCCTCCTAGGTATTTTTCCATGAGAGCTTCGTCATATTCTACTACTTTTTCTATTAATTTTGCTCTCCATTCTTGAGCTTTTTCCAACATATCAGCAGGTACTTCGCCTTCAGTTAAAGCTTTGTCATTGAATTCTTTGTATGTATAAGATTTCATTTTTACCAGGTCAACTACGCCATTAATGTCTTTTTCAAAACCGATTGGTAGCTGAATTGGTAATGCATTTTTTCTTAATCTTTTGTTAATACTTTCTAATGATTTATAAAAATCGCCACCTGTTTGGTTTATTTTGTTAATAAAACAAAGTCTTGGCACATTGTATTTATCTGCTTGACGCCATACGGTTTCAGACTGAGGCTCTACTCCCATTTTTCCATCAAATATAACAGCAGCACCGTCAAGCACGCGGAGTGAACGCTCTACCTCTACAGTAAAGTCCACATGCCCCGGAGTGTCAATAATATTGAGACGACAATCATGCCAAAAAGCAGTGGTTGCCGCTGAGGTAATAGTAATACCTCTTTCTCTTTCTTGTTCCATCCAGTCCATAGTTGCTTCACCTTCGTGCACAGCACCGATTTTGTGTTTTTTACCAGTAATATAAAGGATGCCTTCCGTTACGGTAGTTTTGCCCGCATCAATATGAGCGATCGTTCCAAAATTTCTTACTTTATCCAGTGGATACTTTTGTTCTTCTGACATAGATTTCTTTTTTTAAATATTAATAATTTTTAATTTTGTAATTTTTAATTTGGATGTAACATAAAAAAATGCACTTTTTAAGTGTTGCTTTACCATTATAGTATTCTATTAAAAAAACTTCAAGCACTTTATGTAATAAAAAACTGCGATATTTAAAATCGCAGCTATATTGAAAAAATTAGTGAACAAAAGGAAATAATTTTATGAGCTCCCCTACATCTGTATCTTGAGACCAGATTTTTGTAATATCATTTTGCAAGAAAGAATCTCTATGTTCTTGAGAGTAGATAAGACCAATAACCAAAGATTTAACGAATTTTTCTTTTATCTTTTTTGCCAAAAAAGGTCCTTTTTTTCCTCCTCCAAAATGAATATCAACCAAAAATAAATCTGGATCGGGGAATTCTATTGTTAATATATTTTGAATGCATCTTTGTGAGCTAGCTGAAAAAACCGAAATTTCTTCACAAAACTCAAAGGTTAAAATTTCATAAAGGTAATTCACTAAATCAGGATTGAAACTAGCTATCACAATACTTTTCAAAGTTCAAATGCCCCCTTTTTTTATCTTATTATAGCAAAAAATAATAGCCTTCGCAATAGCGATGGCTATTTTAGATATGGATTTTTTTACTACATATCGGACAATCTTCTGCCATGATTTTAGTAAAATCAAAATTCAAAAAAGTTATATTTGTTGAAACCTCAAAAGGCCAGTATAATCCAAGGGCGTTTCCAAAAGAAACAACTGCCAGAATTTCACCACCAAGTTTACGGATTTTTTTTATGGCTATTTCAGTGCTTCTCCCAGTATTGATAAAATCCTCTACAACAATCGCCTTCACATTGGCTGGATAAAAATTGGATGAAAAATGATCAAGATTATAATTGAAACCAACCACCCTGTCGTTTAAAACAACTCTATTCATCTCCATAACCCCAAAAAGAACTGGGTTATCGGAGTCAACCAAGCTAGAATGAATCTGCCAAGCTAAAATTCTAGCTCCCCCTAGAGCAATAATAACATTTGGTTTTTCTTTGTTATTTTCAAGTATTGAAACTAGATTGCTTCTCAGGTTATTACAATAAAACTTAAAGCTACGATATGATTCTCCATAGTTTGCTAGGTTTTCAATCGAAAACTTTTCCGGACGACAAACTCTTCTGCCATATCTATCGTGAATAACTTTGTGTTTTGGGATGGATACTATTTTTTTTATTTCTGAATCAATCTTTCTCCAATATTTTTCAGAGGAATTTTCAGCATAATAATCAACGACGCAAAAGACTTTTCCCATAATATCCTCCTTTTTGTTTTTAAGATTCAGATAGATTGAATTGTCTTGTTTTTTATTTTAAACTCTTAAAATATTAAAACAACCTTGATTTTTTTTGAAAATAGTTTTGAATTGATAAAAACAAAACCCCCTCAATCATGAGGGGGTTATAATTTCATAAATTCAGCGAATGCAATAAATCGGTTTTTCGCCTTGGTCAAGATAGCATTTTCCCAGAGTAATTCCCTCCTCATTGCAACAGCAGAAATCTCTTTCAGAGGAATTGCCTTTATTGTCTATGATGACTTCCATAAAGCGTCTGGGACAATAGCTAATCTCGGTGTGAGAACTAATATTCGCACTACAAGCCCAATCTCCGCGGGCTTTCTTCCAATCTTTGAATATCCCGGAAATCTTTATCAGAACTTTTTGTTCTTCTTTGATAAGTGAGATAAAATCATTGAAGACTTTTTCATCTTCAATTTGTTTTTTCTTGTAGCCAATAAATTGAATTCGACGAGAATTAAGACTAATTAAGTTTTCAATCTTTGCAACAAGAATATCAAAACCATAAAATATCTTTTCGACTCGAGTAAAACTATGCTTACTTCGCTCAACCCCATAGAGGTCTTTGTAAAGTCGAAGATTGGCTTCAATATTTCGATAGCATTCAAAAAAATCATTGAAAGCTTTCGAAATATTTTTTGTATTATGGTCAGAATCAAAATAGTGATGAAGGTTTTTTTCAAGGCTATAAATATATTCCAAGGATTCAAAACAATGGAAATCTTTTCTCAAAAAATTAACCTGATCAAAAGAATGTTTTTTTTGAATGATCCCGTCTTTTTCACGAGACCTCATTTTTTCAATATGATCCCATTCTTTTTGAAGGCAGTTTTTGATAAAAGATTGATCTGATCTCATTTTTTTACTGTAACAAACAGAGAGAAACTTCGCTTGAGATTCTTCGAGACTACCCGAGAAAAAAAATCTAGTTTCTTGTTTGAAAATGAAGCCTATATTTTTTTGGATATCTTCTTCCGTTGGAAAGCTTCTTTCAGACCCGCTAGAAAAATAAATATTTACAATAGTGCCGTCTTCTAAAATAAAAGGGACAAAATTGCTAACAAAAGAAAGATTATCAAAAACATCTTTTTTGATATTTAATATTGTTTCAGTAAGAGTAAACCCAAAAACCGAACCTTCTATTTTTTTCTTTTCTATTCTCGTCAAGTCATTTGCTTCCTCGATATCTTCTTCTGAAGACATAATATCAAATTCACCACCATCTTTAAAAAGACTTGAAACAAATTCTTTAACACGAGCAAAAAGACTTTTCTTTGTTTTCAATGATTCACTCTGTTTTTCTTCTTTCTCTCCAGAATTAGGGAAATGATAAATGGTGGTTTTTTTAATTTTAGGACCATTATCACTTTTTTGAAGATTTTTTTCCTCCATTTTTACACCTTCTTTCTTGAATTTTTAAGTAGCAAAAATAGCTCAATAAAGCTATTATACTATTATATTACATTTTTGTAAAGTAAAAAGACGCGCCTAGTGCGTCTCTACAATTTATCATAATAATTCCACTGATCCCACAAACCCTAATAATCCTTCCCCTTAGAATCTTGCGTAATGCGCATAAGCCCTATTTGCTTCTGCCATACGATGAGTGTCTTCTTTTTTCTTAATTGCAGCACCTTGGTTTTCTGCTGCCAACATTAATTCTTCAGCTAACTCTTCAGGTGTTGATCTACCCTTTTTAGCCCTAACAGCAGCAATAATCCATTTAATTGCATACATTATTTTCTGATCTTTTTTTACTTCCATTGGTATTTGATAGTTTGAACCACCAATTCTGCGTGAACGAACTTTCAAAGAAGGGGAAACATTTTTTATAGCAGTATTAAAAACATCAATAGCTGGTTTTCCTGTTTTTTTCTCAATAATATCAAATGATTTATAAATCAAACCAGTGGCTACTGATTTTTTACCAGCCCACATAATATTATTTATGAATTTAGAAACAACAATAGAGCCGTATTTTGCATCCGGTTTTATTGGAAATTTTTTGATTTTACTATTACCTCGTGGCATCGTCTAAATTTCACTCTCACCTTCGAGAATAAAATCATTAAATTTTATTCTCTTCGCCTTTCGTGAAATTTCTCCTCTAAGAAAAAATTATATTAATATATTTTATAATATAAATTTTTTCTTTTTATTAATTTCTTAATTTTCTTGTTTTTAGAAATATCAAATATTATTATTAACTAAATATCACGCTTCTTAATATTCAATATTTAATATTAATACATAATATATTTTTAAACTTTCTAACCTTTTATCCCAAAGCAAATACTCTGAGGCTTTATAACTTACAACTAAGATACGGCTTTCTCTTTCTTTGCACCGTATTTACTTCTGCCTTGTTTTCTTTTAGCAACTCCAGCAGTATCTAACATACCACGCACTATATGATAACGCACACCCGGAAGATCTTTTACTCTTCCACCACGAATTACTACAACTGAGTGTTCTTGTAAATTGTGTCCAATACCAGGAATATATGCTGTAACTTCCATACCATTTGTAAGTCTAACTCTGGCGATTTTTCGAAGCGCTGAGTTTGGTTTCTTTGGTGTGGTTGTTGTAACTTTTGTACAAACACCTCTTTTAAAAGGTGATCCTTTTTTAACTAATTTACTTTTGTTTTTTATAGTATTCAAATTACGAAGCAATGCTGGTGTCTTGCTTTTGTTTATTGCTTTCTTTCTACCTTTTTTTACTAATTGATTGATTGTTGGCATAAAAACATTTTAAATACTAAAATTTAAATTTTAAAATTTGAAATTTAAAATAATAACAATGTTAATTATAGCAAATCAAACTATTTTTTTCAATAATTATTTTTTTCACTCCCAATCTTCATTATTATCTTTGCATTCCCCTAAATCCTGTTCCAGCTGGGATCAATTTACCCAAAATAGTGTTTTCTTTTAATCCTCTTAAATAATCTACTTTTCCAGCTGTAGCCGCATCTATTAATACTGAAGTAGTTTCCTGGAAAGAAGCTGCTGATAAGAAAGAATCTGTATTTAATGATGATTTGGTAATACCAAGTAGCAGCTCTTCGTATTCTACTGGTTTTTTGTTTTTACCTTTTATAGTTTCATTATACTCTTCAACTGATAATTTTGCTGTTATTTCACCTTCTATAAAATCACTATCAAAAGGATCAATAATTCTAACCTTTGAAAACATTTGACGAATGATTACTTCGATATGCTTATCATTAATTGACTGACCTTGTGAATCATAGATTTCTTGAGTAGCTTTTACGATATATTTCTTAACAGCTAATGCCCCACTAACACTCATTAATTGATGTAGGTCAATGTGACCTTCGGTTAATTGTTGACCTAAATAAACCTTATCTCCACTGTCAACTAATAATTCCATATCAGCCTCAAGATCATAGATTTTTTCTTCTTTTTTGTTATAGATAAGAATAATATTACCATTTTCTTTATCGATTTTTACAGTAGCCTTATCATTAGCTTTGATATTTTTTTGTTTTGCTATTTCAATTAAAGGTTTACCGAATTCAACTTTATCACCATCTCTTACTAAAACTTTGTAATTTGGTTTAATTTTTATAATATCTTTCTTTGGTTCTTCAGAAGTAATAACAATAACAGCACCACCATCTTTGGTTTCTTGTATTTCGACAGACCCTGCAATCTCTGCGATCAAGGCTTTTCCTTTTGGAGTACGAGCTTCAAAAAGTTCTTCTACACGGGGAAGACCTTGGGTAATATCTCTTTTTGCGATACCACCTGTATGAAATGTTTTCATTGTCAACTGAGTCCCCGGCTCACCAATTGATTGAGCGGCAATAACACCTACAGCTTCTCCCATCTTTACCATCCTACCTCGAGCTAAATCCCTACCATAACATGCTTGGCAAACCCCCCAGTGAGCTTTACAATTCAATACTGAACGAACTCTTATTATTTCAATATCATCATTATCTAATATTTTATCAATATTACTTAGATTTAATTCATCACCAGCTTTAAATAAAACATTTTTATTTTTATCAACAATATCCTCCAATAGTATTCTTCCATCAATACGACGAATAAAGGTATCTCTATCATCCATATGTTCTGATTTTATATACTCAACACCTTCGGTAGTACCACAATCAGCTATGCTAACGATAACTTCTTGGGAAACATCCACCATACGACGAGTCAAATAACCAGAGTCAGATGTACGAAGAGCGGTATCAGTAAGACCTTTTCTTGCTCCATGAGCTGAAATAAAATATTCAAGCACTGTCAAACCTTCTTTAAAGTTTGATTTAATTGGTAAATCCACAATATTACCAGAAGGACCTTGCAGCAGACCACGCATAGCAATAAGCTGCGAAACCTGGTCTTTACTACCACGAGCCTTTGAGGTAAACATTAAATAAAATGGATTTTTTTCATTAAAACTAGCCATCATATCTTTTTCGATTTTTTCTTTAGTAACCGTCCATGTTTCTATATTTTTTAGATATTTTTCATTAGCAGTAATCAAACCTCTTCTATATTGTTGGTCAATCTCATCAATTTTTACTTCTGCCTCTTTGATATAACCATGTTTACTTTCAGGGATGACTAGATCGGAAATAGAAAGAGTTAAGCCACTAATTGTAGCCGCTCTCATACCAACAGCTTTTATATCATCTACAAATTTAGCGGTTTTTTCTATGCCTAATTCTTTAAATGATCTAGAAATAACTTTTTCTATATTTTTCTTACCCATTTCATCATTAATAAATCCTATTTCCTGTGGTATAGCTTCGTTAAATATAATCCTACCAGCAGAGGTTTCTATTATTTCACCGTTAAATTTAACTCTGATTTTTGCTCTAATGTGAATATGACCACTTTGGTAAGCTAACATTACTTCATCAAAATTTGAGAATGCCTTTCCTTCACCCTTTGCCCCAGATTCAAAAGTAGTAATATAGAAACAACCTAAAACAATATCCAAAGATGGTGCTACCGAAGGAGAACCATCAGAGGGTTTTAATAAGTTCTTTGAAGAAATCATTATTTCACGAGCTTCTTCCTGAGCCTGAGAAGAAAGAGGCAGGTGAATAGCCATCTGGTCACCATCAAAGTCAGCATTAAAAGGAGCACAAACTAGAGGGTGGATTCGAATAGCCTTACCTTCAATCAAAACTACTTTAAAAGCCTGAATACCAAGACGGTGAAGTGTTGGTGCACGATTCAAAAGAACCATATGTTTTTTAGTAACATCATCCAAAATATCCCATACTTCTGGAGTTTGAGCGTCTATCATCTTTGAGGCATTTTTTGCGCTATGAGTATAGCCTCTAGAAATTAATTCTGAAACAATAAATGGTTTGAAAAGCTCAATTGCCATGGTTTTTGGCACACCACATTCATCAAGTTTTAATTCCGGTCCAACCACAATAACTGAACGACCAGAATAATCTACTCTTTTTCCAAGAAGATTTTGACGAAATCTACCTTGCTTTCCTTTTAATCCTTCTGATAAAGATTTTAGTTTCTTTTTACCAACTGCTAAAACACTCTTTCCTTTTTGTGAATCATTTCCAATCAAAGCATCAACCGCCTCTTGTAACATTCTTTTTTCATTTCTTTGAATTACTTCGGGAGCATTCAATTCTTGGAGTTTTTTAAGACGATTATTTCTATTGATAACTCTTCTGTAAAGATCATTAATATCTGATGTAGCAAAACGACCACCATCAAGCTGAACCATTGGGCGTAAATCTGGTGGAATAACTGCAATATGAGTCAAAATCATCCATTGAGGATCCAATTTTGCTTTTAGGAAACCTTGCATAAAGCGAAGTCTTTTGGCAATCTTTTTTCTTCTCTGACCTACTGCTTGTTCCTTTTCTTCTTCTAGGTTTTTAACTTGTTCTTCAAGATCTATTTCTTTAATTAAATTCAAAATAGCTTCAGCCCCAATACCAGCTGTAAAAAATTCGCCGTACTTTCTTCTCAAGTCGACATATTTACCTTCTGATAATATAGAATATTTATTAATTGAACCAACTTCCGCTTTTGCTTCCTCATAAGCACTATGCATTTCCTCTTTCTTTTCTTCCATTTCTTTCTGCCATTTTTTGAATTCTTCTTGAATTTTTTTGGTTGCGTCTTTTTTGGTTATGTTTGAATCTTCTTTCAAAAGACTATTTATTTCGCTCTCAATCCCTTTTTGTTTTTTGGAAAGTTCGTTTTCTATTTCTTTTGAAAAAGCACCATACTCATCCTTCATATCGGATAATATTTTTTCTTTCTTTTTATCATCAACACTCATAACGACAAAGCTAGCAAAATAAACTACTTTTTCCAGGTCCCTAACAGAAAGACCAAGATAAAGACCAATCCTAGAAGGAACCGATCTTAAATACCAAATATGAACAGCGGGAGCAGCAAGTTTGATGTGTCCCATTCTTTCGCGACGAACCAAACTACGAGTAACTTGAACACCACATTTATCACAAATAATACCTTTGTATCTGATTTTTTTGTATTTACCACAATAACATTCCCAATCTTTTGTAGGGCCAAATATTCTCTCACAAAAAAGACCGTCTTTTTCTGGCTTTTGAGTACGATAATTGATAGTCTCTGGTTTTACTACCTCACCATGAGACCACGACAAAATGGCTTCCGGTGAAGCTAAAGAGATACGAATCGCATCAAAGTCGACTATTTTTTCAGAAATATTATCGTTAATCATTGGTTTATATTTTAATATTTAAGTTTATTTAAATAATATTTATCTGACATGAGGTAAATATTACGATATTTCACACTTCGCACTGATATTAGATATTTTTATTTCCCAATATCTAATATCTATTATTTTATTCCTCTTCCTCATCCCCTGCTAAAATCTCATCTTCACTCAAAATATCTTCTTCATCTAATATATCTTCACTACCTTCTTTTGTTTCTATTTCGTCTACATCTCCTTCTTCGTGCAAAATATCACCATCCAGGTCTTTCATTTCTATCACCATTTCTTCTGTAAAATCAGATTCATCAGAAATACTATCATCTTCAGTTTGGATCAGATTTTCAGCATCAATTAATTCCAAACCTTCCTCACCTCTTTTTATTAAGTCAACTGAGAGTGATAAACCTTCCAATTCTTTTACTAAGACATTAAATGATTCTGGTATAGATGGTTTTCTTATTTCTTCTTTCTTAATAATTGACTCATAAGCCTTTCTGCGTCCCCAAACATCATCAGATTTTATGGTTAACATTTCTTGTAAAGTATGTGCAGCCCCATAAGCCTCCAAAGCCCACACTTCCATTTCCCCAAATCTTTGACCACCAAATTGCGCTCGTCCACCCAAAGGTTGTTGAGTAACCAAGGAATACGGTCCGATACTACGAGCGTGAATTTTGTCGTCAACTAAATGTTCTAGCTTCATCATATATTTAACACCGATAACTGTTCTTTGTTGGAATGGTTCCCCAGTTCTTCCGTCATATAATTGTACTTTTCCATCCTCACTAATGCCTGCTTTTTTCAATTCTTCTATAATTTGATCTATCTCAACCCCTGAAAATACTGGACTGGCTACTTTGTATCCAAGAATTCTAGCTGCATATCCAAGATGAGTTTCTAAAAGCTGACCCAAATTCATACGAGAAATAATACCCAAAGGATTCAAAATCATATCAACCGGAGTGCCATCAGCTAAAATAGGCATATCTTCAACTGGAACAATACGACTAACTATACCTTTGTTTCCATGGCGTCCTGCCATTTTATCACCAACAGATATTTTTCTAAATTGAGCTATACTTACCTCTATAACGCGAATAACTCCAGTTGGAAGCTCATCCCCAAGATCGCGTCTAAATTCTTTTATGGCCACTACTTTACCATATTCTCCATGAGGAAGCCGAAGTGAAACATCTTTTACATCTCTAGCTTTTTCACCAAAAATCGCACGAAGCAATCTTTCTTCTGGAGTTAATTCGGTTTCACCTTTTGGAGTAATTTTACCAACCAAAATATCACCCGCTTTTACCTCAGCTCCAACCTGGATAATCCCTTCTTCATCCAAGTTTTTCAAAGCTTCTTCACCAATATTTGGTATATCTCGAGTGATTATTTCAGGTCCCAATTTTGTATCACGAACTTCAATTGTATAATTTTCTATATGAATAGAGCTATATTTGTCAGCATGAACTAGTTTTTCTGAAATAATAATAGCATCTTCAAAATTATATCCTTGCCATGACATAAAAGCTACTAAAATGTTTTGACCCAAAGCTATCTCACCTTCTTCGGTAGCAAAACTATTAGCCAAAATATCACTTTTTTTAACCTTGTCTCCCACATTTACAGATATCATCTGATTAATACAAGTGGCTTTTGTAGATCTAACAAATTTTTTCAATCTATATAAATCAGTTGTGCCATCACTTGCTTGAATTATAATTTCACCATCAGAGGCTTTTTTCACCTCCCCATCTCTTTTAGCAACTATTAATTCTCCTGAATTACGAGCAACTAATTCTTCCATACCAGTACCTATTACCGGAGATTCCGGTTTTACTAATGGTACTGCTTGACGCAACATGTTTGATCCCATCAAGGCACGACGCAATTCATCATGCTCAACAAAAGGAATTAGTGAAGCAGCTACCGAAACTACTTGGCGAGAAGAAACATCCATATAATCGATTTTATCTTGACTAACTAGATCGGGCTCACCATGATTTCTTACTGCTACTCTGTTTTCTATAAAGTATCCGTTATCATCTATTTTTGAATTTGCCTGAGCAATAATAGCACGAGAATCTTCGTCGGCATCCAGATAAACTACCTCCCCGGTAACCCTTGGTTTTACTCTGATTTTTTTCACTGAGGAAACCTTTGCAAGACTCATAGCTATTTCTTTGGTGATTTTTGTGCCGTCTTTTGCTATCACTTTTCCTTTTTCATCGGTAAAATCACCTCTCAAAAAAAGACCTACAGCTGATTTACCATCATTTTGAGCCTTTCTTTGAACCCAAATATAAGGAGTTTCAATAAAATTATATTCATTTAGTCGAGCAAATATCGAAAAATAAGAAATCAAACCGATATTTGGACCTTCTGGAGATTGAATAGGACAAAGTCTGCCATAATGAGAAGAATGTACATCACGAACTTCAAACCCTGCTCTCTCACGAGTAAGGCCACCTGGTCCTGTCGCCGATAATCTTCTTTTGTGCTCAAGTTCTGACAAAGGATTGACTTGATCCATAAATTGAGACAATTGAAAACTAGCAAAAAATTCTTGAAGAGATGCAATAATTGGACGAACATTTATAAGTTGAGCTGGAGTAACTGTTTCTATATCAGCTACCGCCATACGATCTTTTATATTTCTCTCTACTCTCAAAAATCCAATACGCACTTTTTTCTGAACCAATTCACCTACTGCGCGAACTCTTCTATTTTTTAAATTATCAATATCATCAGGTATTGCTTCTGGATCATTATTCAATCGGATAACCTCTCTTAAAATTTCAATTACATCTTCTCTTTGTAATACTCTGTGTTTTAGGTCATTCGGAGTATCAAGGTTTAATCTTTTGTTTATTTTATATCTTCCTACTTTTGATAAATCATAGCGTCTAAAATTGAAAAAGGTAGTCTCTATCATATTGCGAGCATTTTCTACAGTAACTAGGTCACCCGGCCTTATTCTTTTATATATTTCCAAAATACCTGTATCAACTGAGTTTGAAGGATCTTTTTCTAGGGTTGATCTAATATAATTTCTTTCAGGGTTTGTATTGACATCTTCAAAAAGTTTGTAGATCTCAGCATCTTTACCATAACCAAAAGATCGAAGAAGAGTAGTGGCTGTTATTTTTCTTTTACGGTCAATTTTTACATAAATAACTCCTTTACTAGAAGTCTCAAACTCTAGCCAAGCACCTCTTTCCGGAATGATTTTTGCACCAAAAAGACTGGTATCACCATGATGATCAGCTGTAAAAAGTACGCCTGGCGCTCTTACAATCTGAGAAACTATAACCCTTTCAATACCATTAATAATAAAAGTGCCCTGATCAGTCATTAGCGGCACATCGCCCAAAAATACATTTTGTTCTTTGATTTCCCCAGTATTTTTGTTTACCAATTGAACACGGCACCTTATAGGAGCTTTATAAGTAAGATTTTTTCTTCTTACCTCTTCTTCACTATATTTTGGATCTTCTACATTATAATCCAAAAAATTAAGTTCGAGATTTTTCCCAATAAAATCCTCCACCGGATTTAGTTCCAGAAATATCTCTTTTAATCCTTCGTCCAAGAATTTTTTATAAGAATCAATTTGAATTTCAATCAAATTTGGAGGGGTAATAACCTCTTCAATTGGACGAAAATATTTTCTTTTTAAAATAGGTTTAGAACTCATAAAAATATCCCCAATTTGAAAAAAACAAACGGGGTAAAGTTATTGTTACCTTTAGCTAAAAAAATGACGAGTTTTATACACATATTAAATATAGCATATCTAAAAATTCAGTCAACTACTTTTTTTCGAATAAAATCTTTATTTTAAAAACAGGTTAAATAAGATAAAACCATTACATAATTTTTA
>Ga0101944_10005234_pt1 | contig 15004 bp, 10 predicted proteins | sample DewCreD2012metaG_FD_75245 | JGI IMG/M metagenome (GOLD analysis project Ga0101944, IMG submission 75245) | Hot spring sediment bacterial and archeal communities from British Columbia, Canada, to study Microbial Dark Matter (Phase II) - Dewar... ...
GCCACCACCGCCGCCGCCGGTATTCGGCGTGCCCGCGCCACCCCCGCCCGCGGCGCCGCCGCCATTGCCGCCGGCGCCGTTGCTGCCGTTCGACACCTTGCCGCCGCCACCGCCGCCGCCAAACCAACCCGAAGGCGAACCGGCCACCGAAGCAAACACCGCATTGGACACCCCCGCGCCGCCGTTGCCGGCGACCTGACTTGCACCGGCTGTCCCTGCCCCGCCGGCGCCGCCGCCTCCGCCGCCGGTCGAATTGACGCCTTGATCCGGCCACACACCGGCGCCACCGGCATTCCCTTGACCGGACGTGCCGCTGCCGGCAAAGGTTCTCGTCTGCGCGGACGCACCGGCGCCGCCGCCTCCGGAGCCGCCATTGGCGGCCTGCCAGCCGTTGTCTCTGGACGACCCACCGCCGCCTCCGAAGGCCGTCAGGGTGTCGAAAGCGGACGAACCGCCAGTCAAGGGACTGGTAGCGTCATTCGGATGCGCCGGACCGCCGACGCCGACGCGAACCGCGTAATTGCTGCCGGCGACCAGCGGCAACGCGTTGCTGAAAATCACCCCGCCGCCGCCCCCGCCCCCGCCGCCGTTCCAGCCGCCGCCACCACCGCCGCCCACCACGAGCACGGCTCCGGTCGCCGCATAGGGAATGTTCAGGGTGCCGGAGTTGGTGAACATGTGCACCACGTACCCGTTGGCATACGGCGGCGAAGAAACGGGGTTCAAACCGTTGGAATCCGTGTAGAGGATCGTTCCGCCAGAGCCCGCGTTGCCGGGCGTGACCGTGATCGTATTGGTCGCGGAGTAGGCCGTCGCGTTCGTGCTGTCGGTCACCGCGGCATGGATGGTGTAGGACCCGGCAGGGAACGCGCCGAGGTTGGCGGTGAAGGACTCGGCCGAGGAGCCGTTTGTTGTCCAGGCCACGCCATTGTTCGTATAGAAGGTCACCGTGTACGGCGGCGTGCCGTACGCGACCGTGGCCACCGGTGAAATCGGAGTCGTGGAACCGATTTGCTCGTTGTTGGCCGGGCTGCCCAGCGAGATCGCGAGCGTGCCCGAGTTGTAGGGATAGCGGACGATCACGACGCCCGAGCCGCCGTTGCCGCCGTTGTTGGAGACATCGCCGCCGCCGCCCCCCGCGCCGGTATTGGCCGTGCCGTTGCCGCCGTTGGCGCCCTTGCCGCCGGCCCCGCCACCGCCGGAGCCACCGGCGCCCGCCCTCCCGGAAGTGGCGCCCGAGTAGGTAGCGCCTCCTCCGCCGCCGCCATAGGTCACGCTCGTGCCCGAGATGGTGTACGTCAGACCCATCCCGCCGTTCCCGCCGCAGGAGGTCAAGCTGTTCCCATACGCAGGAGAACCGGCCGCCCCGGCGCCGCCGCCGCCGCCGCTGCCCCAGTTCGAGCCGGCCGCCGGAGACCGACCGTTGCCGCCCGGCATGCCCTGCCCGACAACGCCCGCGCCGCCGTAGGTGAGGCCGCTGTCCGCCGCGCTGCCGCCACCGCCGCTGCCGCCGTTGGCGCCATTGTTGCCGGCGTATGGGGAGCTGCCATCGCGCGAACCGCCGCCACCGCCGCCCAGCGCCGTGAGCGTGCCGATCGCGGAACTGCCGCCGTTGTCGCCCGTCCCACCCGCCGTCGTGTCGCCCGCGCCGCCGCTCCCCACGGTGACGCTCGTATTGCCGCTGGCGATGACGAAACCGGTTTGGTACACCACCCCGCCCGCGCCGCCGCCGCCGCCGAACTTCCCGCCGCCGCCACCGCCGCCCACCACCAGCACATCCGCGATCGCGGGCACGGGAATGTTCAGCGTGCCGGAACTGGTGAACGTGTGCACCACATACCCGTTGGCATACGGCGGGGAGGCCACGGGATTCAGACCATTGGCATCCGTGTAGGTGATCGTTCCGCCGGTGCCGGTGTTGTCAACCGCCCATGCTCTTCCCACGGCCAACGCCAGCGCGAGCGCCATGCCTGCAAACGTGCGTCGCTTCATGTTTGCTGACCCCCCCTTGCGGAACTTTTCGCTGTTCAGCCTCTATCTTATCCCGGTCTCGAAACGGCGTGACCCTGCCACATACCTTCCACGCCGTGCCGCCGCCGGCGTCATTTCTTAGATTGTGGTCAAATTGTACGCGGGGCCGATCAACGGCTTGAACTGCTTTTTTACGACAAAAATTGCGCACTATTGGGCAGCAGGGAAACGGAGCCGGAGACCGATTGGCGCCAGCGGGGTCGCAAACCCGGAGAAGCTCTGGAAGCTATTGATTTCAGATGGTCGGGATGGACACTGACCGTCCAAGACGCCTGTCCCTACAAGGAGCAGTTGGCGCCATGAAGAGCACGAAGAACAAGAAGCAAGAGCTTGCCGTCGAGGATGGTGAGAGAGCGATGACGCGAAGAACGGCTTTCGCCTCATGGGCGAAACATTGCGGCGCGCGGACTGGTTGGTCAACACCGCAAACCGGCCGTCTTTTCCGATCCCTTCGTGGCTCTTCGTGTCCTTCGTAGTGAATCAACTGCCGCGTTGGGGATCAGTCGCGCATCCGGCTCTCGGCTTGCTTGATCCGCCACTGCCGCAGCGTCATGCCGAAGGCCTTGCGAAATGTGCGGTGCAGGTAGCCCGCCGAGCGGAAACCCAGCTTGGGCATCAGGTCGGCAATGGGCTCGTCCGTCGTCCGCAGCAACTCGCAGCAGCGTTCGAGCCGTTTGCGGCGCAACTCGGCGTTGACGCCGCGCCCGAGGTGTTCGTGGAATCGGCGCTCGAGACCGCGGCGCGAGAGAGCCACTTCCGCCGCGACGTCGTCCACGCCCAGGTTCTGATCCAGGTGATCCCACATGAACCGCATGGCGCGGGCAACCGTCGGGTCGCCAACCGCCAAGACGTCCGAACTGCGGCGCACGACAATCCGCGCGGGCGGAATCACGATGCGCGCCGGCGTCGCCACGGCGCCCTCCATCAGGCGCCGCAGCAGGAGCGCCGCCTGCCGGCCGTACTCGGCATGGTTGAAATCGATCGAGGACAGCGCCACCGGCGCCATCTCGCAGACCGAGGCGATGTTCCCGCAACCCAGCAGCGCCACCTCCTCCGGCACGGCGAACCCCTCGCGCAGACACATGGCGCAGAGGCTTCCCGTTTTCCAATCCAGCCCGCCCAGAATCGCGATCGGCCTTGGCAGCGTGGCCAGCCACGCGCCCATGGCGCGCGCCCGGCGCGCGTAAAGGTGGGCCCCGGTCTCCCCCGGTTCTTCGCGCGGGAGCTGGAATGCGTGACACACGCAGCCCAGCGCGTCGGCGCCTTGACGCAGCCCTTCGTAAAGCGGCTCGTAAATGGTGTTCGGCTGAAGGTCCACGCAGCCGAAGTGCCGCAAGCCGCGCTCGGCGAAGTGCTCAGCCGCCAGACAACCGGCGGCGGTCCAGTCGAGCAGGACGGCCGGCACCCGGGCATCCAGGGGATGCGGCAGCATGCCCAGCCGCACGACCGGGCAGCCCCGCCTCCGCAACCGTTTCACCAACGGATCGGTTGGCAGGGCGCTGACCAGCGCCCCGCGCGGTGACAATCCGGCGGGGATTTCGTCGCGGGTGAAGTTCAGGTCGAGCAATTGCCATTCGAACTTCAGCGCCTGCTCGACAATGGCGTCCAGCGTGGCCCCGACGAGTTCCCGAAACTTCGTGGATACGATCACCACCGGCCGCGCGCGCCGCACAATCCTCGACCGTCGCCGTACCATGCCTGACATGATGACCCAGCGCCAAGACGAACGCAACGGCAAACAGTTCCCATGGGGACACACCTCGCCTATCCCCTGCACGTGCAGATGGGCTTGTCTCACACCTGCGGAAGTGTGAGACAACCGAGCGTTTCTTCTCCACGGCACGCGACTTGGACACTTTGCGAAGTGTGCAAGTGCGCGTCCGACCGAAGCCTTGCCCGTGGGCCAGGCCGCTCGCGGCGCGTAGCGCTGCGCGAAGCGCGTACTCGGGACGGATTCAGGCGGCGACCAAGGAGAATTCCGGCCGTCCGCCGCCGGAAACGCGCGCAGCGCCCCGGACTGCTGCAGTCCTCTGCCGCGATGTCCTTGCCCTGTCCCATCGAGCCGACGCCGTTCACAACATTCCACCGGCCCCGCCGCCCGATGTGGCAAATAGCACCCTCAACCACCGATGGCGTCTCATTCCGACCGGTCACGCTCGCACAGGACCGTCAAACCCAACGGCAAGGCGTTGCTGCTGTCCAATCGCAGAATCGCCTGCGCGTACTTGGTGTCCAACCGCTCCAGACGGTCCTCCGTGCGAAAGCCTCGGGCCCCGACATAGGGCGAAATCTCGACGACGACCCCCGCGCCCAGGTCCCGCAGGGTTTCGGAATCCCGCACGCGGTAGCGCTGGCCCGGCCGCACCCGTTCCATCCAAAAAGTCTCGACGAACAGACGCACCTGCTGCTCGGGTCGGCCGACCACGATCCGTTCGCCGTCTTGCGGAGTCAGTTGCTCGCCCAGTCGAACGTCCAGTTTGTAAACCCGGCCATCCAGCGGAGCGCGCAGGGTCAGTTTCTCCAGCTCGGTGCGCCGCGCCGCCACTTCCGCGCGCGCGGTTTCGATCTGCTGTTCCTCCAGCCTGGCGATCAGTTCCAGCTTGCGGACCTCGAACTCGGAAACCGCCCGCTCGCGGGCCAGGTCGCGTTTGCGGCGCAGTTCGTCTTCCGTAATCGCCAACCGCCGCACGGCTTCTTCCAACCGCGCTTCGGCCACCCGCACGGCCTGTGCTTCCAGATCGCCGTCCAGGCGGCACAACACATCCCCGGCCCTGACCGCAGCGCCCTCGGCCACCGCCAGTTCCACGACCCGGCGCGCTTGCAGCGGACCGACGAACGCCTCGCGCCCCAGCGGCTCCACCAGACCGTACAGGCGTTCGGGCGCCTCCGCCAGCGCGGGAGTGCGCGCCGGCGCGGGCGGTCGGGCGGCCCGGCGCAGGGAAAGACGCACATAGTTCAGACCGACAAACACCCCCAGCAGGACCAAGAGAAACACCAGGCGTGGGCGCGGCTTCATGGCGCGGTTTCCTTCCCTTCCGTGTAGTACTCGCGCGTGTCGGATACGACCGCGCCGTTTTCCAGTTTGATCAGCCGGTCGGCATAGGGGAACACGCGCGCGTCGTGCGAAACGACCACGACCAGGCGCCCCTCCTCGACGGCAATGCGTTTCAAGATGTCCATCACGGCCCGTCCGCTCTCCGCGTCCAGCGCCGAGGTGGGTTCGTCGCACAACAGAATCGCCGGATTCTTGATCAGCGCCCGCGCGATGGAGGCGCGCTGTTTCATGCCTCCCGAAAGCAGCCGCGGTTGCATGAACGCCACGCCGCCCAGCCCCAGCTTGCCGAGCAGGACTTCGATTCGCTCTTTCACGCCGGCGGGCCGGGGCGCACCCTGGACGGCGAGCGCCAGCAGAATGTTCTCGGCAACCGTCAGCCCTTCGATCAGCATCGGCTGTTGAAACACAAAGCCGTAGTATTGAAGCCGCAAGGCTGCCGCCTCGTCGTCGGACAGGGCGCTGACCTCGCGATCCCCCAGAACGAGGCGGCCCTCGGAAGGCCTCAGCACCAGGCCCATGATGGAAAGCAGCGTGGTCTTTCCGCTGCCCGACGGCCCGGAGAGCACCGTCAAGGCGCCCGGCTGCAATTCCAGATCGGTCGGCAGCAGGACGCGCCGCATCTGGCGTCCGTCCGAAAAGTCTCGGGCGATCTTTTCCAGCCGCAAACTGACCATGGTTTGCAGGCCCCCTGGGGTCAATGAAACACGGATGCCGGCTCGGCCTTGAGCGCCACCCGCAGCGCGATCAAAGATCCCAGCAAACTTACCGCCAGCGTCCCTCCCGCGAGCAGCGGCGGTACGACCGCCGGGAAATGGCTCGGGATCGCCGAGCCGGCGGTGGCGTTGAGCAAGGCGGCCAGCATGAGAAAACCCAGAAACAAGCCCGCGCCGGCCACCAGCAACGCTTCGCTGAGCACCACGACGGCGATATCCCGGCGGCGTCCGCCCATGGCCCGCATCACCGCAAAATCGCGCGACCGGCCCAAGACGCTCGTGTACATGGTCAAGGAAATGATGACCACGCCGATCAGCAGGGCGATGGCCGTCGAAAAGCCGAAACTGCCGCCGATGCCGGTGTTGGTGAAGTAGTAGCGGCGCGTCCGCCGCGAGAGTTCGGCGGTCGACAGCACGGAACACTCCGGCAACAGGGCGCGCAGCCGTTCCAGCGCGGCGGCCGCGTCCGCGCCGGGCCGGAACCGCACCAGGATGGCGGAATAGCGGCCCGGCGGCGTGCGGGCGATTTCCTTGACCTTGTCCAGCGCGGCGAAGACCAGGGTTCCTTGAAACCCGCGCGCGCCGTCGGTCACGGCGCCCACGCGAACCCGTTGTTCGCCCAGTTCCGTCAGGCCCTCGATGGCCGGGTTCCCGAGCTTGCGCCGATCGAGGCGATCCACCGTCACCGCCTCCAGATCGAGCAACGCCCGTTCGTCGGCTTCGGCGAAGGCCCACGGCCCGCCCGCCAGGCGCGGCCGCCGCAGCCCGACCACGCGCACGGATTCGAGCGCGCCGTCCGCCGTGCGAAACAAGCCGTTGCCGATCAACACCGGCTCCGCCCATTCGACCTCGGGCAAGCCGATCGCGCGGTCGAGATAGCGCCCCGAAAGCAGATTGCCGGCATCGGCGTTGCGCACGTCCGCGCTCATCACCCAGGCATCGGCGCCGCTATGGTCCACCAACACCGACATGTAGTTCAAGAGTCCAAACAGGATCGAAAGCTGCTGCCCGACCAGGAAGACAATGGCCACCACGCCCAGCAACGCGCCGGCCGTGGAGGCGCGATCATGCACCACCATGCGCAACGCCGTGAGGCTACGCATGGCCCGCTCCCTCGCCCAAGGCCAGCCGATGTCCTTGCTCGAACGTGTCCACCACTCGGGCGCCCGCCGCCTCCAGGACGGCCCGCGCCAGCCGGGCGCCGCGTCCGCCCGCGACGATCAGAGGTCGGCGCGGCAGCCGCGCCAGGCGTTCGACCGTGTCCAGAGCGCCCCTCAGGCGCCCCACCAGCGCCAGGGAGAGAAACACGGCGTCCGGCTGCAGAGCCTCCACCGCGGCCGCGATCTGCGGCGCCGGCAATCCGTGACCCAGCGAGCAGGCCGTCCAGCCCCGCAATTCGAGATAGACGGCCAGGGCCAGCGGAACGATCTGGATGTGATCGTCCGGAGCCGCGCTGATGAGCGCCTTGCGGCCCAGACCGGGAACGGCCGGGACCATGGCCGGCAAGCCGGCCAGCAGACGCGCGACGGTTTCCGTGGCCAGGTGTTCCCGAAAGATTTCCAGCGTGTTCCGCTCCCAGCGGGCGCCGATTTCCGCCATCGCCGCCACCAACAAGTCCGGCACCAGCGCATAGGGCGGAACGCCTTCCGCCAGCCGCCGGCGCAGGACCTCCCGCGCCCCGGCCAGATCGCCCGCAACGCTCCTGGCCACCAATTTCTCCACGCCGGCGTCGGGGGAGGACGAGCGCGGCATGTCCACCGCGAGCGCGGGCAAGTCCCCCCGCAACGCCGTCAGCGGCTCGGCCAGCCGATGGCACGCCGGCGGCGGGATCAGCCCCTCAATCGCTACGATCCAGCTCTCCAGCAGCAGCGCCAGCGCGTCGCGCGGCGATTGACGGCTGCCCAGCGCGGCGGCATACCAGCGAGCTTCCGCGCGCAGAACGTCGGTGAGGCCGTAACGGTACACCACCCGCAGCAGCGCGCCGAACTCCCGGTGCAGTTCCAGCAGTTCCGGCCACAGACGCTGCAGATCGCCGCGCCGATGCGCGCTCCATTCGATCTCCATCCGCTGCCGGGCCAACGCCATCAGCCGGTCGAAGTACTCCTCGAACAACTCCGCTTCCGGAGGAGGTCGCCAGGATGAGGACGCGGAGCTGTTCATCGGCGCCGTCAGGTTACATCGTCCACCGGCAACAGGAAGGCCTTGATCCCTTCGCGGCCCAGGGTCTGGCGCGCTTCGCGGACCGCGGCCATCATCTTAACGGCCTTGGCGTCCTCCACGCAAGCCAGCAGCACGTTGTTGGCCTTGGGCCAGATGTGGTTCAGCAGATGCGGTTCGCTGTGCGAGCCCTGTCCCAACACCTTGGTCCACTTCGTGAACCGCGCTACCCCGCAACAGGCTTGCAGCCTCTCCATGACCTCCGCGTCCAGCGCCTCGTTGTAGGCAATCAGAATCATCTTCATCGGGCAATCTCCGGCTGGCTTCCGACCGTTGGGCGTTTGCGATGCGTCTCGAACAGGCTGTACATCGTGGGCACCAGAATCAGCGTCACGACCGTGGAAACCAGCAGGCCGGCCATCACGGTCGTGCCCAGCGGATTCCAGGCCTCCGCGCCCTGGCCTTTCTTGAACGCCATCGGAATCAGGGCCACGATGGTGGTCAGCGCGGTCATCAGCACGGGCCGCAACCGCGTCTTGCCGGCGTTGCGCACCGCCTCGAGCATGGGCTGGCCGCGCGCGCGCAGGATGCCGATGTAATCCACCAGCACAATGGCGTTGTTGACCACCGTGCCGATCAGCATCAGCAAGGCCAGGAAGACGATCACGCTGATGTGATAGCCGCGCAGCCACAGCGCCCAGATCACGCCCGTGAAGGCGAATGGAATCGAAAACATCACCACAAAGGGGTCCAGCAGGGATTCGAACTGCGAGGCCATGACCATGTAGACCAGGAGCGCGCCGATGATCAGCGCCAGCGTCAGCCAGAAAAACGAATCCCGCATGTCTTCCGTCTGCCCGGCCATCTTGATCTCGATGCCCGGCGGAACCGAAAGCGCCGGCAACTTGGCCTCGATGTCCGCCGTGACCTCGCCCAGCGCCCGCCCGAACACGTCGCCGGTGACGTTGACCACGCGCGTCTGATCCTTGCGGTCCACCTGCACGGGGCCGAATGCGTTGCGCACCTCCGCCAGGTTGTCCACCCGCACCAGCGTTCCGCCTGCCACCCGCACCGGCAGGGCCGCCACATCGGCCGGCTCGTCGCGGTCCTGCGCCCGAAAGCGCACGAAAATATCGTACTCGTCCCCGCGAATGCGATACTTGCTGGCTTGGGCGCCGTAGAACGACCCCCGCGCCGTCTGGCCGATGGCCGAGACGTTCAAGCCCAGTTGCGCGGCCTTGGCGCGGTCCACGGCAATCTGCAACTCCGGCCGGGCCTTCTCCCGCGAGACCGCGATATCCACCGCGCCCGGCGTGTTCAACGCGATCTGCTTGATTTCCGCCGCCAGCCGGTCGGTTTCTTCGAGGTCGTCGCCGAGAATGTTCACCGTCAGCGCGCGCTCGCCGCCCAGGATCATGCCGGACATCACGTCCGTAGTTTCCACCGTGAATTTGTCGATGTCCAGTTCCTGCTGCAGTTCGCGCAAGCGGGCGCGCAAGCGGCCCGCGATTTCCTGATCGGACCGCGCGCGCCGGTCCCGCGGCACCAGCCGGATCGAAAACGCGCCGATGTGCGCGCCTTCGTTGCCCATGACCGCTCCCATGCCCCCGGAGGTTCCGCACTTCGTGAACGTCGCCACGCGCTCCTCGGGCTTGATCTCCTGCCGGATGATCTCGTCCACCCGCCGCATCGCATCCCGCGTCGCCTCCACCCGGGTGCCCACCGGCATGAACAGCGTCCCGCGAACCGAATTCTGATCCTCTTTGGGCATGAACTCGGAACCGAGACGCGGCACCAGCAGCAAGGACGCGGCAAAGATCCCGACGGCCCCCAGGATGACCGTCTTGCGATGGGCCAGCGCCCAGCCGAGCGCTTGCGCGTAATACGTCTCCAGGGCCACGAACCAGCGTTCGGAAACCCGGAAGAACGGATTCGGCGCCGCGCCGATGAAGCGTTCCGCTCGCAACAGGACCGCCGACAACATGGGCGTGAGCGTCAAGGCCGAGAACAGCGATCCCAGCAACGCGATGCTGGCCACCACCGAAAACTGGGCAAAGAAAATCTTGGTGATGCCCTTGACGAACAGGATCGGAAAGAAAATGCAGACCGTGGTCAGGGTGGAAGCCGTCACGGCCAGCGCGACTTCCGAGGCGCCGTAGATGGCGCCTTCGTCCGGCCGTTCGCCGTCTTCCCGGTGGCGGGTGATGTTCTCCAGGATCACGATCGCGTTGTCCACCATCATGCCCACGGCAATGATCAAGCCGAACAGGGTCATCATGTTGATGGTGTATTTCAGGAAGAACATGCCGACCAGCGCCAGCATCACGGAAAACGGAATCGCCACGGCGATGATCAACGTGGCTCGCCAGCGCCGCAGGAACAGCAGCACCACCAGCATCGCCAGCCCCGCCCCCTGCCAGAGCGTCTGGGTCAGGTCCGCGATCAGGCGCTCGATATCCTGCGAGCTGTCCATCACGGCGGTAATCTTCACGTCGGGCGGAAGGCGTTTGGACAACTCGGCCAGACGTTTCTTGACGGCGTTGGCGACCTTGACCGTGTTGGCCCCGGACTGCTTGCGCACCACGATCGCTCCGCCCGGCTGGCCGTTGATCGTCACGTACTCGGTGGCTTCCTTGAAGGCGTCCTCCACGTCGGCCACATCGGCCAGCCGGATGACGTTGCCGTTGCGCACGGCCAGCACGATGTTCTTCATGGGCTCGACGTCCTGGTACTCGCCCGGCACCCGCACGAGGTAGTCGGTGCGCCCCATCTTGACATTGCCGGCGGAAATGTCCTGGTTCTCCGCCGCGATCGCCCGCGCCAGATCCGGCGGCGTCAGGCCGTGAGCCGCGAGGCGTTCGCGGTCCACGTGCACGTTGATCTGCCGATGCAGCGGGGTGATGATCGCCGCCAGCGCCACCCCCGGAATCCGTTTCAATTCGTCCGTGACGTTGTCCTCCAGCAGCTTTTCCAGCCGGGGGTAGCTCTCCTGGGCCTGAACGCCGAACACCAGGATCGGAAAGTCGGCCATGTTGAACTTGAGCACGCGCGGCGGGTCGATGTCGTCCGGCAGAAACGTCTTGGCTTTGTCGATCGCGTCGCGGGCGTCGTTGGCCCGGGTATCGAGATCGGTCTGCCATTCGAAGGAGAGCGCAATTTTGGACAATCCCTCGGAAGAGGTGGACGTAATGTGCTTCAAGTCCGGAATGGCCGCCAACTGATCCTCGAGAATCTTCGTGACCTTGGATTCCACGTCTTCGGGCGCGGCGCCCTCATAGACCGTCATGACGGTCAGAGCCGGAATATCCATGTCCGGCATCTGATCGATGGGGAACTGGAACAGACAGAACACGCCGACCATCACCACCGCCAGGAATGACATCAGGGTGGTGACCGGATGCTGGACCGCATAGCCTGAAAGGTTCATCAACGGCCCCCTTCCCGCGGCGCGACGTCGTCGCCGTCCCGCAGATTGCGAAAGCCGTCCGTGACCAACATCTCGCCCGGCTGGAGACCGGCGGTGATCTGGCATCGTTCCTGATCGCGGATCCCGACCTGAACCGCGCGCCGGCGCGCCCGGCCGTTTTCCACCACGAAGACGAAGGCCTCCTGCCCCTGCCAAGTGATGGCCGACAGCGGAACCACCACCGCGTCGTCCGCGCGCGCCACTTCCAGCGCGACATGCACAAAGCTGCCGGAGCGGAACCGCCCCTGGGCGTTATCGAGCAGGATTTCGAGCGTGCCGGTTCGCGTGGCGGCGTCGATCGCCGGGTACACTTTTTCCACGACGGTTTCCGCGCCCCGGCCCCCCGCGACGGAACTGACGAACGCCTTCGTCCGTCCCGGTTCGATGGCCGCCACATAGCGCTCCGGCACACTGAGCACGATTTTCGCGCGCGACAGGTCTTCGATCGTCGCCAGCGGCAGGCCCACGGACACGAGGTTGCCTTCGTCCACATGTTTGCGGGTGACGATGCCGTCCAGCGGCGCCCGGGGCGTGGCCTCGGCAACGTCGTTCTGCGCCAGCGCCAGCGCCGCCTCCGCCTGGGCCCGCGCGGCCTCCGCGATCCGGCGGGCCGTGACGGCCTTGTCCCGCATCTGCTCGGTCGCGGACCCGTCCTGGAACAGCGCCATCATCCGCTGCTCCTCGCGCTGGGCGTCCTGAAACTGCGCCTGCGCAATGGCCGCGGCGGCCTGCGCCTGCTTGAGCCGGGTTTCGTACACGGCCAGGTCGATGCGCGCCAGCGCGTCGCCCCGCCGCACGCGCAGGCCTTCGCTGAGCGGCATATACCCGCCGGCGGCGGATTCGACGCCCAGCCGTTCGAGACGCCCCGGCACCTTGGAGGCCAGGAGCACCGTGGCCGCGGGCCGCACATCGCCCGTCAGTTCCAGCCTTTGCGCGATGCTTTCCCGCCCGACCGGCGCCACCGTCACCGCCGCCCGGCTCTCCGGCGCCGGCCGCGGTCCCGGCCCCGGCCCCGGTCGGCAGCCCGCCAGCGCCGCCGCTCCCATCGCCGCTCCGCACACCTTCAGCACGTATCGCCGCTTTGTTGCCATGTCAGTTCTCCGTTGTGGTGGTGTCCTGCAAAACGCCGTTCGGCGCCGCTGGATCCGGCGCGGATTCCGTTCCCGCTCCCCGCTCCGGCCCCAGGGTCCCCACGGCGCGCCGCAGATTCACCCGCGCCGTCATGTGCGCGTGCAGCGCCTGGTAGTAGAGCGCGCGGGTTCGCGTCAGGGCGGTCTGCGCGTCCATAACCGCCACCTCCGTGTTCACGCCCTGGCGGTAGCCGGCCTGGATCAGCCGCAGCCCCTCCTCGGCGCGTTGCAGATTCATCCGCTGCGACGCCACCAGTTCTTCCGCGTCCTGAAGGCTCAAGACCGCTTGCTGCACGTCCAGTTCCACGGCCTCCTCCTGGCCGAGCAAACGGGTGCGGGCCTGTTCCAGGCGGGCCTGCTCCTGCGCCAGCCGGCCCCGCCGCTCGAACCCGTCGAAGATCGGCAGCGTCAGGCTTAATCCCGCCGTCCAGGCCTCGCCCCACTCGTCCTCCATCGAGGAATGCGGATCGGGGTTGGCCCATTTCTGGGTCGCGAAGGCGTCGAGCTTCGGCTCGTAGGCGCTGCGCGCCACGCGCACCGCCTCGCGTTGCATGCGGACGGCAAACTCCGCCTGGTACAGCTCCGGCCGGTTGCGCCAGGCTGTGCGCATGGCCTCGGACAGCGTCGCCGGCTCCGCCTCGAAGGCCAGTTCGTCCGCCGGCGTCACCCGACTGTCCTGCGAAACGCCCATGGTCTTCAACAGCCGCGCCGCGGCCAGGTTGTGCGCGTTCTGGTAACGGATGAGTTCGGCGCGCGCATTGGAAACCTCCACTTCCGCGCGCAAGACGTCGTAGTCCGAACTCAGGCCGTTGGCGCGCTTGCGCTGCACATCCCCGAGCAGGGCCTCGGCGAACTTGAACGCCTGCTCATGGACCCGCACCAGCTCCTGCGCCAGCAGAACGTCGTAATAGTCCTTCGTGGTCTGAAAGATCACCCCCTGGGCGGCCGCCCGGATCGTTTCGTCGCTCCACAACGCGTAGAGTTTCGCGATCCGCAGCGCCGCCGGAATCGCCCCGCCGTGAAACAGGGGCTGCTTGACGGTGACATCGGCCGCGTAGTTGTTCTCAAATCCGAGCGGCAGCGATTGGTCGCCAAAATCCAGACGGTTGACCTCGTCCAGCCGGGTGTAGCCTGCGTTGGCCGTAATCCGGGGCAACGCCTGCCCGTACGACTCCAGCACCCGCCCCCGCGCTACCTCCCGCTCCAGCGCCGCGGCCTGCAGTTCCGTGTTGTGCTGCAACGCCAGGGCCAGAGCCTCCGTCAGGGTCAGTTTGCCCTCCATCCGCCGCGGGGCTTCCCGCGGCGTTGCCCTTTCCTGCCCCCAGGCCTGCGCCGCGCGGGCGCGGGCCTCGGAGACCTCCTGCGCATATCGACCCTGCGTCGCGCAACCCGCCGCCACGAACAGCGCCGCTGCCGTCGTCGCCGCCACCCCCAGCGCGCTCCCCAACGCCCCGCCCGTCTCTCGTACGCGTCGCTTCATGCCTGCAATCCCCTTTCCGGCGTTCGACTCTGCCCTTCGAAAGCTGTGAACAGATCGGCGGCCTACACGGAAGTCTTCCTTCCAGTTCCTGGAGCGGACCGTTTTGTCATGCGTTTTGGACAGGAACATCGAACATCCAAGGTCGAAGTTCGGAAGTCTGCGTTCGATGTTGGAGGTTCGATGTTCATTGGGTTCTTCATAGCTTCTCACCGCCGCCGGACCGGCGCACGGCCTCCGCAACGCCGCCCCCCGCCGGTGCACGGCGCCGTGTGCGCCGCACACCATTCATCCGTCAACCGCAACAACTCGGCCCGCAGCCGACGCCGCAGGCTGGGCGCCAGCACCGAAACGCCCAACAGTTCCGATAGCCACATTCCCTCCACCACCAGCGCCAACAGCACCGCGCGCTCCGGCGCGGTCCAGTCGGCCAGAATCTCCGCCCACACCTCCCGCCGCCGGCGCCGCACTTTTTCGATCAGCTCCGGGTCGCGGGTGCAACTGGCCAGCAACGCCGCCGCGCTGCGCCGCTCCGCCTCGCCCAGGGTCAACCACGCTTGCAAATGCGCCTTGAACGCGCGGCCGGGCTGCGCCGGCAGCCGCTCGAACACCCGGCGCCGATGCGTCTCCGCGCGCGCCATGAACCGCGCCAACATCCCCTGCAAGAGCTCCTGCAGGCTCGCAAAGTGATAGATCAGACCGCCCTTGCTGACCCCGGCGTGCGCGGCCACGGCGTCCAGGGTCATGTGGGAAGCGCCCCGCGCCAACACCACCTCTTCCGCCGCGTCCAGAATCCGCTCGCGCGCCGATCGTTTCGCTCTCATGGCCCGGTCTCCCCTTTTGGCGCCTATATATACCGACTGGTCGGTATAGCTGTCAAGCGTGGGGTTTGTCGCCGTTCGCCAGGTCCTCCGAAAACCCCACGCCGGCTCTGGCGCGGCCTTCAGCGCTCCGCGGCAGGCGCCGCCGGTCGCG
>Ga0101944_10005237_pt1 | contig 15001 bp, 13 predicted proteins | sample DewCreD2012metaG_FD_75245 | JGI IMG/M metagenome (GOLD analysis project Ga0101944, IMG submission 75245) | Hot spring sediment bacterial and archeal communities from British Columbia, Canada, to study Microbial Dark Matter (Phase II) - Dewar... ...
CATGTGGGGTATTCCGCTTTCCCAGGGCGCTGCCCTGGGCTGACCTGTCACAGCCCTTCAGGCTGTCGGCAGGCATTTATGTTACGCCATGACCCTGGCAATTCTTGGGGCTTCTGTAAACCTGGATTCGGCAGTCAAGATCAGATTCTACGCCTCGTCTGGGACTTCGCCCAGAAGAGGGGACGCCTTCGGCGTAGCCGAAATGCACTTGACATCAACATGTTACAAACATCGGCAATTTGTTGTCGCTGTGCGAGCGATAAGGGCCTAAAACATGTATCGAGAACTCGGTACGCCCAAATTATTTTCGGTGATTGTCAACACCGGTTTTCCATGAGTTACATCCGGTTTTCGGTTCCGGAGAGGATACGCTGAATGTTCGCGCGGTGTTTCCAGACGACGAGGATGGCGATAAGTGTTGCGGCGATTCGAACGGGCAGGGACGGTTCGAAGAACCATGTCGCGGCGGCAAGGAGGATGGCGGCGCTTATGGAGCCGGCGCTCACCATGCGTGTCGTGAAAAAGACGGCGGCGAACACGACGGCGGCGATCAGGGTCGGCTTCGGGCACAGCGCAAGGAAGACGCCCGTACCGGTGGCGACGCCTTTGCCGCCGCGGAACCGCAGGAAAACCGAAAATGTGTGGCCGAGGATGGCCGCCACGCCGCACGCAAGCGGGAAATGGATCCAGTCGGAAACCGGCGCGAACAAAAGCACGGGCAATAGCCCCTTGAGCATGTCGCCCGCCAGCGCCAGCGCGCCCCATGTCTTGCCGAGCACGCGCAAAGTATTCGTCGCACCAATGTTTTTACTGCCGTGTTCGCGGATATCCACGCCGCGAAACGCAAGACCGAGCCATAGCCCGGTGGGTATCGAACCCAGCAGGTACGAAAGAACGATTGCCATGTATTGCATACGCCATTGCTCCTGGCCGGGCGCCGTAATCGTCAACGTCCGGAACGCGTCTCGCGCGGCTTTTCCTCGCGTAATTCGATGTGGATCGGCACGCCTTCGAATCCATAGCGGTCACGCAAGGCATTCTCGATATACCGCAGATAACTGAAATGAAACAGGCGCTTCTGGTTGACGAACAGGACGAAGGTCGTCGGCTTCACGCTTGCCTGCGTCGCATACAGAATCTTCGCCGCCTTGCCGCCATGGCTTGGCGGGGTGTGTTTTGCGCGCATATCGTCCAGGAGCCGATTCAATTCCGCGGTCGGGATGCGTTTCGTGGCGGCCTTGGCGGCCTTGTCTATGAAGTCGAAAACCTTGAACAGGCGCAGCCGCGTCAGGTTCGACACGGTCAGATACGGCACATGTTTGAGAAACGGCGCCTTGAGATTGATTTCGCCGGCCAGTTCCGCAAACCGGGTCTCCTTGTCTTCAACGAGATCCCATTTGCTCCACAACAACACCATCGCCGTGCCCTGTTCTTGGACATAATCCACGATTCGCTTGTCCTGGTCGGTGATGCCTTCGGTCGCATCCATCATCACGAGACAGACATCGGAGCGGCGCACCGCGCGCAGCGACCGGCTCACGCTGTAAAACTCCACGTGCTTCTTGATGCCGGCCTTCTTGCGCATTCCCGCCGTGTCTATCAGCACGTAATGTTTGCCTTTCCATTCGAACTCGATGTCAATGGCGTCGCGCGTCGTGCCCGGTGTGCTGTCCACGATTTGCCGTTCCTCGTTGAGGATGGCGTTGACGAACGACGATTTGCCCACATTGGGCTTGCCGATGACCGCAACGCGCGTGACCTCCGGCTTTTCTTCGGCCTCTCCGGCGGTCGGTTTCCTGGGCAGGTATTCGATGACCGTGTCGAGTAATTCTTCGATGCCGAGGTTGTGCGTGGACGAAATGGCGATGGGATCGCCCATGCCGAGTTCATAGAAGTTATAGCGGTTCATTTCGAGTTTGGCATTGTCGAGTTTGTTGACCGCGAGCACGATCGGTTTGCCCAGCGAAAACAATTCCTCGCGCAATTCGCCGTCAACGCGCGTCAACTCCTGCTGGCCGTCTATCACAAACAGGATGACGTCCGCCTCCTGAAGCGCGACGCGGACCTGCCGCTGCATCTTTTCGACGATGGAATCGTCCGGGTTTTCGACGATTCCGCCCGTGTCCACCAGCCGGAACGGCACTTCTTTCCACGAAGCGGTCGTATAGGCGCGGTCGCGCGTGATACCTTCCTCCGAATGGATAATGGCGCTTTGTTTCCCGCAGATGCGGTTGAACAGCGTGGATTTTCCGACATTGGGCCGTCCACAGATGGCGACCAAGGGTAATTTGCGTTTTTTAGGCATGACGCCTCGCTTTCAGACGACACGATTGTGGAAAGAGGACGAAATCCAGCATTGGGACGTCCTGTGATTGCGCGCAGGCGCGGCGGCCCCGCCAACAGGCCGTTGTCCTTGTCCAACGTGTCGAAACCATTATACCGATACGATGCGCGCGCGCGCCAGCCCAAACCCGCCGGGCTGTTCGATTGATTATGTTCGATCGAATACGCGCGGGAACGGCGCTTGTCTGCATGATATAATCCCGCCACATGCGGTTGCAGAACGGTATAAAACAGGAAGCGGCGGATGGTGAAACCAACGGGTGAATTCTCCAATCTGGATACAACGGCGATTTTGGGATGGCTACGCGAGGAGAATCCGGAACGCCTGAAATCGCTTTGGACAACGGCGGATGCCGTGCGCAAGGCCAATGTCGGCGACGAGGTCCATCTACGCGGCCTCATCGAGATCTCCAACTATTGTTGCCGGCTGTGCGGCTATTGTGGCTTGCGTGCGGACAACAAGGGCTTGGACCGTTACCGCATGACCGAGGACGAAATCATGGCATGCGCCCGGCAAGCCGTCGAGTTCGGGTACGGAACGGTCGTGATGCAGGCGGGTGAGGATTACGGCATTACGCGCGAATGGCTCGCAGCCCTGATACGGCGCATCAAGTCCGAAACGCCGCTGGCCGTCACGTTGAGCCTTGGCGAACGGCCCGATGAAGATCTCGTGGCATGGCGCAAGGCTGGCGCGAATCGCTATCTGCTGCGCTTCGAGACGAGCGACGCCGACCTGTACGCGCTTATCCATCCGACACATGCCGGGCGCCTGTCCGACCGGATCGCCATGCTGCGCCGCCTGCGCGAAATCGGCTACGAACCCGGCAGCGGCGTCATGGTCGGCATTCCGGGGCAGACCTATGCGAACCTCGCGCGGGATCTGGAAACGTTCCGCGCGCTCGATCTCGACATGATTGGCGTCGGCCCGTACCTCTCGCATCCGTCTACGCCGCTCGGCCAGGGCGAATGGACGCGCAAGATCCCGCCGGAAGATCAAGTGCCCAACACGGAATTGATGACGTACAAGACGGTCGCGTTGACGCGGCTGCTCTGTCCGCAATCGAACATTCCGAGCACGACCGCGCTCGCGACGGTCAACAAGGCGCGGGGACGCGAACTGGGCCTCATGCGCGGCGCCAATGTCGTCATGCCCAACCTCACGCCCACGAAATACCGCGCGCTTTACGAAATTTATCCCGCCAAGGCGTGCATAGACGAAACCGCGCAGGAATGCCGCGCCTGCCTTCACGCCCGCATCGCCTCTATCGGCCGCGTTGTGGGCAAAGGGCCGGGCGGACGCAAGAAGACTGCCTGACACTGGACGGCTGTATGCACCGGACGGTGGATCGTGCTAGAATCAAGCGGGACAAGGAGATTGTACCGATGCCCTACAAAGGACATGTGGAGAATGGCGTAGTGGTAGTGGACGAGCCTGTACCGCTCAAGGAAGGTGTCGAGGTCAGAATCGAGATTGTTGCCGCGCCTTTGTCCGCCGCAAACCTTACTCCGCTAAGGGGAACGCCCTATCATTTCGATGATCCGTTCAGCCCGGCGACCACGGAATCGGACTGGGAAGCAGCCAAGTGACCCTGCTGGGCACGCACATGTGGATATGGTGGGTGCAAGGCGACGCACGCCTGTCGAGAATGGAGCTTGACATTCTTGACGCGCATGCAACTGAAGGGATCGGTATCTCTGCCATTTCGTGTTGGGAAGTGGCCATGCTGCACGAACGAGGACGAATAGGATTTTCCCGCCCGTTGGACGAATGGCTCGACGGCGCTCTGGCCTATCCAGGGGTTGAACTGCTGCCGCTTACGCGAAACGCGGCCGTAGAATCGTGCAGACTCCCGGACGGACTCCACCGCGATCCCGCGGACCGTATCATTATCGCGGAAGCCCGTGAGAGAAACTGCCTCCTCGTTACTGCCGATGAAAGGATATTGCAGTACCCTCATGTTCGGGCGACACGCCCCATCGATTTGGAATAGATTGTCCCCATGCCCGCATCGCATTGGTCGGTTGAACCGTGGGCAAGGGGCCGGGCGGACGTAAAAAGAATGCAACGATTGGGTAGTAATTGAACATGCGCTCTTTGTCCTGGTTCTGTGTGCTGATGTGCGGGTTACTGCCAAGCGGAATCTCCGAAGGAAGCGGTGATAACAAAAGCGGGGCGGGCGGCGGCGGCCCCTTCTTGCTGGCGCGGGACGGACAGCCCGCATGCACAATCGTCATCTCACGCAATCAAACGCCCGCCGCGCGTCTGGCGGCTTTGGAGTTGCAGTTTCACGTAATGCGGATTACGGGCGCGGAACTGCCCATCCGTACGGACGACGGAAATATCGCCGGAGCGCGCGTGCTGGTCGGCGAGAGCGAAGCCACACGTGCCATGGGTTTCAAGGGGTCTGACTTCGCGCCGCAGGAATACCTGATCGCATTTCGTCCTGAGACCGTCGTTCTCATCGGGCGGGATTGGGAGGACACGGGGGCGAACCGGGCCGAGTTCGGACGGCCTATGAACTGCGGCGACACGCTCGGCGCCACCCGCCACCGAATAGATTACTGGAAGACCGTCGGATATCCCGAACGGAGCACCGGGGAAATGGAACTTCCCGGCGTCTACGACGATCAAGCAACCTGTTACGCCGTCTACGATTTCCTCGAACGATTCTGCAATGTGCGTTGGTACGGGCCGTCGGAAACGGGCGTCGCGATCCCTTCTCGCAAGACGATTACCGTCAAAGGCGCGGACATCCGCCGTTCACCGGCCCTCAAATATCGCGATGCGCTATGGTCGGGCAACTGGCCGTTCATGCAAAAACAATGGGGACCGGTCACGCGGTCCGAGGTGCATCTGTTCTGGCGAAGACTCCGTCTCGGCGGCGAGAAGTGGGCCGGGAACCACACGTTCCATCCCAAGACGATTCAAACCATGCTCAACGATCCCGAATATCAGGCGCAGGGACCGGGCCGCGGCACGCAGCTCTGCTATTCAAATCCCAGACTTGTCGAAAAGGTCGCGCAGATGGCGCGCGATTTCTTCGACGGCAAGGCGAACGCGCCCGAAGGCTGGAAAGCGGTGGGCAATTACTTTGCCCTGGTTCCGGACGACAACTCGAAATTTTGCGAATGCGCCCGATGTAAAGAATTGCTTGCGTCTGGAAAAGACATGAATACAGGACAATTCAGCAGTGGCACGGTCAGCAACTATTTCTTCTCGTTCGTGAACGCCGTGGCGCGCGAGGTGCGCAAGACCCACCCGGACCGATACATCGCGACGCTCGCCTATTGGAACTACGCACTGCCGCCGCGCGGATTCGACATAGAACCCAACGTATCCGTGGCGCCGTGTCTGCATACATGCGTCTACGCCATCCACAAAGAAATGCGCGAAAACGACATGAATCTCTACAAGGAGTGGCTGCAAAAAGCGAAAGCGCCCGTCTTCCTCTGGAATTATTATCACCACCCCATGGAACCGGCCTTGATAGACAAATGGAAATGCTTTCCGAACGTCATGGTCCACACCACGGCGGACTCGATGCGAATGTTCATCCGCGACGGCGTTCGCGGGATTTTCATCTGCGGCGAGCAGGACATGCTCGAAGCCTACGTAATCGCCAAGATTTGGGACGATCTCGAACAGGACGTGGACGCCATTCTGCGCGAGTTTTTCCAGCGCTATTTCGGGCACGCCGCCAAGCCGATGGAAAAATTCTACCGGCAGTTGGAGGCGATCGCCTGCGATCCGAAAAACTATCCGCCGCCGTACTACCGCAAGAACGGCATTGACTGGAAGGGCGTCGCATGGAAGACGCTCGGCACGGAAGAACGCATGAAGAAACTGGGCGCTTTGATGGTTTCCGCGCAGTCATCCGCCCAAACCGATCTGGAAAAACGCCGGGTGAGCCTTTGGCAAGACGCTTTCTGGAAATGGATGGAAGACGGCCGAAACGAATACCGGGCAAAACATTCCGAAACGGCCGGCAAAAGGGGAAAATAGAATGAAGCATTTACGCCTGGCAAGCGGCCTTGTGGCAATCGTTTTTCTGGTGTGTCCGGCTGTATGGGCCAACGAGGGAGCGTTACCCGTGAAACATGTGAAAGTGTATTTCGAAAAGGGGCGTTTCGGAGGCTGGCCCGCGAATCACGGGATATGGTGCTGGGGCGACGAGATTCTTGTTGGATTCAGCCGGGGTTATTACAAGGACTTGGGGCCCACACGGCACCATATAGACCGTGAGCGGCCGGAGGAGCATCTGCTCGCGCGCAGCATGGACGGCGGCGAAACGTGGCGCATCGAAGATCCCGCCGCGCAGGGCTATCTGATTCCGCAGGGCAAGGCGCTTCACGGCACGGAGACGCCAGGCCAGACGATTCCGGAACTTCGCAATTGCCCAGGAAACATCCATTTTACGCATCCGGATTTTGCCATGACGGTTCGGATGTCGAGCATAGATGCGGGCGTCTCGAGATTTTATTACTCATATGATCGGGGCCATTCGTGGCAGGGGCCGTTTCGGCTGCCGAATTTCGGCACGCCGGGCGTGGCCGCGCGCACGGATTACCTCGTCGAAGGGGATCGCGAATGTATGCTGTTTCTGACGGCAGCCAAGCGGAACGGCAAGGAAGGCCGGCCTTTCTGCGCGCGCACACGCGACGGCGGCGCCACGTGGGACTTCATGTCGTGGATCGGACCGGAACCGCCGGGGTATGCCATCATGCCGGCCACGGTCCGTCTTTCGCCGGAGGAACTGATAACGGTCATTCGTTGCCGGGAAGGCGATCCGAGTTGGCTGACCGCCTACGTTTCGCGCGACAACGGACAGACCTGGAAAGAACAGGGACGTCCCGTGGAAAGCACGGGGGAAGGAAACCCCGCGAGTCTGACGCGATTGCGCGACGGCCGCCTATGTCTGGTCTACGGTTACCGTGCAAAGCCCTTCAGCATTCGCGCCCGGATCAGCGAGGACGGCGGCGCATCGTGGAGCAGGGATATCCTATTGCGCGATGATGGCGCGGGCCGCGACATCGGGTATCCCCGAAGCGTCCAGCGTTCCGATGGCAAAATGGTCAGCGTCTACTATTTCCACGACGAGGCCACCGGGCCGGAACGGTATATCGCCGCGACGATCTGGGATCCGGCTGTGTGCCGGTAACGCTTGATTCATGGCCGGTTCCAACGAGACACCAATGATGGGAAACATTAAGGACGATTCGCCCGCGGCTGTGTGGCAAAGACTCAAGCGGCGGCTGGGTCTGGCTGGACGTACGGCGTTGATTCTTACGGCATGCGTCGTGATGCTGCTGGCGTATCTTGTTCAATTGGAAGAACGGGACGTTTTCGACTCGAAGGCCGCGGAGGGCATTACCCTGTCGGCGCCACGTCCGTTTGCGCCGGGACCGCGCATGCCGGAAGGCCTCGATCTGATGAAATCGAACAACAACGTGGACGTGGCGGTGTTTCAAGGCCGGTTTTATGTCGCGTTTCGCACAGCGCCGACCCATTTCGCGTCGGATCGCACCCGGATCGTGATCGTGAGTTCCACGGATCGTGGCCAATGGGAACGGGAAGCGGATATCACGCTAATGGAAAGCGATTTGCGCGAACCGCGTTTCCTCGTGTTCCGCGAGAAATTGTTCTTGTATTTCTTTCGGGGCGGCCGCAATCCATTCGAATTCGCTCCGCAGAGCATTTACGTCGTGGAACGGACCGCCCTGCGGGAATGGACACCGCCGAAAGCGATCTACCGCCCCGGGTATGTCGTATGGCGCGCGCGCACATTCAACGATCGGGCCTATCTGTCGGTCTACCATGGCGCGGGGCTTTATACGACAAAGGATCGCCCCGGTGATCTGCGGCTGCTGGTATCTGACGACGGATATGAATGGACGCCGATTTCGGACGCGCCGCAGGTAAGCGACGTAAGCGCGGAAGAAGGCGAGTTTACTTTCGACGATGAGGGCAATCTGCTTGCGACGGTGCGGCTTGAAGTCCACGGCGCACTCGTCTGCAAGGCTTCGCATGCGGATCTCGCCCATTGGGAATGCCGGTATACACCTTATAAATACGATTCCGCGATCATGTTCCGGCACGCGGGCGCGGCCTATGTCATCGCGCGAAGAAACCTTGCCGGACCCTTTGAAGATGAGCCGTATTGGACCCCCACGCCCCTGCATCGCGCATGGCGTCTCGCGCGCTATTCACTCACGCGCAAGCGTACCTGCCTTTACAAACTTGATGCCGAAGCCCTTCGGCTCGTTCCGCTGTTCGATCTGCCCGGATGCGGCGACACGGCGTACGCCGGCATGGCCCCGCTCGATGCGCGCCGATATTGGATTGTCAATTACAGCAGCGATCTCAACGGATTCGACTGGCCATGGATTGGTGGTCAAATCGCCGGCAGCCGCCTTTACGAAATGGAATTGGCGTTTCCTGTGGACCGATAGCGGGCCTTTCGCCATTTGTCTGAACGACGGTGCGCCCATGACAAAAAATCTGATCCTGGATTCGGATTGAAGTCCGCTTTGTCCACGCTGTCCGTTTGGCTGATGGCCGATGACGCCGGGTTATTGTGCGGAGATGGACGGCAGGGGTTTGACGCAGCGGAACCCCACGGTATCAGCCGCGGACTCGAAGGGCATGGCATACCGCATATACATGGGACTATGCTGCTGATCGCGATAATGGCCGCCGCGCACCACGAGGAGCGTTCCGAACGTGAAATCGCGGGTCTCTTCACGGCCATCGCCGGCGTCATAGGGAAGGGGCATGAAACGCGAACGGGTCCATTCGGCGACATTTCCAGCCATGTCGGAGCAGCCGGCCCATGAAAGGTCGTCGGCAAATACGCCGACAGGCCGCGCATATTCCATTTCCGGCGAGTCGCTGCCCGAATTGCATCCGCCGTCTTTCCACGATTCGCCCCATGGGTAGTTTTTCGATGCGGCCGGCCCGCCGTAGGCCGCGCGCGCCCATTGGGCCTCGGTTGGAAGTTGCTTGCCGGCCCATGCCGCATAGGCCAGCGCATCGTAGAACGTCACCGATATAACCGGATGATCGGCCGGCGCGGTTTCAAGATCGTAAGGCGGGAACCGCCAATTTTTTTCGCGGCAGAACAAGAGGTACTCTCCGTTGGTGACCTCGTGTTTATCAATGAAGAAACCATCGAGCGCCACGACGGATGAAGTGTTCTCGTCGTGAATTGTCACGTCTCCGGGAAGCACAAACACCATATCCGACGGCCAGTTGGCCAAAGCGGTGTAGCACTGTACCGCTTGGCGGGCCAGTTCAAGGGCCATGGGGTCCTTCTTGTGCACCAGTTCCTGCGCCATTTCCCAGCGTTTGCGGGCGTCTTCAAGCACCTTTTTCATGGCCTCGTTTTTTTCGACATCGGGATGAATCTGGCTGGCCTGTTCGATGCGCGACTTCCATTGCTTGAATTCGGCGTCGAATCCGATGGAAGTGTCTTCCTGCGGCCCCAGTCTTTGCACGGCGGCTACCGTTTCGGCATACGTTTTCAAGGATTCGCGGCGGCCCAATTCCGCGCGGTACAAGCCCACGCCCGCCAGTAACACGATGCCCGCCGCAAGCGCCGCGCCCACGAGTGTCCGGATGGGCACCCGCCGGGCGGGTGTGGGTGGCTTTTGGGGATTCAGAGATTGCGGGGCGGGACCGGTGGCACCTTCGACAAGTTTGCGGATGGGCAGGAGCGCCGCCCGGAGTTCCCGGACGTTTTGATAGCGCTTTGCGGGATCCGGATCAACGCATTTTGCGACGATCGGATCGAGCGCCGGCGGCACTTCGCGGGTAAGATGCGACGCAGGCCGTGGCACGCCGGTCGGCATATTGCCCGTCAGAATTTCATAGAGCACGACGCCGACGCTGTAAATATCCGCGCGCGCATCCACGCTCGCGCTGTCGCGCAGTTGCTCCGGAGACATGTAGAATGGGGTACCCATGACGATCGCCGGCCCGGTGAGATGCCGCGTGTCCATAAGTTTCGAGATGCCGAAATCCATCAGTTTGACCGTGCCATCTTCTCCGATCATGACGTTTTCCGGCTTGATGTCGCGGTGGACGGTATGGCTGTGGGCGTACTCAAGCGCCGCGCACAGGCCGTCTATGATCCGCAGGGCGTTGCGCACGGGCAGCCGCTGGCCCGCCGGCAGTTTTTCGAGTATGTCGCGCAGCGAGCGGCCCTTGACGAGTTCCATCGAAATATAAATGGTTTCGCCGGTGATCCCGATGTCGTGCACCCGGACGATATTCGGGTGGGACAGCCCCCGCGCGATACGCGCCTCGTTGAAAAAACGCTCGACGACCGTCTGATCGCGCACAAATTGCGGCAGCAACGTCTTGAGCGCGACATCCTCTTTCAACACGTTGTCGCGCACGCGATAGATGCACCCCATGCCACCGCGCCCAATGACGTCTATCACAGAGTAGCGCGCCGCGACAATCTGTCCCGGACGGAATACATACTGGGCCTGCTGGGACGGCGGCGCGCTGGGCGGCGCTATTTCGATTTTGATGCGCGGCAGGGGTGTTTTGCACCGGACGCACGCATCTTGTCCGTCGGGATTGACAAAATCGCATTTCGGGCATTTGACTTTTGCCATCGCAACATCCTTTTTTGCGTATCCATCCTAAGGCGGCCCAGCCGCAATGTCTCAATCAAGAGTATAATTTCTTTGTTCGCAACTTCCACGCGCCACGCGCGCGCAGAATCTGCGAACAACGAAACCAATATACCGGCGGGAACACATTCTCCTTTTCGCCGGTGCGTTTACCGGCCTTTGTCCTTCAGCCTGCATGCGTCTTGTACGGCGTTGAAGACTTCGTCCACGGCGATGGCTTCCATGCACCGGGGGCGGACGCATGGGGAGAAGCGATGATTGAAGGGGTTCACACAGGGCGAACAGGCCAGTCCGGCGGATAAGGCGCGCATGTTGGGACCTAGAGGACCGTAGCGCAGGGGTGTTTCCGGTCCGAACAGGATCACGCCGGCAATATCCGTCAGCGCCGCAAAGTGTCCTGGGCCGCTGTCGTTGGTCACGATGACGGTCGAAAAGGTATACAGGGCGAGCAATTCGCGCAGCGATGTTCTTCCGGCCAGATTTACGGCGCGAGGCGAAGCGATTGCCTTGCACAAGGCTTCGGCGGCGGCGGATTCTCCGGCCGTCCCCGTGACGACAATGGCCGTGCCGGGATCATCCGCGAGAATCCGGCGCCCAACGGCTTCGAATCGGTCCATCGGCCACTTGCGCAAAGGAATCAGGTCGCCGGCATTCGGATTGAGAATCACGATGCGATGTTCCTTCGGGCAAATGCCGTACTCCGCCAAAAGCGCTGTTATGCGTTCGAGGGAGACCGGATCCGGTTTGAAGCGGGGCAGGGATTGGCGGAAAGGCGAAAGCGCTATCTTCGGCAGCGGTATGTCGCCGGGGTCGAGCCATGCGCACTCCGTCAGCAGTGAATAGAATTCGGAAGTGTGAAGGTAAGGATTGTACTGCACGCGATGGGTCATCAAATGGCCGCGATAGGGATTTTCGCTCGTAAACCGGTGCAGTCCCACCCGCAGGCGGGCGCCGGAAAGCCACGCCAGCGCCGCGGAACCCCGTGAAAAAAATTCCAAGTCTATGACGGTGTCAATCTTTTGTGCGCGCATGGATCGCATGAAGCGCCAGATATCCAAAAGGAAAGCCCAAAGGCCGTCGTTCCGAAACGAAAAGACGTTCTCATCGGGCAACACATCCATGAGATCGAGGATTGGACGATTCTCGGCAAAAACGCAGAAGAAGACGTTGCCGCGCCCGACGCGATCCACAGCGCGGCGTATCGCATCGGCCGCGAGTACGGTCGCGCCCTGTTCGATCAACTTGATGAACAGAATGCGGCGTGGTCCGTCCGCTGCCGCGCCGCGCCCGCGAACGAAGTCCGAAATGCGGCCGGCAAGACTCAGCAATGCGCACGCCGCCACGCCGGCATAGGCATCGAGCCATCGAATCATCCGTGCGTTCACCGTTTTTCCCTCGTGAGACATTGTACGGGGCAAATCCACTGATGTCCAAATTAGGGCCGCTGACCGAGCGTGATAGTTGAATTTACTGGGATTTTGGACAGATTTCTTCTCTGTTTTCTCGATCTTCAGGATAAGGTCTGCTGAGCAGTGGATTAGCCTGTCCAAATTGCGAAACCCCTTGAGGAAAGCGTCTGAGGCCGCTGAACGGCCTAGAAAAGGGCATTTCGGAGGATTTGTTGCGTTTGGATAGATGTCAACGACACGAACGAGCCTGTCCAAGAAAAGCTAATTTGGACAAGAGTGATGCGGTATACGTTTTGGGGTTTCTCCCGGGCGATGACCTGCTCGACCGGTTCCCATTGCGCAAGCGGCACGTCCCATGGAAAGAACATGCCGATGAAAGCCTTGTTTCGCAGGGCATACGATCGCTCCCCGTGCGGCATGATCGTGAAGGGACGCGTGGTGCGGCCGAAACCCGCGCCGCGAAGCGCCGTTTCCGCCCCGGCCAGGATCAGAACCGGAAGCAGCACAACCGCAAGGAACCACGAGGCCAGTTTATGCGCAAGCGTCTTGTTCATAATTTCAGATGGCGCCGCCCGGCAGGGCGTTTGCCGTTTGCGGGCCTGCCTGCCGCCGTTCAACCTAAAGCGAGTCGAACACGCTTGCAATCCGGTTGCGAAGCGCTTTGTCCTCATGCGTCACGACAAGCAGCCACATGCCGTTGCGGGCCGGCGTGCTCGGCTTGTTTTTCGGTTTCGCGGCGCCCAGTTGCTCGCTCAAGTTCCATGCCTCGACGACCGCCGAACCGGCGTCCGGTTTCTCGTACTCATACTGCATGGCGATTTTGCCCTCGTCGGCGAACTGGGCCAATTTCACGAAAGCGCCATCCACTATCATTGTCATTTCACGGACGGCATTGTTCATGGGGCGTTCCGAGACCATTACGTCGCTGACGATCATCCCATTTTCGCGAAAGGCCTGTATGACTCGCTCCGGCGTGACCGGTTTCGGCATGAGTTTCAACAGAAAAGGCGAGGCCAGCAAAATCGCCACGGCCAGTAGGATGATCTTCTTCATGGCTACGCCTTTTGATCCGGTCCGTCGTCCGGCAGGTTCAATTTCGGATCGAGCCGCTCGCCGGTGCGAAGCATGTTATCCCACGTAACGGGCTCGCCGCTATAGGCGGCCATGCGTCCCAATATACAGGACAGGGTGCTGTCGGCGCTTTCCCGGGCGTTTTGAATGGGTTTGCCTTCGAGGACGGCCTGGCAGAAGTCCTTGATGTTGTTGACGGCGCCTTCTTGGTAAATGTTGCCGGTGTTGCCGCCGGCCCAGCCGGCTTTGCTGCCGCGAATTTTCACGTCGCCGCCGTAATGCGACTCGACGGTGCCGGTGCTTCCATAGAGGCGGATGCAGAGGTCGTCGAAGCCGTCGCCGAACTGCCGCGAACTGAAATCAACGATGACATCGTCCGGGTAGTGGAACGTCACGACGAAATGATCCCAGCAGTCGCCGACGTCGGTCCGCACTTTGCGCCCGCCCGTGCCGGCGGCCTTTATCGGGTGAGTCTGGAGATACCAGTTGGCAACGTCAATGACATGGATATTTTGTTCGACGATGATATCGCCGGACAACGCCTTGTCGAACACCCAATTGCGCAGGCGGGCAGTCTCGGTTCCCGGTTTTGCATGAAGGCCGAGGCGTCCGGTGTGGTAGAAGACATGGCCGAGTGCGGGTGTGCCGATCATACCATCATGCACACGCTGCGCGGCGCCCTTGAAAAATTCGTTGTTCCGTGTCTGGAAATCCACGAGACAACACAGTTTTCCCGCGGCCTTGTCCGCGGCTTCAACGATATCGAGACAGCCGGGCACATCCACGGCAATAGGCTTAGCGAGGTAGACATGCTTGCCCGCTTCGAGTCCCGCAACGGTCTGTTCGGGATGAAAATAGGGTGGGCTTTCGATCGCGATTGCGTCTACCTTGCCTGCAATCAGCGCCTTGTAGCCGTCAAGGCCGACATACCGGAGGGACGGAGCGATGCCGAAAGCCTCGCCGACATCGTTCACGCGGTCACGGAAATAATCATGCGCCGCGACTATTTTTGCGGGCGCGTTTTTCTCGAACAGATCGGCGATCCATTTCCCGCGTCCGCCGCAACCGATCATTCCAATCTCAACTTTGGAATTCGCTTCCGATCCCAAGGCCGTACTGGGCCGCATGATGGAAAACGCCGCCGTTGTCGCCGCGGCTGCTTGCAGAAAATGCCGCCGTTTCATTGTTTCCTTGCCCATGTTTGCGTCCTTTCTTGCGTTGAACAAACGACCCCCGCAATCACGCATCGGGCGGTCTGCTTCGATATCTCCTCGCCCAGTATAGCAGACCCTCGCAGGATACCGAAACAGCCGGATCAAGTCCGGCGCATCTAATCTCCCACGAAAGCACGATACCGTCGTTTCGTACTCATGCTCATGCTCATGCTCATGTTCGTGCTCCTAAGAAACAGTTGGTATTTCACAGTTTTCACAGAGAGTTTTCATGATATTAGCCCAATACAGTTCCGGTTTGGTTTTCGACGAGGGAACATCCTATTTCTTTGGCGCGTCGTACGAGACTGGCGAGGATGTGCTGTC
>Ga0101944_10005238_pt1 | contig 14998 bp, 10 predicted proteins | sample DewCreD2012metaG_FD_75245 | JGI IMG/M metagenome (GOLD analysis project Ga0101944, IMG submission 75245) | Hot spring sediment bacterial and archeal communities from British Columbia, Canada, to study Microbial Dark Matter (Phase II) - Dewar... ...
CGCTGATTTCCAACAAAATTTCATTAATTTGCTCCTGTGTAAAGTTTAGGTTTTTCATTTTTTTAAGTTTTAATTCAAATTTATAAAAGCCTAACTTTACACACTTTTTTGGGACAGTATCATAACAGTCCGTACCCCGGGGGTGTGTTTTACTGTACTGTTGAGCCCACGGGTGTATTCAAGCGAATAATCGAAGGTTCGGTTATCCCAGTAACCGCTGTCGTGCACCTGTATATATCCGGTATATGAGTGAACAATATTTTCGATCATCTTTACCCAGCTCCCTTTATGAAAGCCGCGCTGAATGACAGAAAAGAACACGGCAAAAAAAACAGAGCCGGCAGTGATCAGTGTCCTTCGTTTGTTACGCCAGATATTCCGCCATGCAAGGGTTACAAGGGTTGCCATTGTGATTTTATTTTAACGTTTTCATATTCTGCTGAGTGAAAAATGATTCGTTCAGCGAAAGGTTAAAACGGATATTTTTAATCTGAACGATAGTTTTTTGAGTGGGTTTGCCGGCCGGAATAATTTCGAAACGGGTAGGGATATTGCGATCGTGCATAAAACATATATCGGCTGCCAGATGCGTTTTAACGAGTTCCATGTCTTCATCATAAAATTCTGATTTCATCTCGAAATAGTCTTTTGTACTGATCCACATCACCAGTTTGCCCCAAACCACCGATGACTCGTCGGTGGGAATAAGCTCGATTACCCAGCATTCCATGTCGTTAACCTGCTCTTTGCGCAGTATTTTGTGTGTAAACTCAGTGACTAACGACGATTCTTTCATCATATCATCATTGGAATAGTCGGACCCCATCCACCCTTGCGACATCATAGATGGAGGCATTTTAATCATCCGGTTGATCGTAGGATTCCAACTCCACATATCGTTACGGCTCTTCAGAAACGATTGTCCTTTATCTCTGGCCGGAGATAATATCAGAACCATACTGAATGTTGTTCCTTTTGACCATGTTTTAAACGTGATGGTACGTTCCCATGATGGACGCACTACTTTCATCTCCATCTCGCTCTGGCTCGACTCACCATGCATTTTGGCTTCCGCTTTGCGGATAATTTCTGTGGCATCCTGGCCCGATGCCCGAAAACCCATAAATGCAAACAACAATAGTAATATTCTTTTCATTTTTATTCCGGTTTTTAACAATAGCGTTTTATGATCAAGGGCTCCAGTTTATCCAGATCAATACTTTTAGGATTCATGCTATAATTCATACAAATACCATCCATCAGGCAATGAAAGAGCATCAGTTCATGCTCGGGATATTTTATTTTACGTGTAGTGAAATAGTTTATCAGTTTAGTAAAAAAGGGCTGCGCAATATCATTCATTTCATTTTCGGTCAGTATTTTCTTTATCAGGTGCTGAGACTGGAACATAACCATGAAATAGAGCCGCCAGAATTTTTTATTTTTTCTGAGTTTACCAAACAGAGCATGAATAAAAAAAGCCAGTTCATCGCGTGTGAGCACTCCATCGCGGTCAGGATCGAAAATTTCAGTTATTTCACTGAATCCTTCAAGAATGATCGCTTTCAGAAGCGCCTCTTTGCTTTTAAAATAATTATACATCAATCCTTTGGATATCTTGGCCGCTGCGGCAATTTCATTTATCGAAACATTGGCCGGACCCCGGTCGGCGAATAATGTCATTGCGTGCTTAATGATGAGTGTACGGCGGCTTGTACGTATTTGTTCAAACTGTTTGGATGTGCGGGGCGACATGTTGTTTCTGTTTTTTGATTGAACGGTCGGTCAAAGATAAGGAGTTTTTTTTATTTTGTATGCATTTTTTTGTTCTTTTTTTCGGAAAATTATTATTTTAAAGAAAATCAGATGATTAGGGCTCCTCTTTGCATGAAAAAAACATTGGCAGTACCTCTCAATCCAACTTTGATTCGGATGAGCGCATTGTATGCAGTATTTCACACCGGCTCAAAAACGCGTTAAAGCACACAGAAGATCAAGCAAATATCTGTGATGATCTAAGCAATCAGTGGGATCGGTGGGGCATTTTTTCCCCACGGATGACATGAATAGAGTATAAATTTTTTGTTCATATTCGGTAAATTTAAACGAACTGAAAAATTTGGCGGATTAAAAAAATTGATGTAATTTCCACACTGCAAAGCATGAGAATGCTTAGAATATTTGACAAACCTTGTCTAACAAAACTTTGCATGCCGGCAGTTGTGTTAATAATGTCGTGTACTGTTGGGGGATAAACGTTAGCAACGATTCTCTCAACGTAGCGACATTTTAAAAAGTAAAAATACTGAAAGGGAAATACGGTTACAAATAAACGTATTTTCGAACAGATACAGTAAAAAATAAACTAAAATGAAAACAACATTCCTTCTTGCGATTATTTTTTTCTCTACTACCAATTGTTTTGGATTTCAAAACAACGGTTTAATAACATTGGAAAATAGTAAAGTGGTATTAAAAATTGACAAACAATATGGTATGCTTGTATATATCGAAAATAAAGAAACAGGATGGATTATAGAAAGGCGCGAATATTTAGGTCAATCGTTTAAAATGCTTGTTCCAACGATTGAGCGCCGGGATAATTCGATAATTAGTAAAAATCATCTGCTTGATAGTTTTCAATTAAAAGAAAACGGGAATAAGCTTATATTATATTGGCATGGATTAAAAAGTGAGGTAGTCTCAAATTTAGATATTCATTTTACAGGCATTATTTCTTTAACAGAAAATGGAATTAATTTTAGTGCAGAAATTATCAATAATTCAGATTATACTATTGATGCAATTCATTGGCCATATTTTGACGATTTTACTGTTCCGGATAAAAGGGAACAAAGTCACTTGAAAGCTTCCCCTAAAAACAGTAGCACTTATAAATAGTCAATTCTTAATAACTCAAAATAACGGAAAAATTTAATGGTTTAGATGATTTTACGGTTAAGTTAAAAATAAACAAAATAAAATCTTTTTCGGTTTTACTGAGTAATTCTCTAAAATTGAATGCTGTTGCAGCCATCATCGGGTTAATTTCATCACCCATTCTACCTTTCAGGTAATTCTTCGCCATTCTGTAATCCCTTTTTATGTGACCGATAATGGACTCAATGGATGCATGACTTCGGTATTTTTTGCTTTTACGATTCTGTAAATAGACCGTATATTTGTTTCAAATCCCTGACTATGCGTCCGGCCGGTGTCTTTAACTTCCGCTTCGACCGCTCGGTCTCTTTTTTCCTTTTCGGATGATGAGCAAAGCGTTGTAAAAGCATCTCCAGCGTTTCCTTAAAATTAAAATAAATTTAGTTGATTATCAATACGTGCAATATTTTACGTGCGCCATCGGGTGTTTGTCAGGGTTTTTCAGGTGATCCCGGGCCGGCGTCATTTCCTGCCAGCGAGACATAAAATTTCAGAGTATTCCCTTTGCCCCGACACCCCGTGAAAAATATCAGAAATGCTACGAAGCCATATAAAAATAGTTGCAGAATGGATTTCGTAATTATTTTTTGTTTGAGTAAAAAATAAGAGATTGATTAACGGGGAATAAGTTCTTTATATTTAATATTTTTTTCTACCAGGATTTTTTGGTTTTCATCCACCAGTCGGAAAATTACCTGGGGTTCAGTTTCAGCAGGTATGATAAAAGTGAATTCACCAAAAGCATATATGCCGGAGAAGCTATAAAATTGGGTATTCCATTCCTTTTTGCTTACCGGGGGCCCGCTCATAGCGCCCAGGCTTGCGGCGCCAAATTCGTAAAACTGAAAACCATTGTTTCGGGGTATTGCGAAACCTCTTGTGCCATGCCTGTCGCCGGAGATAAGCAATACTCCTTTGATATTGTTTTTTTCAATAAATAAAAACAGTTCTTCCCTGCCCTGCGGATCATACACGCCCCACGAATCTTTACCATTGCTGAGGTAGTCGCTCCACATCGTGCCGCAAGAGAGAATGATAAAAGGACCTTTGCAATCGAGCAACTGTTTTTTTAGCCAGGCCATTTGTTTTTCGCCAAGCAGAGAACCTTGTTTCCTGAAATACCGGTTATCCAGCATGATCACATCGGCACATCCTATTCTTGTCCTGAAAAAGACACCTTGCAAAGAATCACCAAACCCATAAGAGGGATTATTCCACGAATGCCTGAAGATTTTCCAGACATTTTCCCTGTCGGCCTGTGTGTAGCCTTGAGGAATTTCATACTGGTCGTTATTGAAGTAGTCATGGTCGTCCCAGGTAGCAAAAACAGGTATGTTGGCTGCCACGTATTGCCAGGCCGGGAACATGTCCCTCATCAAGTAATCCAGGTTGTGCCTGCCCAGGTGATTGTCTCTGTCCTGTACAGCAATATCGCCCATCAGCAACAAGGCATCAGGCGAGCGCGAAACCATTGCCAGGCTTAATTTAGTATTGCCTAAACCCATACGGTGGTAACACGAGCCGAAGAGTATCCTTGTTTGGCATGGTTTTTTGCGAGCAGGAGTATGAATAACATAAGAACCTTTGCCTGTGATCTTTTTCCCGTCAACTTCGACAGAATAAGGGTAATCCATTTCTGGTTGTAGGCCCTCAACAGGCACAACAGCCGAGAGGTTGTTGTCATAAGAAGACTGAATCGGGCCGAATGATACTTCTTTGCCGTCAATGATAACTTTTACCATTACAGAGGCAGGCTCGACCGTGCGTATCCATACAGAGGCGCTTTGTGGAGAAATACAGCCTAGCATAGGTCCGCCAAGATGAATAATATTATTTTGATTGCAAAACGCAAGAAAGCCCTCATCTTTCGACAGGCTGACATAGTCGCCCTTTATGTTGTTTTTGAGCAGGGAATCAGCAAACAGGTAAAGTTGTTGCTGCATGGCAGGTAGTGGCGTATCAAAATTATTTAATATTAAAATATTTTCTGTGGATGCGTCAAATTCTATACCATTGCGCATAATAAAGGCTTTCCACTGGCCGGAAAGATTGATCTGCACAGCAAAGATAACTGAGATAAAAATAATTTTCCGGTAAAACATATTTTACAAAGACTAATTTAACACAAAAATATTTTTATAAATATAATAAAAATAACTTGCCCAAAGGGAAAAAATTGTTGTCAGGATCAACCATCAAAATAACGACGGGATACTATATTTTAACTAGTTTGATTATTTGCTTGCCTGCCCTGACAACATAAACACCTTTATTTTTGTCGGCAAAACTGATCTCTTTATATGTGTTATTATATAGTGATGATATCTGCCAGGATGCCCTGAAGCTGATAAATCATGATTTGCTTTCCTTTGGCATTTTCTACATAAAGAATAAAATGACAACTTATTGATTTATGCGCATCACTATATAAACTTAACTTTCCCTACCGCAAAGCTGATTAAACATCATACAAAGCATGTAATTCCGGAATGAGAAGTGTTTAACGCAATGATTACCTTTGTATTTTTCAATAATTAAATCAAACTGGCGACGAGGAATAAAAAATCCGTTACCTCAACAAAAACATACTTGCTACTATTCATTTTTAAATACAAAATACCTGAAAATGAATAAAGTCAATTGAAATCAGAACATAACGAAAATCACATAAAACCCTTATCTCTCAATAATTTCAAAAAACTGAATTAATTTTTTGATATACGAATAAAATAATTTACCATTACAACAGGCATCTTTCAATGGAATAAAAAGATGGCTCACATGGTTTATTTTGCTTGTAACTTTACATATTTTTTAAAAGGTTAAGTTTTATTTCCTGATAATCTTTATTGTTTTGTCGTTTATTTTCAGAAAATATATACCAGTGGGCAATTCTGTAAGATTAACGAACCCTGTATTATTGATGGTTACAGTAGTTTCTGAAATTTTTATCCCTAACAGATCATACACGGCAATAACCTCTCCATTCGCAAGGCCATTGATATAAAGTATGCCCGTTGTAGGATTGGGATATACGGTTATACTCTTTTGTTTGCCATAAATTTTAGCCTCATCTACCAGTTGGTCAACAGTAATATAAACAGTATCGGTACTCTGCTTTGCTCCGTTGGTAACCGTCAGTACCGCTTTGTAATTACCCGACGATGTGTAGATGTGTTGCGGGTTTTGCTGATGTGAGGTATCCCCGTCACCAAAATTCCAGACATAAACACAACCTGTTCCGGATGAGCGCGGACTTTCCGCAGGACCTTCTCCGGTAGGTGTATATGTACTATTTGTAGTAAGAATAATTTTATCGGTACGGTAATCCGGTTCACGACGGCGTAAATTAAACGTATGCTCACCGGCAGTAACGGACAAGGTAGTACCTCCTTTTTTCCATGCCCAGGCATTATAATCACTGGTGAGATTGTCAAATGATGTTCCTGCCTCGGTGCCATCCAATCCTACATGAGCAGAATTATAGCTACCACTTACAGCATAACGCCTGATCCATACATAATATGTACCGGCAGTAGAAAAATTAATTTGATAACTCGCATCACATCCATTAGTCCAGTCACCATTTGCAGCAGTAGCCGTTGTAATATATCCCGTACCACTGTATCCGACGGTAGCATTGGTAATAACCCATGACACTACATCTCCGTTCTGACTTGAGGAACTGTAGTTCTCTGCTTCCATCACCACTTGTCCTGCAGATTCCTCAAAAGCTCCGCTACCTATACTGCAATCGTTGGCCCAGCCAGTAAAATTTACTGTCAATGGTTCAGGCCCATAAGTTGTGTCAGCATCGGCTATGCAATAAAACGCAGGATAATTAACCTTAAATGATTGTTCTACCGGCGGAGCAGGATAGTAATTAGCATTCCCCCCCTGCTCGGCTCGGATGACCACTGTGCCTGTATCTCCGGTCAGCGTAACTGTATTTCCGATGACCGTCGCCGGACCTGAAATCACCATAAATGTTACCGGCAGTCCCGAACTGGCCGTAGCCGTAATGGTAAATGGCGCATCAGTTGTTAATTTATCAGAGATTGTATTAAATGTTATGGTCTGATTCATCTTACTCGTATCCTTAACAATTGTTACATTTTCTGTAACCGGTGAGCCCGATACAATTACAGTGCCTGTAGCGCCAAAATACCCTGTTTTGCTTACATTGTAATTATAGTTACCGTTCATCAAACTAATAATCGCCTGCCCGTTGATATCGGTATAATACTGACTGGAATTAATCGAAATCATTGCGTCTTGTACTGCCCGTGCAGAATCATCTTTTACAATAAAAGTAACCGGATAAACAGGCGCCTGAATAATAACTATATTTTCAGTTATATCACTCCCCGATAGTATAAAACTGCCCGACGTATCATAATAATTGGTTTTGGTAGCAGTGTAATTATAGCTGTTGCTGTCGGGTAATGACCTTGATGCATAGCCGGACGAATTGGAAAGTACCGTACCATATCCGCTGATGTTTATTGATACTCCTTCAACAGGATTATTGCTTCCATCTTTAACATAGAAATTAACTGTAAAGTGATTACCTGTTAATATAATGGTCTGCTTACTTACTCCTGCCGGCCAGCTTTGTTTATAAAGCGTATCCCATATCTGGCCATTGGTGGATGCAGCGAGCCACACATTTTTTGAAATGCGTAAAGGATCAGTAGAAAATTCTATGATTATACTGTCCGGTATAATCGTGTATACCGGGCTTAGGTCGAGTGTATTGGTAGATGGACTTACTCTGATTTCTCCTCCGACTCCCGTGTTGTCATATATTTTATAAGGGGTGGTCCAATCACCCCACATACTTACATTCATATCTCCAACTGAACTGCTCGTAAAATATACAGGAGGCCATTTCACTCCATTATCATACCATTTGACATCGTACATGTGTGCATTCTGTCCGGTTGGTCCTTTATCTGCAATAACTTTAAGATATCTGTATCCGTATTTTGGTATCGAATCTACCACGTAAAATTTAGCAGAACCATTAACCGAACCATTCTGGGCAGTAATCATAAATGGCATATGGTTTCCAGCTGTGGCCTGTGCGGTTAATAAGCCGGAGGTGTTAACAGAATTTGATCCGGTAACTGACCAAGTAAACGAAGGTTGAGAAGAAAGCGCCCTTTCATATTGATCCAGTGCAAGGGCAGAATATTGCTGCTGATGAGCCGGCAATAACAAAATTCCTGCAGGATTTACAGTAATGTAAGTAAGTACCGGACTATTATATACTTTTATTATTTTATACGCTTTATCGATTATTCCATTGCTGGTAACAGTAAGTTCAACCTTATAAGTACCTGCAATCAAATACGTATGATTGATATTTGCTCCTATACCAGTTGTGCCATCACCAAAATTCCATGCATACGTTTTGTTTAACCCCATAGAAAGTGAACCATCAAAATTTACCGCTAAAGGAGCCATTCCACTATCAACATCAGCCGTAAATTTAGCCAGCACCTCTTCGTCCTGAAGTTGACCAAATTCAATCAGCAATTTGTAACAATTATAAAGATTGTGTAATGATTCGGCCTTTAATGATTGATATACATGCTGGTCATAAGAAGTTACCCTGGCAATATCATTAACGCTCAGATTATTTGCCCCCAGATGATGCAGCATTCCGGTTGAAAGATTTTGCCGTGATAAGGCAGAATATGCAAGAGCTTTTCCCTTCGCAAGCCAAACCGCATTACCCGTTTTCTTGTACATAAGCAGATAGGCCCATGCCATACGTGATGAGGCCGCTACACTGGCCTTGGGATAATCGTCTATATCATGTCTCGGGAAATATCCTGTAACAGCAGGTGCAAAACTCCCCCCTGAGGTATGCTCCCAGTTTGTCAGGTTGTTTTCAACATACTGTATAACTTTGTTTAAATGAGTAGTATCAACACTGGATGCATATTTTAACATATACAATAAGAATGTAGTTGGACCAAAAGCTTCAATGCTACTTCCAGGCCTGCGATCTTTCCATAAATCTACCCAATCAATATTGTTCTTCATCCACGTATAGGCATCCTGTTCGACCTGTGCAAAATCACTGACTCTGCCATCCACTCTTAAACTGCCTAAGAAATAAAGAAAATCAGCACAATGTAATGGCCGGTAATCATAACTTCTGTCATCCCTTTCGTTCGAATGGCCTATCACATCATTTTCTTCATCATAGTATGTCCAGGTACCATTGGCCCAGGTACGCATATTTGTTTGCAGATCTTTCAAAACACCGGCATATTGTTTGGCTATATCAAGCCATTCCTTATCGCCCGTTGCATTATATAACTCCATATATGCCCGGCCACTGAAAACAGATTCCCAGAACATCCCCTTATAATATTCCTTAAGTTTATATTTACCCCATCCCTGCGAAATCAAAAAATATCCTGCTCTTTGTGCTGACATAAGAGCATTATAAGCCAAGTTATTATCCAAAGCAACTTTATTTAATGTTATCATTGAAACTACGCCTCCATAACCGGTTTCGCTTCTGTTATCATATTGTTTGTTTCCTGTACCCTGAACACTGGCCAATGCAATGTCGCTATGAAAAAATCCTATTTCCGGCGAATTATACATCCATATACCTGCAGCTTTAAGTTTATTCAACCATTGATTCTGTGTCAGATCAGAAAAATACGGCGGAGTAAATGCAGAACCCGGCTGATAATTTGTTGCCGTTACCGTGTCAATGGCAGGCATGGAAATAAATGAGGAGTCACCTATATGTCCGGCTAAATAGCCGTTTGATTTAATCAAAGTTACACCATCATAAACATCATAACTACCGATCAACGTACGACCTATTATTTTACATTTTAAAGCATACCTGTATGTACCTTCATTTGTGACGTTGTACATAAGCTGTACAGATACATCTCCATAAAGCGTATCACCAGTAATAGTTACAGAATACGATGTAACAGTAAGATCATACTCGCTTAAAATAAATGCCTTTGAGCGCGAACCATTAGCAGATATGTATTCCAGCATTTCATCGAAATTAGTCCCGGTAATAGCTGAACCATAAGGCGAAGTTGATGCTTTTGAGTATTGTGCCCAGGCCGAAGTAACTGAATTCCCACTATAATTTAAACTGATATTCATACTGTGGTGTTTTTCATCCTCAATAAAAGACGGACCATAAGGAAATTCGAGAAATAAAGTAGTTGAATAATTACCCGAGGGACTGAATTTGTTCATTGATTTTCCCTCAATCCCACCTAGGGTTGGAATACCGTTGCATATTCCGGTATATTCTCCTTTTATAATTCCGTTGTTGTCATTGCATTTAATATTGCAGGATACAGATTTGGCATTAGCTCCACTGGGGTCAGTAATAGTTGCCGTTATTGTTCCCTGGATAGTATTACCGGATAAAGTTAATCCACCTACATTTACTGAAAAATTCCTGTAATTACCCCAGGTATATGACAATTCGGCAATAGAATAATATGGAGCTAATGCTTTGGCTGAAGTAAAAGTAATACCATTATGCTGTAAATACAACAACAAAGGCACTCTGCCTTGACCGATAACTATTGCTTGTTCAAGTACAACCTGATATTCGGCTCCAAAAACTCTTGAAACAAATCCATAAATAATAAAAACAACAAGAAACAGATTTTTTTTAAGTAATTGTTTTTTCATGATACAGGTTATAAAGTGGTTAATAAAAAAACAAATATACCCTTGCGATGAAACATTGTTTTTGCCATACGTTTGACAAAACTTACACAAAGATGTATAACACTTTATCAGAAAAGAATAAGAATAATTAAATCAACCAGTTAACCAATTTAAGTCATAGCAAAGTATGTAACTGTCAGTTTACCCGGAATGATACCCCCGCATCCATGCTCAAATATTTAACCCAAATCCGTCATTAGCATTAAATTGGTACATGTAAAATCCAATTTATTAAACATCTGTTTTTAAAAGCGACATACTACTCTAAGGATAAGCTCTTTGTCGGTAAACTTGATATGTAATGCCTTCAGGCGTTGTATGAAATTCTTACAGAAATAAAATATTTTTTTTATGCCTTCATCAACTTAAATGAATTAATAATCTAATAGTTTTAGGCAATAATCTCTAATGACAGTCATTAAAGATTTTATTCCTATTGACGGATTTGGGTTAAAAAAATAAAGACAAACACCATCATACAAATTGACATTGATGATCAACTTTTAAACATAATCTGACGGATCTGAAAATCAAATTATTATGATTTTGGGATTCGTTCACTGCCAGTCAGCAGTATTACAGAAAATCATCATAAAAAACCGTGTCGCCTGCGGTTGAAACAACATTAATATAGTCAATCATACTCTGGTCACGAACCGAAACAGAAAAATAATACAGCTTTCCTATACTTTTCTGATACGCATTTTCAAAAACCACCGAATCATTCACCCGGATTGAAAACTTTTTATCTTTTACAGAATAACATACTGTATTCCAATCCCTGATATTTACTTCAAACGCCAAGAAAGGAGCATCAATACCTTTAAACTTTTTTTCGGAAAATTCAAGATCCAGTAACTGTGAGCATCCGTGTTGCACAAAATGAACCCGGCCATGGTCATTGTTTTCACCTGCCCACCTGAGTTTCATATCCGGGCAGGGCAATTCGTCCAATAAGGTATTCCCTTTAAACCGAATCTGAATAGAAAAACTATCCGCAGAAATATTAAAATTTTTACAAACCGAATATTTTGTCCAGTACTCTTTACGGTTAAGTTCATTTCCAATAGCCAATACTTCGCTCATGGGAATAGTAAGGATTCCATTTGAACAAACCCCGCGGGCAGGAAAATATTTGCCGGTATTAGTTATTAATGATTCAATACCGGCAGAGTAAGCGTAAACGATAACTGTATCAACCGGCTGTTTCTGCACAAATAAAATTACATTAAAAACTCCGCACGTTTTATAAGTGTAGTAAATAGCTTTTTTCTCTCTTGAAAGCGGGAAAAGGGTTTTCATAACTCCAAACTGAATAAAAATACTATCCCGGTCAATTTCAGAGATGTCATAATTAAATCTGGCAACAAAAGGAATGGTTCCTGAATTTTTCTCGACATTAAAAGAAAACACATAGTTCTTTTTACTGTTGAATGGAAAAAACCGGAATACAAAATAAACACCAATAGCCAGAATAACTAAAACACCGGAAACGCCTAATAGTGGTTTAAATCTGAATTTGCGCGGCTCTATAGCCAGAGAGTTCACATAATCGAACCAATCCTTATACCCCAGATAGATAGCGAAAGCATTCTTTGTTTCAATCTGGGGATGGTAACTTTTATCGCCTTTCTCTTTCCCGAATAATCGCTTCAGGGTGCGCGATGATATATTAATGCTTGTTTTCTCGAAAATATTTTCACGGAGTTTTTCGAAATGCGAATGTGTCCAGGTACTGAGATCGCCCCAACCGGTTTTTTCAATAATTTGCTTAATACAATTTTCAAAGCATTTCTGTTGATAATTCATTGACCAGCCACTTTATTGCCAAAAATAACCAAAAAAAACAAAAAAGCCCCGCCGAAAACAGCAGGGCTCTTGTAAACCTATGAAACGAACTAACTATTCCGCTGAATAATACATTTTTTTACCGTTACACCATCGGCTGTAACGACCCTGACAAAGCAGATACCCTCTGACTGCTGACTGATATTTATGGCTGCCAATGAATCGCGGATTACAACAGATTGAATAACCGCACCCTGCTCATTGATCAGATAAACGGTTGCTCCTGCGGCCCCTGAAATATAAAGCACATCGCTTACCGGATTAGGATACACCTTCATTTTGTTTCCTTTGTGTTGTATTGCAGATGCGCTCACCAGCGTGCTGAAAACATTGACATACTGTACTTTTTTTGCACCCTTATAGCTGTTGTTTGCAGGTGTCTCGGCCATGATGACGATAACGCCTGTATCACCGGTAAGCGTTACCGTATTCCCTGCTATCGTTGCCGGGCCGCTGAAAATTTTAAACTCAACCGGCAGGCCCGAACCTGAAGTAGCAGAAACAGTAAATGAAGGATCTGTTTTTACCTTGTCGGGAATCGGGGGAAATAACAACCACTGGGTGTCGCGGCTATTGGTGATATTAAAATAATCCCAGTCACCGGTAGTATTTGCCACACTGGCGTAAGTGCCATTACCACGCTGTCCGTAATGAATAGCTACATTAGATACTGGCACGGAAAAATCAGCAATACTCCAGTTTGAGCCACTTTTTTCTATTGCACCAGCCACCACATAATAATCAACCGCAAGACCTGACGAAGCTGTAGCAGTAAATGGAAAATCAGCATCATTGATTACTTTATCTGTAATATCGGTAAATGATATAGTTTGTGCTGTGCCACCCGAAGTATCTACACGTACCCTTGCCACTGTTTCGGCATAACGGTAGTTAGAGGTACCGGGTTGAGATATCGTTACCCAGTCGCGATTCGTCACATTCAGCCCCTGCCGGGCAGCATCCATATAAACCATTCCGCCGGAAACAGTAAAATTACCATAATATGCTTTGTACTCAAGCCCCAGTCCTGATGAGGCAGAAGCACCAAAATTAACAGGATTGGTACCATTCAGTGATAAGGTTGGCAAACAATCACTCCATGGGTTGCTGCAACTAAAAGCAGTTTGGGTAACCGTTTGGGATACCTTCTGATATTCCTGCCGGTGCAGCATCAGCCATGTTTTAGCATGATCATAATCAAAAAACCAGTAAGCATTGGCTTTTATTCCTGCATAATCAGCATAGGCAGCCGGTGATACCAGCGGATCGGTAGTAATTGTAGTATCGGCCAGCCAACCATCGGCTTCGGCCATACGTGTAAGTGTAATTAATCCGGTTTTTGCCCATATCCCATAAGGAATCTGATAATGAGCCGCCTTTTGTATAAAGAGAGAAATAAAACGGGCCTCAAAATCAGTCCAGCCAAAATGCCCTCCTCCGGGTTGTGAAACCAGATGACTTAAAATGCCGGCTGAACGTAAATTGGAGACCATTGAATTACGTGCCTGAATCCAGTTATCTCCCGTTGGCTCATCCATGTTTTTAATTGACATAAAAGGCACACCGGCAATACCGCTCATTGTATAACCGGATGGCGCCGTATAGTCAACCGCATTAAACTGAATGATGCCAAAACACCGTTTAGCCATATAAAAACCAAGATTTTTAGCATAAATACCCGCAGCCGAATGACCCAAAGTCATAAATGGCGCATATTGTATTTCCGGCATTCCGCTCACTGATGCGAGATTAGCTAATCCGTTTTTAAATACATTGGTGTCCGTACTGCTTGACATCGTAATAATTGCAATATCTTCAACTGAACAAGCCAGCCGTACTAATGAATCAAGAGGTGGTTCTTCAAGCATCTGATGCAATACAATGAATAACCCTCGTACATTTTGAGTGGTAGGCGGAACCCAGAGACGAAAAACAACTGACCCGTCTGTATAAACATTTGTGTATTGATATGCTTTTAATCCGGATAAGCATAATAAACCGGTTAATAGCAATATAATTTTCCGTTTCATATTTTTTATATATTTAACAACAAAAATATTGTTTAACAAGGATCCTATCCAAATTTTTGAGCTATCATTCTATGAATAGACAAATTCATTGTTTGGATATGGCTTAAACTCTGATTTATCAGTTGATTAATGACAACTGATAAACTCTCTTGAAAATCAATCCTTAGGTGTTCAAACCAAAAAAGATTTTCTACGGCGGCATCGTTTTCGCTATTATATGTCTTAGACCCCCAAATAACTGGAGTAAATATAAAAAACAGATTAGGTCTGCTTAACTTTACAGATTATGACAAAAACAAAGAGAAAGTTTACAGCAGAAGAGCGCCTTTCGATAATCAGAGAGGCAGAACGGGAGGGTCGCATAGAGACGATCAGGAAGTATCAATTAGCCCCTTCGTTATTTGACCGATGGCGCAGGAAGTATTTAGAGCATGGCTTCAATG
>Ga0101944_10005239_pt1 | contig 14997 bp, 5 predicted proteins | sample DewCreD2012metaG_FD_75245 | JGI IMG/M metagenome (GOLD analysis project Ga0101944, IMG submission 75245) | Hot spring sediment bacterial and archeal communities from British Columbia, Canada, to study Microbial Dark Matter (Phase II) - Dewar... ...
ATCACATAGATAACCCCGGCCCCATTTCCATCCATTATTCCACGGACGGATGGGTTTCCTCGACCACCGTGGCGACGGGTCTGGCGCGCGGCGGCGCTGTAGGCCTTGATACATATCAGGGAACCTACTCATGGAACCCGGTGGCGGCCATCACTGCCACCACAACTGTGCGCGTGGTCGCACAGGACGATTCCGGAAAGCTCGGACACAACATCGCCACGCTCACCATCTTCATAGACAGCACGCCGCCCGACACAGGAACCATTTCCATCGTTGACAACGCCGGGTGGACAAACGACAACACGCCTCAAATCTTCGTGTCCACAACGGACAACGGCGGCAATTCCATGCAGGCAAGCGACTCGATGCGCTTCGCATGCACCGAAGCCGCTCTTGCCAGCGCATCATGGCAAGCCTACGCCACGGGCACCACAGCGTTTAATGTCCAGACCGGCCCCGGATGCACGGGCGGCGACGGCCTTAAAACCGTATGGGTCGAATTCAAGGACGCCGCGGGCAATGTCCAGTCCACGCACACCAGCGCTTCCACGAACCTGGAAACCAACGCAAACGATGCCGTCACAGGACTTATCGGCTGCGAAGACGCCGGGTGCGTGACGCAGATTGACTATCCGCCCGACTATAGCCTTGTGCCCAGCCCGTACTTCTCATGGAGCGCGCCCGCCACAGGCCCGGCGCCGTACGAAGGCTACTCCGTGGGCATCCTCCCGCGCACGGCATCGGCCTGGGCCACATGCACCGTCAACGCCACGGCTACGGTGTTCCAGTTCACTACTGCGTCCATGACCGAAGCCGTGTCGGGCACGAACGGCGCAATGACATTCTATGTCAGAGCCATTGACAAAGCCGGGAACTGCGGCCCCGCCGTGGGTCTCAATGTAAACATAGACTCCGGCCCGCCCGAGGACCATCAGGTCATCGTGGAGAATTATGAATACTTCGACCCGGTTCCGGCAACACCCACATACTGGGTCAAACCCAGCAACACATTCAATATCTCCGTACGGTATTACGAACCCATCTCTATTGACAAATCCTATCTGGCGTTCAACCAGGACTCGCTGGACAACATGGAGCTGTACCACGACTGGAACAACGGAACCAGCATCTTCACGGAAACTACGAACGGCGCCGTGTTCCTGTCTCCGATCGCGGGCCTGGAAACCGAAGGCAGCGGCAACGGTTCCATGTCCCCAACGCCCAGCGCCACAGGCCACTTCAAGTACACCTGGACCATGAATCCGCTGAACACAACCACGAGCTACGCCGTGCGCGCCCGGGCCGACGACCAGGTGGGCAACGATTCAGGCTGGTCCACGGATCAGGTCTTCATCAAAATAGACGCCATTCCTCCGGTCTTGACGCTTTCGAGCGTGTCCTACGCAGGCGCAACGGCAACAGTGACGGTGAACGATCAGAACATTTTCACGAACTCCACAACACTGACCGCCAACGGAACTCTTACCGATTTGGAAAGCGGAGCGTTCCGTATTGATGTGGTCAGCATTGAAGGGAACAACTCGCCCGGCGCCTTGCCGTCGTCCTGGACCACGGCCGCGAGCGGAACCGTGTCCACCTGGTCCTACACAACGCCCGCCATCAGCGGTCACAACGAAATCCGGTTCCGCGGCCTGGACCGCGTGTTCAATGTGCACAGCTCGGACACCGGCGCGGTCGCGGACATAGATGTGTTCACGGACGCCGCCGCGCCATTAAGCGTTTCCGGTTTGCTCAACGCAACTTCCACCACGCCCACAGCCATCAACCTGTCCTGGTCCCTGCCTCTGGATCAGGGTTCCGGAACCGGCGCCTTGAACGGGGCCGGCGAATCCTTTGGAGAAACCCAGGACTGGTACCGCGTGGGCGATGTGGGCATCATCGTGCACCGCACGAACATGGTTACAAGCGCCACCGCCACGGCCTACGGATGGGGCGCGGGCCTGTCGCTCAACGACGCGAGCCTCACGCCCGACACTCCGTACCAGTACAATATCGTCACTCGCGACAACAACGCCGAAACCCGCGGCGCGTGGCATAACGAGACGGCCACATACACATTCACCATCAGCACGCTCGCCAACCCTGTGAATGTCGCCTCCATCACCGCATCCTACGATCCGCCGGTGGCGCAGGGCGGCGCCAACCTCGGCCACATCCTTACGGTCAATGTGAACACAAACGGCAACGCCGCCCCCACCACTTTTGAATACAAGATGAAAAGCCCGACCACGCAGACCGTAACCACAACCAATCCTGCGTACCAGTTCACCGGGCTGACCGGTAACATTCAATACTGCTTCACCGTGGCGGCCATCAATTCCGATGGAATAAAGACCGTGGAATCCGCGGTGCAGTGCGGCAACACCATCAACTTCAACGACACCACGCCGCCAACCTTCGCGGGCGTCACAACCGTGTCCGACCCGCAGGTGGGCGGCGCGCTTGATGTGTCATGGAATCCCGCCACGGACGATTCCACGCCCATCACATACCGCGTGTTCGTGTCCGCCACTTCGGGCGGGCAGAACTTTTCCGGTCCTTCCTTCGCAACAACAGGCACAACCCTGCGCGTCACGGCGCTGAACGACGGAACCCCGTTCGTGAACGGGACGCGCTATTACTTCGTGGTGCGCGCCGTGGACGGTTCGCCTGCGGCCAACATTGATTCCAACACCGTGCAGCGAGACGGCGTGCCTTCCGTGGACACCATTCCGCCCACCCTGGATCTGGACCCGCCCGGAGACGCCATTGCAATCAATGGAACCGTCACGGGCGTAAACACGGTCACCGTCACGGGCGTAACCGAGGCGGGCGCCGCGGTCTCCGTGCTCAACCAGCTTAGCGGCTCTACATTCAACACAACCGCGGGCGTTAACGGCTCCTTCAGCGTCGCCGTGACCCTGGTGTCCGGCTCCAATGCCCTGGTGGTGACTGCCACGGACCCGGGCAACAATTCCGCGCAGCAGAGCGCCACGGTTATTTACGACACCACACCGCCCACTGCGGCCATTTCCTCGCCGTCAGCGGGCGGCACGGTTTCCGGAACCGTGGTCATCACCGGCTCGGCAACGGACGGCAACGGGATTTCCTCCTACACCGTGGAATACGGGCCGGGCGCCGCGCCCTCCGCATACCGAACCATCTACTCGGGTACCTCCGCTGTCAGCAACAGCGCGCTTGCCTCCTGGGATTCGGCCGGCCGCTCGGGAATCTACACCCTGCGCCTGTCCGTCACGGACCGGGCAGGCAACACTTCGCAAATCAGCGTTCAAGTGACGATAAGCAACACATCAACGCTCGCCGCCACCATTCCGGCCGGAGCCTGGACCATGATTTCCATCCCCGGGATTCCGCTAAGCTCCAACCCGTCGTCCCTGCTTGGCAGCGGCAGCTACGCCATCCGCAAATGGAATCCCGCAAAAACCGTGGACGATCCCATTCTGTACAAGTACGACACCAGCTTCAGCATCGGCACGGGCGACGGGTTCTGGGTGCGGCCATTCGGCAGCGACATCAGCCTCAACCTGACCGTGGAAGTGGAATCCACCACAGGAAGCAAGACAATCCGGCTGTTGAACGGGTGGAACCAGATTGGCGTACCGTTCAATCGCGACATGCTTTGGGGCGATGTCAAGGTGCGCAATCCCGCGACCAACCAGACTTTGAGCATGGCCAACGCCGCAGCAAACGGCTGGGTCGTCGGCGGCGCGGCTTACGGGTATCAGAACAACGGATATGTACAGAAGACCGCCGCGGATCGCCTGCAAGCCGGCGTGGGCTATTTCGTGAAATGCGCGGACAGCGCCGTCATGCCCTCGGGCTGCGAACTGCTGTTCGATCCGGGATCCGGGCAGATCAACGGCATCGCGCGCGTTGTGCGCCAGCCCCTGTACGACATGAAACTGCAGGTTGCCGCGCGCGCCGGGGACGCTGAAGACAATGATAATTACATCGCCGTGATCGCGGGCGCGGATCCCGAGTACGACGGACTGGACAGGCCCGAGCCGCCCACCATCGAGCCGTTCGTGTCCGTGTATTTCGATAAACCGCAATGGAAGAAATTCGCGGGCCGCTACGCAAGCGACGCGCGCGCGCCGTTCCAGGGCGAGGATACCTGGGAATTCTCCGTGGAAACCGATCAGGCCGGAAGGCAGGTCACCGTGACCTTCCCCAACGCCTCCGAACTGCCGGATTCCTTCCAGGCCTCGATCACGGACGCGCAAACCGGGGTGCCCGTGCGGCTCGACGGCGAGTACACCTTCACATCTTCGGACACGCCGCGCACATTCCGCGTGGCTCTGCGAGCGGGCGCCGTGTCCCGTCAGCGGCTCACGCACACCCTCCAGCCGGGCTGGAACCTCATCACCATTCCGCTCGATCCCCAGAACACCGATGCCAGGGAACATCTCGCCGACAACTTCGCGAACCTCAATATCTACCAGTTCTTCGACGGTGAGATGTACGACACGGAACACGAGCAGAAAGTGGACATTCAGGCCGGCGTGGGCTACTGGATCTACGCGGACAACGCCACCGAGATTGATGTCACGGGCCGGTCCATACCCCTGGATTACGCGCTGACTCTGCCGCTGAAGAACGGCTGGAACCTTATCGGAAATCCCTACACCTCCGATATTCCATGGGCGGACAACATCCGCATCGCATGGGCGGGTGAAACCTATTCCCTGGAACAGGCAGCGCAGAAGGGACTCGTGGACCCCGTCCTTTACGAGTACGACGATGCGGGCGGCTATTCGCCCAACAGCGCGGCGGTCATGAAAGCGTGGAAAGGCTATGTGATAAAAGCCAGCGCGGATTGCGAGCTAATTTTCGCATCGGAGTGACGGCCGCAAACTCGCGCGGACATAATATTGCTCCGATGTTGTTTTGAACGCGCGAATCAGGTATTAATAGGACTGTGAAAAAGAATCTGCGGGCGCCAAAGCCGCAGTGCGATGAATCAGACGACTATGCACATCGCGCAATACAGGTCCGTTCCATCCTCCCTTGGCCGTTTTATGGCAGCCGCAGTTTTTGCATGCGTGCTCATGGCTGCCTTTTGCGTGGAGCCGCGCGCCGCGGCCAAGCCGGGGCAGACGATTAAGCCAAAGGGCGCGCCGCCCCAGCCCGCACAGTCCGCGGCCCCGGATTTCGTCAAGGACGGCGTCATCACTTTTCCGCAACCCTCATCGAGTTTGCAGACCGCGCGCCCGGTCATAGGCGCGGATTTCCGAGCGCTGCAAAACCGCGCGCAGGGATCCAAATTCCTGCTCCTGCTCGATGGCGCGGATGTCACGGCTTCCAGTCAGATAACACCGGATTACATCTTCTATTCCCCGTCCGCGGACCTGGCCGCGGGCCGCCACCATGCGCTGCTGAAAATGTTTGCTCCCGGCGGACAGGGAATCGTGATCGCGGACTGGAACTTCCATGTGGCCGGTTCCAAACCGCTCATGTACGCGTATCCGCGGCCCGGGGACACGGTCTCCGAACAGCGCCCGGTCATCGGCCTGCGCTTCGACGAACTGCCCCGTGACCTCGATCGCCGGTCCATCCGCCTGGAACTGGACGGCAAAGACATCACCTCGGCATGCGATTTCACGGACCAGTACATATTTTATTCTCCACAGGGCAACATTGGAGACGGTACGCACACCGTAACTGTGAAAGCGCAGCGCACGGGCGGCGGCGGACAGGAGGGCATCGCCTGGAACTTCAGCATCAGCAAGAGCGCGCCGCCGTCGTCGGCGCTGGCGGCCTCGGCGCCCGCGGAATCGCGCGGCACACAGGCCAGCGCCCAGGCCATGACTGGCGCCAGACGGCAGGCCAACTCCATCGCGCGCGCCACCACGGAGGCCGAATGGATCCTTGGCGCGCCCCCGCAGCCGCAGATCCCGGAAACCGCAGCGCGCGCCGGTTCAATGACCGGGCCGGACGCCTCCAGGGCGCAGTCCGCTCCCGAACAGCCGCAAGAGGAGCCTTTCCAGGGCAGCTTCGAGTACGCCTGGAATGTCATGTACGGTTTCGAGAATATGTCCGTGGACGGGGACAAGGATTCCAGTTCGCAGAGGCCCCGCAACGCCTATATCTACAACCTCGGCGTGCGCTCCCAGACCGCCATGAACAGCCGCCCGGGCCGCGGATGGTTCGCCTTCCCGTCGCTTAATGTCAATATGCGCATGGAAGGCACCAGCGACGGCGACGACTCCGAGTCCTTCACCATGCTCAAGAATTTCAATGTCTCGCTCCAGGACGAGTCCAAGCGCCTGTCCATGTACGACATCAATCCCAAATACACGACTTACTCGCTTACGGGACAGCGCCTGTACGGCGGGGAGTTCGAGAACAAGATCGGTTCCGGAAACTCCTATCACCTGTTCGGAGGCAAATTCAAAACTCCGCGCGCCGGGAAAAACATTGACATCTACGGCATCCGTTACCAGAGCCTGACCCCGAGCGGCATGTCCTGGGGCGCTCACTATGTGGGCACCCACATGAACACCGTGCGCGGCGGCGTGGACACCAGCAGCGGCCTGTTCGGAATAGACGCCAGCAAGAAATACGCCTATGGCGAAACCAAAATGGAATGGGCGCAGAGCCGGTACACCGACTTGGCCGACGCCATGGCCTACCGTCTTGAAGCCACATGGAGAAAAGACAAGGCCTACGCCACGGCCAAATATGAAAGCGTCGGCTCCAACTTCCGCACCGAAGGCGGCTTCGCGTCAAACGGGCTTGTGGAATTCAATTCCTCCCTGCAATACAAAAACAGCAGGCGCATGACCACGGCGCTTGGCTTCAGGCGCAGAACTTTCCGCGACGGCGGGAGCCACACCGTTTCCGTTCCCGTGATTGTCAAATATCTGCCGTTCCCGAACAAGCCCACCACAACCCTCGAATACCGCTACCGGCTCACCTATTACGATAAAGGAGATTCGTATAAAGATACTTTTTCCAATGAATTGGATATCAGGCATGTGTTCGGCAGCGTGCGATCCCAGATCGGATACAAGAAGGAGCGCAAGCTGCGTAACCTGCGCGATCCGGAAATGGAGCGCCTGCTCACTCTGAACTTGAGAACCCCGGTTTACGAACGCACGGAATTATTGTATTCCCTCACAAAACTCAACAACAATGTGTTCGGACCCGAGAGCAAAAATGTGTACACCATCGCTTACGAACTGTCCGATTGGAGTGATATGCGAGTGGCCCAGGAGTACATCAACAAGGTTCAGCCCACCCTGGATCGCACAACCACGAAGCTGCGCTGGGGCAAAGTCAACCCCGACACCAACACTGAAATGAACTTTGAAATGATGTACAACAATTTCATCTTGTACGACGAGACTTATTACCAATTCAAATATGCCATATTTTACTGATGTTTTTAATTATATTGAGTGTTCATGAGGAGACGGGTGGGCGGCGCGGATTGCGTAAGATTTTTCCGTACAAAAAAGTTTCACTTTTCATTTGAACAGGAGTATAATAGATAATAATGAAACAAATGAACTTATATGTTCAACAAATCGTTATAAAGAACATGATAAACCCGGAGGGGGAGATTCTCATGAAAACCAATTACAAAAAGATCGGATTGGCCCTGGCTCTTGTGGCCGGGTTCTTTGTGGTCTATGCCATGAACCTCACAGCATTGAGCACGCGGCGAGCCACAGTCGAGAGCATGAGCGGCACCGTGGAAGTCCAGAAAAACGGGACTTCCAAATGGGTGGCGGCGAGCAAAGGCATGGTTCTGAACGAGGGCGATGTCGTGCGCACCAAGTCTGGTTCCAAGGTCGTCATCAAGCTGGACGACGGTTCCATCAACCAGCTCACCTCCCTGTCCACGCTGACCATTCAGAAACTGAACCGGTCGCTGCGCGGCAAGGACACGGGCATGGATGTGGAAGTGGGCAAGAGCTGGAACAAGGTCAAGAAGCTCGATGTGGCCCGGGACAAGTTCAATGTGGGCACCCCGACCGCAGTGGCCGGTGTGCGCGGCACATATTTTTCAACCGAAGTGGAACAGTCCACGGACAGCACCTTCGATGTGTTCGAGGGTGAAGTGGCCGTGCACCAGCGCAACGATCCCTCCTACCAGGTCGCCGTGCGCCAGAACCACCGCACCCAGGTCAAACAGGGAGCAACACGCCCTGCCAACGCCAGCCAGATACCCGCAGACGAGCTGCAGGCCGGCCTGGCCAACGGCATCGAGGGCGCCCTGGACGCGGGCAACGCCATCTACGATCTCAACATCAAAATCGATCCCCCGGCTTTGCAGCCCGGCGCAAAAGCCACCGTCACGGTTCAGTTCCTGGAAAACGGCAAGGCTTACAACGGCGCAGTCACCTACATCCTGACCCTGGGCGGGTCGGCCACCTTCCTGCAGAACGGCGCCCAGACCATCGAGATCACCAGCAACGAAAAGGGCTTGGCCGTCCTCGAGATCACGACCACGGCTCGCGAGGAAATCACCATCAGCGCGGATGTGCAGTTCCAAGAACGCTAATCGGCGGCATGCATACAACCCGGCGGCTTTCACAGCCGCCGGGTTTCTCATGTTTATGACCAGACTCCTCAACTTTTTCCGTGTCTTTTTGATTTGTCTTGCGCTTGCGCCGGCGTGCGTCCCGGCTATGGCGCAACCCGCCGCGCCCGCCCAGGACACCCCTGCGGACAAAGGCATCTTCAAACGCGAGAAAGACAAGCAGGAGTGGCAGAAGCAGGTCGAGGGCGTTGATTACGCCAAAGACAAGGACATCAAAATCACATACGGCGACATCCTGGCGGCCAAGGACGAGTCCGTGGTCTTCCATTTCTCGAATTACCAGATCTGGATGCAGCCATTTTCTGTTTTCCGCCTCAACAGCATCCCGGCCGGAGACGGCGATGCGTACGCTGTGGTGCCTGAATTGCTTTTCGGCGAAGCCCTGTTCAAGGGCAGCAAGGGCCTTGTCATGCTGCCCGGACAGAGCATGCAGGCGCAGGGCACGGTCTATATTGTGGTGGACGAGGAAAAGTATTCCATCGTAGCGTCCGTGGAGGGCGAGCAGACTGTGCTGCCGCACGGCGCCGCCGAACCCCTGACCATTCCCCCCGCGTTCATGATGGACCTCGGCCCGGCCGGGGAAACCGGCGAACCCTTCGAGATGTTCGAAGACGATGTCGCCCGGTATTCTGAACAGGAAATCCCCGAAGACTCGCCGCGCGTTTCCGTGAAAACGGATCAGCAGGCGCTTTCCCTCGAAACACTCAACGAATACTGGAACCAGACTCGCGTGAGCCTGCTTCAGGACGGCCCGGAGTCCGAAGCCGGCCTGGCCATCGCAAGGGGAGAACACCGCCAAAAACAGCCCGAACAGGTTGAGACCGTTCAGACCTTCACACCCGCTGAAGGGCCGGCGCAAAAAACCTTGAGCTTCTCCACATCCGTAGGCTCCGGAGACGGCAAACCCGCGCTCGAGGGCGCTCCGGTTCTCACCTCCGTGACCATCGGAGGCGTCAGCGCATCCATCGGTGAGGTTTTGAATCTCACCCACAAAAACATTGCCGACGACTCCATCAAAGTCACGGGCCGCGCAACTGTTGCGAACGCCGACAAATGGAAACTGGTCCTCAAAATCAACGATGAGGAAACCCCGATAGACAACATCACCAGCTTCGATGCGGGCATCCGTGTGGTCCAGGAGTTCCCCAACGCGCCCGTGGTTTACAATGTGACCATCGCCAACCAGCCCGCGCAATCCTTCGAGGAAGACAGCATGCTCACGCGCGAGGACATGGAGTCCGGACGCATCAGGGTCGCAGGCAATGCCTCTCCCGGGCGCAACATCCTGACATACAAGCTCGAATTCGTGGCCCGGGACAACGAGGACAAGGAACAGTCCATCGGCTCTTTCCAGGCCGATGTGGACTTGTCCCAACTGGCAAGCGTCGAAGTGTCAAAGGACGACGGCATTTCCTGGGAGCCGGCGTCCGGGATCGAAAACTGGACTTTTGCCATCAGCCCTTCGGACGGCGAGACCTACAAGGTCAGAGCGCGCGTCACGGATATCATGGGCAATCGCTCCGAGGAGCAGTTCGACGCTTACATTTTCAAATACCGGTCCAAAACAAACAACGAAATGCTCCGGGAAGTGTTTGACGCCATGATGCGCGCGTTCCTGGACAAGGATCGCACAACCTTCATTCGAAACACATCCAACGATTTCGGCAGCAACATCGAAGACCTTCGGGATCTCAACGAACTGGAAACTTCCATCGAGGAACGGTTCCGCTGCTGCACAGTGAACATCCAATACACAATCCAGGACATTTACGCCAACATACAAGCAAAAACCGGGTCCGTGGAATTCAATTGGACCGACAGGACAGGCGTGTCGCGCGCCACGAATCGAGCGGTGTTCAATTTTCTCTATGAAGAAGGGCAGTGGAGATTTTCCGAAGTCATTGACCCGAACACCTTCCTGCGCGCATCCCGAACCGCCTATTTCATTGAACTGGACGCGGACGCATTCGAACTGGACGCGGACGGAGCGCAGACCACACAGGTGACCGCCCGGGTTCTGGACAACGCGGGCAGCATCGTGGCCGACAATGTGCAGGTCAATTTCCAGACAGACAATGGAACCATGTCCCCCGCCGCAGCGCTGACGACTGACGGAAACGCTGTGGCGACCTACATTGCCGGAACCAGTCCCGGAACCGCTACGATAACCGCAACTTCGGGCAATGCCTCGAATTCCACCACAATCACCCTGAACCCCGTTGCGCCGCCCCTGCCGCCGGACGAGGAGCAGTAGGGAGAGGGCGCCCCATGCATTACCTGTTTCCCCGCGGCTTGCGAAAAATGATTTTTCCGGCGCTTTGCCTGTTCGGGCTGGCCCTGTGCGCCGCTTCATGCGGCGGAGGGGGAGGCGGCGGTGGCGGAGGCGGAGGCGGCGGCGACACCACCGCTCCATCCATCCAGTTCACGGCCCCCAATCCATCTGGCACGACATCATTCAAGGCCGACCCCGCAATACTTCCTCAAACCCTGTCCGTTTCGTATTCGGACGCGGGCGGCGTCAGCGCATCCTCGTTTTCCGCCTGGTTCACATTCCGCGGGCAGACCGTTGACCTGTCGAGCCAGTTCACGGCGGGCGCTTCGTCCGCCTCCACGGGATCCACAGTATCTCCGTTGTACTGGACCGTATTGGCGAAATACGACATGAGCACGGGTGCGCTGGCCGGGACCGTGCCCGTGTTCGGCGTCTCCAGCGGATCCGCGGGCCGCCTCAACCTGGTGGATGTTGACGAGACAAACGGCATTCTGTATGTGGCCGCCACATCGCGCAACAGGCTCATCTACATCAATCTCACCACCGGCGCAACCATCAGGGAAGTGACCCTGCCAGGCAAACCCGCAATCATCAGGGCCTGCCCGTCGCAGAACAGGATTCTGGTAGCGTTCGAGAACAGCGCGAACATTTACGCCTACACAACCGCGGGAGCTTATGCCGGTACTGTGGCCGTGAGCGGAACCCCGTGGGGCATGGCCTTGAACCGGACGACATCCACGGCATACGCCATATTCAGCAACAGCACGAACATGTCGGTCATCAATTGCGCCACGCTTTCCGCGTCCACGGTTTCGTTGGGCAACATCCCGCAGGTCATCGCAACGGACGGGGCGGCCACGGCACGGGTGTATTATGCGGGCGGGCTTGGCGCGGCAAGGGGCATTTATCTCATCAGCGGGGGCGCGGAAACCAAACTGGCGTCACTGGCCGAAAATCCCGAGGATCTGGCATACGACGCCGCGAGCAACAGGCTGTTCGCCGCGGATTACGACGACGACACCGTCATGGTTCTGAATGCGGGCGCCGGCGCGGTCATCGCCACCGTGGCTCTCGGGCCGCAGAGCCAGGCGCCGTTCTCCCTGCGCCCCGCGCCCCCGTCCACCGGCCTTTCCGCATTGTATGTATTGAACAAAGACACGGATACCGTGAGCATTCTCGGCACGGCCAGCGCCGCGGTTACGGGCACAATCAGCCTGACCGCGGAACCCGTGGGCCTGGCCACGGACGGCTCGGCCCGCGTTCTATATGTGCTTTTGAACCTGTGGGATTTGCAGGCGTCCGCTCCGTTGCAGCTTCAGTCGCGTATCCGCGACAGCGCCGGGAACGCGGGGACCGCGTCCGTCACCCTCACCATTCAGCCCGACACCGGCGGCGGCGGCGCGCCCCCGCCCGCGAGGATCGCCGCCTCGCGCGCGCCCTAATCATTATTTCAGAGATTCAAACAGCAAATCAAACGCGGCGCGCCGCAGGGATTGCTCATTGGCAATCATCCCCTCCGCGGACCGGCGCACGATAGCCGCGCGCGCATAAGCCGCGCTTTCCGAGGCCATGTCCGCATCCGCAATGCGCGAACGCGCGGCGCCCACATTCATGCGCGCGGCCATGTTGTCGTCAATGATGTGCCCGATGCGGCGGCTCATAATGCCGATCTGCGCACGGTAGTCTCCGAGCGCGTTCAACGCATGATCGCACAGCTCGATGGCCCGCCCGGCCTGTTTGGCTGTGCCAACGCGCAGGCCCGCCACGCCCAGGCTCCGGGGGGACAACGGCCGCAGCTCCAGTTCAAAATGGCGCGAGGAATCCGGACCCGCCTGCACGGACAGCTCCAGGGTTCCCAGGTGCCAGCCATTGGTCAGCGCGAAATCGTATCCCGGGGAATTTGTGAGGTTCAACGCGGGTTGCCCCGATCCGATGTCTATGGAATAGATTTCCCAATCTCCGGTGCGCAGAGAGGTGTAGCCGATGCTCTCGCCGTCCGGCGACCAGAAGGGATACAGGAGCAGTCCGGTGTTGTCGGTGACCATTTCGAGTCCGGAGCCGTCCGCGTTGACCACATAGACATTCCAGAAGCCGCTGCGCGGTGAGGTGAACGCGAGCCGTGTACTGTCCGGAGACCATGCCGGCTGCATGTCGGCCGCCGCGGAATTGCTCACATTCACAAGCCCGGATCCGTCTTCGTTGATTACATAAAGCTCGTAGTTTCCGGACCGGGTGGAAAGGAACGCGATTTTGGACCCGTCCGGCGACCACTCGGGCCAGAAATCCTCGCCGGGGTGCCGGGTGAGATTCGTGAGGTTGGCGCCGTCGCTGTCCACCACATACAGCTCCTGGTTGCCGTCGCGCTGGCTCACGAAAGCGATGCGCGTTCCATCCGGAGACCATGCCGCCGGCACGGTGTCCGTGGCGGGGTTGTTGGTAAGGTTTACCAGATTGGACCCGTCGCGATCCACGGCGTACAGCTCGTAGTTGCCGTCGCGGAACGACCTGAACAGCAGCCGTTCGCCGTCCGGGGACCAGTTTTTCCAGATATCTTCCTGCGGATGATTCGTTACATTTATTGGCGCGCCTCCCTGCGCGGGAATCACGGTGATCTCCCAGTTGGCTTGAAAAGAATCGAATGCAATCAATGAGCCGTCGGGCGAGGGAACCGCGTTCCTCTGGTTGCCGGGCATGTTCGTGAGGTTGACCGGCGCATTTCCGTTGGCGTTCATAATGAAAATGTCGGAGTCGCCCGTGCGTTCGGACTGAAACGCGATTTTCTGCTCGCCATTGAGGTCCTTGCCGTTGAATTTGAGGTCCAAGGCCACCTGGCGCATGGCGCTCGCCAGGGACTGGATTTCGTTCTGAATGATGGAGCGGTCGCGCGCGGTAAGCGTCGCCTCGTTGGCCGCGCGCACGCTCAAATCGCGCATGCGCTGCGTCATGTCCTGGAGTTCCGCGGCTGCGCCGTCCACGGTTTGCAGCATATTGAAAGTGTCCTGAAGGTTGTGGATGCTTGCGTCCAGGCCGCGGATCTGCGCGCGCATGCCCTCGGAGATGGCCAGGCCCGAGGGGTCGTCCGCGCCCCGGTTGATGCGCAGGCCCGAACTCAAGCGCTGCATGCGCGCGCGGAAATCCAGGTCCGCGGCGCGCAGCGCGTTGCGTCCGGTCATGCTGGCGATGTCCGTGTTTATGACCATGCCGGAAACGACACAAACCAGGCTACAATCAGCCAGAGCCTGGCTGAAGCCTGGAAGGAATTTCGCCCTGCCGGGCGGGGGAACCCGCCGCGGCTGACGGCGTTGCGTCACTTTCCGGCCGGATCGGAGCCGCCGCGCTTTTCGTGCTGTGAATCAAGGAGTGTGTGAAAAGCGCGTTAACACGGGAACAACAACTTAAAGCATTCTCTTACATCATCGGCGGTCTTGGGCGAATCCTTAACGAGAAGCATAAAATATAAATTGACGACATTGTTATGTTCACCGGCAATTTGAAGCCGGACAAAAATAGTTTGGCAGGCCATTCACGCGGCTCGCTTGCCGCAGCCCGGCCGCGGAGCCGTGAATCGCGGCTATCCATCTGCTATACTGAAAACAAGCAGTGTGTCATCAGCCGTTTTGAAAATCAAGCTAGTTAGAGGATAGTATTGGCGGACGCATGGAATACTTGACATCGCACAATGTCATGGTGATGCTTCTGGCGCTCGGGTTGATGCTCGGCCTGGCCCGGCTGCTCGGTGAACTGGCCCAGCGTGTGCATCAGCCCGCAGTGCTCGGAGAACTGCTTGCCGGTGTTATTCTTGGCCCCACGATTCTTGGGAATTTCAGTCCGGAACTGGGCGCGTTTCTGTTCCCGCTGCACGGACCGAATCTGATCGCGCTTGATGCTGTGGCCACTCTGTCCGTGGTTCTGTTCCTCATGGTGGCCGGGATTGAAGTGGATTTGTCCACAATCTGGAAGCAGGGCCGCGCGGGATTCAAAATCGGAAGCAGCAGCATGATTATCCCGTTTGTCATGGGATTTGCCGCAGCCATGCTTGTGCCCCGCGCGCTGGGCCGTCACGAGGGAGCGGACAATCTTGTGTTCGCGCTTTTTTTTGCGATCGCCCTTTCGATTTCCGCGTTGCCCGTGATCGCCAAGACGCTCATGGACCTGG
>Ga0101944_10005240_pt1 | contig 14996 bp, 12 predicted proteins | sample DewCreD2012metaG_FD_75245 | JGI IMG/M metagenome (GOLD analysis project Ga0101944, IMG submission 75245) | Hot spring sediment bacterial and archeal communities from British Columbia, Canada, to study Microbial Dark Matter (Phase II) - Dewar... ...
GCATGTGTTCAAATGCTTTCAATCCCCATACTTTCAAAGGCACAACCAGAGAGCCTTCTGAACGGATTCTAAGAAAATATGTGGTAGAACCAGGTTTTACTTCAAGAGGGAACACAAATGATCTGTAAGGGAAAGGGCGTGATGAAAATGGGAAGCGGTCGCCTGTCTGTATTACTTTAAAATGGACACCATCAGGAACAAAAAGCGTAATATCATCAATAATAGGATAATCATATTCCAACAATACCTGTACAGGCGCTTGTGATGGATTTGCCAGTGTGAAACTTACCCATAAACTGTTATGGGAATATCCAAATGATGGATTTATAGCGGTAGATTTTTGAAATCTGTTATCTTTGTATAATCTGACTATTTTGCTTATATCGGTTTGTGGAGGCACTTCCCTGCAATATTGTACATAGAGGCCAAGAGTGGCAACGTCAAAATCCTGCGTAATAAATAATGTATCCTCGGCAAAGACAGCGGGAACTATCGCCCAAAAAAACAACAAAAATGGTAATACAATTAGTTTGCTCTTCCTGTGCATTATTGGTTACCTTATTAACGATAATAGTAGTATTTATACTTAAATTCAAATCTTTTTTTATGATAATTGCCAGACTGAGGTGTAAATTTTATATTGACAGTTTGTTTGTAAAGTATTTATTGTTGTAGAAGTTTTGTATATTCAACATAAGGGTTTTGCAGTATGGCACACTATAAGCTTGATGGCGCAAAGTTTGAGTCATTAGAAGAATTGAAGGAAGTCATGTGGCAGCTGTATAAAGACAAGATGTCACGTGAAGAATTTGAAAAATATGTTGAACAGAATGTTCAGGTTAGTGAATAATCTTTTACAATTCTATCTATTACCTCACAAAATCCCCCGGGACCTTCTTTTTTGCTTTTGTGTATAACAGGGCACAATGTCTGAATATTTTTAAAGATATTTCTTTTGCCTACAAAATATGCCTCGTCAACTGCATTAAACATGTCTGCGTCATTTAATCCGTCGCCTATGGCGTATGAGTATATGGTAGTGTAATGTTGACGGTACATTGCCTGAATCATTTGCACTGCGCTACCTTTGTTGACATTGCTATCGATAACTGTAAAAAACTTTCCTCCGGTTGTAATGGCAATACCAAATGGGTGCAGTTGCTTGTTTATTTTTTTTATGTCAAGAGTATGAGGGGCTATACATAACAGTGAGGCCATACGTGCCATCATATCCTTTACTTTTCTGGTGGGAAGCCCTGTATATTCCGATAGCTTAGTTAATGAAAGGTTGTCTGCCCACGTAATCTTGCCGCAGGCCTGTTCAATGGCAGGCTTATACTGTAAAAGTTCTTGATACGTTTTCCCATACAGCGTATAGGTGCCATGTTGGGCAATACCAGCACCATTTTCAAAAATAAAAGGCCATGGTAGCTTAATTCGTTTGTGTAACTTCAGCATTTCTCTATATGTTTTGCTTGAAACTAAAATGAGCGGGATACCCTTGCCGGCAAGTGCGCGGATTGCCGGCAGGGATATTTTATATGAGTAGTTTTCAAAATCAAGAATGGTGCCATCAACATCAGAAAAAATGATAGGGAAATCATTCATACCATTCAATTTCCCAAAGGCATGTCTTCAGGTTTTATTAATAGAAACTCAACACGGCGGTTTCGCCTTCTGTTTTCAACGCTTGTGTTGGGCAAAAATGGTGATGTTTCCCCCATGCCGCGTGATGATAAGCGCTTCTTGTCAAGGCCTTTCTTTACAAGGTAATCCAGGACAGATTGTGCCCGTGCTTCAGAAAGCTTCAGATTATACTGTTCATCGCCTATGTCATCAGTGTGGCCTTCAATGAGGACATTATACTTTTCATATTTGTTTAATATCTCAGCAACCCTGTTTAATATCGGGAATGCCTTTCCGGTAAGCTTTGCGCTGTCAAATGCAAATTCAATGTTACTGATGCGAATCTTAAGCCCGCGCTCTGTCACCATAACCAGCACATCAATGGGTAGCTTAATTCGTTTTGTTTTTGCAATATTTCCAGTTATATCGGTAGCCGATAGTTCAATGAAATAATCTGCGGCAGATTCAACCAGTTCATTGTTTATACCAATGCCGTCCCACTTGAGTTCCAAAGGTACATCGACTCCTTTAAATGTTTTAAATACATATCCGGCCGGTGCATAAATTATTATTTCCCAGCTTCTGATTCCCACTTTATCATTAATAGATGGGTTGATAGTAAGTATGTCATTTTCTCCATCGCCGTCAGGTGAGAAAAGGTCTGGTTCATAGGAGAGTTCTATATCAGGTGGAGTGCTGTCTATGGTAAACGATTTAACAAATGACTGCGGATTATTGCCGCTTAAATATTCAGCACTGAATCTGTAGCGGTAGATCCCGTCATTTAATTTTTCGCCTTTATCTGTCTTGCAGTCCCAGGTAATTGTTTTTGGGATGCTCTGACCCTGAGCCTGATATACAGGCTTGTCTTTTTCATTAGTAATGACAAATTGCCATTTAACCAGGTCTTTGGTGTCAGAGGCTGAAGGAGTAAATACTATAGTGTTGTGCAATGCATGTGAAAAATATTCCAGTGATGCGCTGATATCTACCGTTTGGTACTGTCGGGTTAGGCTGATTTCCCGGATTACAGCATTTGCTTTATTTCCAGCATTGTCAGTACATTGGATCTGGTAGATATACAGTCCTTCAGGAACGTCATTTCCGGCGTCATCTTTGCCATCCCATACTAATGTTTTTGGAACTTCGGTACCCCAGCTATACTTTTTTACTATTTTCCCGTCTTTATCCGCAAAGTAAGCTTGCCATACATCGTTATGCTGGGTTTTTATTGTCTGAACTATCTTTAATGTATCCTTGCGGCCGTCATTATTTGGTGAAAAGAATCTGTCCTCAATAGTCAATTCCACGGTAGGTGGAGTGTTGTCTAAGGTAACAACCCCGGTAACTTCAGGTGATATATTGTCACGCTCATCCCAGGCTATAAATGCATACACATAGTCACCATCTGACAATACATTTGCATTTGCATCTGTACCATCCCAGAAGATAGTCTCAGGAACCATAGCGGATTCTTTGGGAGTCCATATCTTTTGTATAAAGCTTTTCAATGTCAGAGATTCTTCAACATCTCTATCGCTTACCCTATATTCTTTTACTACCGTTCCTGCATCATTTTTGATTTGTAATCGCCAGCCGCCAATCTTGCTTGCATCACTCACGCTTAACTGAAACAGAACAAAGTCCTGAACTCCATCCGTATTAGGAGATATATAGCGCTGACTGGCTTTTATAGAAGTTTGTGGTGGTTCTTTATCTAACTTGCCATACCGCACTTGAGTGCCGATATAATGGACAAAATCTGCCTTTTTATAGTGTACCAGTGCATAGTTGAATTCCGCCTGATATTCCTGCCCGGTGAGCCTGTAGCCAGCACCTATGGTGAAATCAGCATATTCATACGCCTGGGGTGCCATAAAACCCAACCGCGCAATATACGTATTGTTATAAATCCCTTCAGCGCCAACTTTTACTGCTAGCTCATCATATTGTACGAATGAAAAGTCATTGAGCAAGCTTACCTGAATTTCATTGCGTTTATACAAGGGGAGCATATAGCCAATGGTTATCTGATTCATGTCGGCAAAATCCCTGTCACTTCCAAGGGGTAGCCCTGCGTTGATGGCAACACCAACTGTTGGTGAATATATACCAAATCCTTTGCCAATATCAGCATTAATCGTGGTTTGATACATGCTGCCTAAAGTAATACCCGTAAAATATGCACCTGAGTTTGGTCCATTTCCCAAAAGAAGAGATAGCGATGCTCCCATTGAAAGCCGCCGCGTAAATTCCTTTGCTCCTCCCAGCACAAACTGATAACCGTTGAGGGTGTCAGAGCCAGAAATAAGCCTGAATGCACCACCAATGACACCATACGAGGTTGGGAATCCTGCAACTACTGATGGGTTATAGTAGTCAAAAAGTAAATTGCCATAATTCAATGAGCCAATGAAACGCTCTTCTTTTGCAATTGCTGCTGGGTTTATAAGGAAGGTGTCAGAGCCAAAGTAGGCAACACCAGTATCTGCCCTCCCTAACACGCTGGCACTGCCTCCAAGCATCATCAATGCAGTGCCGTCAGAAGCTGCATGTACCATGGTGACAGAGCAAAGCAGCAATATAGTAATAATAGTAACACGAATTCTCACGTTAATCCTCCTGTTTATGTGTGGATTTTTATTTTTTTAGTATCTTTTTTTACAGTCATTGCACGTAAAATATTTTTTGTCAAGTGCTTATATTTTTAAGGTGGATAATTGACAAGGATTAAAATAATTAGTATTTTAGAATATACTTTATATAAAGCATTTCAGTAGGTTTTTAATTAAATGTAAATTTTACCATGAGGATAAGACAATGAAAGAAGATACTTTATTAAACAAACCCGCACCTCAATTTAAGCTTCCTGATAAAGATAAACAGGTGAAAGATATTAATGATTTCAGAGGCAAGTGGGTTGTATTATATTTTTACCCCAAAGACAATACACAAGGGTGTACATTAGAAGCTATAGATTTTACTAAAAGTATAGAAGAATTTAATAATTATAATACAGTTGTTTTAGGCATCAGCCCTGATAGTCCTGAAAGCCATTGCAGGTTTTATGATAAACATAACCTTAATATTATTCTGTTGTCAGATACTGATCATACGGTAGCAAAAGAATATGGGGTATGGAAGAAAAAAAGCATGTATGGAAAAAGCTTTATGGGAATAGAGCGAAGCACCTTCCTGATTGACCCCGAAGGCAGGGTCAGAGCAATATGGCAAAAGGTTAAGGTGCCGGGGCATGTAGAGGAAGTGCTGCAAACACTTAAATCCTTGCAGTAAAAAGGAGGTCTTATGAATTTACAGGAAGCAATTGAAGCAAGAAGAGCATACAGGTCACTGTCTCCAGTGATAATAACTGAAAACATGGTGTCAGAGCTTGCAAAAGCGGCATCACTTGCTCCATCATGCTATAATAATCAGCCATGGCGTTTTGTCTTTGTGTATGAACCGGGCAAACTTGATGCGGTAAAAAAAGCCCTTGCAAAAGGGAATGAATGGGCTCTTAAGGCTTCCATGATCATAGCAGTATTCAGTAAAGAAAAAGATGATTGTGTTCTTAAAAACCGCATTTACCATCATTTTGATACAGGGATGGCAACAGCTCTATTGCTATTAAAGGCAACTGAATTAGGTCTGGTGGCTCATCCCATAGCAGGGTATGATGAGGAAATAGTTAAGAAGGCCTGTGCTATACCTGATGAGTTTACAGTCATTACCCTAATCATCGTTGGTAATAAAGATGCTATTATACATGATGATTTAACCGAGTGGCAAAAGGAAAGTGAAAAAAGCCGTCCACCACGAAAACCGCTGGAGGAGTTTGCTTTCCATAATGTGTACAGATAACGTGTCAGAGCAAAAGTTCGCCATTGAAGTAAGCGCACAGCAATGCAGCACACTCTTCAAGTGTATCACCCAACTCTAAAAAATACTGATGCAGGGTAATCTTTATATTTGGGCGATAGTTACTGTCAAAATAAGCCTTTGATCCGCCAAAGTAACTTTCATACGGACTTTGTACCTTGCCTGCACGCACCGGATTGTTGGCAAAATACCAGATTAAGTTCAATAAATACATCCGCGGATTATCCGCAAACTCAACAATGCTGTCTTTAAACCGCTCATTCCATACCGGCCCTGTCCGCTGCATCATGCGGTTAAACCGTTGTGCAAACCGCGACTTTATGTACTGCACAATACGGGATATGGAAGCCCCACCTTCCACGGTACGGATAAGCAGATGTATATGGTTATCCATAATCTGATAATTAATAAGTTCAAATGAATATTTTTCCAATGCTAACGTTATACAGTATTCAAATAAGGCCTTGATACGCTCATCTTCCATCATGTTACGGCATTCAATAAGGCGGCTGGTGACATGATAGGTGATGTTGGGTGCAATGTAACGGGGTTTACGCATACCAATTTCCTCCTAAAAATTAAAATGTAATGTTTCTGATATATAAAACGCCTGAAATGAAAAAAATTAACGGGAATTTGAAAAAAATTTCTAAAAAATCTAAAAAAATTATGGGGGCAGAAAATTATGATGCTACAGGAAAGTGTAAAATATGAAGGTGTCAGAGCATATAAAATATTTGCAATAATTTTCAGCAAGTTAAAAATACTCGGGAGGGAAAATGAGGTGTCAGAGCATAAACGAGTAAACCAAGGTGTCAGAGCAATACATGCAATAAAATACTTGTCAACATTCAATCATGATGTACAATAATATTTATGAATATAATCTTCCAGAACAAAACTGCATTATTGACATTAACATTTGGTGTTTTATTTGGCATCATTGCAGCAATTGCAGCATATGTAAATGCGTACGAGGGGTACAGCCATTTTCCGGATATTCCAAAGGGAAAGAAAATCCGTTTATCAATATCCATAGCGGTCAGTGCTTTTTTTGTCATTCTTGCAGGTATAGTTATTGCAATATTCTTTTTGAATTAGAATAGTTAATGTAAAACCTTTATCATACAACATAAACAAATTGTTGACAATTTATTTGTGATTTTATTTTCTGTTTTGTAATTTTGTGCTATTATAGTATTATAAATTTAAGGTGATGGAGTTCGCCTTAAACCGCCTGAGTCAGGCTGATAACTCCTGTAGTACATATTAAAGTTAACAGGAGGTGTATGTATGGGCGGTAATTCTGAGATACAGATTAATGCAACCAGCCACAAGTTAACCCAAACCCTGCTTGATTTGATTCAACTGATAGGCCAGATGGGTGATGAGTATGAGCTATACAAAATTAAACTTGAAGAGATAGCGCAACGTTATTCGCAGGGTAAAATCCATTTAGCAGTTCTGGGGCAATTCAAAAGAGGCAAAAGTTCATTACTCAATGCATTTTTGGGTGCTCCACTTCTTCCCACTGCTGTCATTCCCTTAACGTCGGTTCCTACATATATTCGATACAGTGAACATCCGTATGTTCATGTCAGCTTTGGGAACAATAAGGCAGGGGATACGCTTTCATCAAAAAATCCTGCAGAAATACAGCAATTTCTTTCCATGTATGTTTCAGAAGAGGCTAACCCCAATAATTCATTACAAGTTGAAGGAGTTGAATTATATTATGATGCAGAGATTCTGCAAAAAGGCGTGGTGCTTATTGATACTCCGGGGATAGGTTCAACGCACCGCCATAATACCGAAGCAACGCTTAACTTCCTTCCCCAATGTGATGCAGCACTTTTTTTAATGTCGGCTGACCCGCCTATTACCGAGGTTGAATTAGAGTTTTTAAAGCAGGTTGCCACCAGGGTTAATAAAATCTTTTTTATACTCAATAAGATTGATTACCTTAGTCCGGATGAGTTGGAAGAAGTACAGCGGTTTATTTCACGGGTCATTCATGACAAGGCCGGAATAAAAGAAGAGATTGCAATATATCCGGTATCTGCAAAACAGGGGCTTGAGGCCAAACGTTCCAATAACACAACACTGCTATCAAAAAGCAGGCTTGATTATTTAGAAAGCCACATCATAGATTTCATGTCACAAAAGAAAGAAAAAGTATTGCAGGCCAGCATACCCCGCAAAAGTTTTGATATTCTCACTGACCTTGAGATGCAACTGCGGCTTTCTTTAAAAGCGTATACTTTGCCTCAGGAAGAATTGCAACAGAAACTCATGCTGTTTGATGAAACCATAAAACAGGCAGAACAGCAGAAAACATTTTCAGGCGATATACTGGCTGGAGAGCGCAAACGCCTGTTGGAACTTTTAGAAGAGCAGGCAGAAAATTTGCGGAAAAAGGGGCGTAACTATCTGGAATCAGTTGCAAATAAATGCCTGTACGAAAAAAACACATTAGAAGAGGAAGAAATAACCAGGGAGCTTGCTTGTGCCATACCAGGATTCTTTGAGCATGAACTTGGCGAGATGTCCCGCTTTTTTGATACCCACGTAGCACAGGTTATCGCAACACACGAGAAGCGTGCTAGCAGCATTATTGATTCTGTTAGAAAAGCTGCCTCCGATTTATTTGATATTCCGTATATACCTCATACACCCATTACCGGTATGGAAGTTACCAAAGAACCGTATTGGGTAATGCATCAATGGCGATATTCATATATGGCTATACCTGAGGAACTAGTTGACAAGCTGTTGCCAAAGAGTATGCGGATAAAGCGTATCAAAAAGCGCATTGACAGGCAGATACATGCACTGGTTCTCAATAATGTGGAAAATTTACGGTGGGCAACGGTTCAGAATCTAGATTCTACATTTCGTACCATCATGTTAAGCATTGATGAGCAATTTACACATGTGATAACCATTACACGAAAGGCAATCGATATTGCTGTCCAAAAGAAACAAACATACACCAGTGAAGTTGCCGGGCAGATTGCGCATCTTGAACAATTACTATCAGCACTGGAAGAGCATAAAAAGCACATTGCATCATTTATCAAAAGCTCTTAAAGTAGCATCATACTATTGTTCAAATTAATGGTACATTATTTTGGCGATAGTTCATGGTAACGGTCATTTGCCTTCAAGCTATCGCCAAACATGGTCATATTACTGTAACTTTTTTACCAGCATTTCTGCTTCTTTACGCACGATGACATTTGTATGTGCCAGCATTTTTTTTATAAACCGTATTGACTCCTTTGTGCCGATTGCAAAAAGGGTATCCAGTATTTCTTTCTGAATATATGGGTCAGATGTTTTATTGAATAAATCCTTGAGTGGTTTTACTGCCTTCCTGGTCTTTATGTTTCCAAGCACAGTAATTGCAATACTGACAGTATCAGGAAGTGGGTGATGCAGTGCGTGTATGAGCTTATCCTCAAAAGCCTGGAAATCATACTTTTTTATATCTGCACCGCAAAACGGACATAGGGTAGCATCAGGGGATATTTCTTTAAAGCAGTTTTGACAAAAATAAACCATGCTATGGTAAATGTATATTGTACATGCCCTGTCAAGAATAATATAGCAGTACTGCTGATAGCTTTTTAATGATAAAAGCAGTATTTATTCCTTAAAAATAATTTAACATAAAAACATGTGTACAATAATTATTATTTGTACATATAAATACATTTAGGAATTAACTGTATGATAAAAGCTAAAATAATAAATAAAAAATTTTTATTGACAAATTCAAATTAATATAAATATAATACAATATAATGTTTATACAATTTAGGAGATTAAAATATGAAATCACCTTATGCATTAAAACCATGGTTAAAACACTATGATCCAGGTGTCCCGGCAACCATACAGTATCACCAAACCCCGTTACACAAAATGCTGGAAAACAGTGTACATGAATTTCCTCATAATACTGCACTTATCTTTGAAGGCTATAGAGTAAGCTATACTGAACTCTTTGTCATGGTAAAGAAATTTGCTTCATTTCTTAGTTCAATTGGCGTTAAGAAAGGGGATGTAGTTGCGATTCTACTTCCTAATATGATACAGACCGTTGTGGCCTATTATGCCACAATAAACATAGGAGGCATTGTTGCAATGTGCAATCCTCTGTATAGTGACAGAGAGCTTGAGTATCAGTTTAACGATTCGGGTGCAAAGGTTCTTGTGTGTCTTGACCTGCTTGCAAACCGCATGATTAAGCTTAGGTCTGTTACTGGCATAAAGCACATCATTTATGCTTCTATTGGTGACTTTCTCCCATTTCCAAAAAATATTCTTTTTCCCCTTGTTGCCAAAAAAAACAATATGAAAGCAGATGTGTACCCTGCACCTGACGTGTATCATTTTAAACATTGCATCAAGGTGTCAGAGCCAAATCCTCCGCAAGTAAATATTAGTTTTGATGATATTGTTGCCTATCAGTATACCGGTGGCACAACAGGTGTATCAAAAGGTGCTATCTTAACCCACCGCAATCTGGGCTGCATGGTGCAGATGTATGAACAGTGGTTTAAGACTAACCGTGGCGAGGAGATTGCAATGGCTGCGCCTCCTGTATTCCATGTATTAGGCATGTCGGCTGCAATGAATCTGCCGCTGTATATGGGATGGACCATAGTCCTTATACCAAGGCCGCAGCCGGAAAATCTGCTTAAAGCCATACGCCTGTATCGGCCAACCATGTCGCCACTGGTGCCTACCATGTATGTGGGTATGCTGCAGCATCCTGATTTAAAGAAAACCGATATGACCTGCTTTAAATTGTTAACATCTGGTGGCGCTTCATTGCCTGTTGAAGTATTGCAGGAGTTTAAAAAACTTACCGGTGTTGAGGTTAATGAAGGCTTTGGAATGACCGAAACCTCACCGCAGACACACCTCAATCCGTATAAAGGGAAAAAGAAAGCGGGAAGCATTGGTATCCCGTATCCTGATACTGAGGTAAAAATTGTTGACCTTGAAACTGGCACAAAAGAAGTGCCGGTGGGGAAGCCTGGCGAGATGCTTTTCCGTGGCCCTCAGGTAACACAGGGTTATCATAATAAGCCTGAAGAAACTAAGAAAGCCTTTACCAAAGATGGATTTTTAAAATCTGGCGATATTGCCTATATGGATAAGGACGGGTACTTTTTTGTTGTTGATCGTAAAAAAGACCTCATCATTTCAGCAGGGTATAATATCTATCCACGTGAAATTGAAGAAGTTCTCTATCAGCATGAAAAAGTGGCAAAATGTGCTGTCATTGGCGTACCGGATACAAAACGTGGCGAGAACGTCAAAGCATTTGTTGTTTTAAAAGAGGGTCAGAGCGCTACACCTGAAGAATTATTAGAATTCTGTAAGCCCCGCCTTGCAAAATATAAGTGGCCTGTTGAAATTGAAATCAGAAGCAGCTTGCCTGAATCAAATGTTGGAAAGATTTTAAAGAAGGAACTACGTACTGAAATAGCAAAGAAAAAATAGTTACAATTTTTGAAACACACCGGCAAACCAGCCCTGGCTGGTTTGCACGTCTTTCAGGACACAGTTATATTGTTTGAATGTTTCTATAACCTCTTGTTGCCTTTCACTGGTAATGCCGCTAACAATGCAATACCCATTGGGTTTGAGCAATGAACTAAACGTATGGGCACTGGCAATGATAAGTGCAGTCATTAGGTTTGCAGTAATGCAATCGTATTGGCGGTTTGACTCAAAGCTTTGTATATCGCAACACAGTACATTAATTGGAAATCGGTTGTCAATATTTTTACGGGCACATTCATAGGCTTGAATGCTTGCATCACATGCATCTATATGTTTAACACCCATAACCGCTGCCGCTATCGCCAAAATTCCTGTCCCTGTACCAACATCAAGCATGCTAATTTCTTCGCGATTTTTTGTAATTCGTGTATGCAGTGTTTCAGCAAGTAACGCCAGGCACATATAGGTGGTAGGATGTTTGCCGTTGCCAAATGCGTGTATATGTGGTAACGTGAATTCATAGCGTGTAACAGGTTCATGTAACGACATGACAAAATCAATGGCAATGGTATTCTCTGCAACATGGATTTTAGCCCTGTCACTGCCATAAACTGCCTGAGGAACTATGGACTCATATTGTTCTTTGATGGCGTCAAAATATGAAATTAAAAATGACTGGCTTTGGGCATCAAATATCTGAAACATTATGCACCCTCACTAATGCCAAATATTTTTTTAAAGTATACCGGGCAGCGCCCATCATATCAAGAATTTTGTGCGATAGTTACTGTGTAGCAGATTATGCCGGGAATGAAAGCATTGCTCCACAATTTCTGCATTTTCGTGCACCGCGGAACACTCAGTGCATGAAAATAATATTAATTTATTCCTTACAGATGCCATAGGCAAGAGTTATTTCCTATAATTTTGAATAAGGTTTAGCGAAGGAATCATGTATATGGTTTAATCTCTTGGGTATTAAAAAAAATATTATGCATTATCAGATTTGAAAATATCTGAAGCCAGTAACATTTCCAAAATTTTATAAAAAATATTGACATTATTATACGTTTAGACTACATTGGTTGGTGGTAATACCACCAACCATAGCGAGGTGCTATGTATTTAGAACCTTTAAAAGCAGATAGCCTGGTAGAAGCGTTTGTGAAGCGCTTTGAGGAACTTATCATATCAGGTAAACTCACCATTGGCCAAAAAATCCCATCCGAGCGCGAACTGGCAAAAACATTAGGTGTAAGCAGGCCGGTTGTCCATGAGGGGCTTATAATCTTAGAGCAGAAAGGGCTTGTTTCCATAAAGCCGCGCCATGGCGTAACCGTCAATGACTATCGCAGGCAGGGTTCGCTTGCCATTTTACAATCGCTTGTTTCCTACGGCACCGGGCAGCTTGAACCGCATATCTTGGAAAGCCTGCTTGCCACACGTAAGCTTATTGAGCTTGAAACTGTCAAATTGGCTGCACTCAATCGCACACAGGAACATATGAGGGAATTTGAAGCGATAGTTACTAAGGAGAAGGCTCTGACCCCGCAGGAAACCCATGCAATTGTTGAAGTTGATTTTGCATTCCACCATTTGATTGCACTTGCAAGTGGAAATGTTGTCTATCCGCTATTACTTAATTCATTTAAGCAGGTGTACACCAATTTAACCTACCAGTTTTTTTTAGACCATGGAGTGGTGGATTTTGTTTTTAACGCCCACGAACAATTAGCAGTAACTATCGCCAGAAAAAACAGTAAAGAGGCAGTGTGTATAATGCAAAAAATATTAGAACATGGCGAACGTCATCTTCGCCGCTTTATTCAATCACAGCAATTACAGGAGGCATTATGAGCCAGACATCACCCAAAGCACAATTAAAACAGCCAAAAAATTTATCGCCGCGCATTCAGTGGCTGCGCGATTACTATTTTAAGGGTGCAGAAAGGAAATGGAATAATGAATACACATCATGGACTACCGGCACACCATGGGATGCGCAGTTTAACGAAATGAGCTTTTATATTGTACCTGAAACATACACGTTAATGCAGACGATGTATCAGTCATTTCGTATGTCAGCACGAACGGTTACAGTACCGGGTGATTTTTTTAAGCGGAGTATCCCTGAGCGGCGTGCATGGTTTAATAAAGAGGTAGTGGTTAATTATCTGCCGCATGAAATTTTACCCAGTGATTTACTTGCAGGTGCGCGGTTTAACATTCAGACATCCATGTGCCTTACTAAAAGCGAGATGAAAAAGCGCACCAAAATGGTTATGGGTAAAAACGGTGCACGCAAAAAGATGAAGTGGTTCCATGATCACGGGTTTGGTAATTCTGGTGCGGTAAGTGGCCATCTTATTCCCGGGTATGAGCGCATTTTAAAGATTGGATTTAAAGGTGTATATCAGGAGCTTGAAGCTTTTTATAATGAACTATCGCCCAAAGAAAAAAAGGGGCCTAAGGGTGCAAACCTGCGTGCCATGATGATTGCTGCAACCATGCCACGGGATTTAGCACTAAAATATGCTATGGTTTGCAGAGAGCTTGCAAAAGAAGAACGTGATTCATCACGAAGGGAAGAGCTTATGCAAATGGCTGCAATTTTAGAGAAGGTACCGTGGGAGTCAGCCACCAATTTTTGGGAAGCAGTTCAGGCATTATGGCTTACCCACATGCTTGTTTTAAGCGATGAAAACTACCCCGGGCCTGGTGTTTCGTTTGGCCGTATTGACCAGTATTTGTATCCGTACTGGCAGTATTCATTATCACAGGGCATGGACCGCGAATTTGGTAAAGAGATTTTAAAATGCTTCTTTGTGCATTGCAATACTGCGTATGATGCAATGATACGAACAGGTAATCAGGGCATTACATCTGGATTTGGGCAACTTATCACGCTTGCCGGTGTTGGCAAGGACGGTAAGGATATGGCAAATGACCTGACCTTTGCATTCTTGGAAGTCATTGATGAGATGTCACCAATACTTGAGCCAAAACCCAATATCAGATTGCACACAAAAAGCCCGGATGAACTTTTAGATAAAGTGGTAGATATGATAGCATCATGCCAGGGTGCGCCATTTTTGCTCAACTTTGATGAGCGTTCAATGGCGGGTATGTTGTGTGAAGCAAAGAAGGCTAACATACAGCATTTGATACATGAAAACAATGTATATGATTATGCACCGGTAGGCTGCCTGGAAAACACAATGGTGGGCAATGACCGCTCGGGCACAGTGGATAACAATCTTAATTTAGCAAAGGCAATTGAGCTTGCGTTAAACAATGGAAAGGATTTCTTCCCGTTTACTGATCCGGTAACGGGTAAGGTAGAGCCTGTAAAACAGATTGGCCCAAAGACAGGGGATCCGCGCACATTCAAAACCTTTGATGAATTCTGGAAGGCGTATGAAATTCAGACAAAGTTTATTATAAAGAAGATTGTTGAATTGTATGAGGAGTCTGAACGCATCCGCGCTCTGTACCATCCAACGCCATATCTGTCATGCCTTGTGAAGGGCTGTGCGCAGCAAGGCAAAGACATAACGCAGGGTGGTGCTGAAATCAGTTTCACCACGCTTGAAGCGGTAACCTATGCAACGACGGTTGATTCACTCCTTGCTATCAAGCATATAGTATATGACAAAAAACTGTGCACTATGGATGAGCTTATTACAGCATTGAAAGCAAACTGGGAAGGGTATGAATATTTACAGACTATCGCCAAAAACCGGGCCCCAAAATATGGCAGGGACGATGATGAAGCCGATGCACTGGGGCTTAAAGTGATGAAACTGTGGACTGAGGAAACCTGGAAATATAAGACTAAATCTACTAGACGGCAGTTCAGGCCTGGTATGCTTTCATGGAATTACTGGGTTGGCGATGGGTATATACTGCCTGCAACACCTGATGGCAGGAAGAAAGGACAATTTTTATCCAATGCAATATGCCCGGTTAAT
>Ga0101944_10005242_pt1 | contig 14978 bp, 12 predicted proteins | sample DewCreD2012metaG_FD_75245 | JGI IMG/M metagenome (GOLD analysis project Ga0101944, IMG submission 75245) | Hot spring sediment bacterial and archeal communities from British Columbia, Canada, to study Microbial Dark Matter (Phase II) - Dewar... ...
GGGCGGCCGGGTGGACCGGTCGGCCGGTCTGGCAGGCAGTGGCCATCGCGGGCGGCCTGGCGGCCGGGGTGGCTCTGGGCGTCCTCGGCCGATGGTTGACCGTGCCGCCGTTGCCGGCTGCGACGGTGTACCGGTGCGAGATGCAGCAAGATCCGTTGCCGGCCTTCCCGGTGCAACGCACGGAGGATCCCGGCAACAGGGACAGAAAGGTGTGACTCACGTGGCGATATCCGTAGCATCAAGCGAGAAACGTCGGCTGATCGGCGGCATCCACCCGCCGGAGGGCAAGGAATTGGCCGCCGACCGGCCCATCGAGCCGCTGCCCACGCCGGCCGAGGTGATCATTCCGCTCGGCCAGCACATCGGCGCGCCCGCAAAGCCCCTGGTCAAGCCGAGGACCGACGTCGAACTCGGCCAGAAGATCGCCGAACCCGCCGGCATGGTCTCCGCGCCCATTCACGCATCCGTGACCGGCAAAACCGGCATGCTCGGCATCGCCACGTTGCCCACCGGCCGGCGCAGCGACGCGATCCCGATCACTACCGCCGCCGGGGTCGGCCAGGCCGACAAGACCCTCTTCGACCGTTTCTACGGCGGTACGTGGGACCTGGCGCAGGTCGAGACTCTCACAAGCCGCCAGATCGTTGCCGCTGTGCAGGAGGCGGGCATCGTCGGGGCCGGCGGCGCGGCCTTTCCGACGCACGTCAAACTCATGCCGGTCGAGAAGCGCCCGGTCGATACCATCATCCTTAACGGCTGCGAGTGCGAGCCGTACCTCACGGCCGACTACCGGCTGATGATAGAGGCCCCGCAGGCTATCGTGGCGGGCCTGCTGCTCGCCCGGCGGGCCTGCGGCGCCAGCCGCGCGATCATCGCCATCGAGGACAATAAGCCCCGCGCAATCGATACGATGCGCACCGCGACTCGGGGCCTGTCCGACGTCGAGGTCGTCATCTGCGAGACCCGCTATCCCATGGGCGGCGAACGGCAGCTGATCCCCGCGGTGACTGGCCGCGCCGTGCCGGTCGGTGCGCTGCCGCTTGACGTCGGTGTGGTGGTCGTCAACGTCGGTACCGCCGCCGCCATCGCCAACGCCTGCCTCCGCAACCAGCCGGTTACGCACCGGATCGTCACGGTCACGGGCAAAGGCATCGCCCGGCCCGCGAACCTGCTCGTGCCGATCGGGGCGCGGTTTCGCGACCTCATCGACCACTGCGGCGGCCTGCGCGAGGACGCCCGGCGGATCATCGCGGGCGGCCCGATGATGGGCTACGCGGTGACCGACCTCAACACGGCCGTTACCAAGGGCACCAGCGGCATCACCGTCCTGGCCGAAAGCGAACTCGACTACGCGAAGCAGACCAACTGCCTGCGCTGCGCCCGTTGCGTCGATGTCTGCCCGCTGAACCTCGTGCCGACGAGGATCGCCCACGCCGTCAAGGCGGGCGACCTCGACCTGGCCCAGAAAGCCTACATTGCCGCCTGCTGCGAGTGCGGCTGCTGCACGTATGTCTGCCCGGCCCGGATCCCGCTGGTGCAGTATATCCGCGCCGGCAAGGCCGCTCTGGCACGCTTCAAGGCCCGTACCGCCAAGAAATAGGAGGTTGCTTACGTGAGCCAAACCGGGGCTCTGACAATACCCAACGCGGCCGAACAGCAGCCGGCGATGCCGCGCATCGAACTGGCCACCTCGCCGCACTTTGCCGACCGCTCACGCACCAGCCGCCGGATGATGGCCGACGTGCTGATCGGGTTGGCGCCGGCCATCGTGGTCGCGGCCATCGTCTTCCGCTGGGCCGTCGCCTGGCAGTTGGCGACCGCCGTCGTGTTCGGCCTGGCGACCGAGGCGGTCTTCTGCCTCGTGCGCAGAAAGCCGCTTTCCATCGGCGACGGCAGCGCCTTGGTCACCTGCGTGATCCTGGCGATGTCGCTGCCGCCGTCGCTGCCGCTCTACGCGACCGCCATCGGCGCGGTCGTGGCGATCGGCCTGGGCAAGATGGTCTTCGGCGGGCTCGGCTTCAACCTGTTCAACCCCGCCATGGTCGGGCGCGCCTTCCTGATGGCCTGCTTCGCCCAGGCGATGGTCAGTTGGCAGGTGCCCGCCCTCCAGGGAACCGCCCATATCCACGCCGTCACGCAGGCCACGCCGCTCGGCATCGCCAAACTCGGCGTGCGAGACCAGGCCAAAGCGCGGGCCGCCGGCACGCTCGATCAGTTCGAGGTCCGGCAGAAGCTGATGAAGGGCGAGAAGTACACCTTCACGGACATGCTCACCGGCGTCAGGGGTGGTTCGCTCGGTGAGACCGGCGCCATCGCCCTGCTTCTCGGCGGAATCTACCTGCTGGTCCGCGGGGCGGCCTCCTGGCAGATCCCCGTGGGCATGCTCGGCTCCATGGCGGTGATCTCCGTGATCGGCCGGCTGTACAACCCAGACCTGGTCATGTATCCCCACATGCAGTTGGTCGCTGGCGGCGCGATGCTTGGGGCCTTCTTCATTGCCACCGACCCGGTCTCCAGCCCGCTGACCTCGTCCGGTCGGTGGATCTTCGGCATCGGCGTCGGCGCGTTCACGATGCTGATCCGCCTGCTGGGCAATTACAGCGAAGGCGTGATGTACGCCGTGCTGCTCATGAATGCCTTTACGCCGATGATCAACCGTCTGACGGCCCCCAAGCCGCTGGGAGGTGTAGCGACCAATGGGTAGCTTCATCAAGGAATCCTGGCTGATGATTCTGGTCTCGGTCTGCTCGGGCTTGGCGGTCGCGGGCGTGTACAGCATGGAAAGGCCGCGCATCCAGGCCAATGCGGAACAGTACCTCACCCGGTCGGTCCTGGCGGTCGTGCCCGGTGGAGCGAAGGTCCTGCCGGCCAACATCGACGGAATCCCCGGCGTCTACAAGGTGCTGGACGCCTCGGACTCGTTCGTCGGTTGGGCCCTCAAGGCCAAGGGGCCCGGCTTCCAGGGCATCATCGACGTGGTCGTCGGGCTGGACCCGAAGGCACAGCACATTACTGGCATGACCGTGGTCGAGCAGTCGGAAACGCCGGGCCTCGGTGCCAACATCGCCGAGCACTCGTGGCAAAGCCAGTTCAGCAACAAGTCGCTTGTCGAGCCGCTGGAGGTGGTCAAGACCGCGCCCAGCAAGCCGCACCACATTCATGCGGTTACGGCGGCAACCATCTCGAGCAAGGCGGTCGTGACGATCGTGAATGACACTGTGGCCAAGGTGAAGGACCGGCTGGCTAGGGAGGCTGGCATATGAGCGAAACGGATCTTCCGGGCGCTGGCGAACGCTTCATCCGCGGCATCCTGCCCGAGAACCCCGTCTTCCGGCAACTGCTGGGCATGTGCCCCGTGCTGGCGGTCACCGCCGGGGTCGCCACGGCCCTGACGATGTCCGCAGCCGTGCTGTTCGTGCTGGTCGGCAGCAATCTGACCGTCTCGCTGCTCCGCCGCCAGCTCGTACCGCACCTGCGGATCCTCGTCTACACGCTGCTGATCGCCGTGTACGTGACGATCGCCGACATTGTCCTCAAGGCGCACCTGCCGGACCTGTCGCGGGCACTCGGGCCATACATCCCGCTGATCATCGTCAACTGCATCATCATCGGCCGGGCCGAGGTGGTGGCCTCCAAGCAGCGTCCCTGGCCTGCTTTCACCGATGCGGTGGGCCAGACGCTGGGCTTCACGCTGGCCCTGGTATTGCTGGCGAGCGTGCGGGAGATCCTCGGGGCCGGCAAATGGCTGGGTTTTCAGGTGCTGCCCGACGCCTTTCCCAAGTGGGGCATCATGTTGCTGCCGCCGGGTGCGTTCATCTCGCTCGGCATCCTGATCGCGATCGTGGTCTGGTCGAGCCAGCGACAGGCACGCAAGGCTCGTGAGGCACAACTCGCAGCCACAGTGACGCCGGAGGTGGCCTGATGGATACTCTCATGACACTGCTGACGATCGTCGTGGCCACGGCCGTGGTGAACAACTTCGTGTTCACCTACTTCCTGGGCATCTGCTCGTACCTGGGCGTCAGCAAACGCGTCGACATGGCCGTCGGCATGGGTCTGGCCGTGACCTTCGTCATGGCCATCGCCGGCCTGCTCACCTGGCTGCTCAACAACCTGTTTCTCTCCGAGCACGGCCTGCTGGGCTATGACCTGACCTTCGTCAAGTACATCGTGTTCATCTTTGTGATTGCCGGCGCGGTGCAACTGGTGGAAATGTACATCCGCAAGTTCCACCCGCCGCTCTACAAGGCCTTCGGCATCTTCCTGCCCCTGATTACGACCAACTGCGCGATCCTCGGCGCGTGCCTGCTGGTCGACCTGCAGACCGACAGGTTCTCGTACGTGGCGCAGGGCATGATGGGCCTGGCCAAGGCGGTCGTCTACAACGTCGCCGCCGGCCTGGGCTACACCCTGGCGATTGTGCTGATGGCCTCGATCCGCGAGGAGATTGAATTCGCCGACATCCCCAGGCCCCTCCAGGGCGCGGGCATCACGCTGCTGATCGCCGCGATTCTGGCGATGGCCTTTCAGGGTTTCGCCGGCATGGCCGGGTAGTGACATATAGACAAACCGGCGGGAGCGCAAACGCATGGTGCTGATAGCCACAACCGTCTTCATGTTTGCCATGGCGCTGATATTCGCCATGGCGCTCTGTGTTGCCAACCGCCGCCTGGCCGTCCAGATCGATCCGCGCCAGACCGAGATCGAAGCGGCCCTGCCCGGTATCAACTGCGGCGGCTGCGGCTTCCCCGGCTGCGCCGGCTACGCCGAGGCCCTCGTCCAGGGCAAGGCCGAAGCCAACAAGTGCGGCCCCGGCGGCCCGAGCGTCGCCGGCAAGATCGCCGGCATCCTCGGTGTGGCCGTCGGCGAAACCTGGCCCAGGTTCCCCGTCGTCCACTGCTGCGCTGGCGCCGATGTCCGGCCGCCCCGCCCCGATCGTCATCGCATTACCACCTGCGCCGGCGCCCACGTGGCCGGCCAGTCGCAAACCTGCGCCTACGGCTGCCTGGGCCTGGCCGACTGCAAGGTCGCCTGCCAGTTCGGTGCCATCAGGATGATCAACGGCCTTCCGGTGATCGATTACTCGCTGTGCACCTCATGCGGCGCCTGCGAGCGGGCCTGCCCCCGCGCCATCATCCGCCTGATTCCCTTCAAGGCCGACCGGATGACCGTCGTCGCCTGTGCCAGCCGCGACCCCGGCCGGTCCATGCGCGAACTGCACATCTGCCCGGTCGGCTGCATCGGCTGCGGTGCGTGCGTGCGTGCGGTCCCCGAAGTCTTCCAGATGACTGTCAACCTCGCCGTCATCGACTACCAGAAGTACGACGCCTTGGCCGACCTGTCGGTCGCCGCCGGCAAGTGCCCGGTCAAGGTGATCCGCATCGTCGGTCCCAACAACAGCATCCAGAGGAAGCCCGACCCGCTGCCTAAGCCGGCCGCGACCCCCGCCGCCAGCTCCGCCGAGGCCGCCAGTTCCTGACGGCTTTCGCCACGCCGTTGCGCCCAACAAAGCCCTGGGCGTCACCCGGGGTCGTTGCAGTTGTCGTTCCAACGGACAACGGACCACGGACCCTCGTTGCCCTCACCAGCCACTAGCCACTGCCGTTGCCGTTGTTGTCCGTTTGTCTCTCAACATACCTGCCAAACCCACCCGTCCGGGCCATCTCAAACGACTCCGGCGTCCCCACCACCACCATCGCCTCATAGCCCGTCAGCCGCCGGATTACCTCCAGCCCTTCCTTCGCACCCAGCACGCTCACCGCCGTCGCCAGTGCGTCTGTCCCTGTCGCCTCCGGCCCGACAATCGTCACGCTCGGCGTTGCCTCCGCCGGATATCCGCTCCGCGGATCGATGATGTGACTGTACCGGTGCCCCCGGATCACTGCGAACCGGTGGTAGTTGCCGCTCGTGCACACCGATCCATCGTTCAGCCCGAGCACCAGCAGTTGGCCTTGCTCGAAGGGGTTCTGCACGACTACGTTCCACTGCTCGTCATCCGCCGGCCGGCCGAACGAGCGGATGTCCCCGCCGATATCCACCAGCCCGCCCGCACAGCCGCTTTCGCGCAACGCACCGATCGCCAGGTCGATCGAATACCCCTTGGCAATGCCCCCCAGGTCAATCCGCATGCCCGGCGCTGCAAAGCGAATCGTCGCCGGCTGCACTGCCGTGTCGATCGCCACCTTCTCGAACCCCGTTCGCGCCTTCGCCTCGGCCAGTTCCTCCTCGCTCGGCAGCCGGTCCTCTTTCCCGCAGCGCTTCCACAGTTCGATCAGTGGGCCGCACGTCGGATCGAACGCTCCGCCCGACAGGTCCCAGTACCGTTTCGACTGCTCCAGCACCTCCAGCGTCCAGGCGTCGAGCGGCACAGGCTGGTTGTACGCCTCTCGGTTGATCTGGCTGACCAGGCTGTCTTCCTTGTACTGACTCATCAGCGCTTCGACGCGGTCGACTGCCGCATACGCCGCTTCCACCGCCTTGCGCAGCGACTCCTGCTGACCGGGCCGGCCCACCGCTTCGATCGCCGCCAGCGTGCCCATCACCTGCCGCGACATGCGGACGCTCGTCAGCGCTTCCGCCGCGGCACCCCGCTGGCTGCGGCGGATGACACCGATTGCCGCCACGGCTGCCATCAGCACGACGACTATCAACCAGATTCGTTTCACGCCATTCACCTCTGCCCGCTTGGCACCTTGCACACACGCAGCAGCACGACTCTCGCACCCAAGACCGGGATTATAGCACACGGCACCGTTATCGGAGGACCGCCTGCCCACCCCGCCGGTGCCTAAGTCCGACCGTGCCATGCACTTCTTTCGCCTCTTGGCTTTTGCATGGTTGCAGGCCCTACCATTTGGGGAAGCGCCGGCGATGTGCCGGCCAGACCTGGCACAGCATGCTAGAAAGAAACGTTTTGGTACGAGGGACTACCCATGAGCGAAAGGACCAGAACGAATGTGCAGGATCCGGTCTGTGGGATGATGATCGAGAAGCAGGGAGCCCCGGCCCAGATCCAGCACCAGGGCCAGACATACTATTTCTGCTCGGTGCAGTGCCGCGATCAATTTGTCGCCGACCCCGAGCAGTACGAAGAGTCTATACGCCGCCAAACGGAGGAAGAGGACTTCTAGACCGGGCCGCTCCCGGATGTGCCACTACACGTTTGCCGCACTCAAGTCTGGCCGGCCGGGACCACCGGCACTTTGTCGGACCTCGCCGGCCAGACCTGAGGGTGCATCTCTGGTAGACGGTATGGCCTTGCATATACGCAGACACTTGAAAAGCCCGTTTGCCCGCCTCCCTTGCCACTCGCGTGTGGCCGTGGATGCTGTCACTGAACCCTGAACCCCGCCGTTCCCACGAACTACTGACAACGGACCACGGACCGAGATATCCGGGCCTGGCAACCTTGCTCGTGATGTACCGTACCGCTATCCTGACCCCAACAGTTGTACCGGCATCGAGCTTGCTGCGCCGAACCCTGGAGAGGCCCAATGCGATACGTCTTCCCGACCGATCAGACCGTCCATTACCGTTTCCCGACCCACGTCAACGACCTGGTCATGGATCGCTCCGAGTCCCGCACGTCCGAAGTCTTCGTCGTCGTGCTCGAGCCCGGCCAGGCCCCGCCCCGCCACAAGCACGACGACACCGAGCAGATCTTTTACGTCCTTTCCGGCCGCGGCCGGCTCTGGATCGAAGGCGAACCCAACGAGTTCCCCGTCAAGCCCGGCGACGTGATCCGCGTCCCCCCGACCGTGTACCACCGCATCTTCTGCGAAGGCGATCAGCCGCTCCGCTACCTGGCCATCGACTGCTTCCTGGCCGGCCGGCCCGAGCACGAGCCCACCTGGGACTCCCATGTCCGCGTCGTCTGCAAGGAACAGGGCTTCGACTACGAACAGGTCACAAGGGCCAGCGGCCGGAAGTGACCTACTCGAACACCACCATCGCATGCCCCGCGACCTCGGGCACCACCACTTCCGCCCGCCCGGCGGCATGCGTGAAATCCAGCCGATGTTCGCCCGGTGCCATGTACACCCGCTTCGGCACGCGCGGCACTCGCACTGACAGCGCCACGTCGTGCAGCGGCACGATGTCTTCCACCAGGTCCAGGTTCTCCCCGCGCCGCTCCGGGCAGTACTGCAGCAGATGAACGATCGTCCGCCGGCCCTGGCGCGTCACGCTGGTCTCCGTGCTCGTCGGTGCTTCCGCTCGCACAAGCGGCTCGGGCAGCACCCGGTTGAGGATATTCCGCACCAGCAGCCGGTACGCCGCGCTGCCGTGCTTGGCGAACGCACCGAAGATCGGATACGCCACGTACGCCGCGCGACCCTTCTGCACCGCCGCGGCATACCGGCTGACCCGGTCCGCCGGCGTCTGGTTGTGCGAGCAGAAGTGGTCCCAAGTGCGATCGAAGTACGGCTCGACCACCCGCCCCAGCACCGTGGCCCCGCCCGCCGATAATACTCGAACCCCCTTCTCGTACATCACGTGGTCGGTCGGCGGCACATCCGAACGGATCTCCCGGCCGAACCGGATATACGTCACTTGGTACGGCGACGCTCCCTGCGCCTTGATGCCCAGTTCGGGCAGCAGGACCTTCATGCCGTCCGCGCTCAGGCCGCTGAGCCCGCTGGCCAGGATCGATCCGCCCTGCTTTAGGTACCGGCGAATCCGCTGAACGCCGGCCTCGTCCAGCATCACCTCGTCCGGCAGCACGAGCAATTCGTACTCCTCCAGCCGACCGTCGAAATCGACCAGGTCGAACTGGTGCTTGAGCTGCGTAAGCATCCGCACGGCGCCTTCCTCCGCGCCGCCGCTGGCGAAGTAATTGCTGTTGCCGCCGAGCGTCCGCACCACGCCGATCTGCGTCACAGGTTTTGCACCGGCTAGCCACGGCTCACGCTGCTCGACCCGGTCATAGATCCGCCCGATCAGGTCGTACGCTGCCTTGTCCAACACCCCCCGCGGGTGCAACTGGTCGCCGATCGAGCACGCCGCGCCGTGCGCCATCATCTGGGCCGTCTCATACTCCAGCGCCGCGTACGGCTTGAGCCCGCCGAAGTCCGCCCAACTCTTGTGGAATCGCGCGGTCATCCCCATGTACGGCCGGCCGAACCCTCGCGCATACCGGACGTTCTTCGGGAAGTACATGTACCCCCAGCCCCCCGTCGGAAGCGCCTCGATCTCCACCTGCGTCAGGTACGCGATGTCCCGCGGCAGGTTGACCAGGGGTCGGCTGTTGAAGTACACGCTGGCCGCCGGACTCGACGCCTTGATCATCCGGTAGAACCGCTTCATGTACCCGGCCGACACCTGTGCCGCGTATTGCGCCCGGTCCGCTTCGCTCTCCGGGTTCAGGCCCGCCTTGCGCATGCCCTGAATCGCCCACTTCGAGCAGCTCGGCTGGTCCCAGCACATGTCCAGGAAGCAGCCGTCGACCGGTTTGAACAGCCGGATCACCTCGCCGATCTGCTCGGCCACGTAGTCCTGGTACGGGCTGCTCATGTCCAGGATCTGCCAGCCGGCCGTAAAGACGCTCTTGCCCCATTTGACCTGCGAGGTGTCGGGGTTGCGCGCCACCCACTCCGGGTGCGTGTTGGCGGCGTACTCATCGCACTGGATGCTGATGTAGATCGGCGCGCGGATGCCCTCGCGGCGCAGCGCCTCCACCTGCTCGCCCAGCAGGTCCAAGCCGCGCTTGAGCCCCGGGTGCCGCTCCGGCCGCTTCGTGTTGTAGTACAGGTGTCCATGATGGCACTTGGCGAAGACAGTCACGCTGTTGACGTGTGCCCGCTTCATCGTGCGCGCAAACTCGCGCGCGTCAAACTCCACCCCCACGTCCGAAACAGCCGGCCCCGTGTGAAAATCCAGGTGAATCTGCCGCAGCGGCAACACGAATCCCTTGGCCATCGAAGATCTCCTTACTGCGCCGCCTGTGCTGCCCGTTGATCGCCCAGTCCCAGCAGCGCCGCCATGTTGTCGTAGTAGACCATGTTCTGGATCTCGATGGGCACTTCCAGCCACGTCATCAGGTTCACGTAGAACTCCAGCAACTCCTCCAGCGGCGGGTTGTCCGTCGCAAAGACGATCTTCTTGAAGAGGCCGAAATCGACCACCTCCTCGAGCGTGCGGAGGTTCTTGTCTGGCTGGCGCAGAAACAGGCTCCGCAGCTTCGAAGGCGCCAGCTTGCGGATGAATCCGCCCGACAGGTCGAAGTAGACATTGGCATGGTGCTGCATGATACCGACGGCGTCCTCGGCCCACCAGTTGCCCAGGTGTGCTCCCACGATCTTGAGCGTCGGAAATGCCCGGGCTATCGGCTCGAGTTCCCCCGGATGCATGTTCAGGCTGCGGACCGGTCTGTCGCCGGCCACCCAGCCGGTGTGGAAGATCGTCGGCATGTTGTATCGCGCCGCCCGCTCGTAGATCGGCATCAGGCTCGCATCCCCGAACGGTACCGGCGTGGTGATGAACTTCAGTCCGAAGAACCCCTCATCGCGCCGCCGGGCCACGTCGTCCGCGTCCGGCTTGTAGAGGTTGATGTAGCCGAACGGCACCACCAGGTCCGGGAACCGCTTGTAGCAGGCCATGACCTCGGCGTTGTTCGCCTCGCGCCACGCGCAGATGCAAGTCTTCTTCAGCCCCGCCGCCTGCCACCGCTCGGCCACCTGCTCCAGCTCGCCGGGATGATAATGTGTGTGGCCGTTAATGATCCTCTTGGGAATGTACTTGTCCATGTACCGCCTCGCCCGCAAAAGCCTCTGGTTGACCTGTCACAGGGCGTCATTATCGGCGTGCTTGCCGGCGTATCAACCGGCCTCGGCCCCCCACACGCAGATGCCCCGGCGGCTGACATGACCGTGACACAGGCGATCTTCGAGGCCGTTACTATAGCATCGACCGTGCCAAGACAGGCCGACGGGGACCGTTCTGAGGATCGTGCCCGTGGCAATCCCGTAGGGTGTGCTCCTCCGCACGGCAATGCCGCTGCCAGTATATGGACTGGAGTACGGCCGCAATGACACCGCTGTGTCGTTTGACGACTGGCGCACGATCCTTTCGGCTTTGCTCAGTGCAGGCTCTATTGCCCCCGGCCGTTCCGGGGCAGCCAAGCCATGGTCGTGCCCGTTCTTGCTGAGGGCGCCGGCCCCTTGGGCCGCTGCCACAGCGTGCCTGGCCCTTGACAGGCATGAGTTTGAGATCGTTTTTCTCGGTGAATGCAGATGCTTCTTCCGCGGCGCCTTCATCCTTCGCGCCTTGACAAACCAACCCGTTGCTCGCTAGCGTTCCTCAGCCCGGGGCTGAAATCCCGGGTCATGTGACCACTGGGCGCCGCCGGCCTGATGCCGGTGTATTTTTTGGCGGCTTGCCGGGGGCTCGTCTCCATGTTTTGGCGTGGCCTGGCGGGTGATCAGCAGTTCCAACCGCCCATGGCCACACCGCTTATGTATTTGAAGACCAGTGCAAATGTGTGTGCCGCGTTACGCTTCGTCGTGAACGTTGCCGATAGTAAGCCGTAGAGAATCTGGATTACCATGGCAAAACGTACCAAGACATCTTCCGAGGCCGCCCGCTCATCCGGCGGCAAGGCCCTTGTCATCGTCGAGTCGCCCGCCAAGGCCAAGACGATCAACCGCTATCTCGGCCAGGACTACATCGTCAAGGCCAGTATGGGACACGTGCGCGACCTCCCCCAGCGCGGCTTCGGCGTCGATGTGGACCATGACTTTCGGCCCACTTATGAGATCCTCGCTTCACGCAAGAAAGTGGTGACCGAACTCAAGAAACTCGCCGAACACGCGCCCCAGGTCTACCTCGCAACAGACTTGGACCGTGAGGGCGAGGCCATCGCCTGGCACCTCTGGCAGGCCCTCAACGTGCCGGTCGACCGGGTCCACCGCGTGATCTTCAACGAGATCACCGCGTCCGCGATTCGCCAAGCCTTTGCCAGCCCGAAGCATATCGACGTCGACCGGGTTAACGCCCAGCAGGCGCGCCGCATCCTCGACCGCATCGTCGGTTATGAACTCAGTCCGCTCCTCTGGCAGAAGGTCGCCAAGGGTCTCTCGGCCGGCCGTGTGCAGTCTGTGGCGGTCCGCCTGGTCGTCGAGCGCGAGCTGGAGATCCGTCAGTTCGTCCCCGAGGAGTTCTGGCGGCTGACCGGGTTCCTTACGCCTTCGCTGGACAAGGTCGACGCCCTTCGCCAGGCGTGGCGGGAGCATCTTGACGAGCACAGGAACGACCGCACCCGTAAGAGCGACCTCGAATGGCTGGCGGCCCATGAAGCCATCCGTGCCGAGCTCATCGAAGTCGCGGGCAAGCCGTTCCGGCCGACCTCCGTCGATCAGGCCGAGCAGGTGGCCCGCGCCCTTGGCTGGCAGGTCGAGAGGATCGAACGCAAGCCGCACCCGGACTATGCCGCCAAGGGCAAACAGCAGGTCGAACTGGTCGGCCGACTGGATCCCGCCAGGAGCCCGCTGTACATCGTCCGCTCGATCGAAACCAAGCGCACCACCACCCGGCCGAACCCCCCGTTCATCACCTCGTCCATGCAGCAGTCGGCCTCGACGCAGCTCTACTTCAGCGCCAGCAAGACGATGCGCACGGCCCAGGCGCTTTACGAAGGTATGGACATCGGCGAGGATGGTCCGGTCGGTCTGATCACCTACATGCGTACCGACTCGACCAACCTCTCAGCCGAGGCCGTCGCCGCAGCGCGTGACTTTATTGTGGATAAATACGGTCGTCAGTATCTGCCGGACAGGCCTAATATCTACAAGTCCCGCACCGACGCCCAGGAGGCGCACGAAGCAATTCGTCCCACCGACGTGCGGCGCACCCCCGAGTTGCTCAAAGGCAAGCTCCACGGCGATCACTGGAAGCTGTATGCCCTTATCTGGGAACGGTTTGTGGCATCCCAGATGAAGCCGGCCGAGTGGGATTCGACCGTGGTGACGATCGCCGCCGAGACGGCCGCGGGCCAGGCGATACTAAAGGCGGGCGGCCGTCGCCTCGTCTTCGACGGCTTCCTCGCCGTCACCGGCGTCGATACCGGCGCCGAGCAGATCCTGCCGAATCTCGCAGAGCAGCAACCCCTGGCGGCCCTCGAAGTCGAACCCAGCCAGCACTTCACCTCGCCTCCGCCCCGCTACACCGAAGCCAGTCTGGTGAAGGCGTTGGAAGCCGAGGGCATCGGCCGGCCGAGCACATACGCCACGATCATCCAGACGATCCAGGACCGCGGCTACGTCGAGCAGAAGGACCGCAAGTTCTGGGCGACCAGCCTGGGCGAAGTCGTGACCAATAAGCTGCTCCAGCACTTCTCCAAGGTCATGGACGTGAAGTTCACGTCCCACATGGAAAGCCTGCTGGACAACATAGAGGAGTCACACCTCGACTGGGTGAACGTCCTGCGCGAGTTCTACGAGCCGTTCAAGCAGGACCTTGAGGCGGCCGAGCGTGAGATGGAACCCGCCCGCAGCGAGATCAGCCCGCACAAGTGCCCGGAGTGCGACAAGCCCTTGGCCTATCGCTGGGGCAAGGCCGGCCGATTCCTGGCCTGCACCGGCTATCCCGAGTGCAAGTACACGTGCAACGTCGACCGGGAAGGCAAGCCGGTTGTTCGCACGCAGACCGAGCACAAGTGCGAGCGCTGCAGCCGGCCGATGGTCCTGCGGTCGAGTCGCGGCAAGCCCTTCCTGGGTTGCAGCGGCTACCCGGAGTGCAACTTCACCAAGCCGTGTGACGAGCAGGGCAATCCGTTGCGCAAAGTTACGCCGGAAGAGATCAAGGAGGTTTGCGACGACTGTGGCAAGCCGATGGCCGTAAAGTGGAAGGGTCGCCGGGCGTTCCTTGGCTGCAGCGACTATCCGACCTGTCGCGGCGTCAAGAGCCTTCCGGCGGGCGTCTACCTCGAGCCGCCGCCCAAGGAGGCGCCGCAGGAAGCAGGCATAAACTGCCCGGATTGCCACCGGCCGATGCTCATCCGTAAGGGCAAGCGCGGCTCGTTCGTCGCGTGCAGCGGCTATCCGAAGTGCCGCAAGACCATCCCCATCGAGCGCCTCGAGCAGTTCAAGAGCGCTGCCGGCGCAGGTACCGAGGCACCCGCTGCTGCCGCCGCTTCAGCCGAGGCGTACGGACACACCCGCGATCGCGGGGCCAACAAGAGCAACGGCCAGGCGACCACCAGCACTACCCGCAACGGCAAGCTGGTTGTCGAATCGCTGGATGCCCCCGTGAACTGCCCCGAGTGCGGCAGCCGGATGCAACTCCGGCCCGGCCGGTGGGGGCCGTTCATGGCTTGTACAGGCTATCCGCGCTGTAAGGGCACCGCGCGGTTGAAGGGCAAGGCCCTGGAGCAGGCGAAGGAGTCCATGCCGCCCCCGGCGCCAAAGCCGAAGGCCGAGCCAACGGATATCGCCTGTCCCAAGTGCGGATCGAAGATGGTAATCCGCATGAGCCGGCGCGGCCGGTTCCTCGGCTGCGGCGGCTACCCGACGTGCCGCCATACGATGGAACTGCCCGCCGAACTCGCCGAACAGATCCGCAAGAAGCTGGAAACCGAGCAGGCGGGGCAGTAGCCGACGGTATTGGATACACGCGTGAAGATCACATTCCTGGGCACAGGTACCTCGCACGGCATTCCGATGATCGCCTGCGATTGCCGTATCTGCACCAGTACTGACCCGCGTGACAAGCGGACGCGTCCCAGCGCGGTCATTGAGTTCGGTGGCAAGCACATTCTGATCGACGCCGCCCCCGAACTGAGGCTGCAGTGCGTGGCCAACGGTATCCGCCGGATCGACGCCGTGTTCTTCACGCACGTGCACGCCGACCATGTGACCGGGTTGGATGACCTTCGCCGTTTCAACGACATCCTGCGCGGTCCGCTGCCCTGCTACGGTACGAAGCGAACGCTCGATCACCTGCAGCGAATGTTCCCCTATGCATGGGAGCACGATCCTGCCTACATC
>Ga0101944_10005243_pt1 | contig 14977 bp, 19 predicted proteins | sample DewCreD2012metaG_FD_75245 | JGI IMG/M metagenome (GOLD analysis project Ga0101944, IMG submission 75245) | Hot spring sediment bacterial and archeal communities from British Columbia, Canada, to study Microbial Dark Matter (Phase II) - Dewar... ...
GAAGACACCCCAAAAATGTCGGTGGATGTAGCAAAGGTTAGCCGCGTTTTTGTAAACCTAATCACAAACGCCTTTGACGCAATGCCAAACGGCGGCACACTAACAATAACCGCACAAAGCAAACCCGAAGAAATCCAATTCCAATTCAAAGACACAGGCCAAGGAATCCCGCAAGAAGCACAGAAAAAACTTTGGACGCCGCTGTTTACTACCAAAACAAAGGGCATGGGGTTGGGGTTGCCTATCTGCAAACGAATCGTTGAAGCACATGGTGGAAAAATCATGGTGGAAAGCGAGACCGGTCGAGGAACCGTGTTCCACGTTACATTGCCCCTAAAAAATGAACCAAACTAGCTGCAAATTGATGTTGGTGTTGTCATTGTTATATTCTGTATTCTTGGTCGACGTAGAGTTTTTGCTGTTCACGAATTTTTTTAATTTCGTCTTTTCCTTTGTACGCGCGCCGCAGAAGAATAGCGTTTGACTTTACTCGTTCAAACCGTTTTTTAGCGTTCTTTTTCTCTTGCAGCTTAATCAAATCAGACATTTTGCTAAATTTCTCAACTTTGCCGTCTTCGCCTGTACGCTCGACTTTTATGCAGTCATCCACCATGCAGCTTGCAACGCACGCGCCACAGTAAACACAGAGATCGTCAACTATGCCGACTTCACCTGTGCCCCAGTAGAGCGCGTTGGTTGGGCAGGCTTTGATGCAGAGTTTGCATTGTCCGCCGACGCAGGTGAACTTGTTTATGCTGATTTTTCCTTCTTTGAAGAGGTCTTTGACGCCTGTAGGTTCGAGGAGTTCTTTGCGTTGCCGCCGTTTTTCTTCTGCCTCATCAACCGCTTCGCTTTCTTCATTCATCAAGTCGAATATAGAAGGCGGTTTAGTCGGCATAGGGAATTCACTGGGGTAGTTAGGTTTGTTTTAGATAGGTTTTATGAATTATAATTACTTATTGGGGTGACTTTGGGTGTTTTATGGTGAAAACGTGCATTTTTCAACGTATATGGATGGTTAACTGTTCAAAATGGGGCTGCAAATTGGCGATTCTATAAAGCTGTTGTGTTTGCCAAAAAGAGGCGCTGAAGGCAAAATACTCAAAGAAAAATGACCTTGATAACTATCCGCTGACTCCCATCTGCTCTGCTGATTTATAGCTAAAGCTATTACTGCCCAACGCCATAGATGCTTAATCAACTCAGAGTGGTATGTTTGGGTAACCTCAAATTCGGAGTCTTCCTCCCCTTCTACGCTTTCCAAACCCAAAACCCCAAACCATACTACGAGCAACTCAAAAAAATCGTTCTAACCTGCGAACAGTTGGGCTATGACTCGGTCTGGATAGACGACCACCTCATGTACAACAACGCCCAGATTCTTGAATGCTGGACCACACTAGCCGCCCTTGCCGCGTCAACCCAAAGAATTCGTCTCGGAACCATGGTAACCTGTAACGCCCACCGAAACCCCGCGTTACTGGCTAAGGGAGCCGCAACCATAGATGTGATCTCTGAAGGGCGTTTAGAATTTGGTGTCGGCGCAGGCGTGCAGGAAGCTGAGCATACTGCGTACGGTTTCGACTTTGCTAAGCCGTCTGTTAGGGTCGCACAGTTAGATGAAGCATTAGACGTAATCACTCGACTCTGGACAGAGAGCAAAGCCAACTACTCAGGCAGATACTACTCACTAAAAGATGCAGTCTGCGAACCCAAACCCAAACAGAAACCACACCCCCCAATCACCGTCGGCGGAGCAGGAGAAAAACGCACTCTAAAAGTCACTGCCAAACACGCCGACCGCTTCGACTGGGGATTCATACCCTCAGTGGAGGATTACACGCGAAAGCTTGCGGTTTTAGAGCGGCACTGCAGAACTGTCGGCCGAGATTTTGGGGCGATAGAGCGGTCTTGCTGGCCGAGTGGGCAAATCATTGTTGCAGCAGACCAAAAAGCCTTGGATGAAAGAGTCGCCAAATACAAGCCCGCTGGCACTTCGCTTGAAGCTTTCAAAAAATACACTCTAGTCGGAACAGTGGATGAATGCGAGGCGGCTTTGGGGGTTTATGTTGATTTGGGTGTGACTTATTTTATGTTGTACTTCGCCGATTTGCCCAGTACCGATGGAATTGAACTGTTTAGCAGAGCAGTAGCCAAGTTAGGTTAGAGGTCACCGTTGGCGATGTGCCTCAATTCGTGAAGAATAATCTCTTCTAAACTGTGATACGGATTTTTCCTGACCAATATGATGTAATCTGCGTCGTCTGTGTCTTCAGCGTTAAAGATGCAGGCGTCTGTACCGTGCGTGGACAGCACTCGTCCCCATTCTTCTATTTCCCGCAGGTCATCCTCCAAGCATCGTCTATGCTCCAGCACATGGTTGAAGTCGTAGTCGCTTAACTGTAGCATTTTGACTTTAGGCAAGGGCTTGTCACTCAGCGTTTTCCATGCTTTTTCCAGTTGCCATCTGGGTATTGTTTCCCCTTGCATTTCTAGTCCTTCAACCAAAACCAATGATGATGCGCCTCTTATTGTTGCCTAAAAACGGTGCTCACCCAACCTAAATGGGTAAGGCACACGCTAAAACTGCGCTTTTTTTAGCGTAAAAGCGTTTGCAGTAGTTATGAGACAACCACAATGTTTTCTCTTTGAAGCTTTTAAGGCGGCGTCTTCGCTGAACAACAAAAGGTATATAGCTATTTTTTGCGTATGTTGCATTGGAGCACTTTTGGGCAGACTAAGCATTCGTCTTGGGTAAGCATACTGCCTGGTGGGGCGTTTAGCAACCCGTTGAAGTGGGCGCATTTGGCGGGTGAATCAAAAACTGTTGGATACTCTGCTGCTTTTAATTCCACTATCTTCGTTTTTTCAGTGACTATGTCGAGGCGTGACATGCAGTAGGGGCAAGCATAATGCGTCTGACGCGGAATAGTTGAGGTGTCTGTAATCACGGTTGGCTTATCGAAGTGCTTTTCACATCCCTTGTAGGGGCACCGAAGTTTCTCTTGCGAACCGTGCGTAAAAAGGCGCATGTACTTTGCCTCCAAAAACATCCCTATCGTAAAATCTAATAAACCTTCCCAACCCAGCCAAGTTGACGCCTATTCGTAGAACAAAACTACAAGTGGAGCCTCGAGCGGGCTTTGATCCCGCGGCCTGCTGCTTACGAGGCAGCCGCTCTACCAGACTGAGCCATCGAGGCATGGTTTCTTTGCGTATCTGAGGGCGCTGGGTATTTTTAAATGTTGGTTTAAGCTGTGTTGGGGTATCTACTTGTTTATTTGCTAGTTTGCCTTTTTGCCCTATCAGCTGGGATAATGCTTTGAGTGGAGAAGCACGCTTAGGCGAACATGAAATCATCAAGTTAATCCAAAAACGCCTCACCGTTATGCCTGACCTTCCCATTCCTTTCGGCGACGACGTTTCTGCTGCTCCGCTTTGGGGTGAAGGGATGGCTGTCCTAAAAACCGACATGCTGGTGGCTTCTACGGATGTGCCGCCGGGGATGAGCCTGTTTGCCGCTGCACGCAAAGCTGTTGTCATGAACATAAGCGACTTCGCATCCAAAGGCGTCTTGCCCACGGCGATTGTGGTAGCTCTGGGGTTACCCAAAGAGTTGGCGACAGAACAAGCCGTGACAGAAATCGCCAACGGCCTCAACGCTGGCGCACGAGAATACGGCGCATACGTTATCGGTGGAGACACCAACCAAACCCAAGAGTTAATCATCAGCATATCGCTGTTTGGCACTGCAAGAAGCGGTTTGATGCTGCGTAGTGGCGCACGTGGCAGCGACATTTTAGCTGTTACAGGTCTGTTTGGCAAGACCGCTGCCGGACTACGCATGCTTCTCGACGGCGGTAAGGCGTCATCTTCGGTGCGTGCGGCTTTGGAAGACGCAGTTTACAACCCAAAAGCTCGGCTTCGAGAGGGGTTGGCGTTACGCGGATACGACTTTGTTACAGCTTCTATGGATTCCAGCGACGGCTTAGCCTGGAGCATACATGAGTTAGCACGCAAAAGCAAAGTAGGCTTCGTCATCGACAAACCTCCCATCGCACCTGAAGCCCAAGAATTCGGAGCTCAAAACAACTTGGACCCACTAGAATTAGCACTCTATGGCGGCGAGGAATACGAATTAGTTCTAACAGTTAAGCCTGGCAAGTTTGCAGAGGCGCAGGCGGTGGTTCAAACCGTCGGCGGATGCTTAATCCCCATCGGGCACGCAACGTTTGACAGGCAAGTTGTTCTGGAAATCGAGGGCAAACGGCGCAAGGTTGAGGCAAAAGGCTGGGAGCACTTCAAGAGCCACGTTTAGCTTGCTGATCAAGGGTGTAGTTGATTATGGTTATGCAGGAAGCCGCCAAGTAGGGTGTTTTGCCGAGGCTGATTTTTTCACCAAACCTAAGCGCGAAGTCTTCTGCCTTTTTCGGCAAACCCACATGGTCGCCTAAAACAAAAAGGCAGTGCTCTGGAAACACCACATCCGAAACGTTTTTGCCATCCTCTTCCAAAACAAACACTTGATGCGTCTGCGCTTTATTTTTTAGGAGGGTTTCAAAGGCTGTTTTATCTTTGCTGATGCCGGGGTGTGTTTTGCCTGCGAGGGTTTTTTTGAGGATTTGCTGCCATGTTTCCATGTCAGTGCGTACGTCGTAGAGGGTTTCGCCGTTGATTTGAAGGTGGACTGGAGGGTTGGGTGGTCCGTTGAGGACTGCGTGGAAATTCACGTCTCTTCGCAAGCCATGAGAGAGGAATAGGCTACTTACGATGCATTCGTGTACTATGTCTAGTCTTCCTGCGTCGTGGAGACTGGTGAAGTTTGGGTCGGTTTTCCCCATACGTGAAAACAGGACGAATTCTCTGGGCAAAGCATTCACAGCTTAAGCGTATGTACGGGATGCTTTAAAGTCCTTGCCTGCCTTAGAGCATCCGCAACAGAACGATGAGGTTGTTTAAGACGACAACTAAAAGGAACAGAACAATCCCAATGTAGGAAAACCGCAGGATTTTATAGGCAGTTCTAAACGATTTGTCATTAACGTTTCGGCTACGCTGTAAAGTTTTTTCGGCTAAAACAAAAATTACACCAACCATAACCGTAACAGTCAACTTTAACGCGACAAAGGCAGACAAATTTGTATTCACTAACTCCGAAATCAGCGGGTTCAGTTCAACGGTGCCAAAGTAAAGCGTGCCCACTACCGTGGTTAAGCAATCCATGGCGCCCATGAAAACCAAAAACAAACCCGCAACATACCTAATAACAAACATCGCCGATGCGCCTCTCAAAATATGGAAACGCCTGCAGCAGCCACAGCGGGCAAAACAGAAAACAGTGATGTTTTCCAATAAGAATTGGCAAAACGTGATTTTTATATGTTAACTAGACTGTTTGCTCAACAAATAAAGGAGGGCTCTGGGTTTAGAGGAGAATTCTTTTCACAATCCACGCATGAGCGCATGTTTTCTCCATGAAGATGCCTATTTTGTTTTCGCCGAGGCTTATGCAGAGCAGTTTATGTGTTTTTCCTTCTACCAAAACGCTTTCTACGTCGGTTAAGTTGAACTGTTTGGCTATCCCTTTACTGCTGTCAGATACCTGTGCAGATAGCATCGCATATTCAGGTGTTTCTGGCTGTGGCAGGTCAACGATGGCGGCTGTGTTGCTTCGCAAGATGTAGCCAATGACGCCTTTGAGTTTGCGGATTTCAGTCAGGGTAGATGCTAAGCTTGTGAAGACCGAGTTGTCTTCGCCGACAGCAATGGTCGGTGTATCAGGCAGAGGTTGAGTTTCGGTAACGGCGTTCTGTTTCAAGACTAAGCCTCCTCAACAACTGGTTTAACCACAACCAACTTACCCCTGCCGCTTCCCAAAATTTGGATAATTCGCTCTGGAACCTGGATCATACCTTTCTCGTTTGCTTTGATGTCTTTTATGGGCTTGAATTTGCAGGTTAAGGTTTTGCCCTCTAGGGTTTCGATGTGAACTGTGGTGAATTGTCTGTTGCCGTAGAGTTCGCGCCATTTGTCTATGACTTCGCTGTCTATGCGAACCGTGTCGGGAGGCACTAGGATCCCGCTGATTTTTTCCACCATAAACTGCGTGGTTGGGGCTTTAGGCAACGGGGGTTCAAGTGGTTCCAGTGGTTCCTCTGGCTGGGTGATTGATTCAAAGGCGGGTTCTTCTGGGGCAACTTCAGCTAAAACCTCAGGTTCAGCCTTCACTTCAGCGGGTTCAGTTGTGAACTCGGTTTTTGTCGGTTCCACTACAAGTTTTCCCAATGCCAGCCGAATAATCGTTGGAGCCACAACTTCAGTAAGTGACTTTACAACTTTCTGCTGCCCACCCCGAGAAGAAACCACAGCAAAATAGGTTTCGTCAACAGCGTTAACGGTTAGTTGAGTATTTACGTCTTGGATGGTTAAGTTTTGAATTCCACCTATGCACTGCGCGTGGGTTATGCTGTTGAGGTTTGTGATGAGGGCTTGGGTTTGTTCAGGTGTGGTGCCTTCGGTGGCGGCTATGGCTTCCCCGTCTGAGCCGAAGACCACTGCAGTTGTGATATCGGGGCTTAAAACGCGGAATTCGCCGAGAACAGATCGAAGTTCCTCAGTCACAAAGTGTGCTCCTTTCCATTTTGGTTAAGCTATTTTGAACAAGATACGTTCTGGAATGCCCTCGTCCTCCAAAACAAGGTACTTGAGGCCCTCCGTATCGCCAAGTTGATCCAGCCACTTCAAGGCTTCACGCACCTTCTGCAACACCAGCAGCCGTTCTTGGTGGCTCCGGACCACGGATTCTATAGCGGACAACTCATGAAACGGTGTGGCATCCAAAACAATGTTCAATGTACCCACGGTGATTTCGCCGGGGTTCTCGGTTGGGGCTTTTTTGCCTGCTAACCGTAGGACGGTGTCGCGGATTTTTTTGGATTTTTCCGCCAAAGTGCGGATGTCGTCGAGTTTGCGCAGGTATTCGCCTAAGACGCTTTTTGTTTCGGCGAGTTGTTTGTCCATGGCTTCTGCTATTGCTTGGGCTGATGTGTATTCTTTGATTTGTGTTACCATGATATGTGTGCTCCTTCCAGATTTTGAAAGAGAAAAGGAAAATAGAGGTGAAGCAATCCTTCACCTTACCCCTGAATTTCTAATTTCGGGAAATTTATGGGTTGTACGTTGCAGCGTTTTGAAGTTGAGTGCCTTTGGCAGTGATCAATTTAATCTGATATGATGTGCCTGCACTTAACTCTGTTACACCTGTAGGTAGATCTAAAGTGATTGTTGATGCAGCAGATTTTGCTACTGAGGGCGCAAGTGGTGTCATAGTAACTGCAACTCCGTTAACATATGCCTGAGTAATGTTTACAGTAGTTGTGCCTGAGTTTTGAACTAATACGTTGATTGTATCAGGTGAACCATCTACAAATGCGATATTTGCTATTGATGCTTGTTCGGCGTTTCCCATCAGTCCGATGGTCATTCCGCCCATCCATGCTGCGACGACGACGCTGACTGCGACTGTTACGGCGATGAGGATGATTGAAGCAACTACGGGGCTTAGTGCTTTTGAGTTTTTCTTTAGTTTTCTAAATATTGGGTTCATTTTTTGGTTTGTCTCCTATTTGCTTTACTTATGGTTTTCAAAAAGACGCTTTTAAATATTATGACTTACTAAACAATACTATTGGTCTGTTGAACAAAAATACAGACCACAAATACACACCAAAAAACACACAAAAACAAACATACACAAGAAAATAAGAAGAAAAGTAAAGAGAAAAGCTCGTTTATTCACTTAACTCGTCAAAGAACTTGAGAAGCAGCTTCGCGACTTTCTCACCCAACTCAGTCTTCATATAATACTTTTTGAGTGGGTCGATACGTTCGCTTTTGGCTAAACCCAAAGATTCAATTTCAATCATTCTAGCCCTAAAAGTGCCGTCACTTAGGGTCAATTTGTTGTCTCGCATGAAATCTTTGGCGTCTTTCCATTTGCCGCGTCCGACGTAGAGCAAAAGCAGGCAGTCAATTGCATGATCTTTTTCGAGCATGGCTTTGATGGCGGCGAGCTTCGGCTCAGTTAGCACGCTTTTTATCTTCTCTTCGTCCACGTTCTTCACCATTTGGGTATCTCCTTTCGTTTTGATACAGTTAAGGCGTCTAGGCTTTTAAACTATATTACGAATTGCGAAACATATCTGCAGACGCCTATCTCCCGAATAATCCATTTGTCACACCTGCCTTATAAATATGCCACTAACCCGCGAAGATGTCAACATTGACCTATTCAAATCTCGAACACGTTGAAGCAAAAAAGACCTTTAAGCTAATTTCCTCCAACCCATCAAAGAGATTACCGCGCGTAATCGCATGGGCATCCACTTAGTCCGCTGTTCTATATATTAGGGAGGGGGTCAGTGGCAGAGCGGCAAAGCGGCGGTATTGTGCCTTTATATAAGGGGAGGGGAGGTAGACGCTGAGACGTCGCGTGGTTTAGGGCTACTTTTTATGTTTAGGTTTCTCTTCGTCTTTGTCTTCTTTATCTTTAGCTATCTTGGTGTAGTAGTATTCGCCGATACCTTTCTGGAACTCATCCATCTGTGAACCTTCCTTGTTGACGCGCGGGCGGAAAGTGACAGAATCCCGTCGGAAGGTGATGCCCATTTCTTTGAGGAAAGTGTTCATCCCACCGCGCAGACTTGTAGGCGGATGAGCTAAACCGTATTCACCTGGCTTACCGTTAAAAACCATCAAACGGTCAGCTATGAAATCCTGCGTAACCACATCATGCTCCACCACAAACGCAGGGATCCCGTGCGCTTCGACGACGCGGCGCAGGGTTTTGGCTACGTTTAAGCGTTCTTCGACGTCGAGGTATGCGCTGGGTTCGTCAAGCAGAAACAGGTCAGTTTTTCGGCTGAGGCATGCTGCTATAGCGACTTTTTGAAGTTCGCCGCCGCTGAGCTCCATGACGTTGCGGTCCATGAGTACCTGCAACCGCAGAGGGTTAGCGATTTCGGTTTTGTACCAGCTTGACGTGAAATTCTCTTTCGCCACACTCATGAGCAACTCCTGCACGGTGCCTTCATAGTCGGGCGCTATGTATTGAGGCTTATAGCTGACGGTTAATTTGCTAAGTTGCCGTTTGTCATCGGTTTCTTCGATGCCCGCAAGCATTTTAACGAAGGTGGTTTTGCCGATGCCGTTTGGTCCCAAGATACCGATGATTTCACCGGTCTTGATTTCGCCTGGTTCTATGACGAGTTTAAACTGACTAAAGGTCTTCTCCATCTTTTCCCAATGAAGCAGAGAGGCACCGATGTTTTCGCCTGTGCTGGGGGGTTTTTCGTGAAAAGTTATGCTTTCTTTTCTGAACATGATGTTTTCGTCGGGTATGTAGCCCTGCAGGTAGATGTTGATGCCTGTTCGGACTCCATGAACGTGGCTGACGACGCCATAAACGCCTGGTTCTCCGTAGAAAACGCAGATTTGGTCTGAGAGGTAATCTATGATGGCTAAGTCGTGTTCGGCGACGATTATGGTTTTCTGCTGCTCCTTGAGGCTGCGAATAGCTCGGGCAACCACCAACCGCTGTTTAACGTCTAAGTAACTGGAAGGTTCATCGAAAAGGTACACGTCTGCTTCTCGACTAAGCGCCGCCGCAACCGCAACCCGCTGCAACTCTCCGCCGCTGAGCACCTCAAGGGGGCGATCCCAGATGTTTCGCAACTCCAACTCGTCAGCGATGGCATCAAGCTGTTTGCGTTCGTCAACTTTTTCCAGCAAATCCCCGACTTTACCCGTAACTGCTTTGGGGATTTTATCCACGTACTGAGGTTTGTTGCTGACTTTGAGACGCTTCTCGCTTAAGCGCGTAAAGTAGTCCTGCAAACTGGAGCCACGGTAATACTGGATAACTTGTTCCCAAGATGGCGGTTCTTCAAATTTGCCGAGGTTGGGTTTTATTTCCCCTGCAAAAACCTTCAGCGAAGTGCTTTTGCCGATACCGTTTTGCCCAAGCAAACCTAACACCGTGCCGGGTGAAGGCATGGGCAGTCGGAAGAGTTTGAAACTGTTTTCGCTGAAGCGGTGGCTGCAATCTTTTTCTAACTCGTCTGGCAGGTTGACGATGCTTATGGCTTTGAAGGGGCATTTTTTGACGCATATACCGCATCCGCTGCAGAGTGTTTCGGAGATTATGGCTTTGTTGCCTTCGACTCTTATGGCTTCGACTCTGCTACGTACCATCGGGCAAAAGGTTACGCAGAGTTGGTTACATTTTTTGACTTTGCATTTGTCGGTGTCCAATACAGCGATTCGCGTCATAGCTAAACGTCCAAGTATGAAATGAACTTGTGAGTTATAAATCTAAAACTTAAGATAAAACCTACTAAACGTAATCTCCGAGCGGAACTAACACAAAAAAGAAAAAGGTTCACTATAAACCTAATTCGATGAGCTTAATCGGGTTGTTTATCTCAATAGCCTTTGTACCTGTGACAACACTTGACAGTTTAGGCTTAGCTTCAGACCCCAAAGTCGCAACCAAATCGCCCTTATAAGAAAGCGTAACGGTTACCCCGGCGTCTGAAAGTTCCTCCGCCACGCCCCTCAACATATCCAAGTTGTTCCGCACTGCATCTAAGCTTTTCAGTAAGCCTTGGTTTCCGCCAGTTCGGGACGCCTTCAGGGCCTCTTTTACTATAGTTTTGTTGACGGCGTTAACGTCGATTTTTTTGTTTGCAGCCCTGATTTCAATGGATTCAACGTTATTTGTTGATACAGTTACTTTCCCTGACAGCAGCATCTGGCCTAAAATGTCTGCTAGGGACATATCTGTTGCCCTGCAAGTTAGGTTTTTGCTTCTTTGGAGTAAACGATGTCTAAAACGATTGAGCCATTGAGTGTAGCTTTAAACATTCCTAAATCGAGCGTTAAGTCTTCAAAACTCAGTTTAATGTCCGATTCTTTCCCGGCCAATTTATCTATAACTGCTAGCATGGTGTCAGCCATACCGTGGGCAGCTTTCTCTAATGATTTCTCAGGTTTAGTTTTTTCCATTAGAAACACCAATAAAAATTATGTGATTATCTCCTAAATAGTTATTGTTCAAAAGTTGAGCAAGCAACACATCGATAACTGCCTTAAAGTTAAAAGAAAGATAATGTAGATAGTTAGTTGGCTAGTTTACCATTCTTCTTCTTCCCATTCTTCGTCTTCGCCTTCTTCCCAATCTTCATCTTCTTCGATTCTGTATGTCAGCATTTTCCTTTTTCACCTCCACCATAAACCGCAATATGCTATCCTACTCTCGGCTTGGTTTAAGCCTTTAGATACGACATTTGTCGTTAAAGTAAACTAAACCCTTGAGGCCTGAGGTGTGTTCTGCTTTCTTTTTTGTACGATTCTTCATCGCTGCACAAGCCTTTTATGGAAAAACAGACCAGTCACACTAAAGGAGAAGAAATCAAAATGAAAAAGCTTTTAAAAATTATCCTCGCAGTTTTCGCAGTTATAATCCTGACCTTCGTCATCATCGGAGCCATATTATTTCTCGATTTAGCCGCATACACTGCAACAGGCACACAGACCCTAACACCTCAAGGGGCATCTATGGGAACTGCTTTGGTTCTCTACGACCCCGGCTTATCTGGCGCATCAACTCGTGTCGCAGAAAAAGTTGCTTCAGAGTTACAATCCCAGGGCTTTACGGTTACGTTGGCAGGGATAAAAAGTTCAGCTGCATCGGTCACCTCAGGATACGATGTCATCGTTGTTGGGGGACCAATCTATGCAGGGGCACCAACAGCTTCGGTTATTGGCACGCTAAATAGCCTAAATCCTGACGCAAACACTAAAGTCGGCGTTTTCGGAAGTGGCCAAGGTGCAACGACTCCAGAAGATATCGCTCAAATCAAAGGTGGCGTTGCAGCCCTTCAAAGTGGCGGTGTTCTGTCGAATGCTGTTGTGGTTAAAATCGGGGAAACCGAAGACATAGACGCTCGTGCATCAGACTTTGTAGCGCAACTTGTTAGGTAACTAAACCTTTTTCTTTATCTACTTATCAAAATAGATAAATTTCTGCACCCATAGACTTTAGCCTGGGATGATGTGAGGCGACGGCTTCGAGCCGCTGGCTGTGAGAGCTCGTCAATTAATCGCTGACCCAAATGACGCTTTATTAAGCAGTTGCGGTGTTTTCGCTGTTTTTAGGGCTTCTGAACGTTGATTTTGCAATGATTTTTGCTAAAAGTTTTTATACGCCCCAGCCCAACATGTGGCTGTCACATTAACTCATGTATCACAAAGCTGCCAAGCTTTCAGAAAAGCATGAAAAAACATCTGTGGCAGAAGAACAGTAGAAATGCAAATGCAATCATTTAAGGACTTACCGATAAAACCAGAAGTCCTAAGAAGTATAAACGAACTTGGGTTTGACACACTTTTTCCGATTCAAGCTCAAGCAATAATGCCCTTACTCGAAGGCAAAGACGTCATCGGGCAAGCACAAACAGGAACAGGCAAAACAGCCGCTTTCGGCGTTCCCATGGTAGAAAACCTAAACCGTGACATCCGCGGAGTCCAAGGACTCATTTTGGTACCCACACGCGAATTAGCCAACCAAGTGGCCGATAACATCGCAAAATTCGGCAAATACGCCAAGGTTAAGGTTCTAGCCGTCTATGGCGGAGAATCAATCAACAAACAAATTCATTCGCTCGCAAGCGGAGTCAATATCGTCGTCGGCACCCCAGGCAGACTCATCGACCTCATGGAACGCAGAGTGCTAAACTTGGGTTCAGTGCGTTTTGTTGTTTTAGACGAAGCTGACCGCATGCTCGACATGGGCTTCATCGAAGACATCGAATTCATACTCTCCAAAACCCCACGCGACCGCCAAACCGCCCTCTTCAGTGCAACCATGGACGAAAACGTCATGCGCCTCGCCAACAAGTACATGCGCAACCCACAGAAAATCCTTGTAAGCAAAGACGAAATCGCGCTAACACAAATGAAACAATACTACCTCGTCGTCAACCAAGGCGGCAAACTCAACGCCCTTTGCGACTTACTCCAAGACGACCGCGTTGAAAAAGCCATCATATTCTGCCGAACACGCCACGAAACCAGCCGCTTAGCCGACCAACTCTACAAACGCGGCCACCGCAGTCAAGTACTTCACGCAGGTTTTACCCAAGCTCAAAGAGACCGCGCAATCAACGAATTCCGCCACGGCAGACGAACCCTTCTGGTCGCAACAGACGTCGCCGCGAGAGGTCTCGACATACCCGACATCACACACATATTCAACTACGACGTACCCGAAGACCCACCGAACTATTTCCACCGCATCGGCAGAACCGCACGCAAAGGCGAAGACGGAACAGCCATCACACTTGTTAGTTACGGCGAAATGTCTAACTTTAACAACATCAAAGCCTTGACTAAAACCAGAATCGAAGAAATCAAAACCCAATGCGGAAACACTCAAGAAGACTCACCTATTCAGAGCTTCTTCTAAACTTTCTTTTTAGTCCGTTTTTGATTAAAATATAAAAGTTGACTCCGTCAATACTGTTGTGCATGAATAAAATTGTCGCGGGCATCGCTCACGAAGTTGTAGAGTTCACAAACAGAAGCCTAATCAAAAACTTGATCATAATCACCTGTTGTATTCTGCTGGTGTTTGTTCAGCTTTTCTTTCCTTATCAGTATTATGCGTCGGCACAGAAGAACAATTCCGAGTTTCAAGTGGGGATTCATTATGTCTTTGAACAGGATGATTTATCAGAGATCTATGGCCAAGTCGCACGGATTCATGATTTAGGTTTCAAAGTCATCCGAATCACTATGGAATGCGACACTGAAGATTATACTCACTACCAGAACCGCAAAAACGACGCGTTTTTTGCAGCCACCGAATATTACGGTTTAGACGTCGCCTTAGTTATCAAAACACTAGACACACCCGAAAAAGTGGATTACTACCTAAACCGCTGGGGACACCGCCTCGCATACATCCAGATTTTTAACGAGCCTGAACTGTCCTCGACTTGGACGCTAGGAGCCATGTTCACCGACGACGAAATCACATCAAAATTTAACATAATGTATGATACGGTTCAGGCGCATCATCTTGACGTGAAACTCTACACTAATTTCGGAATAAGCTACATAATCCGAACTAACGTGCCGATTGAGTTGAGTAAAAAGCTGGATTTTGTGGGGTTGGACATTTTCATGGATGCCTTTTTGGTGCTCTCACCCCAATTCGTCGATGTACTGCACAAAATCACTAACCGCGACGTAGTGATTACAGAGTTCGGCATGTCGACATCTAACAGTCAAGCCCAAACCGACTTTATCCTAAAAGGCTTAACACTCTACAAGAACATGGGATTAAAAGGCTGCTGGCTTGTTTACTGGAACAGCGCCGCAGACCATTACGGCATAAGGGGCACACCAACAGAAACTGCAGTAGGTGAATGGATTGCTAAAAATATTGTCTGATATCTGTCAACGCCTACAACGGCTACCTTTGATAGCGAAGCTTTTCTTACAAGGCATAATCTTAACAGGTGTTTTAGCAGAAGTTGCGTTTTATCTCGATGGCGCCCAAACATCTTTTATGATGTACATGCCGCCAATAGGCTTTGCCTTGTTGCTGGTTGTAACTTACTTGATTCAACCCATAGCCGTCGGCGCTCTAAACATTTTTCTCATAAACATCCTCTATGGCACCAAAGGCTGGCAGGTAGAGTTCTGGCTAAACGGCATCTTCCTCTTGCTGGCTTTCACAACCACAAACTTGGTCTTCCAGACGACACTGGGCTGGTCTTTGCTGGTTGCGGCGGTGGTTGATGTGGCGCTGTTGGCGATTCCGTTTGGAGCGATTGCACGGTTTAGTAATGGCGGCTGGAAAAAACCAATCAATTAAACCCTAAAATAACCAGCTTACCACTTAGGCGGTCTC
>Ga0101944_10005244_pt1 | contig 14975 bp, 13 predicted proteins | sample DewCreD2012metaG_FD_75245 | JGI IMG/M metagenome (GOLD analysis project Ga0101944, IMG submission 75245) | Hot spring sediment bacterial and archeal communities from British Columbia, Canada, to study Microbial Dark Matter (Phase II) - Dewar... ...
GTTTGCGTCGCCTGCTGGAGGACCCCGAGCTGAGGCGCCGCCTGGGCATGAACGGGAGAGCGACAGTCGAAAGCCGGTTTGCGCTGACCACCTACAATCGCCGGCTGGCCGAGTTTCTCGAGGGGCTCCTCTGATGCGCCTGCTGCACACGGAATCCTCCAACCACCTGGGAGGGCAGGAGTTCCGGGTCCTCTTGGAGATGGAGGGGCTGGCTCCCTGGGGGATCGATTCGGTTTTGGCCGCCCGCCCCGGGACGGGCATCGTTCGGGAGGCCGTCCACCGCGGGCTGCGCGTCCACGAGGTGACCATGCGGGGAAGTGTCGATCCGGCGGCGGTGACCCGCTTCATGGGGATCCTGAAGCGGGAGCGCATCGATCTCGTCTGTGCCCACGGTTCCAAGGACGGCTGGAGCGCCGGGCTGGCCGCACGGGTCCTGGGGAGGAAAGTGGTCCGTTGCCGGCATGTGGCCAATCCCATCCGGAGCCATTTTTTCGGGCGACTGGTCTATGGCCCGCTTTGCGACAGAATTGTGACCACGGCCGAATCCATCAGGCAGGGTATGGTGGAAAGGGGAGTGCCTGCCGACAAGATCGTTTCGATCCCCACCGGCGTGGATTTGAATCGTTTCCATCCCGGCGTGGAAAGGGGCTTTTTTCGGCGTGAGCTCGGCCTGGAGCCGGGAAGACCGCTGGTGGGGATGATTTCGGTGCTCAGGGGAGACAAGGGACCGGACGTTTTCATCGAGGCCGCGGACGAGATTCTGGCTCGCCGGCCCGATGCATTTCTGGTTCTGGTCGGAGACGGCTGGATGCGCCGGAGACTGGAGGAGATGGCGCGCAGGTCCCTTCGGTGGGAGAGTATTCGGCTCACGGGCTTTCGAAGAGACATTCCACGGATTTTGGCCGACCTGGATGTCCTGGTCCTTTCGGCGCGGATTCCCGAGGGGGTGCCCCAGACCATTCTCCAGGCGCACGCCATGCTCACCCCGGTGGTGGCCTCCGATGTGGGCGGAATCAACGAGGTGGCCATTCACGGGGAGACGGCCCTCTGCACCCCTGCGGGTGATTCCAGGGCCGTCGCCGGCGCAGTGCTGCGGGTGCTGGACGAGCCCGGCGAGGCCATGAGCAGGGCTCGAGCAGGTCGGGAGATGGTCCTTCGCCACTACACGTGGCCCGTGACTTTGGAGAGAATGAGGGACCTTTACTGGCGGGTCGTAAAGTCATGAGTGAAAATGAAACTTCGATCCGTCGCTCCCCGCCGACTGGGGCCGGAACCGCGCCGGAGATTGTTCCCAGGCGTTCAACGGCTGGTGCTGGAGACATTGGCCCGGAGGGGCTCACGGTTTTGCACACCGAGGCCTCCGATGGGTGGGGGGGGCAGGAAATCCGCATCTATCGCGAGATGCTCGGCATGCGGGAGCGGGGCTACAGGGTGCTTCTGGCCTCACCTCCCGACGCGGTCATTCACCGCAGAGCCGCCGACGCGGGAATCCAGGTCTTTTCGGTCCCCATGGACAGGCGCCATTTCGTGCCCTCGGTCCTCGCACTTCGCAGGCACATCCGTGAGAACGCGGTTGACCTGGTGAATACCCACAGCTCTTCCGACAGTTGGATCGCTTCGCTGGCAGCCCGCATGGAAGGCGTTGCGCTGCTGCGAACCCGCCATATTTCCTCGCGCGTCCACGGGGGGGTCCTGAATCGATGGCTTTACGGGAAGCTTTGCCGCGGGGTGATGACGACGGGCGAGCTCATCCGGAGACAGCTCATACAAGAGTTGAAGCTCGATCCGGCAAAAGTCTGCTCCGTTCCCACTGGAATCGACCTGGACGATTTCGCAACGGCCGATGGAGCTCCTTTCCGGCATGCTTTGGGGATACCCTTCAATGCACCGGTTCTGGGAATTGCGGCCGTTCTGAGAAGCTGGAAAGGCCACAAGGTGCTTCTGAATGCCATGCCGGCCATTCTCGGGGCCTTTCCGGATGCTCGACTTTGCATCGTGGGGGAAGGCCCCATGCGGGGGGTCCTCGAGGCGCGTATCGATGAGCTCAATCTAAGGGACCGTGTCATCATGACGGGGCATCGTGAGGACATCGCGGAGGTCATTGCATCTTTTGACATCGCGGTGATGGCCTCGTACGCTTCGGAGGGCATTCCCCAGTTCGCGCTCCAGGCCATGGCGTTGGGCAAGCCGGTGGTCGGCACCCGGGTGGGGGGCATCCCGGAGGTCGTTGTGCACGGCGAGACCGGCCTTCTGGCCGATCCCATGGACTCGGACTCCCTGGCGGCCGCGGTCACGGCTCTGCTGCGGGACGAAGGGCTTCGGCGGCGACTGGGCGGAAACGGGCTTCGTCGCGTGGCCTCCCGCCATTCCTTACAGAGGATGCTCGACCAGGTGGAGGAGTGCTACCGCGGGCTTTTGAACCTGTCAGCCAGCGGATTGGCATCCACAATGCCGGACCGGGCATGAAAGCGGATGTGATGGAGATCGACTGGAGCGCAATCAAGCGGGGGCGGGATTCGACGAAGGGAATGTTTCCGCGTGTGTTGAAAGTCCCCATCATCGAGGACGCGCGCAAAAAGGCGTGTGATCTGCTGCCCGACGGGGGGGCTCTCCTGGACGTGGGGGCTTACGACCGCAACCTCGAGATCTACATTAGGAAAGCGGGGAAGCCGGCCGTTTACCGGAGCTACGATCCCGATCGCTCCCTTCCCCATGACTACCACAGCCTGGGTGAAATCCGCGAAACGTTTGACGTGATTGTCGTATTTGAGGTCATCGAGCATCTTGCCGTGGCCGAGGCCATCGACCTCATGGCGCGCCTGAGGGAGTTGCTCAAGGAGCGGGGCGCCCTGGTGATCTCGACGCCCAATGTTTTTCATCCCACCATTTTCTGGAGGGATTGCACCCACCGCACCGGGTTCCGTTACAACGAAGTGGTGGGTATCCTGCGATCGATGGGCTACGGTGGCTTCGAGGTTTTCCGCGTGGCGAGGACGAGCCTCAAGGACCGGATCACGATCTTCTTCTACAAGCCCTTGATCAAGCTTCTGAACATGGATTTTGCGGGACGAATCCTGGTGATTGCCCGTAAATGAGCCGGTGTACGTCTTCTCTCCCCGCCGCGCCCATGCCGGATAGGGTCTCCGCCTCCTGGCGGAAGGTCCGGATTTTCGGTCTTTGGATCTCGAGCGGCACGGCGGGGTCGGTTCCTTTGTCGATTTAAGGGAATTCGAAGGGAAGCCGGGAGCGCCCATGAAGATTGCTTTCATCCGCTACAGGTACGACCCTTTCGGCGGCGCCGAGCGCTTCACCCAGGCCCTGATGGAGCGGCTTGCGGCCAAGGGGGCCGAGATTCACCTGTATGCCCGCGAGTGGTCGGCACCTCCCTCGGCCGGCGTCATGATGCATCGCGTGGGGGGACCATCCCGGCCGTCCCTTCTGGGCTATGCGAGCTTCGTGCTCCTGGTCTGTCGCGCTGTTCGCAAGACCCGCTTCGACCTGGTCCAGTCCAACGAGAGAACCCTCTGCCAGGATGTCTACCGGGCAGGAGACGGAGTCCACGCACGGTGGCTCGAATTGCGGAGAAGGCGGATGGGCCCGCTCCGCCGACTCTCTCTCCGCCTCAACCCCTTTCACGCTCTTCGACTTTGGCTGGAGCGCAGGTTGTTTGAGGACCCTCGCCTGAGGGCGGTCATCGTCAACTCCAGCATGGTGAGGGACGAAATTGTCGGCCGGTTTCGAGTCGATCCCGCCCGTATTTTCACCATCCCCAACGGGGTGGACCTGGACCGGTTCCATCCCGACCTCCGGGAGACCCTTGGGGCCGAGCTGCGACGCCGCTCGGGGATCGGGGGCCAGGAGACGATCGTCCTCTTCGTGGGATCGGGCTTCGAGCGAAAGGGTCTGGAGTTGGCCATGCGGGGTCTGGCGAAGGCCAGGGCGCCGGCCAGGCTTTGGGTGGTCGGAAAAGGGAGGAGGCGCGGATACGAAAGGCTGGCCCGGCAACTCGGGCTGGCCGGGCGCGTCGATTTCTGGGGGCCGAGGGAAGATGTCGCCCCATTTTACGCGGCTGCCGACCTCCTCGTCCTCCCGACCCTATACGATCCTTTTCCCAGTGTGGTTCTTGAGGCCATGGCGTCGGGGCTTCCCGTTATCACCACGGCCCAGTGCGGCGCCGCCGGGATCATGACCGAGGGACGCCAGGGCTTCATCCTGGACACTCCCGAAGCGGTCGGTCGCATGGCGGAGTGTCTGGAAACCCTTGACCAGGTCGACACCCGGCGGCGGATGGGCCGGGAGGCCAGGAAACTGGCAGAGAACTTCCCATGGGATCGCACGGTTGCGGAGCTGGAGGCGCTCTACGAGAAAGTCATCTCGGGCCGGATCTAGCGGTACTCCACGCCATCCCCAGGCCATCCGAGAAAAAAAGTGTTCACAGGGTGTTGGTTCCAGACCTGAAACATGAAGCCTTGGACCTGAACTCATCGTGCAGCGTTCAGTCCCGAGGCCGTGAGGTTTTTGAACGGCGGGGGGATCGTTCTTCAAGGGATCGGTGCCGGGAGCATCATCGCCACGCGCTCCGCGGCACCGGTTCCTTATGGTCTTGCCAGACCTGAAGTGGAATCAGGACTGCAGTTCGGGAAGGTCCTTGAAGTAGTCGAGGGCGCCGGGGTTGGCCAGCGCATCCTTGTTTTTTACTTCCTGGTTGTGGATAACCTTCCGGACAGCCAGCTCCACCTTTTTGCCGCTGATGGTGTAGGGAATATCCTGGACCGCGATGATCTTGCCCGGAACGTGACGCGGCGTCGTGTTCTGGCGGATCATGGTTTTGATGCGCTTGAGCAGATCCTCATCCAGAGTAACGCCTTCACGCAGCTTGACGAACAGCACCACGCGGACGTCATTGTCCCAGTCCTGCCCCACCACGAGGCTGTCCAGAACTTCCGGGATGTTTTCCACCTGGCGATAGATCTCGGCGGTTCCGATGCGCACGCCCCCGGGATTCAAGGTGGCGTCAGAACGCCCGTAAATGATGACGCCGCCGTTTTCGGTGATTTCGATGTAATCCCCATGGGCCCAGATGCCTTCATGCAGCTCGAAGTATGCACTGCGATACTTCTTGCCGTCGGGATCGTTCCAGAAGTAGATGGGCATGGACGGGGCCGACGCCGTGCAAACCAGCTCCCCCTTCTCGCCCAGGACCGGTTTGCCGTTGTCGTCGTAGGACTGGACCTTCATGCCCAGCCCCCTGCACTGAAGCTCGCCCGCATAGACCGGCCCCATGGGATTTCCGAGGGCGAAGCAGGAGATGATATCCGTGCCGCCCGAAATGGATGAAAGGACCAAATCCTCCTTGATCTCGCGGTAGACGTACTCGAAGCTCTCAATGGAGAGGGGAGACCCGGTAGACAAAACCGCCTTGAGCGGCGCCAGGTCGAAGGTCTTGCCCGGTTTGACGTCGGCCTTTTCGACGGCGGCCAGGTACTTGGCGCTGGTGCCGAAAATGGAGACCTTTTCGTCCTGTGCCAGCTGCCACAGGCTTTCGGGGCGGGGGAAGAACGGCGACCCGTCGAAAAGCAGGAGGCGCGCCCCCTGTGTCAGGGAGCTCACGAGCCAGTTCCACATCATCCAGCCGCAAGTGGTGTAGTAGAAGATGGTGTCCTCGCGTTTGAGGTCCGTGTGGAGCTTGAGCTCCTTGATGTGCTGGACCAGGGTGCCCACCGCCCCGTGGACGATGCATTTGGGAACGCCGGTGGTGCCCGAGGAGTACATGATGTAAAGGGGATGGTTGGCCGGCAGTTGCTCGAAGGCGATCTCCAGGCCCTTTTCCTTGGACATGAAGTCGTCCAGCAGCACCCCGTTCGGAACACGCGACGGGTCGGGGGCGGCCTCGGTGTAGGGCACCACGATGACTTTCTCGATGCTCGGGATCTGCTTGACGACCTCGGCGATCTGTCCCAGCGAGTCGAACTTCTTGCCACTGTAGCTGTACCCGTTGGCCGTGAGAAGAACGCGCGGCTCGATCTGGCCGAATCGATCCAGGACCCCCTTGATGCCGAAGTCCGGCGAGCAGGAGGACCAGATGGCCCCGATGCTGGTGGCGGCCAGCATGCCGATGACCGTCTCGATCATGTTCGGCATAAACCCGGCCACCCGGTCCCCCGGCTGCAGCCCCATGTCGCGGAGCGATTTGGCGAGGCGCGCCACCCGGTCGTAGAGTTCGGCGTAGGTGATGCTCACCGTGTCGGGCTGTGACTCTCCCTTGAAGGTGAGCGCCACGCGGTCGTCACGATAACGCAGCAGGTTTTCGGCGAAGTTCATGCGCGCGCCCTCGAACCACTTGGCGCCGGGCATCCGGGAAACGTCGTCCACCACCTGCGCATAGGGGGTGCTGCTGATCACCTCACCGTGCTTCCATATGGACTCCCAGAAGCTGGGAATATCGGCAATCGACCACTCGTAGAGGTCGTCGTAGTTCCGGAAATCCTTCGAATACTGCTGATTCACATATTGCATGTACTGGAACATGTTCGTGGTCTTGATGCGTTCGTCGCTGGGCTTCCAAAGGAGCTTGCTCATGGTGACCTCCCTATGAGTGATTTTGTAAGGATTCACAGGAGCCTGCGGTCGAGGATCCATGAAGAGAGGCTCGAGCTTATCCCGAAATGAGCGAGTATCAAAAAATGTATTATATAACTTAACTCTTCATGTCAACCGTGAATCTGCGTGGGGTGGGCTTTTGTGCCGTCGGAGGAAGTGCCCGAAATAGGAAGGAGAAGAGGGCCGGGGAAGGAGGGGGAAACCCGACCCTCTCCAGGAGAAAGGTCCATGAGGTGACGGAATCCCCTGACCGGACAAACGATCTCCCAGAACTGATTATAATACTCCTGTAAGCAATTGGCTGGCTTTTATTGTATTTTTCAAAAGTATCCCATTTCATTGATTATTCGCCTCGTGCTCCCGGGCATGGGTGTTGGCGGCGTCACCGTGATGAAGCATTCCGGTCGCGGACGGTCTCGGAGAGTTCATCCAGGTGACAGGCCAGGCGACAGGCCAGGAATTCCATTTCGTCCCGTTCCACCATGCCGTCCTCGAGGACCAGCTGCCCGAAGGAAATCCAGTCGTTTCGCGAAAACTGAGCCAGTAGATCGAAAAGGTGGTCGGCCGACGGCAGGGAGGGGTCATCCCGACGCTTGAGAGTCCATGAGTGCGCGAATCCTTCGAGGATGCCCTTGAGGCAGTGGCGTCCGGCCCAGGCCAGGTCTCCCGTGCCGTCCAGCCTGTCGAGGCGCATCCGAAGGCTCAAATTGATGAGGAAGTGAAGGGCGGCAATGACCAGGGATCCGTCAGACGCGGGGAAGTCGCCGAGTGATCGGTACCCACGGGCGGTGATGAGTCGAACGCTCACGGGGTCGGTTTGCCGGCAGACCACGAAATCACCGGCGGCGTGATGCCAGGGATAAATCTGGCCGAATGAGCGGGTGTCGAAGTAGGCCGTGAGGATCGCGGTTGCTTCCCGGTAGAGGTCTTCTTCTTCCCGGGGCGAGAGAAACGGTTTGCTGCCATCGATTTCCCAGACGGATATGCCGAGGTTTTGGAGAATGCCCGGATGGCGGGAGAGATGAAACTCGGAAAACCCCTCGAACCACTCGGTCACGAGAAGATCCAACACTTGGGGCTCCCCCGAGGGGGATTCGTAGCGCACGTTTCCCTTGAGGATGGGGCGTGGCAGATAAGGATGATGGAATCGTGCGTGCAGGTCCCCGAGCAGCTCGAGTTCGGCTTCGAGGAAGGCTTTCTGTTGCTCGGTGGTCGCCGCATTGTCGGAGAGGCAGCAGGTGTCGTGGCCCAGGTTCACGACCAGGCGGGCCACCTGGTAGAGGGCTCCGTGCTTCTCGCTGACGAGGGCCGCGCCCAGGATTTCGGGGGCAGAGACCTCATTTCCTGAAAGCGACCGCAAGGCCTGGAATAGGCGCGCTGACCGGTTTTCCTCAAAAAAAACCGACAGGCTTTTCAGATAGGGGCCGTAATGAAGCAGCGGCGCCTCCCGGTCAGGTCCCTGGGGCAGGGGTAAGCGGGAATTGGCCTCGGAAAGGGGGACCTGGCCGTTATCGGTGTTGATGAACAGTTCGATGGTCCAGTCAGTCATGATGTGCCTCGCCTCCATGGCCCGTGCTTTCAAGGCTGTTTACATCGACCGTCGTTGACGGTAAGCTGCATTTCATCGGTCTTTGAACTAAAGCGGATTATTGGTCAAAGTAGCGCCTGGATCAAGCCAATCAACACGCAGGAGTTTGAGATTTGGATTCCGTCGACCGAATGCTGCTCGATCGCATACAACGCAACTTTCCCCTGGTGCCGAGGCCGTATCGCATCCTGTCCGAAGGTCTCCTCATCAGCGAAGAGGATGTGCTCGCCCGAATCGCACGGCTGAAGCGAGATCGCATTGTCCGCCAGATCAGCGGCATTTTCAACACGGGAGCCCTGGGATACCGCAGCAGCCTCGTCGCCATGTCGGTGCCGACGGAGCATCTCGAAAGGGCGGCGGCCGTGGTCAATGCCTATCCCGGCGTAAGCCACAACTACCTGCGGGAAGCCTCTTACAACATGTGGTATACCATCGCCGTGCCTCCCGGGGAGTCGGTCTCCGCCAGGGTGGAGGAGCTGGCCAGGGATTCCGGGGGCTGGAGCGCCCTGGTCCTCCCGGCTGTGCAGAAGTTCAAGCTGGCGGTGGTCCTGGATGTTCTTGAAGAGGGGGATGCCGAAGTCGGGGATGAGCGGGTCAGGAGTCCGGCCCTGGAGGCCAGCACGGTCTTCCAGGCTACGCCGGAAAACGTTCGAATCGTGAGATGCGTTCAGGAGGACCTGCCCGATGTGGCTGAGCCGTTCAGGGTTTGGGCCGAAGCGCTGGAGATGGACGAGCGTTCGCTTCTGGAGCTCCTGGCGGATTGGACGGCGCGAGGTTTCATTCGCCGGTTCGCGGCGGTCCTGAACCATCGGCAGGCGGGCTTCGGCGGAAACGGGATGGTGGTCTGGCTGTGCCCCCGGGAGCGCATCGAAGAAGTGGGTTCCATCCTGGCCGCTTACGCGGAGGTGAGCCACTGCTACCACCGACCGGCGTATCCTGAGTGGCCTTACAATCTCTACGCCATGGTTCACGGCAGGACCCAGGCGGACTGCGAGTCCGTCGCCGTCCGCCTGGGTGAGTCGGTGGGGCTGATGGATTACCGGATCCTGTTCAGCACCCGGGAGTTCAAAAAGATTCGGCTGAAGCTCTTCTGGGATTAGCCTTCATGGATTGAAGCGGGCGGCGTTCGGCCAGTGGCGCCGGTTCAGCCGGCTCCTGGGTTTCAGGCAGGGAGGACATGGAAGACGATCCCAAGGACTATGAGAACAGGAAGAAAGCCATCTTCGATTCGATGTCGAAGCGCGGGCAGGAGCGTATCCTGAAGATAGGGTATGAAAACTGGGAGCCTTTCCAGGAGCCCAAGGACCCCAGGGAGCGCATCTTCAGCCCCACGTCCCAGACTTCGATGGCGCTGGTGGAAGAGTTTTACAAGGCGGCGGGACTGGGCAAGGAGTCGGTTTCGCTGCACAAGGAGCTTTTCGATCTGTGCCGGGGGATTCTCATGGGAGAAAGCCGCGCCAGGGCCATCTTCGAGTTCAGTGTCTGGCTGAAGGAGAAGGGCGTTTCCCCCCCCGTCTGATATCCCCTGCTCATGGCCTGCCGGCAAAGCCCCCGGGTGCACTCACTCACCGGGGGCGGATTCCCGCCCGGATTCGACTTCGCACGGCCGAAGATATTCCAGCTCATCCTGAGTGGCCGGCCTGACGTGGGTCACCACCACGTGGTAGGTGAGGTCCTCACCGGCCAGCGGATGATTGAAGTCCAGATCGACCCATTCCTCGGACTTGTCACGCACGAAATAGCTGTACTGCGCCTGGGTGACCTCGTTCCTGGCCATGACCCATTTTCCCACCTGAAGGTTTCTGCCCTCCGGAAAATCCGAAAGAAGCCGCCGATGAATCTGGCTTGGATCCCTCGGTCCAAAGGCCTCCCTGGCTGGAATGGTGAAATCCCTCGTGTCTCCGGCGGTCATTCCCAAAAGCCTCTGCTCCAGGGCCGGAAGAACCTGGTTGTAGCCGACGATGAAATTGAGGGACACGGGGCCGTTTTCGCCTTTCACAAAAGAGCCGTCGGAGAGGCGCACGGTGTATTCGATGATGACGAAGGTGTTGGGGCTGATCTTCATTCTGAGCCTTCGTTCGGCAGGTTGCTCCAGTCCGCGGCGATTTCGGGGTCTACGGGATAGCCGAGGGACACGGCCTTGTCGAAGTGGGCTCGGGCTTCCTGTAGTCGCCCTTCCATCCTGAGGGCCACGGCCAGGTTGTGGTGAGCGGGGGCATAGTTGGGATTGAGCTCGAGGACCGCCCGGGAGGCTTCGACGCAGCCCTGGCTGTTTCCGGTGTGGAGGTAGGCGGCCGAGAGGGTGTTGTAAGCCTGGGCCGAGCCCGGCATGAGCTCCATGGCCCGGCTGCTGCTCGCAATGGCCTTTTCGTACTGGCCCTGCTGCAGATAGGCGACCCCGAGGTTGCCGTGGGCCATGTGGAGGCCGGGGTCCAGCTCAACGGCCTTGAGGTTGGCCTCGATGCACGCCTCCAGGTCGCCCTTGCGCAGGTGGAGCCAGCCCAGGTTGATGTGGGCCTGGGTGAGGTTCGGGTCGCATTCGACGGCCTGCTTCAGTTCGGAGAGGGCTTCCTCGATCTGGCCTTTCTGCATGTAGGCGACGCCGAGGTTGTAGTGGAGGGTGGCCGACCGGGGCTCGAAAAAGAGGCTCTCCTTCAGGAACTTGATGTGGAGGTTGAGCTTGGCGGCGGTGTCCTTGTCCAGCTGTTGCATCATGCGGAATCACTCCAATCTGCCGGAATGGTGTTGGGAAAAACCGTCTACTGGGCTTCCGGTGGTGGGGAGTTGTAACAGCAGGTCGAGGGGACTGTCAAGGGAGGGGGAATCGCCCGGAAATCAAGGCTCCGGGCTGGCTTTGGTGCTGATTTCTCAAGGACTTTTTTATTGACAAAGGCCGGAGAGCGCGCTATGCAGCAAAGTGAATGGTTTCACGTTTTAAGCTTCCGAGGGTGGACAGGAACGGGATTCCTGTTGAATTTTAAATGATTTTTGGCTTTCCCTTTAAGGAGGACATCATGAGCCAGGAAGCAAAGGATAAAATCATCGAATGGGTTAAACAACAGAAGAAGACCAAGCACTATTTCAACGATCTCTGTAAGGCCATTCCTGAAGTGAAGATGATGGCGGCCAAGAAGATCGTCAACGAGCTGGTCAACGAGGGGAAGCTCAAATATTGGTCCAGCGGGAGCACCACCATGTACATGCTCCCCAGCGAGGGTGACGTGGAGAAGGAAGAGCATGGCATGAACGAATAGGCTTGCCCGCGAACCCTTGAAGGATTCGATTGGTCCATGCACCGTTGTCGAATCCTGAATTGGTCAGATACGGCCTGTGTGTCCAAAAGGGCCGGTGAGTCATGGTCTCAGGTGAACCACGATAGCCAATGTGGAAGGAGGTGAACGGGGACGTCAGTTGTTTCGGCCACGGGGGCAAAGAATCGAAAGCTGCATAATTGATCAGAAACTGGTCTATGGAGGTTAATGGAATGGCGCTTAAGCATGCAACTCCTATGCTTGATGAGTTGGAAAAAGGGCCATGGCCGAGCTTCGTAACGGATATGAAGCGCATTGCGGCCAGGAAGCCCATGTGTGAAGACTGGCTGGGACTCATGGAAATGTCCTATCGGGATATGGAAGGCCACTGGAAGCACGGCGGCATCGTGGGCGTTTTCGGCTACGGCGGCGGTGTCATCGGCCGTTACTGCGACCGGCCCGACCTTTTCCCTGGCGTGGCCCACTTCCACACGGTGCGCGTCAACCAGCCCGCGAGCAAGTTCTACAATACCGAAATCCTCCGCAGAATCTGCGCGCTCTGGGAGGAGAAGGGCAGTGGCGTGACCAATATGCACGGCTCCACGGGTGACATCATCCTTCTGGGTACCACCACGGACCAGCTGGAGCCCCTCTTCTACGAGCTGACCCACGACCTGGGCATGGACCTCGGCGGCTCGGGATCGAACATGAGGACCCCCGAAGGCTGCCTGGGCAAGGCGCGTTGCGAGTGGTCGTGTCTCGATACGCAGGACATCATTTACGACATCACGATGCAGTACCAGGATGCCCTCCACCGGCCCATGTTCCCCTACAAGTTCAAGTTCAAGTGCTCCGGTTGCGCCTGCGACTGCGTGGCCGCCATCGCCCGCGCCGACTGCTCCATCATCGGGACGTGGCGTGACAATATCCAGATCGACCAGGAAGCCGTCCGGGCTTATGTCGGCGGCGAGTTCGCGGTTCACGGCGGCGCCGGCGGCGAAGGCAAGCGCGCCCTCGACATGACCACGGAAGTGCTCGAGCGCTGCCCGACCCGCTGCATGGAATGGGACGGCAAGAACCTCAAGATCTGGGATGAGGACTGCACGCGCTGCATGCACTGCATCCGCGTCATGCCTCGGGCTCTGAAGCCTGGGAAGGACACCGGCGCGACGGTTCTGGTGGGAGCCAAGGCCCCCATCCTCGAGGGTGCCCAGCTCTCCAGCGTGGTGATCCCGTTCCTCAAGATGGAGCCCCCCTACGAGGAGTTCCATGAGTTCGTCGAGAAGATGTGGGATTGGTGGATGGAAAACGGAAAGAACCGCGAGCGTCTGGGCGAGCTCATCCAGCGTCTGGGGCTGCGCGAGTTCCTGAAGGCTTGCGAACTGACCCCGGATCCGCGCATGGTCAACACCCCGCGCTACAATCCTTACATTTTCTACGATCCAGAGACGGTGCCCGGTGGCTGGGAGCATGACGCCAAAGCATACCGTGAACGACATCAGGCCTAGGAGGAGTAAAGATGCCTTTCGATCCCAACAATATCATGGCAGACCGCATCACCGATATCGGGCCGCCCAAGTACGACAGCTTCTGGCCCCCCATCGTCAAGGACAACTACGGCAAGTGGAAGTATCATGAGATCCTCGAGCCCGGCGTGCTGGTGCATGTTTCCGAGACGGGCGCCGAGCTCTATTCGGTTCGGGTGGGCGCGGCCCGCCTCATCACGGTGGATCTCATCCGCGACATTTGTGACATTGCCGACAAGTACTGCGGCGGCTACCTGCGCTGGACCACCCGCAACAATGTGGAATTCCTGGTCAGCGACAAGTCCAAGCTGCAGCCGCTCCTGGACGATCTGAGGAGCCGGGGAAACTGGTTCCCCATCGGCGGGACCGGAAACAGCATCACCAACATCGTCCACACCCAGGGCTGGGCCCACTGTCACACGCCGGCTATCGACGCATCCGGCCCGGTGAAGGCCGTCATGGACGACCTCTTCGAGTATTTCGGCTCCCACAAGCTGCCCGCCCAGGTGCGCATCGCACTGGCCTGCTGCCTCAACATGTGCGGCGCTGTACACTGCTCGGACATCGCCATCCTGGGCGTGCACCGCAAACCGCCTTTCATCGAGCACGAGCGCGTGCAGAACGTGTGTGAGATCCCGCTGGTCATCGCCTCCTGTCCCACGGCCGCCATCAAGCCCAAGAAGGTGGGCGAGCTCAAGAGCATCGAGATCAACAATGCCCGCTGCATGTTCTGCGGCAACTGCTACACCATGTGTCCGGCCCTGCCGCTGGCCAACCGCGACGGCGACGGCATCGCCCTGTGGGTGGGTGGGAAGGTCTCCAATGTCACCTCCGCCCCCATGTTCTCGAAGCTGGCGGTGCCCTTCATCCCCAACGAGCCGCCCCGCTGGCCTACGACGGTCAAGACCATTCGCAAGATGGTCGAGGCCTACGCGGCCGGCGCGCGCCGCTACGAGCGTATGGGCGAGTGGATCAACCGGATCGGCTGGGAGCGCTTCTTCGAGAAGACCGGTATCGAGTTCAGCCATGAGCACATCGATGACTATCGGTTGGCCATGACCACCTGGAGAACCACGACCCAGTTCAAGTTCTAGCTCCTTTGACCTATCGGCGGGGGGACGGGCCGCGGCAAATGCCGCCCACGTCCCCCTCAGAGAGTGGTTTTCGATGGTATGTGACAAACCGCGGCTCATGATCGCTGCGCTGAGAGGCGGTTCCGGAAAGACAGTGGTCTCTCTGGGCCTTATGGCGGCGTGGCGTCTGGATCGGGGTCTGCGGGTGGTTCCCTTCAAGAAAGGCCCGGATTACATCGATGCGAGCTGGCTGTCCGCAGCCGCCCGGCATCCGTGTTACAATCTGGACCCATTTCTGATGAAGTCTGATGAAATCCTAGCCTCCTTCATTAGACGATCCGAGTTCGGGGACATCAGTCTGATCGAGGGAAACAGGGGCCTGTACGACGGGGTCGATATTCAAGGTAGTTTTTCCACCGCCGAGCTTGCCAAACTCCTTAGCGCTCCAGTGGTTCTGGTTCTTGACGCCACCAAAGTGACCCGCACTGCAGCTGCAATGGTGCTGGGCTGCCGTCTGATGGACCCTGAGGTATCTATCTCAGGGGTGATCTTGAACCAGGTGGGTGGAAAGCGGCACGAGCGAGTGCTGAGGGGCGCCATTGAGACTTACTGCGATGTTCCCGTCCTGGGGGTCATTCCCAAGGAGGTGCATCATTTTTTCCCTGAGCGGCATTTGGGGCTGGTTCCGCCGCAGGAGTCCCTGGATGCTGCAGCATCTCTGGATTTCGCCGCCAGGCGGATGGCGGATCATGTCGATCTGGAACGTCTATGGGAGATCGCTTCCAGAGCACTTTCTCTGGGAATGCCGCCCGATGCTTTTGATTCCGGTGCTGGTTTTGACACGCTTTCGCGACCCATCATCGGCGTCATTCGCGATGCCGCCTTTCAGTTCTATTACCCCGAGAACATCGAGGTGCTGAGGGACATGGGGGCGAGG
>Ga0101944_10005247_pt1 | contig 14965 bp, 15 predicted proteins | sample DewCreD2012metaG_FD_75245 | JGI IMG/M metagenome (GOLD analysis project Ga0101944, IMG submission 75245) | Hot spring sediment bacterial and archeal communities from British Columbia, Canada, to study Microbial Dark Matter (Phase II) - Dewar... ...
AAATCGTATTTAAAACATCATCAATTTTTTGCATCGGAAAAACCGATAGATGAATCATAATGCCGATCAATGAGGTAAGAAGGAGTAGCATTGGCAGAAGGCACAGAATCCCGTTGAATGCCACATCGCTGGCAAGAAAGAGCACATTTTCCTCACCCAAACGATGATACAACCCCCTGGTATAATAAACTAAACTTTGCCATAGTGACAGAAAAAAATTCTTTATCTTACCCATCATAGGATTTTTAATCTTGCATATTTTAGCATTAAATTTTTTCTTCCAACGGAATTAAAATCAACCACTGCCTTCAATGTTTCACCCTTACCGCTCAATAAAACTATTTTCCCCTGTCCAAAATATTCATGTTCGACAAGTGATCCAATTTCCAGTTTTTTATTCTCATCTGATGTATAATCAATCTCCGGATCTATATATGTAGCAGATTCGATTTTACGTTTATTTCTGCCTAATCTTTTTCTTTCAAGCAGATCCGGTCTAATATTACTGTAGGTATGAAATGAATCTAATTTCTCAATATTAAAAAGATTCTGGTCAATTTCATCAAGAAATCTTGAGGGTGTTTGAAAACTTAAATCTCCATATCTAAAGCGGAGTCGTACATGGCTGACATAAAGTTTTTCCATCGCTCTTGTAATTCCAACGTAGAAAAGCCGACGTTCTTCCTCAATATCATTATCTTCAAACTGAGGTGTAGATAAAGGAAGGATCCCTTCTTCCAATCCTGTAATAAATACGATAGGGAATTCAAGTCCTTTAGCACTATGTAATGTCATTAATGTTACAGCATTAAATGATTCGTCCCACCTATCGACATCAGCGACGAGCGAGACTTCCTGCAGAAATTCTTCGAGTGAAGGATTTTCACGAGATGCGGCAAATTCCGAAATGCCTGACAGGAGTTCCTGAACATTTTCCCATCGTGACAAAGATTCAGGGGTTCCTTCTTCTTTAAATAGTTTCAGCACTCCGATTTCATCCACCAATGCTCTTGCCATTTCACTCAGGGACATTTCTTTACGGATTTTATCATATTTTTTTATAAGTGAATTGAAAGAGGCGCAGGCATTTTTTGTTTTTACGTTAATATCCGGGATATTTACAATCTGCTCCAGCGCAGACATCAGTGATAAATTATTCTGCTGGGCGAATTTTTGAATTTTCTTTACAGAAGTAATTCCTATACCACGGTTGGGATAATTGATTACTCTTAGAAAACTTTCATTATCTTTTGGATTGACAAGTAATCTCAAATAAGCAAGAACATCTTTGATTTCTTTTCTTTGATAAAACTCAATGCCACCAATTATTGTATATGGGAGGCTGTTTTTTCGGAGTGATTCCTCAATCGACCTTGACTGAGCATTGGTACGGTACATTATCGCAAAATCCTTAAAATCTCTTTTTCGTACTCGTATTTCCTTAAATATTTTCTCACAAATTTTATTCCCCTCATCCCTGTCATCCTCACATTCCACAAGATCAATTGGATCCCCTTCACTGTTATCAGTCCATAGGTTTTTGTTTATCTGCCCTTTGTTTTTCTTAATTAACTGGTCTGCCGCCGATAAAATCCTTTTTGTTGATCTGTAATTTTGTTCGAGTCTAATTATTTTACCATCCGGATAATCTCTTTCAAAATCAAGAATATTGCGTATATCAGCCCCTCTAAATGAATATATGCTTTGAGCGTCGTCTCCCACCACGCAGACATTTTTGTATTTTTCCGCGAGCAATTTTACAAACATATATTGTGTGCGGTTAGTATCCTGATATTCATCGATAAGGATAAATTTAAAACGGTCCTGATATTTTATCAATATTTTTTTATGATTCAGGAAAAGATGGATTGGATGTACAAGAAGATCATCGAAATCCATAGCATTATTTTTCTTCAGTTCAGTTTGATAGCGCGAGTATACAGCAGCGACCTTTTCTTCAAATAGGTCTGAGGCCTGTTTTAAATAATCTTCTGGTGTTATCAGATTATTTTTTGCGCGGCTCATTCTATTATAAATTGCCGATGGATTGAACTGCTGAGTGGAAATTCCAAGTTCAGCCATCACAGATTTTATCAGATTAATGCTGTCCTGTGTATCATAAATTGAAAAATTACTTTCAAATCCTATTTTTGAACATTCCGCCCTTAAAAGTCGGGCACAAAGCGAATGAAAAGTCCCCATCCAGATTGAATTTGCTTTTTCTCCAATAAGGGTTCTAATCCGTTCTTTCATTTCGCGTGCGGCTTTATTTGTGAAGGTTAGAGCTATGATATTATAAGGAGGGACTCCAATGTTAATTAAATAAGCAATTCTATAAACCAGGACGCGAGTTTTCCCGCTACCCGGTCCGGCAATGACCATCACCGGACCATCAACAGTTTTGATAGCCTCGATTTGTTTTTTATTTACATTATTGAGTGACAACATCACATTTAATTTTACACTGTGTAGAACTGAGAGGAAATATTATACAATAAAAAATTTTGAATTCAAAGATTCAAAAGTATAAACGCAGAAAAATTAAATTAATCCGGGGCAGGCGATTGCGATTACTTCAATTATATAATTATTGCTCCCTCGAGGCGGAGAAGGAATTCCTTCGTCTTCACACCATAAGCGTATCCAACCAGAGAACCATCCGATCCGATAACACGATGGCAGGGTATAATTATCGGAAGAGGATTTGCACCATTGGCTCGTCCCACGGCCTGAAATGCTTTTGGGGCATGCACGCGCTTGGCGAGATGCTTATAAGTAATGGTTGATCCATAGGGAATTTTTGCCAGTTCTTCCCATACACGTATCTGGAACGGCGTACCGATTAAATCCTTGGGAACGGTAAATTTGACTAAACGACCATTAAAATAACGTGTTAACTGGTCAATAACCTCCCGGTTCCTTGACCTGTTGTCGGTTACACAATCCGGATCAAAATTCCCTTTGAGCCATCGGAAAAAATCTTTCCTATTTTCCCGCGGGAGGCTGATTTTGCATATCCCTTTGTCGGTAGAAGCTACATATATCCGCCCAATTCGTGAATCAAAAGACGTGCAATAAACCGTGACATTGGTTATTTGTCCATCCGAATTGATAATCGGCTCATCATCCCTCGTTTTTATTTTTCTTCTCACGGGGTAGACGATTCGCGGGCTTGTAAGTGATGCATTTTCGTCTGACATACACTTTTAAATTTATATCAATCTCTCATGAACGTTTTGTTCAATGTAAACAAAATTATTATGATAATATTTCCCCCGATACGTTACATTAATTTTGAAAATTTAAAAACAAATTAAAGCGGAGAGGAATTTAGATAAAAACAAAATGTGAAAAAAATTTTCGCGCAAATATTATACGGAGATTGATTCACAAAATCAAGAGAAAAGTAAAAAAAATTTAAATTTATTTTAGTTAATATTTTTTGTAAAGTAACGTGAAACCACGTGAAACCACGTGAAACAATTTTTTATTTTTTCCGCCTCAATTATTATCTCGACATCCCAAGTTTTACCTTAGAAAAATGCTCTAAGTTCCATTTTTAAAGCATGAATAGGTAATCCACCGTTTTCACTTCTTCCATCATATTGACCGGTAAACATGAGTAGCTGACTCAGGCGATACTCACATGTCAATCTCCATAACCAAGTTTTTCCAATCGACTTACCGTCGGTTAATTCATATAACGGCAATAAATTACTCTTGTTGATCGTAACTTCCTCGCGAGTTATCTCCCCTCTTATTTGCCCTCTTTCAATAATCGAATAAACTATCCTGATCGTTTGATTATTATTATCTATACGGGTAGAATCAAAATTTTTAGAGTTCTTTAAACTGAAAAGGAACCCTATTTCAAGACGCTGGTCGGGTCTGTATGACCAATCCGTTACCTCCTCATGTGAAACAATAGATCTGTTTCTTATCGAGTAAATATCTGAAGTAAGCATATCTCTTCTCAGATAAATATCTGTTTGATTTACAATCCCTTCCACCAGTTGCCATCTTGCTCTCGCTGCCTGCTCACGGAAATAAGACCTATCCCTGGATAAAGCGTACTGTGTTAGTCCTTTTTTTTGTGTATAACGAAATCTCAAAGACCAGTTGAGATCATTTTCACGGACATAAAAATCCTGAATGAACAAATTATCTCCATTTAGTGTGTACCTGTCTGAGAGATATTTGCTGAAATCCAATAAATATAATTTCGATCTATCGGGATCCGTACTCTGCTCCGTAATTTTAAAATACGTTTCAGTTGATAAGTTCGACAATATTCTACTGACTAATGTACCTGATGTGAATATTCTTTTTAAATTCATTCGGACCCGACTGCTTGTTTTTATATCTACACTCGGAACAAAGTCGCCGGTTGGCAATAAGAAAAGAATAAATTCTCCGTCGAATCGTGAAGGTTGAAAATCAGGATAATCTATTATCCGATTACCATTAATATCTCCAACATAGATATGGGTACCTGTACCTTTTGGAACACGCTGAAATATACGGTCAGTTTTTGCAGTACGACCAGTTGTAACTTCATAAAACCAATCTGATTCAATCCCGCCTTCTATAGGATTTAATCTTGTTTGCGATCTTACAAGTGTGGTATTTATATTCTGATTTCCTTTGTTAACAAAAACTTCAGAATATTTTTTATTATTAATAAGTAAATCGAATGAAGTGTTAAGCCATTTTAAAAATCTGAATCTCAGACCATAACGCTGAGATACACCTGTCGATGCTTTTTGCAATTTACCCTGAGCAAGTGAATCTTCAGATCTCAGACCTAACTCGCTTAGAGCAAATAAACCATTGGGATCTCCAAATGAAATTCCAGGTGATCCTTCCATAAATCGGTAAGAACCTGAAGTAATTGTATCAGTCTCCCAATTTCTTCTCTTTAAATCTTCAGAGCGAAATTCTGCATAAGGAACAAAACTCCCCAGCCGATATTCCATTTTTCCAAAATGTCTGAACCAGTCTGATTTCTCCGTTAGTATGGAATTAGTCGTTCCGATTTTTTCAAAATGATATTCATATCCGCGTCTGTTTCCAGTATTAAGGATGCTATTTAAATTAGTTTTAACTGACTTCAGAGCATCACCTCGTTTTAGAGAACCATAACCACCTCCAAAGGATAAAATTTTGTCAGGATTATATTTTATTGAAAATTCTCTTATTTCTTCCTCATCGTCATTTCTTTCCCCGACATTCCATATTCTATTAAATTCTACATCATTGATACGACCGAGCGGTTTAAAATTATTACTCAAATAACGTTCCTTCATCCCAATATCCAGAGAGCCGACGTTCAATTTTCCGATTTTAATATCCGCCGGGAAATATCTTAAATTTAAATTCAAAGCATTCCCACGGTTTGAATTATCTCCTATTTCAGAGAAAGTATTTCGATCCAGTGAGGAAATTGTGTATTCCCCATTTATTTTTAAATTATTTGAAACATCTCCATAGATATTAAAATCGAGCAGGGTATGACTTTTCGGCATTGGCAGGATTTTAATCGGTTCGTAATTACCCTTCAACAATCCAGAAAACTGATACCAGCCCGCTGAAACTTTCCTGTAATTTCCTTTTCCTTCTCCGACATAACTAAAATTCACAATATATACAGCATTCAAAGTGTCTTCTGGTTGATACCGATAAAACTGGACAAGCGTATCTGACAGATTTTCACGCTGGATCAGTGTGTCTATCAGTATGTATTGTCCTTTACCCGGACCTGCATATTCAGCGCCTGTTGTTTGTGACAATGTTTGATCATTGCCCGCATTTCTGAGAATTTCCTTGTCTGCTTCAGTTAGTGATAAGTCAAGCGTGGTTTCTTTATCGTCTGCTTCATTTGCGTAGAGAATATCAAATTTCAGTCGATCAGATATGCTGCTGTTTGTGAATTTCGCTGTATATAAATTTCTGCTGAATTGTCTGTCATTATATTCAAAATCAACGACAATTCTCGTGGAATTAGCTATAACTCTTTTAGGCGTAAAAACAATTTCAGCATTTGAATAATCAATTACATAATCAGCATTTTCACCACGTGTTAACTTCATCCCGTTAATATATACCCTCTCCGTACCGGCCACAATAATTATTGACCTTTCACCAGATTGTCCTGATAATCGGTACGGCCCCTGAATACCATCAATACCCAGAAATTCATTTGTTGTATATTTCCCTCGCGTAGTTGCGACCACTGCTGTGATATCGCCCTCACTGCCGGAAAAATAATAATTATACATTCCTCTAGCGCCCTGAAGTTTTCGTTCAAAAGTACCGAACTCGCTTCCACCGACATTTAAATTAAAATCACCCAATATTGCCGCAAATCTTGATCCTCTCGCTTCGATAAAAACTTTATCGAATTCTCTCAAAGTCTGTGTAGAACCCTCGGGTTGAATTGGACTGTTCTCGTCGGTTAAAGCAGCATTAATCATTACATCGTCGCTCAGATTTCCTGACATCTGGAGACGAAACCCTGAATTTAACGTAAGGTCGCGATTTGAACCGATGGTTATGCCTCTGAGAAGACTCCCACTTGCCTGTAAATTGGATCGGAAGAGTTCATCCACGAAAAATGGTTTATTTAATTCTTTTCCAATTATCTTATAACCTGACGAATCTGTTTTTGTCACGACTTCACGATGACGGTATGTCTCTTTAAATTGAAAAGGGAAAGCGGAATATCTTACAAGGAGAATATGATTTGATGTATCTAAAAGACCAATAATGTTTTTAATGCTTTTTAGATTTATTTTACCACGGCTGTAGTCAATTGTATAATGAGTATCTCTTTTCAGTAATATGGTATCAAGGTAAATGTTTTCAGATGAAGGGATAATGAATTGATGATCAAGAGTTAAAATTGAATCAGTGAGAAGCTTAATAAAAATTTTTGATTCGAATTTTGGGAGATCTATTGTATCGCTCACCTGAGCGGATACCTGGATGGTGGAGCTGATGAGTACAATCCCCAATATGGAGCAACTTATGAAACGAATGATGGATATCATTTAATATTCTGAAATTTTCTTGAAGTCAGTAAAGATATTCCATCGATCTCCATGCCGGTAATAAATTGTATATTATAAATTACACAATTTATATCTTATCCACAAACATTTAATTGATTTTCAGAATCCTATTTGCTATCTTCAGTGCACCAGACAAATCAGAATCAGCACAAATAAAGATAAAATTATGACTTTAGTACCACCTTATATTGCTTCACTCGAACCATATAAACCTGGCAAACCGATTGAGGAAGTTAAAAAAGAATTTGGATTAAGAGATGTACTTAAATTAGCATCAAATGAAAATCCTTTAGGGCCTTCCCCCATTGCACTTGAGGAGTTGAAAAAATCAATTAATGATATTCATTATTACCCGAATGGCGGATATGATTTGCGTGTCGCTCTGGCTGAAAAATTCAATTGCAAAGTTGAAAATGTAATTGTAGGCAACGGATCTGACGGAATATTATCATACATTATTAGAACATTTCTTTGTGAGGGTGATGAAATTCTAACCACAGAGGCAGCTTTTATAGGATTTCAGGTTCTGGCAAAATCTCGTGGAGTACCCTATAAAACAGTTCCTTATAATAACTGGCGGTACAATCTTCCAGAAATCGCAAAACGGATTAATGAGAAGACCAAAATAATATACCTTGCAAATCCAAATAATCCCACTGGAACAATATTTACAAAATCTGAATTTGAATCTTTTTATCAAAAGGTCCCAAAAGAGGTTTTAATTATTCTTGATGAAGCATATTTCGAATACACATGCACCGATCCATCTTACCCTGATTCACTTAGTTATCGTTATGACAATGTAATCACGCTTCGTACTTTTTCAAAGATATACGGACTTGCCGGATTACGTGTAGGATATGGATTTGCACACGAGGAATTAATTGGAAATTTATTGAAAGTAAAACTACCATTTGATCCAAGCACACCTGCGCAATCTGCTGCTATTGGAGCCTTAAGGGATAAAGACTGGATTAAACACTCAAAGGAAGTTAACGAAGAAGGACTACTATTCAATGAAAATGCAATAAAATCTCTGGGTCTCAAGGTTGTGCCTTCAAAAGCAAACTTTCACATGGTTGTTATGAAAACAGAGGAAGAGGTAAACAAAATTTTTATTGAACTTTTAAAGAAAGGTGTAATTGTACGTCCGCTTAAGTCATTTGGACTTCCGCACTGTCTGAGGATTACTGTAGGAACAAAAGAACAAAACGAAATAATGATAGATAAATTGAAAGAGGTAATTAAAAATTTATAGAACTAATAAACGAAAGTTCCAAGGAATATACCGCTATTAATCATCCATCCTTTTGATTTTATTGAAGATGGTACATTTAAAAGCTCGTAATCATTATCCATTTCCCAATCACCACCTGCCACCCCATAATATCCCACACCAATTCTGACTCCCAGCCAGCGTAGAATAGCATATTCAACATTAATCGAGGGCTGATAAACAAAAAATGATCCGGATAACTGTCGTGTGTATTCATTAGTTTCCGGTGTGGTGGATCCATACTCATTCCATATGTTGTCCCATACCTTAGGTGAAGATAAATCTCTTGTCATGGTTATTGTCATTCCCCCACCGCCAATCATTATCCCGGCAGTGACATCGAGTTTTTGAATTACAGGTATAACATAATCTACAGTAACACCACCATATGTTACAGAAAGATTTATATTTCTACGGATATTATTATTATCGAGGTACCTGGAGTCTATAGAACCCCCTGCACCCATACCACCAATCCGCAAATTTTGTATGATCATAAAGTAGCCATACCCCTGACCACCGAGTAAGAGCAGAGGATCTTGATTAAAGGGTGCAGCATTTGCCCGACTTAGATACTCATTAAGAGGTTTCAGGTCCATAAAAAGGATATTTTGAGTAAACCACCTGCACCACCAATTTTGGATTGAACTCTCCTGCTTGTCGGAAGAGGAATTTCCTCCTCATCTTCTTGCGCAAAACTTAGAAATGTTGAACCGATCATTATGAATAATAATAATATCCAGCGCATCATATAAAAACTCCTGTATAAATATGGCTTAAATTTTACCGAATATCGGAAATTTATGGAATAGTTACAAGAATATAAATAAATTTAATATCGAAATGGAATAATATTTCAGATGTGATTTTATAAGAGTAATTAAAATCCAATTTCGCGGGATACGCGTTTCATGGCTTCGATCACAAATTGGATATGTTCTTCTAATGGAACACCCAGTTCTTCGGAACCCTTGATAATATCTTCACGGTTAACATTTGCTGCAAAACTTTTATCCTTCATCTTCTTTTTTACTGATGACGCCATTAAATCGGATAATTTATTTGGTCTGACGAGCGCACACGCTGTGATAAAACCACATAATTCATCACAAGCATATAATACCTTCGCCATTAAAGTTTCGCGTTGTGTATTAGTATATGATGCATGACCAAGAATGGCAAGACGTATATCTTCAGGATACCCCTTTTCGCGGAGTATTTCACTCCCTTTCAAAGGATGATCCGGAGCAGATGGATACATCTCGTAATCAAAGTCGTGAAGCAGTCCAGCAATCCCCCATTTTTCCTCATCCTGATTATATTTTGTAGCGTACGCTCTCATCGCGGCTTCTACAGCATACATGTGTCTTCTGAGAGCGTCACTCTTAGTATACTCATGAAGCAATTGTAAGGCATCATTTCTGGTCATGGTTAATATCTTAATTTTATCCTCAATAATATCGATAAATTTCTAATTTAAATCTCCCAATTTAGGTCGAACTATTATTTCTTCAACATTAAGATCATCGGATGTTTGATATGCATTGACGATTGCTTCCGCTACACTTTTCGGGCTCATCATTCGCCAACCATACTTTTTCTTAACCTTGGGATGCCATATATCTGTTTCAGTGGCGCCCGGAATTATATTAATAACTTTAATACCCTGTGTCCGGAGCTCTTCACGTATTACATTTCCAAATCCGAGCAAACCCGATTTAGATGCAGTATAAACTGATGATCCCTTATAAGTATTTTTTGCTACCATCGAAATAATATTTATTATCGAACCTTTATTTCTCTTTGTCATATAAGGAAGAACCTCCTTGATCAGGAAAATTGGCCCGATTAAATTTGTTTCTATAATTTTCTTTATTGTAAGATTCTCGGTCTCAATAAATGGCTTAAATGATGTAAGGCCAGCATTATTTATCAAAATATCTACTTCACCTGCTTTTTCGCGGATTTTTTTATGTATTCTACGAAAAGATTGATATCGGGAAATATCCATCGGAAAAACATATGCAGTGCCTCCAAGATCACTGATTTCTTGGGCCACCCTGGCAAGTTCTTTTTTATTTCGTGCAGAGAGGCACAAAATGTAACCGTGTGAAGCAAATTCTTTTGCTACCTCCCTGCCTATCCCGCGTGAAGCGCCTGTCACCCACACAACAGGTCTATAAATTGTGAAGGTTTTTCTCTTCATCCAAGTTTAGAACTGATAAGTTTAAGAAATTCATTTCTTGTCCGTTCATCTTCACGGAATGAACCGAGCATCGCGCTTGTAGTTGCAACTGAATTTTGTTTTTCCACGCCTCGCATCATCATACAGAGATGTCGTGCTTCAATTACCACGGCTACACCGTCAGGTTGAAGAACATTATAAAGAGTATCTGCAATTTGCTGTGTTAAACGTTCCTGGACCTGAAGTCTACGACTAAAGATTTCCACCAATCTGGGTATTTTGCTCAAGCCCAGTATCTTGCCGTTTGGGATATAAGCGATATGCGCCTTCCCGTAAAATGGTAGAAGATGATGTTCACACAAACTGAAAAAATCTACATCTTTGACTATAACCATTTCGTCATATTTTTCCGTAAACACCGCTCTACTCAATACAGCATTTACATCCTTATCGTAGCCGCTTGTTAGAAACCTCCATGCTTCTGCAACACGTCGTGGAGTTTGCAATAATCCTTCACGTGTGGGCTTCTCGCCGAGCAATTTTAAAATCTCTTTTACTTCTTTTTCAAGTTTTTGTTGTGTGTTTTTATTCTTATTCACAATTACTCTCCGCGGTATTCCACATAATTATTATTAGTTTCATAGAGTTTTAATGAATACAGTTTTCCATGCGGTATTTTTGACTCAAGAATATTCCAGAAACATTTTACAAGGTTTTCTGCGGTTGGTATTACATTTTCAAGAAATGGGACATCGATATTTAAATATTTATGATCGACCTTGTCGATAATCTCGCGTCTTACGATTTCAGATAGTTCTTTCAGATCCAAAATCATCCCTGTATCCGGATCGGGTACTCCGATTACGGTTACTTCAAGTTCATAATTGTGACCATGACTGTTAGGATTTGCGCATTTACCGTAAACAGCCAGATTCCTCTCATCCGAGAATTTTGGATTAAAGAGTCGATGAGAGGCACAAAAATATTCTTTTCTTGTAAGATATATCATTTTATTTTACTGCCTGATAGACTTTCCCGACGAGTTTTGCTCCTGGCTTCAAAGTTTTGTCGCCCTCTTCCCATTTTGCAGGGCATGCTTCGTTTGGATGTGCGCTTAAGTAAACGTTAGCCTTCATTTTTCTCAGCAATTCTTCGGCATTTCTTCCGACATTATAGTAATTTATTTCCGAACCGATAAGAATTCCATCAGGATTTATTATAAAAGTTCCTCTTAACGCAAGACCACTCTGTTCGTCATATACTCCGAACATTCTTGAAACTTTTCCTGTTGGATCAGCTCCCATCTGATACCTGATATTTTTCAATAACAATTCAGCCTGCATCCATCCAAGGTGTGTATATTTTGTATCGGTGCTTACAGAAATAACTTCAACACCCAGATCTTTCAAATCCTTATGAACATTCGCAAGATCTGCCAGTTCAGTTGGACAAACAAATGTAAAATCAGCAGGATAGAAGAAAAGAATTGTCCATCTTTTTCTTTTCTTAATCGATTCCAATGATATCTCACCAAAATCATTTTTCGTCGGGTCATAAGTTTCAAGTAAAAAATTCGGAACAGAATCTCCGATTTTTAATTTCATATTTTCCATAATTTAATGATTCCTTTTATTAAATGAAAGAATTACCGTTTAAAATTTATTCATAGTGCTTCGAGAACCTCATCAACATGACCATCAACTTTCACCTTATTAAAAATCTTTTTAATTTTTCCATTTTCGTCAATGATGAAGGTTGTCCTTTCAATTCCCATATACTGCTTCCCCATAAATGACTTCTTTTTCCAAACACCGTAAGATTTTAATACACCTTTTGTTTCATCACTAAGGAGAGGGAAAGGAAGGTCATATTTCTCTGAAAATTTTTTATGAGAATTAACAGAATCCGAACTTATCCCTATTACAATCGCTCCTTTTTTCTTCACCCGGGAGAGATTGTCGCGGAAAGAACATGCTTCTTTCGTACAACCAGGTGTGTCATCCTTTGGATAAAAATAAAGAACAATTTTTTTACCTCGAAAATCCTTAAGCGAAACCTCTTTACCTTCGCTTGATGGTAAAGTAAATTCTGGTGCCTGATCTCCTATTTTGAGCGAGGGCATATAATTTAAATCCTCCAGTAATTTATATTGAAGATAAAATTTTATGAATTTCATCGTAAGGAGGTTCTGCGCCGGGATTTTCAGATACCCATGCATATTTTACAGTACCATTTTCATCAAGCACATAAACAGCACGTTTTGCGGCTGTGTATCCTTTCATCCCCGCAAAATCTTGATGCACACCACCATATTTCTTGCTTACTTCAGAAGAATAATCACTTAACAAAGGAAAATTGAGTTTGTTCGCTTCCGCAAACGCCTTATTTGCAAAAGGTCCGTCAACGCTTATGCCTACTACCTGAGCATTCATGTTATTAAAATTTGCCATAGCATCTCTGAATGTACACATCTCTTTTGTGCAAACGCCTGTGAATGCTCCTGGATAAAATGCAAGCACCGTTTTCTTCCCAAGGAATTGCTTCAATGATCTTTCATTTCTATCAGTGTCGAGAAGTGTGAATTCAGGTGCCTTAGAACCAATTGTTAATGCCATTTTTTTCTCCTTTTATATTGTTTTGGTTAAGAGGAATCTTACTCCCCCAAATATGATTGAATTACAAAATATACTAAAATTCTTCTATTGGTCACAATTCTGATTTGTCTTGACTAAATTCTTTATATCAAAACCTTTATCTTTGACCCTGTTTAAAATTGAATTATATACTGAGTCGGGCATAAAGGGTGTCCGACTTAATATCCATAAATATTTTCTTCCTGGATTCCCGACTGCAGCATAATCATAATCCAGAGAAAGATCAATAATATAGTAATCTCCTTTGAAAGGCCAGAAAAACTGGACTTTTAATTTACCATTGTTCCTTCCCTCAACAATAAATGCTTTACCGACCACTTGTGATATCTTTCCTCCTGTACTATCTTTTCTACATGTGTTTGTTACCCTGACATAGTTCTCATCGGTCAGTTCATATTCCGCAGTTGTGCAATTACATCCCTTTTGAAATCGATTTGGGAATGATGCTATCTCATACCATTTACCCATATACCGTGGAAGATCAACACTTTTGACTGTCTCTAGAGGCACTGAATTACAACCCGCATAAAACATAAGCAATGTACCTAATATTGATATTCCTTTCTTCATTTCATTTTTTAATCTTCGAAGGGAACAATTTTTGAAACTTCTCAAGTTTCGGATTTATTACAAATGTACAGTAAGGTTTCCCTTTATTTTGATTGTAATAATTTTGATGATAATCTTCTGCGGCATAAAATTTTGAATAAGGAGCAATCTCCGTCACGATTGGTTTGTCAAAAACTCCTGCATCGTTCAACTGCTTTTTATATTTTTCCGCTTCCTTTTTTTGCTCTTCTGTGTGATAAAATATTACTGATCGATATTGAGTTCCAATATCATTCCCCTGCCGATTTAATGTTGTTGGATCGTGCGTGGAGAAAAATATTTCCAGCAATTCAGTAAAACTGATTTTATTTTTATCATATATAATCTGGCAGACCTCAGCATGTCCGGTTGTTCCGCTGCACACATCCTCGTATGTAGGATTGTTTGTTTTGCCACCCGAGTACCCTGAGGTTACGCTAATCACGCCGTCAACCCTTTGAAAGATCGACTCAACGCACCAGAAACAGCCTGCACCAAAAGTAACAACTTCTTTTTGTGGATTCATATTGTTTGAATTTATCACGGAAAATGTTTGGGAAAATATTATTAATGTTAATATTAAATACATAATTATAAATTTATCTCGCTAAAATGAGAGATTTTATTGAAAATACCCCCGAAAATCAGGTAATATTTTTATTAATTAACATAAAAGAGGGCAAATGAGTTTCCCGAATGATCAGATTTAGATAATACCTATATGCTGAAATAGTATTCGTGTACCTATCAGGATTAGAATAATTCCACCCACAACTTCAATTCTTTTTGCAAATAAAATTCCAACTCTTTTTCCAAGGTACACACCTACTAATGAAAGTATAAAAGTGATAAGTCCGATTATAATGATTGGATTGACAATCTCTATATCCATAAACGCAAAACTTATCCCAACCGCAAGTGCATCAATACTTGTTGCTATAGAAAGTAGAAATAAAACATTTAACTTTATCGATTCAGCGGGAATGACATCAGGTTTGTGATGATATGACTCGTATATCATCTTTATACCGATAAATAAAAGAATGAAAAATGCAATCCAATGATCTATACTTGTGATTAATTCCTTGAGTGTTATACCTACGAACCATCCTATAAGTGGCATTATTGCCTGAAAAGCGCCAAACCAGAGTGCAACAATTATAGCTTGTTTTAAGTTTACTCGGACATTTGT
>Ga0101944_10005248_pt1 | contig 14964 bp, 14 predicted proteins | sample DewCreD2012metaG_FD_75245 | JGI IMG/M metagenome (GOLD analysis project Ga0101944, IMG submission 75245) | Hot spring sediment bacterial and archeal communities from British Columbia, Canada, to study Microbial Dark Matter (Phase II) - Dewar... ...
TGTCTCGTTGATGACGACACGCATCCGCGCGGCCAGTCGCTCGCGGCCGCCGGGGGCGTCGAGATCGGCCTCGGTCGTCTCGGCCAGCACGCCGAGCACGGCGGCGATGATCGCGATGCGGTGCCGCTCGACGGCTTCGGCCACCGTCGTCCCGCCGTTGGTGCTGAGCGCGATCCGCACCTGGATGAAGCGCCCGCTGTCCTTGAGGTTGGACGTGAAGCTGTTGTCGATCTCGATGTAGGAAAGCGGCGCGACCTTGGGCGCCGCGGATCGCGGCGCGGCGGGCAGCGGCACCAGGCCGGGGGCGAAGTGGATCAGCGCGCCGCCGCCGGCCAGGCCGAGCAGCAGCATCAGCAGCGGCACCAGCAGACGGCGTACCAGGCCCGGCTTCTTCGCCGGCGGCTCGTCGGTGACGGTCAGGGCCTCGGCCATGGCAGCTGCCCCCGGACCCTTGCTGGAACGTCCCTGTTACCCTCAGGCATAGCGATCCACCCTTCCCTGCGTCGTCGGGCCGGCGGGCGCCGGCCCTGGCTTCATTCCGCCGCCCCGGCGGGGGCCCGCATCGGTCGGCGCGGGCGCATCGGCGCGATGGCCGGCACCCCCGTCGGCCCGCTGGCCGCCGGCCCCGCCGCCCGACTGGGAGCCGGCGCCGGCTGCTGCCCCGCCGCCATCCTCCCTGACAGCAGGCGGCAGCTCCACGCGGATTGCCTCCACTCTGGCGCCGATTTCGGCGAGCTCGGCTGCGAGATGGTCGGTGCCGGCGGCGACAAGCGCCCTGTCGGCTGCGGTGCGCACCCCGAGCGTCAGCGACAGGCGTTCGTCCTGGCCGCTCTGCAACCGGATTTCATGAACCGGACCAGTGGGTTCCGCCGCGGGCTCGGCCGCCGGCCCGAAGGCCGGCGGCGCCGCCTCCGCCGGCCCGTCCCCCGGGCCGCGCGGCAGATCCGGGCTGCTCCATTGCGGATATGCCCGCCCCTCAAGTCCCGTGCCGGTGGCCGGGAGGGGGGGCTGCGGCGCGCGGGGCGGCGCAGGCGGCGATTCGCCGGCGGTGACGACCGGCCCCGGACCGGCTGAAGCCGCTGGCCTTGCCCCGGCTGTGGGACCCGGCCGGCTGGCGACCGCGCCGGCGGGCGGGGGCGAAGGGGGTGGAGCCAGCGGCAGCGCGGGCGCCTGCAGGCCGGCAAGCGGCGGGGAAGGGAAGAGGACCGCGGCTGTTGGCGGGGGCGTCGCGCTGACGGCCAGTGCCATCGCGGCGCCAGCCGGCGGGGGGATGGCGACGCCCGCCCGGACGGGACCGGCGGCTGCGGCCCCGCTTGACGAGCTGGGCCCGGGCCCGGGTGCGGGCTCGGCCCCGTCAGCGGGACGGCCCAGGTCACCCATGCGGGCTGCCGGGCCGGGGGCGGCGGACAGCGGGAGGTCCGGCAGAAGGGCCGGCACCTGGACCGGCGGCGGCAGCGCGGGCCTGTCCGGGCGAAGGGCGGGGTCCCCGGCCACCGGCGCCGGATCGGGCGGTACGGCAGGAAGCGTGGCGGGCGGCGCGGCGGGCGGCGGCGCGAGGGGCAAGACCAGGGCCGGCACGACCGGCGCATCGCCCGTCGCCGGGCCAGCCGGCACGGCCTCGCCGTCGGCGGCCGCGCGGGCCCTGCCCTGAGGCCGGGGGTCGGCCCGCTCGCCCGTTGCCGGGGCGGGCGACCCGAGCAGGGCGGCAAACGGCGCGGCCGGGCCATCACATGCGGGCCCCGCCGCGGGGGCGGAGGGCAGCAGACTGGGACCAAGGGGGCCGATCATGCACCTTCCTCCTGCCGTCGGCTGGTCGCGGCGATCCGTTCGGCAAGCCCGGCGCGCAGCCGCTCGCCCGTGCGGCGGGCGCGGTCGCGCGCGGCGCGGGCTTCGGCGAGCGCCGCCTCGCGCCGGGCGTGTGCGGCGTGCTGCGCGTCGGCGGCCGCGCAGCATGCGGCGCCCAGAGCGGCGCGCAAGGCCGCCGCTGCGGTCAGTGGCGGGGTCTGCGTCGGGCCGCTCGACGGGCCCATCGACCGGTGCAGGCGGTGGGCACGGCGGGCGGCGGTCTCGGCGGCGGCGGCCCCGCCGGTGGCTGCGGCGAGGCGCAGCTCGGCGAGCCGCGCCCGGGCCCGGGCCAGCGCGGCAAGGCGTGCAAGCCGGCGGAGGCGCTCAGCCTGCATCGGCCACCCCCCAGTCGGCGATCAGCCGGGCAATGGTTTCCGGGGGCGCCGCGATGTCGCCCGGGCTTTGGCGGACGAAGGCCTCGATGGCTGGTGCCGCCGCGAGCGCCGCGTCGAGCGCCGGATCCTGCCCGGGCACATGGGCCCCCATGGCGACGAGGTCGCGGTTCGCTTCGGCGTGCGCGCTTGCCTCGACCAGCGCGCGCGCCGCGCGGGCGTGGGCGGGCGCGACGCAGGCGCCCATGGTGCGGCTGAGCGAGCCGGCAAGGTCGATCGCCGGGAAGCGCCCGCGCGCGGCCAGCGCCCGGTCCAGCATCAGGTGGCCGTCGAGCACCCCGCGCGCGGCTTCGACGATCGGGTCGGCGACCAGGTCGTCGCCCTCGGCAAGCACGGTCAGGATCGCGGTGATGGCGCCGCCGCTGGCGCGATCGTTGCCGGCGCGCTCGGCCACCCGCGCGACGAGCGCCAGCGCCGAGGCCGGCCAGCCGCGCGTGCCCGCCGGCTCGCCGACGGCGAGCGCCAGCTCGCGGCGCGCCTGCGCCACCCGCGTCAGGCTGTCGAGCAGCAGCAGCACCTGCGCGCCCTGGCGGCGGAACCCCTCGGCGACGGCCAGCGCCCGGAGCGCCCCGCGGACCCTGAGCGGCGCGGCATGGTCGGCCGGCACGGCGACAAGGTGGGTGCGCGCGCGTGCCGCCGGGTCGAGCCGGTCGACGAAGCCGGCGATCTCGCGGCCGCGCTCGCCGATGAGGGCGGCCACCACGACATCGGCCTGCGCCCCGGCGAGGATCTGCTGCATGAGCGTCGACTTGCCGACGCCGCTGCCGGCGAACAGGCCGACCCGCTGGCCGCGCCCAAGCGTGAACAAGGCGTCGATCGCACGCACGCCAGTGAACAGCGGCGCCGTCACTTCGCTGCGGTCGAGCGCGGGCAGCGGCGTCCCGGCGAGCGGCACCCGCTCGCCCGGGCTGAGCGCGCCGAGACCGTCGATCGGCTGGCCGAGCGCATCCACGACCCGGCCGAGCAGGGCGGGGCCGAAAGGCACAAGATCGTTGCGGCCGGCGAGCCAGGCGCGCGCACCCGGCGGCGGCGCGGAGTCCTCCAGCGCGATTGCGACCAGCGCCGGGCCCTCGAAGCCGATGGTCTCGAAGCGCGCCAGTCGCCCCTCGCCCGTCTCGACGAGGAGGAGCGCGCCCGGCGCAGCGACAAGGCCCGCAAGCGTCAGCCGCTGGCCGTCGAAGCCCGTCACGCGCCCGCCCCGCCGCACTGCGCTCGCCCGCGGGGCACAGGCCGCCAGCCGCGCCCCGAATGCGGCGGCGCTGGCCGCGAGATGCGCCTCGGCGCTCATGTGGTTGCGGCCATCAGCCGGGCGAGATCGGCGAGCCGCGCTTCAAGGCTGGCAAGGACGGCCCGGTCCCCCAGCTCGGCGCGCACCTCGGTCGCGCCGAGGCCCGGATCCTCGGCCAGTTCCCAGCCATCGGGCACAAGCGCGAGGGTCTCGGGCGGTGCGCCGGGCGGCAGGACCAGCCGCCCGCCGGCCTCGCGCGGCGCGGCCGCCAGCGCCTCGCCGACCAGCCCGGCCAGCGTGTCGGGCGCCACCGGCGGCCGCGCGCCGAGAACGGCCGTGGCCAGCGCCAGCGCGGCCTCGGCAAGCGTGCGCGCGGCCTGCCCGACCAGCGCCTCCGCGGCGGCCCGGGCGGCCTCGAGCGCGAGCGCGTGCGCCTCCTCGCGCGCGGCGTCGTGCGCGGCCTGCCGGGCCCGTGCTTCGGCGAGCCCGGCGGCGAAGCCCGCGGCATGGACGTCGGCCGGGTCCGGCGCGGGCGGCGGCGGCTCCAGCCCGAGCAGCCGGGCCAGCGGAGGGGCGGCTTCAGACATAGGCCGGCCCCCGGCCCGGCAGGCTGATCACGCCCTCGGCGGCGAGCCGTCGCGTGGCCGCGGCGATCGCCTTCTTGGCGGCCTCCGCCTCCTCCACCTTGACAGGGCCGCGGTTCGCGATCTCGTCCTCGAGCGCCTGCGCCGCGCGCTGCGGCATCGCCTTCAGCAGCCGGGACTTGAGCGCCTCGTCGGCGGCGCGCAGCGCCGGCACCAGCAGGTCGGCTTCCATGTTGCGCACGACCGTCTGCAGCGCGCGCTCGTCGAGCTTGGCCAGGTCCTCGAAGGTGAACAGGGTCTCGGCCAGGACCGAGGCGGCATCCGGGTCTACCTCGCCGAGTACGCCGAGCGCGGCCTCCTCGTCGAGCCCCGACAGGTTGATGAGGTCCGCCGCGCGCTTCATGCCTCCCAGGTCGCTGACGGGCTGGCGCGGCGGGCTCGCCGTCATGCGCGCCGAAAGCGCTGCGTCGAGCGCCTCGATGGCATCGGGCGACACGGGGCCCAGCACCGCCACCCGGCGGACGAGGTCGGCCTGCACGTCCCGGGGCAGCTGGGCGAGCACGCGCGCGGCGCGCTCGGGCGGCAGATGGGCCAGGACCAGCGCCTGGGCCTGGGGATGCTCGCCCTCGATCAGGCTGGCGATGGCGTGCGGCTCGATCCAGGCCAGCCGCTCGAAGGCGCGCGCGCGCGCGCGAGTCCCCAGCCGGTCGATCATTCCGCCGGCGCGGTCGGCGCCCAGTGCGCGGCCGAGCATGCGGCGGACGGTGGGCGGCCCCTCGCCCAGCGCCACCGTCTCGTCGGCCAGCGCCAGCACTTCGTCGAGCAGCCGGTCGACGGTGGCCGGGCTCGCCTCGGCGACGTCGAGCATCGCCTGGCCGACGGCCTCGACCTCGGCCGCGTCGAGGCGCGACAGCAGGGCAGCGGCCTGGTCTTCCTCGAGCAGCAGCAGGAGCAGCGCCGTCTTCTGCGCGCCACTGAGTGGCGCGGGCGGCGACAGGCTGAGCGTGGGGCCGGCCATCAGGGCCGCGGCTCCGGCTCGGCGAGCAGTCGCCGGGCCACCGCGGTCGCCCGGGCCGCATCGGTCGCGGCCAGCAGCCGCGCCTGGGTGAGCTTGGCGGAATAGTCGATGAGCCGCGGCTCGGGGTGCGGCAGCGCCTCGGGCCGCCTGCCCGGGCGCGGCGCCGCGGCGGCGCGCTCGGCCAGGAAGCGCTGGACGAGCGGGCGCACGACCAGCAGCAGGATGCCCAGCGCGACCAGCGCGGTTGCCAGCCACTTGGCGCCCTCGATCACCAGGGGCTCGCGCCATACCGGTACGCTGACCTCGGCCGGCGGCACGAAGGCGCGGGCAATCACCGTCACCTTGTCGCCGCGTCGGGCGTCGGCGCCGATCGCACCTTCGACCAGCGCCTCGATCTGCCTGAGCGTGGCCGCGCGCCCGGCGGCCGGCCCGAGCGCATCGGCGCTGACCACCACGGCGGCGGTCATCCGCCGGACCGTGCCGCCATTGCTGGCGAGCAGCTCGACCGAGCGCCCTACCTCGTAGTTGCGCGTGGCCGACTGGCTCTGGGTGGTGGTGCTGGCAGGTGCGGCGGCCGGGGGCGGGGCGGCTGCGACCTGCGGCGCGGCGGGCAGGGTGTTGGTGAGCGCTCCGGGAATCCCCATCGCCTGCGGCTCGCTCGAGACGCTCTGCGAGGTGGCTTCCGAGCGCAGCGCTCCCTCGGGCTGGAAGCGCTCGGTCGCGGCCTCGCGGCGGGTCTCGTCGAGCTCGATGGCGACCTGGGCCGTCACCTTGCCGGGCCCGACCAGCGGAGTCAGCAGGGCGAGGATCGCCTCGCGCGCGCGGGCTTCGAGCCGGGCCTGGTGGTCGAGCCGGCGGGCGAGCGCCGTTTCGCCCGCGCTTCCCGGCCCGCCGGCCAGGAGGCGCCCGGCCTGGTCGGCGATTGCGACCGCGTCGGCAGCAAGGCCCGGAACGGCGCCCGCGACCAGGTGGGCGATGGCGCGCGTCTCCTCGGCGGACAGGGTGCGACCGCGCGCCAGCGTCACGGTAACCGAGGCCTTGGGCGCCACCCGCTCGCGCACGAAGGGGGAGGGCTCGGGCAGGGCGACGATCACGCGCGCCTGCTCCACGCCTTCGAGCGACTCGATCGAGCGGGCGAGCTCGCGTTCGGCGGCGAGCCGCAGCCGCGCCCCCTCGACGGCGCGCGAGGTGCCCAGCGGCAGGTCGCCGATGAGGTCGAGCGCGCCGGGCGCCGCGCGCGGCAGGCCCTCGCCGGCGAGCATCATGCGCGCCCGCGCATGGTCCGACGGCGGCAGCAGCACCGCGCCGGTACGCGAATCGAGCGCGACATCGAAGCCGGCGCCTTCGAGCGCCTCGACCACGGCGGCCTTGTCGGCCTCGGGCAGGTTGCGCAAGAGCGGCGTGCGCTCGGGCGGGGCAAGAAGCAGCCAGCCGAGGCCGGCTAGGATCATCGCCGAGACCAGCAGCGCGGGCAGCAACCGGGTGCGGGCGGCGGGATTGTCGCGCAGCCGCCTGAGCGGCCCGGCAAGCCCCGCGGGCAGGCGGTCGAGGAGCGCAGGCGGCGGGTCGCTGGCCATGGCGCGCCGTTCAGACCGGCATGTTCAGGATATCGCGGTAGGCGCCGAGCAGGCGGTTGCGCGCCTGCAGGGTTGCCTCGAACGCGATCGAGGCCTTCTGGCGGGCCAGCATGACCTCGGCGATGTCGTGCGTTTCGCCGCGCTCCCAGGCGCCGGTCGCGCCCTCGCTTTCCTTCTGCAGGGCGTTCACCGCCTCGAGCGCCTGGCCCATGGCGCGCGTGAAGGCGCCGGCGCCGTCGGTGGCGACGGAGGTGCCGACGCCGCCGGGCGCGGCCGCGGGCGCGACCGTGCGGCCGAGCGCCTCGCTGCGCTCCAGGATCTGCGCGCGCAGGGCCATCACGCCGGCAAGGCCGAGGCGCGGATCGAGCCCGCCCATCACAGCACCTCGCGGAGCCTGCCGCGGCAGGCCCGGCCGCTGCTGCGCGGCCGGCCGGCGAGCTCGGCCAGCTTGTAGCGCAGCGTCCGCTCGCTGATTCCGAGCCGCGCGGCGGCGAGGTTGCGGCGCCCGCCGCTCTGGGCGAGCGCCGCCCGGATCGCTTCCGCCTCGCGGGTCTTGAGCTGCACGAGAAGGCCCTCGCCGTCGCCCGCCGCGGTGGGCGGGCTGCCGCGCGCCGGCGCCTCCGGCGACAGCCGGGCGCCGAGGCGCAGGTGCGAGGGCTCGACGAGGCGGCCCGCGGCCAGGATCGCCGCGCGCTGCAGCACATTGTGCAGCTCGCGCACATTGCCGGGCCAGTCGTGCGCGGCGAGCCGGGCGAGCGTCGCATCGGTCGGCCAGGCAAGCGGCGCCCCTTCGGCCTGCGCGATGCGCACGAGGAGGGCAGCGGTCAGGGGCACGAGGTCGGCCGGCCGGGCCCGGAGCTCCAGCGCGGCGAGGGGAAAGACGCTCAGCCGCCAGTAGAGATCCTCGCGGAAGCGGCCCTCGGCCACCGCGCGCGCGAGATCGCGGTTGGTGGCCGCGACCAGCCGGACATCGACCGCGACCGCGCGCGTGCCGCCCAGCGGCAGCACCTCGCGTTCCTGCACCGCGCGCAGCAGCTTGGCCTGGAGCGCCAGCGGCAGCTCGCCGATCTCGTCCAGGAACAGTGTCCCGCCCTCGGCGGCGCGGAACAGCCCCGGCGAGGCGCCCGAAGCGCCCGTGAAGGCGCCGCGCTCGTGGCCGAACAGCAGCGCCTCGAGCATGGCTTCGGGAAGCGCGGCACAGTTGACGGCGACGAAGGGCTGGCCCGCGCGCGCGCTGGCGGCATGGATGAGGCGCGCGAGCACGTCCTTGCCGGCGCCCGACGGCCCCGTGACAAGCACGGTGGCGCCACAGCCAGCCACCCGCAGCGCCTCGGCATGCAACGCGCGGCTGGCGGGATCTTCGGCAACGGGCGCCCCGGGGGCGGCGAGGGCCGACGCGACGGCCGCGCGCAAGCCGGCCTGCGCCGGGCCGTCGGGCGGGGACAGCGCCGGCGGCACGAGGCCGGCGCCGACCAGCCGCGCGGCCAATGTCGCCGCGTCGGGGGCCGGGATCGTTGCGGCGAGGGGCGCTGTATCGTCCATTCCTGCTCCTTCCCGTCGGGCACGCAAGCCGCACGCCGACCGGCCGTTCTCCTGGGACTGGGGAAGCAAGTTGCGTGCCAAGCGGCCTCGCCCCTCGCCGGAATGGGCCGGCACGGGGGCGCCGCAGGTGCGGCACGGTCGTGCAGGAGAAGCAGCGCCAGGAATCCGTCGCGCGAGCGTCAGGAAATTGACACCTCCCCGCCGGGAAACTGACGGGTGCCGTGCCCGCCGGCGGGCGGGCCCTGGTCAGTCCTCGCCGGGGCGGCGGCGCAGCGCCTTGGTGCGGCCGCTGCGCGCCTTGGCCTCCAGCCGCCGTTCACCCGCGGCCCGTGTTGGGCGTGTCGGCGTGCGCGGCCGGGGCGGGGTGGCCGCCTCGGCGATCAGCGCCACGAGCCGCGCCAGCGCATCGCGCCGGTTGGCGGCCTGGCTGCGGTGGCGGGTGGCGAGGATCGACAGCCGCCCGTCGGCCGAGACCCGCCGCCCGGCCAGCCGGCGCAGCCGCGCGACCAGCGGCGGCGGCAGGCCCGAATCCGCCAGCCGCAGCGTCAGCCGCACGCCGGTTGCCACCTTGTTGACATTCTGCCCGCCGGGCCCGGGGCTGGGCAGGAAGCTGACCTCGAGGGCGGCGGGATCGAAGGCGGGCGGGCGCATGGGGCTGGGGCGAGGGTCAAGGGGGCTTTCGGGGTTCAAACCTCGGGGCCGAGCCGCTAGGAGCAGGGCCTGAGGAGTCCTGCCAATGAACGCCGTGCCTGCTGCTGTCGATACCCGCGAGGAGGGCCCGCTGGGTCACCCATGGCCGTCCTTCGACTGGGCGGACCCGCTGCTGCTCGAGGAGGAGCTGACGGGCGAGGAACGGCTGGTCCGCGAGTCGGCGCGGGCCTTTGCCGAAACCCATCTGGCGCCCATCGTGAAGGCCGCCAACCGCGACGAAACCTGCGATCGCGCGCTGATGCGCCGCTTCGGCGAGGCCGGGTTCCTCGGGCCGACGATTGCCGGCTATGGCTGCGCCGGGACCAGCTATGTCGCCTACGGCCTGATCGCGCGCGAGATCGAGCGCGTCGATTCGGCCTATCGCTCGGCCTTCTCGGTCCAGTCGTCGCTCGTCATGTACCCCATCTGGGCCTATGGCACCGAGGCGCAGCGCAGCGCCTTCCTGCCGCTTCTCGCCAGCGGCGAGTGGATCGGCGCCTTCGGGCTGACCGAACCCGACGCCGGCTCGGACCCGGGCGGCATGACGACGCGCGCGGTGCGCAGCGGCCGGGGATTCCGCCTCAACGGCGCCAAGATGTGGATCACCAACGCGCCCATCGCCGACCTGTTCCTGGTGTGGGCGAAGTGCGACATGGGCGACGGCCGGGGCGAAGTGATCCGCGGCTTCATCCTGCTGCGCGGCGACAAGGGCCTGTCGACGCCCAAGATCACGGGCAAGTTCAGCCTGCGCGCCTGGGTGACCGGCGAGATCGTGATGGCCGATGTCGAGATCCCCGAGGACCGGCTGCTCCCGCATGTCGCGGGGCTCAAGGGCCCGTTCGGCTGCCTCAACAACGCGCGCTACGGGATCGGCTGGGGGGCGATGGGGGCGGCCGAATATTGCTGGCATGCCGCGCGCCAGTACACGCTCGATCGCCGCCAGTTCGGCCGGCCGCTTGCCGCCACCCAGCTGGTGCAGAAGAAGCTCGCCGACATGCAGACCGAGATCACGCTGGGCCTCTTGCTGGCGCTGAGAGCCGGGCGGCTGATGGACGAGGGGAAGCTGGCGCCCGAGTCGATCTCGATGCTCAAGCGCAACAATGTCGGCAAGGCGCTGGAGATCGCGCGGATGGCGCGCGACATGCACGGCGGCAACGGCATCTCGGACGACTATGGCGTCATCCGCCACATGATGAACCTGGAGGCGGTCAACACCTACGAGGGCACGCACGACATCCATGCGCTGATCCTCGGCCGCGCCCAGACCGGGATCCAGGCCTTTGGCTGAGCGACAGCCGCCGGTCGTGCTGGCGCTGTCGTCGACGGGGGGGCACTGGGTTCAGCTGATGCGCCTGGCGCCGGCCTTCGACGGCTGCGTGCAGCACTGGGCCACCTCCTCGCCGGACGGGGAGGCGCAGGTGGAGCGGCTGGCGGCCCGACGCGGGCAGCCGAAGCCGGGCTTCCACCGTTTCACCGACGCCAATCGCTGGCAGAAGCTGCGCCTCCTGCGCCAGCTCGTCGACGTGGCGCGTATCCTGCTGGCCGTGCGGCCCGACGTGATCGTGACGACGGGCGCCTCGGCGGGCTATTTCGCCATCCGCCTCGGCCGGATGCTGGGGGCGCGCACCTGCTGGATCGACAGCATCGCCAATGCCGATGAACTGTCGCTGTCGGGCCTGAAGGCCGGTCCGCACGCCGACCTGTTCCTGACCCAGTGGCCCGAGCTGGCCCGGCCGGGCGGCCCCGGATTCCGCGGCGCGGTGCTGTGATCTTCCTCTCGGTCGGCACCCAGGAGCCGTTCGACCGGCTGGTGCGTGCGGTCGATGGCTGGGCGGCCACCCACGGAGAGCCGGTGTTCGGCCAGCTCGGCGCGCTGGCCGCCGACAGCTACCGGCCGCGCCACTTTCCCTTCGAGACCTTCATTCCGGTCGACTCCTACGAGAAGCATGTCCTTGGCAGCCGCCTGCTGGTCGCCCACGCCGGCATGGGCTCGATCATTTCGGCGCTCACCCATGCCCGGCCGCTCCTCGTCCTGCCGCGCAAGGCGGCGCTCGGCGAACATCGCAACGACCACCAGTGGGCGACCGCGCGTCGCTTCGAGGGGCGCGCCGGGATCCATGTGGTGTGGGACGAGGCCGAGGTCGGGCCCGCCATCGACCGGCTGCTCGCCGAAGGCGACCGCGCGGCGTCGTCGGGGCTCGCGCCCGAGGCCTCGCCCGACCTCCTCGCCGCGCTCGCCGCCTTCGTGCACGACCGCGACTGAACGCTCCTGTTCATGGCCCTTTGCCCCATGCTAGGACCTGGCTGATGCTCCAGCGCACGTCAGGATCCCCGTCCGAGCCGCCGCCGACCCGCCCGCGCGGCACCACGCGTCGGGCCATGCTGGTCGGCGCGGCCGCCACCGTCGGCCTCGGGATCGGCTGGCTGCTGTGGCCGCGCAACTGGCCGCTGCCCCGGCTGGGCCGCGACGACGAGGTGATGCTGAACGCCTGGGTGCGCGTGGCACCCTCGGGCGAAGTGACGGTCGCGCTGCCGCAGGCGGAAATGGGCCAGGGCGCGCTTTCGGGCCTGGCCCAGATCCTCGCCGGCGAGATGGGGGCCGACTGGCGACGGGTCGCCGTCGAGCCCTCGCCCTTCCACCCGGCCTATGCGCAGGTGGGGCTGGCTTCGCGCGGCACGGCCGGGCTGCCGCCGGTGCTGCGCGACATCGCCCGCGCGGCGGGCACCACGGCGATCCAGCGCTTCAACCTGCACCTGACGGGCGGCAGCAGTTCCATCCCCAATTATCACGAGGTGATGCGCGAGGCCGGGGCCACCGCCCGCGCCCTGCTGGTGGGGTCGGCCGCCCGCGCCTGGGGGGTCAGCCCCGAGGCGATCGACACGCGCGACGGCCATGTTGTCTACAAGGCCAACCGCATGAGCTTCGCCGAGGCGGTCAAGGGGGTCGACCCGGCGGACGCGGCGCGCGCGCGGCTGCGCGAGACTCCCGACCCGCTGGTCGGGCGGCCCCTGCCCCGGCTCGATCTGCCGCCCAAGGTCGATGGCAGCGCCCGGTTCGGCGCCGATGTGCGGGTGCCCGGCATGGTCTTTGCCGCGATCCGCCACGGGCCGGCGGGCAATGGCCGGCTGGTCGAGGCGCGAGCGCCCGCGGGAGTGATGCTGGTCAGGGGGCCGAACTGGGTGGCGGCCACCGGCGCCACCACGCACGAGGCGCGGCGCGCGCTGGACGCGGTCGAGGCACGCTTTGCCACCGACGGGCGCGCCGCCGGCCCCTTCATCGACACGCTGCTCGATTCGGCGCTGGCAGGCGACGGCGGCAAGGAGGTTGCCGGCCACGGGGATGTCGCCGCGCTGCTGGGCGCGAAGCCGGTCGTTGCCGACTATGGCGTTCCCTTCCTGGCGCACGCCTGCATGGAGCCGATGGTGGCGACCGCGCGCCTCGAGGGAGGGCGGGTCGAGCTGTGGGGCCCGACCCAGTCGCGCACCCTTGCTGTCCTGGGGGTCGCCCGGGCGCTGGAGGTGGACCTGGTCGAGTTAGGCCCGCTCGGGCTTCAGGGCTCGGGCGAGGTAAGCGTGAGCAGCACCTGCACGGTGTTTGCCGAGAGCGAGGTCGTCGGACTCATCCACCAGGGGTTCAACAAGGCCGACATCATCCGGGGCATCCACGCGGCGGTGGCGGGCCGGACCCGGGCGCTGGTCGGCCGGGTGGGCATCACGCCCGAGGTGACTATGACCGGGGGCGTGGCCAAGAACCAGGGGGTGGTCAAGGAACTCGCCGACCGCCTGGGCGCCCCGATGAACATCCCGGCCGAGCCCCAGACCGTGGGCGCGTTGGGCGCGGCCCTGATCGCCAGAAGCAAGTGAACAAGGGATTGAGGGAAAATATCCAAGCATGACCAACATTGTATCCGCCCGCGTCCTGGTGATGGACGCCTCCTATAACGAAGCCGACCGGGCCGTGGCCGAGGTGATCGAGCGGCTTGACCTCGGCTCGTGGCTGGGGGGGCTCCGGGGCAAGCGGGTGTTCATCAAGCCCAACATGCTCGGCCTGTTCGAGCCGGAAAAACACGTCACCACTCACCCATCGCTGGTTCGGGCGCTGGTCCGGTTGTTCCGGTCGGTCGGGGCCGAGGTGACGGTGGGTGACAATTGCGGCGCGGGCAGCTATGGCATGACCGAACGGGTGGGCAAAAAGACCGGGATTGCCGAGGCGTCCGAGGGTGCGTTTGTCAATGTGGCCAAGGACTCGATCGAGCGGTCGCTGGACTCAAAGTACATGAAGTCGGTCGTGGTCTCTCGGGCGATGATGGAGGCCGACGTACTGGTGAGCGCGCCCAAGCTCAAGACCCACTCTCTCACCCTGCTGACCGGAGCGGTTAAAAACAGCTTCGGTTTCGTCGCCGGCGGGAGCAAGGGTTGCGCCCATGCCTCCGCGCCCACGCCCCAGCACTTCGGCCGGCTGCTGTCCGAGATTTTCGCGCTCCGCCCGCCAGACCTCACCATTATGGACGCTATAGTCTGCATGGAGGGCAACGGACCGTCGTCGGGCACACTGAAGAAGGTCGGCCGGGTGATGGCCTCGACCAACGCGGTCGCGCTCGACGCCTCCGCCTGCCGGATGATGGGGGTGGCGCCGGAAAAGGTGCGTCACTTGCGCCGCGCCCACCGTTTGGGGTACGGGCCGATCGCGGCGGAGGCGATCGAACTGATCGGCACCTTGCCGGAGGCGCGGTTCAAGCTACCTCGGACAGCGGGCGGGCTAGGGCCCGTGATGCGGGTGGTCAACCAGGGCTTCTTCGGTCGGCTGTCGCGCGAGAAGCTTTCGCTGAACGAAAAAAAGTGCAAACGGTGCAAACTGTGTGTGGACGGCTGCCCGACCGGGGCGATGAATTTCGACAAGTTTCCTTCGATTGACCATAATAAATGCATCCGGTGTTTCTGCTGCTTCGAGCTTTGTCCGGAGTCGGCCTGGGAATTGCGAGGGCCATTAAGCCGCCTGTTGAGGAGAGGTTGATGGAAGAGAACGTAACTCTGAAAAAGGCTTTTGAGCTTATCGACCGTTCCGTGCGCCCTCTGGGCCCGGAAGCGGTTGAGGTGATGCTGGCGGGCGGCCGGATCCTGGCCGAGCGCATCAGCGCCTGGATCGACCTGCCCGGAGCCAACATCGCCACCCTCGACGGATTTGCCGTCCGCGCCGCCGACCTGGGTCTGGCCTCGGCAGACAAACCAGTGCGGCTTAAAATCGCCGGCACATCCTCTTTCATCGCACCCTGGGAAGGCGACCTTCCCGCCGCTGGCGCCCTCAAAGTCAACGCCGGAGTGGCCCTGCCCGAAAGCGCCGACGCGGTTGTCCCCTGGGAAAAGGCCGTCGTCGAGGGCGAGGAAGTGGTTTTCGCGGAGGCGGTGGCGCTAGAGTCGGGCATGCGCAAGCGGGCCGAAGAGTTTCGGGTGGGAGAGACCGTAGCCGAACGCGGACTGATGCTGACCCCGGGCTGGGTGTCCTTCCTGATCGCCGCCGGGTGGAATGAGGTCCAGACCATCCAGTTGCCCCGCGTCCGGGTGATCGCGGCCGGCGACGAACTGCGGCCGCCGGGACGTCAGTTGGAGCCGGGCAACGTCTATCCCAGCGCCGCCGCCGGGATCGTGGCCTGGTGCAAGATGATCGGGGTCTCCGATGTCAGGCTCAACATCGTGGCCGACGAAACGATGGACATCCAGGAGGAAATGCCCGAGCCGATCGGGGTGGACCTGATCATTACCCTGGGCGGGACCGGGCGCAGCGATCACGACGTGATGATCCCCGCCCTCGAGGAGCGCGGAGTCAAGATGCGTTTCCGTGGAGTCAAGGCCCGTCCGGGCCACTACGCGGCCTTCGGCATGCTCGACCGGGTGCCGGTGGTCTGCCTGCCCGGCGGACCGGCGGCCGCGGAGATGATGTTCCAGGTCCTGGCCCGGCGCGTGGTGTCCACCCTGATGGGCAATACCAAACGCGGACTGCCCAGCATCAAGGCCACCCTCGGGGAATCCATCGAGCCCCGTGACATCGACCACCTTGTCCGCGTCCGTCTATCCGGGACCGACACCGGCC
>Ga0101944_10005249_pt1 | contig 14963 bp, 13 predicted proteins | sample DewCreD2012metaG_FD_75245 | JGI IMG/M metagenome (GOLD analysis project Ga0101944, IMG submission 75245) | Hot spring sediment bacterial and archeal communities from British Columbia, Canada, to study Microbial Dark Matter (Phase II) - Dewar... ...
GGCCACGACCTTGAGAAACGCCTGAGAGTCGGTGACGACGAGCTTGGGCGGCTTCTTGAGGCGGTCGAGGGCCTCGCGCAGCTCGCGCTCCTTCACGACCAGTGCGAAGGCGTCGCCGTCACTCAGGTCGTGGATGGCCTTCACCTGGGGCAGGAGGCTCTCCCCGTGAGGGGTGCAGGAGCCCTCTAGGGTCTCCAGAATCCTGAGCACTTCCCCGAGCCCTGCAATGTCGGCTGCATCGAGCACCACGGTTTTCAAGGCCAGCAACTCGACCTGATCACTCAGAATTTTCAGCGCTTTCTTCATGAGTCGATTCCATCCCTTTTCGTTTCCGAAGGGTCTCCCGGTGTCTTTGAAACACGCAGGCAATGATTCTCTCTATGTCCTCTGGATCCAGATCGAGAAATCGCACGCCCGCCTCCCAGCAGGCGGCCTCTCCTCTGCACCGGGTGTGGACATGAACCACCTCGCCAAAGACGTGGATACGGACAAAGGGAAATCGGGACAAAAGAAGATCCGCCCGCAGCAGCTGGCCCACACTCAGAGGAGCCGCCAGCCTCATCTTCATGCCCCCGCCGCACAGGTCGACCCCTTCCCCTTCCTCCATCTTCGCCTCCTGCTTTCCGACCCCCGTCAGGTGGGCGATGAGCTGGTCGAGTTTGTCGTCCATCTGCAACAGGAAATCCAGGAGACAAGGATCAAGAGCAGAGGCCCCTTGACTCGTATCGGCATCGAGGTCTTCAGCTTTGAGGCTTTTTCGATTGAAGGACCGTTGTTCCTCCCATTCGGCTTTTGCCGCGCGGTACTCTGCGTCGGTGAGCCGCTGGAACTTGATCTTGAAGAAAAAGCTTTCACGAACAAACACCCGGCGCTCCGCGCACTCCGGGCTTTCTTGCTCTCCCTCGGTCATGAAAAGCCGCTCCTGAAGAGAATTGAGAACCACCATGCCTCAGCGATTGCAATGACCGTACCAGCGGAAGCCCCTTTCCTTCTCGGCCGGTCGGCGAGGGCCGAACTCCCTTGGCTGCAAAGCTTCTCCAGCCCGCCTTGAAGGCCGAGGCGACGCTTTCCGATGGCAAACCCCCGCTGCCCGGTCCGTAAAACGTCAATATTTTGACACCACCGGGTCCCCTTCCCCGGCGGGGAGGAAAAAAAGGACAGGCTCCGGGAAAAAACTGCCCACTTCGAAACCTCCCCTCTTCTGCGGGAGAATGCCCATAGGCCGGTCCACAAGCTTTTCGCGCCAGGGAAAATTGGGAAGGGGAGGCACCCATGGTACGTGAATTGCAGAACCGGCTTTGAAGACCCCTGGCCGCCACGACCCGGGCCGGGGCCAAAGGAGCAGGGGGATGAATCTCACGGCGGCGCAGTTCAGGAAACTGAGCGACCTCGTGTACCATCAGTCGGGCATTCATCTGGCCGAAGGCAAGCAGAACCTTCTGCAGGCCCGTCTCTCGAAACGCTTCCGCGCTCTGGGGCTGACCTCGGTGAACGAGTATTTCAGGCGCCTGGAAGAGGATGATCGGGAGATGGTCGCCTTCCTGGATGCCGTGTCGACCAACCACACGTTCTTCTTCCGGGAGAGCCACAGCTTCCAGTTTCTTCACGAGCACCATCTGGCCATATGGTGCGCCGCCTCTTCGAGCGGGGAGGAACCTTACTCGGTGGCCATCCACTGTTTGGAAAAGGGATTTCAGCCTTCCATCCTGGCCACAGACATCTCCACCAAAATGCTCGCTGCCGGAGAAAAGGGGGTGTACGAGTCGGACAAAGGGAAAGACATTCCGCCGGAGCTTCTCAAGAAGTATTTTCAGAAGGGCGTCGGGTCCAACAACGGGTTGATCCGAGTCAAAGAGAGGGTCAAGCGCATGGTCACCTTCAGAAGGTTCAACCTGCTCACCGATAACCCCCCGACAGAGCGCTTCGACGTCATCTTCTGCAGAAACGTGCTCATCTACTTTGACAGGACCGTCAAAGAAGTGGTGATTAACAGGCTCTATGGAGCGCTCAAGCCGTGCGGCTACCTCATCGTGGGCGGCGCCGAAAGCCTGCACAATCTTAGGCATCCCTATCGTTACGTGGCCCCCAGCATTTACCTCAAGCCCCATGCTCCGCATAGGACTTAGCTCCTCCCGGCCGTTCCGCTCATGGTTGAAGGCCTCTTTATGGCACAATGCTTGCAAAAACGAGTTTCAGCGCGACAATCCAGAGCGCCCGGCCGGACCGGCAAGTCATCCGGAAAAGGCTTTTCCATGAGGGGCGCTCGGAGCCGCCGCCAGAAGACATTCCCCTAGAGGAGGACAAAACCCATGGCCGCCGTCGCTCAAGCGATAGAGTGCCCCCCGGAAAGCCCACCCCCGAGGGAGGGCAAATATCTCACCTTTACCCTCGGCCAGGAGGAGTACGGCATCGGCATCCTCAAGATCAAGGAGATCATCGGCATGATGCCGATCACTCCGGTCCCCCAGACTCCGGAGTATGTGAAAGGGGTCATCAACCTCCGGGGAAAAGTGATCCCGGTCATCGATCTCAGGCTGCGCTTCGGCATGCCGAGCGGGGGCTACACGGAGCGGACTTGCATCGTCGTGGTGGAAACCGAAGCAGGCTCAGGCACGGCGCTTATCGGGATCGTCGTGGATTCCGTTTCAGAAGTGCTCAACATTCGCGCCGAGCTCATCGAGGACCCTCCCGCCTTGGCCACGGAGCTGAGCACAAGCTACATTCTCGGGATGGCCAAGACCGAAGGAAGTCTGAAGATTCTTCTGGACATTGACAAGGTGCTTCAAGCCCAGGGCATGCCTGAGCTCTCATCGGAGCCATGAGCCCCATCGACCGTCACGATGTGACGCCAGCCTTTTTCCCGGCCCTGCGGGGCGCCGCCTCCCAGGGGCCCCGGCGCTCAGGGCTGCGACCTCTTCGGTCTGCCGGGAAAACCTTCCAGGAGGCCTGTTCCCTGTGAAAGGAAATACCGAGACCCGCAAGCGACCGACCTTTTTGCCGGACACGACCCCGCGGATCAACTCCCGAGAGCCCCATCTTCAGGGAGAGGAAAAGTACCGGGACATCGTAGAAAACAGCGAAGAGGGCTACTTCGAGGTGGACCTTGCGGGCAATCTCACCTTTTTCAACAACGCTCTGTGCCGAATCACCGGGTATCCGAAAGAAGAACTGCTGGGCATGAACAACCGCGAGTACACCCGTCCGGAGACGGCCAGGAAACTCTACGAGGTCTTCAACCGGACCTACCGGACAGGACGATCCGCGAAAGTGCACGACTACGAGATCATCCGGAAAGACGGCAGTACCTGCTTTCTCGAAATCTCGGCCTACCTGCACCGCGACTCGGAGGGAAACCCCAGGGGCTTCCGCGGAATGGTTCGGGATGTCACCGAGCGCAAGCTGTCCATGAAGGCCTTGGAGGAAAGCGAAGCTCGGTACCGGCTCCTAGCCGATCATGCGACGGACATCATTTTCACCATGACCCTGGATCTCCGGTTTCTCTACGCAAGTCCTTCCGTCACAAGGATCATGGGCTACGACCTGGAGACCTTCATGGCCCTGCCGCTCGATCGGCTTCTCACGGCCGCCTCCCTTGAAAAGGCCGAAGCGGCCATGGCCCGGGAACTCCTCAGCGAGAAAAAGGGTTCCGCAGACCCCCTGCGCGTCAGCACCCTCGAACTCGAAGCCCTGCGCAGCGACGGCTCCTCCCTTTGGCTCGAAAACCGAATGACTTTCCTCAGGGACCCGGCAGGCGCACCCCAGGGGATCCTCGGGGTCGCCCGCGACATCAGCGACCGGAAAAAGGCGGAGGAAGCTCTTCGCGAGAGTGAAAGCAAATACAGGCAGCTCGTCAAGCACGCGCCCGCAGGGATTTATGAGGTCGACTTTATCAACCAGAAATTTGTCACCGTCAACGACGTGATGTGTGAGTACACGGGTTACACCAAAGAGGAGTTCCTTTCCCTGAGCCCGCTGGACATTCTCACCGAAGAAAGCCGCGGCCGGTTTCTGGAGAGAATGAGCAAGGTCTTTGCCGGCGAAACGGTTCCGGACACCGTCGAGTTTCAGATCCGGGCGAAAGACGGCAGATCCTTCTGGGTCATCCTCTACATCCGCTACCGATATGAAAACGGCATGCCCAAGGGAGCCACCGTCGTGGTCCACGACATCACCGAGCGACGCCTGGCCGAGGAGGCGCTGAGAAAATCAGAAGAGAGGTACCGCCTCTTGGTGGAGCACGCCGAGGAGGGCGTCTTCATCGACCAGGACGAGGCCATCAAGTTTCCGAACCCCAAGGCTCGTCAGATCCTGGGGTACTCCGAAGAGGAACTCGCCAAGATGCGATTTGTCGACCTGATCCACCCGCAGGACAGACCCCTGTTCCAGACCTTGCGGCGCGGCGAGAATCTTACCCCGAAGGACAGCACCACCCTGCGGGTGATCCACAAGGCGGGCCAGGAGCATTGGCTGGAAGTCAAGGCGGTCCCGGTGGTATGGGATGGATCGCCCGCCCTTCTCCTACTGCTCCGAGATGTGACCCGGCAGAAGACACTGGAAGCCCAACTCATGCATGTTCAAAAGATGGAAGCCATCGGAACGCTCGCCGGCGGCATTGCCCACAATTTCAACAATCTCCTCATGGGCATTCAGGGAAACATCTCCCTCATGCTCATGGACGCAGCCTCCAACCCCTCCCAGTTGGAGCGTCTCCAGACCATCGAAAAACTGATTGAGAGCGGGTCAAAGCTCACCGGCCAGCTGCTCGGCTATGCCCGGGGAGGCAAATACGAAACCAGACCCACGGATCTGAACCGCCTGGTCCAGGAGACGTCCCAGACCTTTGGCCTCACCAAGAAGGAAATTGCGATCCACCTGGACCTGTGCCCGGATCTCCGGCCTGCCGCCGCAGACCGCGCCCAGATCGAGGAGGTTTTGATGAACCTCTTCGTGAATGCGGCGGATGCCATGCCCAGAGGCGGCGAACTGTTCCTCGCCACGCGGAACGTTACGGAAAAGGCCCTCCACGGCAAACCCTTCACGGTCGAGCCAGGCTCCTACGCCCTCATCAGCGTGAGGGACACGGGGACCGGCATGGACCTCAAGACCATGGACCGGATTTTCGAGCCGTTTTTCACTACCAAGCCCGTAGGCCGGGGTACGGGTCTGGGATTGGCCTCCGCCTACGGAATCTTGAAGGCCCACAACGGCTACATTGACGTGGAATCGGAGATCGGAAGAGGGACGTCTTTTTTCCTTTACCTGCCCACCTCCGACCCTCTGATGGTTCAGGAAGAGCCCCTGCGGTCAGGGCCGGTCCGGGGAGCTGAAACCCTCCTGTTGGTAGACGACGAGGAGAGTGTGTTGAAGGTGGCCCAACTCATGCTGGAAAAACTCGGATACCGCGTGCTTGCCGCCGCGAATGCGAAGGAGGCGCTTCGTCTCTTCCGCCGGCATAAAGAAAGCATTCACATGGTGATCCTGGACATGATTATGCCGGATATCGGGGGAGGAAGGCTTTACGAAAAGCTTAAAGCCCTGGACCCCGGCCTCAAGGCTCTTCTTTCGAGCGGGTACAGCCTGGACGGTCAGGCCACGGAGATCCTGAAGCAGGGCTGCAACGGGTTCATCCAGAAGCCCTTCGGCGTAGCGGATCTGTCCAGAAAAATAAGAGAGATCCTGGACAGACCCGTGGGGCTGTCCTGAGCGCTTCCCATTTTCGGCATGATCATTGCAGTAATAACAGGTCGTCACGGTTCAGCTCTTTGAAATGCATGCATCAGGCCATGGGGATCTCTCCAAAAACAGAACAACGAAGACGCCACACCCCAGTGGCCGGCTTTGGGCCATGGGTGAGGCGGGCGGAGGGCTACCGGGCAACTCGCCATCGGAATCCCAGCGGGCAGGTACCGAGGAGAGTTCGCCGCCCGCCTTTGCCACGCCTTCTCTGCGGAGTCTTTCCCGCACGCTCTTCGTTTTCTGTTTTTAGAGAGACCCCCATGGCCTTTTTCTCTGAGTATTTTATTTCAAAGAGCGAAAGTGTTGCTAAAGGTCAACCGCATGGCCCGCTATAAGGGTCGCGGAAATCGAGTGAGGCTTTGAATTATGGAACTGCATCGCAGAGCAGTGATGGATGAGACCTACCCTCCCCTGCCCTACGGGGTTCCCAAACCCCAATCCCCTTCGCCGGTTTCGGTCTTCCGGAAAGGGAAGGGCCGGAATCTGAATTTGCTCCTGGTGGAACATGATCCGGCTTATGCATCCTACCTCCAAGAGGTCTTGGGAAAGGGCAAAACCCCGGGTCTCAAGATTGAGTGGACGGAGTGGCTGGATGCGGCTACCCATCGTGTTCGGGAGGGCCGTGTGGACGCCGTCCTTCTGGATATCCGCCTCCCGGATATCTCAGGGATGGAGATTTTCCGGGCTATTCACCAGGCCGCCCCGGACGTGCCGGTGCTCATTTTGGCGGACCTGGACGATGAAGCCGTCGCATGCCGGATCCTCCGCGAAGGCGCCCAAGACTATCTGCCCAAAACCATGATGAATCCCCGCTCTCTTCAGCGCTCCATCCGCTTCGCTGTGGAGCGCAGCAAAGCCAAGAAGAACCTTGCCCGGAAAAAAGGCCGCCTTTTTGACGAGAATCCCCATGAACCGCAAGCCTTTGAGACAGCGGCCCCTTCCTTGGATGAATGGCAGAGCCCTGTTTTCGGGCTTTTTGGGTCCGGTGAGCCTCGGGCAGAAAAGGACGGAGAGGCTGCGCCGGGGGAGCGCTCTGAAACCCCGGTCCCTGCCCTGGGACACACCCTGAAGATCCTGACGGTGGAGCCCTCGGACAGGGATTACCGGAAACTGCGAGCCTATCTCAAAGGGCATGGGGAAATCCGGACGGTTCGAGTCAAGACGATCCGCAGCGCCTTGAAGGCCCTGAGCCGCCGGGCCTTTGATCTTGTGTGCGTGGAATATCTTCTGCCCGACGGCAACGGGCATGACTTCCTCCGTTATGTCAAAGAGTTGACGCCGTATACTCCGGTGGTGATCATTACCGGCCACCGCGACCCTGTGGCGGCGGCTCAAATCATTCAGGCCGGAGCCTATGACTACCTGCCGAAGCAGAAGCTCAGCCTAAGCCCTCTCTTTCGAGTCATTGCGAACGCACTGGAAAAAGCCCGATTTCGGAAGCAGCTCGAGGAGACCCAGAGGAAGATGGTGGAGATGTCCATCCTGGACGATCTGACCGGGCTCTGCAACCGGCGGCATTTCATGGAGACCCTCGAGAAAGAGGCGGGTCGGGCCTGTCGCTATGGGAGTTCTCTGGTGTTGTGCATGATGGACGTGGATGAATTCAAGAAAGTCAACGATACCTACGGCCATCCCGCAGGCGATATGGTTCTCCGTGAACTCGGGGCCATGCTCCGAAAGTCCATCCGCATGAGCGACACCGCCTGCCGTTACGGCGGCGAAGAATTCGCCCTGTTGCTGCCCAACACGGACCTTCGAGAGGCGATCCTCCAGGGCGAAAGGCTCCGGCGCATGGTCGAGACGCACCGCTTTGAGTGGGAAGGAACCCCCTTCAGGCTTACGCTGAGCTTAGGTCTCGCCTCCCTGGACCGAGAAAACAACCGCTCTTCAACGGTTCTGCTGGAGGACGCGGACAAGGCCCTCTACAAGGCCAAGAGAGAAGGGAAGAACCGGGTGACGGCTTCTGAAGGGGATCGCTTCCTCTAGCAGGCTGCTCAAAAACGCCCATCTGCGGCGTTGCCCTCATCCCTCGTCACTGCGACGCCCTGGAAGTACGGCTCATTCCTCGGCCCGCCGGAGGCGGATAAAGATTGTCGGGTGCCTTGCATCGGGCCGTTTTTGAGCAGCCTGTGAAGTGAGTGTTTTTCGGCACCCTGCTAGCCCATAAGGTCGATGATCTTCGCGTTGATCACGTTGTCCAGATAGCAAAAGTCGACCGGCTTGGTCACGTAATCGTAGGCACCCATTTCAAAAGTTTTCTTGGCCTGATCGTGGTCCATCAGGCCGGTGACCATCACCACTCCGATCGCGGGATCGATTTTACGGATTTCCTGTAAGACCTCCATGCCGTCCATGCCCGGCAGGGCCACATCCAGGAGCACCACCTCGGGTTTGATTTCTCTGACCTTGCGCAGAGCCGTAGGCCCGTCGTAAGCCGTATAGACTTCATGATTCTTGGCGGCCAGGAAACTTCCCAGCAGCTCACAGATACCGACCTCGTCATCCACCACCATGACCTTTCCCATGGGACACCTCCTGTGGGTCAAATCTCCTCCGCATTTCTTTTCCTCATCTTGATCCCGGCGCATAAGCTCGCATTATCCGGCCTTTCTTTTTGTTCACCCCTGGACCGTGCACCGTGAACCCGGCCCCTACCCGATGATATCCAGGACCGACCCGATCATCTCCTCTTCGGTCTTGACGACCTTGGTGTTGGCCGAAAACATTTTTTCCGTTAAAAGGGCGCCGGGGATCTCCTCCTCCAGATTCACATTGGAGAGCTCCCGTTCCTCCAGACCTTCGGAGGTTTCTTCCATCACCCTCGGACCCGGAGTATCCACCCGTGAGAGAGTGACCCGGACACCTCCGGGTTCCTGGTCCTCCATCAGGGTTCTGCTTTTCTTGAAGCCCTCGCTGGCCGCGTTCGCCACGTTGTCGGCAAGGACCCCCATCCTTTTTCCAAATGCGCTCAGAGCGGAAATCGCACTGTGCATGCCTGAGATCATGTTTCCCTCCTTCCCGCTGGGCCTCCCTCTCCTGCAAAACTCTTAAGATACCCACCCGGAATGCACCGGTGCCTCTCGTTGCACCCCTGTCTCATGAGGCCCCTCAGACAGGTCCACGGTTCCCTGGCGCAGCAGATCCAAGAAAAGGGCCAGGATCTCCGGGTCGAATTGAGATCCTGAATTCTCCTGGAGGATGGCCGCCGCTTTCTCTGTGCTCATCTTGCTCCGGTAGGAGCGGTCCGAGGTGAGAGCGTCGTAAACATCCGCCACTGCAATGATCCTTGATAAATAGGGAACCTCCTCTCCCCTCAGACCATCGGGATAACCCCGGCCGTCCCACCGCTCGTGGTGGGCCCGGATGACGCGCTGCTCCCTGGACCACATGTCAAAATGCCCGACAATATGGCTTCCGATGAGCGGGTGCCTCTTGATGACATGGTACTCGTCGTCGGTGAGCCTTCCAGGCTTGAGCAGGATGTGGTCCGGTATCCCGATCTTGCCGATATCGTGAAGGTTGGCGGAAACCTGGAGAATCTCCATGTCTTCGTCCGGTCGGCCGAGGGCCTTGGCCATGGCCACCGAGTACTGGGTCACTCTCGAGGAGTGCTGTTTCGTGTAGGCGTCTCGGGCCTCCAGGGTTTCGACAAAGGCGTAGAGGATGGAGAACAGGCTCTGGTAAAGGTTGTCATAGAGTGCAAAGTTCTCTATGGAGGAAGATGCCTTCTCGAGGACAAAGTTGAGATAGTACAAATCCCTTTCTTTCAACGGGCCTTTACCGTTGTTGGCCTTGAGCACAAGGGCTCCGAAAAGGCTGGACCTGATTTTAAGGGGCGCGGCGATCAGGTTTCCTTTGCCGTTTTCCCCCTTCACCAGGACCGGGATGCCCTCCATGGCCAATCGGTCCAGGAGCTCCCGGCGGACCGGTTGAATTTCCGGTGCTCCCCTGACGGCCCCTTCATAGAAGGAGCTGATGACCGAAGGGTCCTTTCCTTCCTGGTCCAAAACCACGAAATGGGCCTCGTCACAGGAGGTGACTTCTCCGCAGAGCTTCACCAGGGTCTCAAAGAGCGCCCTGCTGCTTGCCGGATGATCCAGCCTCCGGAGAATGAGGTTGACCGTCTCCAGTTCGCGGATTTTTTCCTCCAGCTCTCGGTTCAGATCGAGAAGCCTCTGCTTTCCCTTCACCTCCTCCTTGAGCAGCACGTTTTCAACGAAGAGGGCTCTTTCCCTCATGGTCCGTTCAATCACCATGGAGAGCTGTTCCATTTTCACGGGCTTGATGAGAAAATCCACGACCCCGTTTTTCAGGGTTCGGATGGCGCTGTCCAAGGAAGGGTATCCCGTCATGACCACCACCGGGATCGTATTGTCCATGGCCTGAATTCTCTCCGTCAGCTCCAGCCCGTCCACGCCGGGCATGGAGATATCGGTTAGACAGCAGTCGATCTTCTCCTTGGCGATGATCTGAAGCGCCTCGAAACCATCCTGCGCGGTGAGGACTCTGTAGGATTGGCCGCGTTCCAGGAATTCCTTCATCACTTCCCGGATGGGCTTCTCATCATCGACCACAAGGATGTTCAGGGTCTCCGCCATCGTGCTCCTTTGCGCTACCTTTTTTGCTCCATGTTTTTCAAGAGGTGGGCTTTAACGATCCGAAACTCCTGTTCGCTGAAAAGACCCTTTTCCTTGAACACCATCAGCGCGTCCAGCTTCTCCAAGAGCATGTCCCGTTCCTGAGTTTCGTCATAAAGATAGTGAACGCTCGGCATGCTGGAGGTCAGGAAGTTGATGCTCGTGATCTTGCCCCCCTGGCGCTCTCGCTCCCTCAAGGCGTTCAGTTCCTCGCAAGCCGATTGCAGCTTTCGCAGGAGCTCCCGGTTTTCCTTGTTGAGTTTGACTTTCTCGACGGCATTCCCTACGGCGATTTTGAACGCGTCGAGTTTGAAGGGTTTTTGAATGAAATCGTAGGCCCCTTCCTTGATTGCGGTGATGGCCGTCTCCAGGGTGGCGTACCCGGTGATGATGATCACCAGCACCTCCGGGTTCACCTGCTTGGCAATCCTGAGAACCTCCATCCCTTCCACGCCCGGCAACATGAGATCCAGAACCAGCAGATCATAGGACGCGGTTCGAAGACATTCCACGGCGCTGAGCCCGTCGTAGCAGACGCCCACCGCATGTCCTTCCTGGGCGACCACGTCCTTGAGGACATCGGCGATGGCCGCGTCGTCGTCCACGATGAGGATCCGGACTTGTTCCTCTCCCTGCTTCAGCATGCTCACGGACATGGAACGAGACGTTCCTCTCTCAACCCAACTGGTCGAAGAGAAGGCCGACCATCTCGTCCAGCCGAGCCGCAAGGTTGAGCAGTTCAGGGGGGGGAATTTCACGGATCACTTCTCCTGTCTTAGCGTCCGTGACCGTGACGATCGTTTGACCGGAAGCTTCGTGGACCGAAAACCGCAGGTCCACCTGGTGAATCAGCTCGAAACTGTGCTTCAAGTCGCTGGTCACCGCTTCGATCGCCTGGAGATCCGGCTTTCCCTGCCCCCCTTCGGGAGCGATCCCTTTTGGAACTCCTTCACCGCCGGCCGGCGCACTCATGGGGTTCAAGGGCACGCTGCCCGGTAAGGAAGCTTTCAAGGGTTCGGTCATCATCTCTTTCTGCCTCTCCTCTTCCTTCTCTATCGGCAGTCTTCAAAAAAAACTTTAGCCCACAGAACCGGTCCGCCTATTTTCTCGTGTCCAGGAATCTCGGCCCCGTCCCCCTAGCCTCCCCGTATCGATGGGCAGCGGATCGGCCGGCCCGGAACTTGAGCAATTCACATCTCAAGGATTCGCTTTCCTCCTTGACTAATAAATTCAACTCCTTATCCTTACGATCCGCCTCTGCCAAAGTCCTCCTCATGGATTCAAGACCCTCCAGGACCGCCTTCCGGGATGTCTCTTCGGGAGAATCAGGCCTTTCCGCAAAAGCAGCGATTCGCTCCTCATGGGATCGATCCAGGGTGTCTATGGCCTGGGTCAACCTCTCTCGCTCGATCACCAGCGATTCAGATTCCCAAGTTCTCTTTTTCCTGGACGCCTCCATGAGTTCAGCCGTTATCGACATGTAGCGTTCCAGGAGAGCGGTCTTCTTTCCGAGGTAGGTCAAAAGGCTTGTTTCCAGATCCGGCCCTATGAATCCCATTTGCGTTTCGCCCCTTCTTTCATTGCGCAAGCACAGCCGGCGGCCTTTCGCCTCTCAACCTGCCGCGGCCCGGCGCCTCTCTGATGACTGAAGATCAGAGAGGGATTCCCAGGCCCCTTTCAGATCTTTGAGCATCCCGATCACTTCTTCATAGGCATTCAAGTCCCGGGCCAAATCTCCCTGGAGCAGCCTCGTGAGCATGTAATTGTAAAGCGCTTTCAGGTTCTTTGCGATAACTCCTCCTTGCTCCAGATTGAGGGAACAGAGCAGCTCGGTGATGAAATCCTGAGCTTTTGAAAGGGCCTTGGATTTCCCCTCGTAATCCTTGGCGAGGTATTTCTTTTTGGCGATCATGAGCTGGTCGATGGCCCCCTCGTAACACAGGATGATCAGTCTCCTGGGATCCGCCGTGAGAATGTGGTTTGTCCGATAGGTTTGTATGCCGCCGCTGTACATCATAATTTTCCTCCTTGGTGAGTTCTTACAAGCGGGCCCAGCCCGAGTAGGATGCCGTGATCTGTCCCGCCAGCCATTGGCTCTGGCTCTGAATCCTGGAAAGAGCCGTTTCCATAGCCACAAAGCGGTTGATCATCATCTCCATTTTCTTGTTCAACTGCGCTTCCATCTCCTCGATCCGGGTCTCGAAACCCCTGATGCTGTTGCGCAACGATTCCTGTTTGAAACTCACATACCCCGCATAGGGATCGGTGATGTTGAACAGGGCCCGGTCAAAGAGCTCGGCCACCCCGAGGGTCAGAGTGATTTTCCCTACCTCCCCTGTAGCGGTTCCGGTGTACCGGACCGCAAGGCCCTCCACATTGGCCTCACCGCTGTTTCCCGTGAGAATCTGCCCTGAGCCGGTGGCCGCTTCGCCGTTGATGGTTCCGGCCACATCCAGGCCGTTATTCACCTCGATAGGGGTCGAGTGGCTGTTTTCCCAGAGGCCGTCGTCCCGGTCCTCGGTGATCTTAAACCCGTACCGGCTTCCATAGCTGTTGCGGCTAAGGACCAGACGGTCGCTCTCGTCGCGGGAGGCCTTGACATCGATGAGCTCTGCACTTGTCGCATCATTGACAGCCTGCACGATTTCCTGCAGCATCATGCCGGCGGTGAGCACGATGGTCGCTGTTTTGCCGTCCAGGGTGATCGTCAGCGTCTCGTCGTAGCCCAAAGCGCCGGGCACCGTCTTATCGCTTGTCGCACCGCTTTGGGTGGCCGCCTCGGTGATGTGGACGGCGTATTCTCCGGCTTGGGTATTCCTTGAGCTGTAAATGAATCCAAGGGAACCTGAATCCGTTGCGCCGTTCACGGGAAAGAGCAGCTTGATGTCATTGAACCGCGTCTCCAGGTACCCTCTCAGTTTTGCCTCATTGAGGCTGAGCCGGCCTTCTTTGTCCACCTCAATGCCTGCAAGCCCCAGCGTGGAAAGTTCCGATGAAACGCCCCACACTTGCTGCGTCAGAAGGGACGTGAGATCCGATTTGACCGAGGACAGAGTGCCGTCCCCGAACAGGACGCCCCCGGTTTTTTGGCTTTCCGCGTCGTAGGATTGCTGCTGCTTCAGGTAGGCAGAGACGCTGTTGTAGGCATCGACGAAACTCTTGATCTTGTTCATCACCCCGTCCACATCGCGATCGACCTTCAGGGTCAGGGTTGTTCCGGAATCCGCTTTCAGAAGATTGAGGGTCACCCCTTCAAGGACCCCTTCGATGACGTTGGTGGATTTCGTGAGGGAGATGCCGTCTATAACGACGGTCGCGTCACTGCCTGCGGCGATCACCGTAAAGTCTAAAGCGGCCAGAATTTCGGCAGCGCCGCCGAGGGCTATTCCTTCTTTCCCCGTGGTGTCGCTGGTCAGGGTCAGGCGGTGATCCTCTTCCCCGTAGCTTACGAGGCTTGCAGTGACCCCCGCCCCTGCGTTATTGATTTTCGTCCGGATCGAGGCAAGGGTATCCGATTCGCTCACGTTGATGACGACCTCGTTGATTTCCAGGTCTCCGGATAGTCCAAGGGCCTCGGAGTTGCCCCCGAAAGATTTGGAGCGAAGGCGCTCGGCCGTGGCGAGCGCCTCCACGACGATCGTGTAGGAACCCTTGGCGGCTGAGGACGAGGTGGTCACCGACAGGAGATCCGAAGCTGTCACCGAGGCGTTGTCGCTGGATAGGGTGGAACGGTGAAGATCGAAGCTTTCAGGATCGCTGAGAGCGGAAGCCGCCGTCTTGAGGGAAAGGAGTTTGGTGTTGAAGGATTGCCACTCGGTCAGCTTTTTCTGGTCATCCGTCTTGCGGTTCCCCACCAGATCGACCCGCCGGTGCTCGATCTTCATGAGCTGGTCGATCATGCTCCGCCAGTCAAACCCGCTTGAAAGCCCTGCGACCAGGTTGGTGCTCAATGCCATCTTTGTTCTCCATCTCCGTGGTGTTCAATTCGTGTGGGAAAGGTATGGCCGCCTGTCATCGAGCCTTTGAACCCTGAACCTTTATTGATCATTCTATCGGCATTCTCCCCTTGAAACTTTAAGTTTTTCACGCCCTTTCCACGCCAAGATCGCTGGTCTCGTAAATGCTCATGACCTATTGATCTTGTCGCCCCGCACATAAGAATGTAGGGTCGGCCACCGTGCCGACGTGTGGCAGGCGGGGTCGCCGCCCTACGCGCGGTAGAGCAAAGCGCATTTTCACGGTAAAAAATCAAAAATCGCGTTTTATGTCATTCCCGCGCAGGCGGGAATCCAGTCTTTCCAAGGGCTTCTGGACTCCCGCCTACGCGGGAGTGACGACCTGGGGGACTTTTTGCCGTGAAAATGCCCCCGTAGGGGCGGGATTTACTCCCGCCCATCTGTCGGAGGGCATAAAGCCCTCCCCTACGTTCTTGTGCGCCTCTGGCGGATTCATGCGTGGGGGCGGTCGATAAGTCGGCAATAAGCATTTACGAAGCCGTCAAGATTGGCTCCTTCCAAAAAAACAACCCCCGCCTCCTAAATCTCGGGGGCAGGGGTTGGTTAGAGGGTTCTGCGCAGCAAAGCTGCGCTC
>Ga0101944_10005250_pt1 | contig 14959 bp, 9 predicted proteins | sample DewCreD2012metaG_FD_75245 | JGI IMG/M metagenome (GOLD analysis project Ga0101944, IMG submission 75245) | Hot spring sediment bacterial and archeal communities from British Columbia, Canada, to study Microbial Dark Matter (Phase II) - Dewar... ...
CGGAATGGGTGCTGTGGGCGTGGGTGTTGGCCGGTTTCATCAGCTTGTTTGGCGCGCTCAGCAATGCTGAAATCGCCGGCATGCTGGCCGACGCCGGTGGCGAATACGCCTACTTTCGCCATATCTATGGGCGTTTTATGGCTTTTCTATGGGGCTGGACGACCTTTGCCGTCATCAAAACGGCTGCTATTGCTGGGATTGCCTACGTCTTTTCTCAGTCGCTAAACGCCCTATTCCCCCTGCCTCGCCTACCTGAGAGCATAGAGCGTATCGAGCTGTGGGGCCTCTTTCAGCCCTTTGCGAACAGCGGTGTTAAAGCGGCCACTATAGCGCTCATTCTTTTGTTGACCTTTCTCAATACACGCGGCCTGCGCGGTGGTGCGGGGCTAAGCACCTGGATTTCGCGGCTGGTTCTCTTTAGCCTGCTCCTCTTGGTCGTGCTGGGGCTGGCTTGGGGAGGCGGTCAGTGGGCCAACCTTCAGACGTCTGCTACAGCTTTCGACGCTCGACCTTGGTGGGACTTTACCTTCATCAAAGCGCTCTTTGCTGCTCTGCTGGCCGCTTTTTGGGCCTATGAGGGCTGGAACACCGTCGGCTTTTTAGGCGCCGAAATCCAAAACCCCAACCGCAACCTGCCTTTAGCCCTGTTTTCGGGCATGATGCTCATCATCGGCGTGTACGTGCTCGTCAATTTTACGTATCTGTACGTATTGCCGATTGACCAGATTATTGCTGGCTTCAAGAACCAAAATGAAATTGTCGCCATAGCCGTTGTGCGCCATTTTGCCGGCCCGACGGGTGCCGCTGTGCTGTCGGTGGTCATTCTCATCACCACGCTGGGCTGCACCAATGCCACCATCTTGATGCCCCCGCGCGTGTACTATGCTATGGCGCGCGATGGCCTTTTCTTCTCCGCTGCCGCCCGCATTCATCCGCGCTACCACACGCCCAATACTGCTCTGTGGATTCAAGGGCTTTGGGCATGCTTGTTGGTCCTGTCTGGCAGCTTCGACCAACTCACCGACATGCTCATTTTCGCGGCTTTTTTCTTTTATGGCGCCACGGCCTTTGGCGTGTTTGTGCTGCGCCGACGGCAGCCCGACACCCCGCGCCCTTATCGCGTGTGGGGCTACCCTGTAGTGCCGGCTTTGTTCGTGCTCTTCTGCGCTGCGCTGGTAGTTATTACCTGCTTTAGCCACCCTCGCGAGGCCGCCCTCGGCGTCGCACTCATGCTTACCGGCGTGCCGCTGTATTTTTACTGGACGCGCTCTTAGTGCCGGAGGCCGCGAGTCTGCGGCTTTGCCCAACCCACACCGGGCGGCAGGACTGAAGTCGGAAACCGCATCCGGGCTTTGTTTCTCACGAACAACGCCGCCCCTTCCACGTGTAGCGGCGCACCACAAGGGCTGCCCAACCGACTATAGCCACGTACACTACATGGGCCAAAAGAGACGGCCAGAAATGGCGTAGGATATTTTTTTGGTGAAAAAAGCGGCTCACCTCGCGCAGCAAGGCATGGTCGGCGCCTGCTTTCGCCCCCAGTTGAAACAAGGCCACTACGCCCAACAAGGGCTTCCAAAAGGCCAACAGGGCGTTGGCCAAAAGGGTCGTGTGAAGGACCAGAACTAAAGCGAGGGTTCCTTGAAGGCGCCGATTAGGCCAGGCGGCGTTTTTGGTACCCCAACGCAAGCGTTGCGCCCAAAAGGCTCGAACGTCCGAACAAGGACGGGTGCGCACTGCAGCTGCAGCATTTTTCAAAAACAATACCTGCTGCAAGGGCATTTTAGCCAACAGGTACATGTCGTCGCCCGATGCTCGGTGTTCGCTACCTGCGTAGCCTCCCACAGCCTCAAAAACAGCCTTGGGGTAGCACAAGTTGGCCCCATTGCCTGCAGCAAACCAGCCGCGGGCAAGCGCAACGCCCGTAATAGCCATTGTAGCTGCCGTGTCGAGCGCCTGAAAACTGTCCCACCAACAACGCGGCCGCACATCCAGCACCACCGGCGCCACCACGGCATTGGGGCGGTGCGTCGTGTAGGCCAATGCCAGTAGAGAAAGCCAACGCGGGGGCGCCGTACAATCGGCATCCGTAGTGGCAATGAGCTCGCCGCGCGCGTGAGTGATACCCCATTGTAGGGCACTCTTTTTTCCAGGCGGCGCAGGAGGTGTAGCCTCGCATAGGCGCAGCAGGCGCACGCTACCTGGCGCCTCCGCTGCCAACAGCGCCACACGCGCTGCAGTATCGTCTTCCGAATAGTCGTCCACTACAATGACCTCGCGCAATGCAGCCGGGTAATCGCCTGCCAACACCGAACGGAGGCACGCCTCGATGCAAGAAGCCTCATTGCGGGCGGCCACCACCACAGAAATAGGCACCGTCGGCTGGAGGTGAGCTGGCACCTGTTGCTCGGGCAGGGCACACCACACCCGCCGCACCACCCACAGCAGCCCAGCATAGCCAACAGCCAGCACCACACAGGCCAGCACGTAAGCAAACAGCAACATAGGCGCCCTGCGTCAGAACAGCTCGCGCATGTTGGTACTCAGACCAATATGCACAAGGCCACCAGCGATGTGATAAGAAGCATAGCCAAAGTCCACGCGGAAGCGGCTAACGCGAAAGCCTACCCCCGCAGAGAAACCAGCTAAGCTGCGAAAATTGCGCACCGTCAGCTCGCGCCGACGCAGGTGGTTGTAGCCCAGGCGAAGGCGAAACGACTCCGTACGCCCCAGTAGAAACTCGCCGTTGAAGATGAGGTGGCGAAAGAAGTTATCTATAGCCGGGTTGCTGCCCGTCGGCTCGCCGCCACCGCTGCCCAGGATGGGTGAGCTAGTGGGGCGGAGGTTAGGGTCGTCGTAGCGGATATTCCACTGATGCAGGTGGTGAGCAATGACCGTCAGGCGAAAAGGCAGGTAGCGAAGTCGCTTGCTAAAGGCCAGCTGCAGGTCAAAAGGCAGCGCCTCGCGCACGTCCTGATAGCGCGTCAGTTGGGTGCCCGCGTGGCGGACTACTGCAGCGGCGGAGAACAGGCGGGCCGTGTCTTCATAAAGCGCACCAACGTCGGTGCTCAAAGCTGAGGCACTATACATGTCGAGCGCCGATAAGGCATAGCGCACGTGGAGACCTAACGACCACTTGGGGCTGAGCATACGCGCGGCGCTAAGGGTAAAGGCCGTCTCTGCAGCGCGTACTTGGCCTTGGATGTTGCCAAACTCATCGGTCATCGGAATGTCGCCGTAACCTACGTGTTGAATAGAGGCGTGCAGCGTCGCGCTTAGAGCGGGGACGTGATGGGCGTAGGCGGCATAGCTGTGCTGAACACCGGCCAGCAGGAAGTTGTGCTGCAATGCTAGCTGCCCGCTCATGGCCGGGTTGAGGGCCGCTGGGTTGAACGCTGCCAAGGCAACATCGTCATCTCGGACGGTCGGCAGCGCACCGCCCAGCGCTGTGGCGCGCGCCGATGGTGATAGCGTTAAGAACTTAAAGGCGTGCTTCCCGCCCACCACTTGAGCAGTAGCGGGCGCTGCAGCAATAGCCATGCTCAGTAGCACAACAAGGACCTCAACAACAGAACGGAGCGATGTTATTTGCATAGCGCACATGAGAAGACGGTGAAAAAAGAAGGCAAGCGTGTCCGTCATTTGCCTGTGGCAGTAGAATCGCGTTGCCACAAGGTACGGCATCGGCCTCTTTGGCACCACAGGAGGCGTTCGAGTTGCCCGTTGGTGTCGTATAATCGCAGGGTATCGTGCTCGTTGTCGCCGTCTATGTAAGTACCCTCGGCCTTAAGGCGGCCGCTTTCGTACCACTCGGTGAAAGGCCCATTCTCCTCGTTGTTGCGCAGCATTACCCTTTCGCGCAGCGCGCCATTGGGGTACCATCGGGTGCAAAGGCCCTGCAACACACCGCGCACAAAGGTACGCTCAAGGTGCTTTTGGCCATTTTCGTGGTAGAGCACAGAAGGGCCGTGGTGCACACCGTGCTCGTAGTGCTCTACTTGCTCGGGCCGGCCGTTGGCGTAGTACAACGTGCGCACGCCGTGTAAAGAGTCGTTTTCATAGTGGGCCTCTTCGCGCAAGCGTCCTTGCGCATCGAAGCGCTGATAAAGCCCATGACGGGCGTAGGTTTTCTTTAGGCGTTCGAAGCGCTCTAATTCACCGTACTCATTGCGGAACTCTACTGTCTCCACGTCGCCAGAACAAGCACCGAAGACAAACAGTACTAAGGGAAATAACCACGTACGCATAAAACAAGAGAGCGTGCTTATTTTTTCTACAAAGAACGCAAAGGCTCCATGCCCTTAGTGCAACAACCCCTACGGCGCTTGTTTCGTCTGTTTGCTCAAAATCGCCCTTCCAAAAAGTCGTGGACATCTGTGGCAGACTGTTCAGCATTCTCCTCTTGAGGCCAGTGACCTGTGTTCGGGTAGATGCGGAGCAGAGCCTTTCGGATGCGGCGGTGAAACTCGTAAGCAAATTCGGGAGAAAGGATGGCATCCTCAGCGCCCCACATGATGAGGGTGGGCACATTGATGTTTTCTACCAAGTCGGCAGGGGGCCGATTATCACCTGTGGCGGCGCGATCGGTAAAGGCTCGGCGATTGCCAGCGCGGCGCAGCAAATCGTGGTGACGACGCACCAAAGCGCCATTGATGCGGCTATCGTCAGCATAGACGTCTTCCAGAAACATGCGTATGGCGAAACGCGGTGTGATGCGCCACAAGGCCCGATGGAGCACAGGGGTTTTGGCTATCCACTGCACTAAGGCGGTATGCTTAGGTTCAAAGCCGGGAGCATTGCTCAAGATGAGTTTGCGCAGGCGCTGGGGGCGCTGCGAGGCATACACCCAGGCGATTTGAGCGCCCAGACCGTTACCAACGAGGTGAAAGCGCCGCAGCTGCAGACGCTGGGCGAAACGCTCCAAAAAATCAGCGTACATAAAGGCACTATAGCTGCGCTGCGGATGCGGCCCGGTGAGACCAAAACCCGGCAGGTCTAGGGAAATAACCTGATAGTGTTTTGTTAAGACTTCCGTCCAGACAGCCCACGTATGAAGGCTGCTGTTAGCGTCGTGAAGCAAAATAATAGGCTCGCCGCGCCCACTCATGCGATAGTGGACAATCATACCGTCCAGTTCCATAAAGTGCGAGTCGGCAAAAGCATAGCGCGGCGCTAATTCATGAGGAGGCAAATCGCTATACCAATTGATAATCAGCCAAATAAGCCCTGCAGCTAACACTCCCCAGCGCAGCAAGGCAAAGAGGGAAATCTGGCCGGGCGCTCGCCGGAAAAGCGTCAGAAGATTGGAAAAGAAGAAGAGGTGTCGAGGTTTTTCCATAGGCATTTATCGGGTAGCGCGCATGCCCAATACCACTAAGGCGGCTAAGACAAAGCCCCCCAAGGCACCAATGCCCAGACGCATCAGTACAGGGCCAAGTGGCTGCACAGGATTTTCTAAGGCTTTGTCCAACTCGACCAGTTGTTCGCGCAACTGGCTGGCCAACTGCGGATCGCCGGTGCCGCGGTTCAGTTGAGCGACAAGGTTTTCTTTCTGCAAAAGCAACTCCAACCGCACCAGCTCCGGGTCGGCCAAATGCAACCCGTAGTAGAAGAGCCAGTAGGCGAGGTTGATGATAATGAAAACAGCAAAAGGCGCGCGCACCAGGTAGCGAAATTCGCGCGCTGCGCCGTAAAGGGCATTATCGGCCCGCGCTACGCGGTACATGAAGACGAGGTAAAACACCATCGAAGCCCACTGAAGAGCGGCGTTTACAAAAACCTCTGAGCCGATGCTGTATAGCAGCCCCATGTAGAGGACAACCACCAGCCCACCTAACAGGCCGTTTTGGAGGATGTGGTTTTTCATGCAAAAAGTATTCGTGTTGAAGTCGCTGCGCTGTAAAAGGCAAAGGTACACTGGTACAGTAAACCGCCACCGGTAGTGCCGCCGCAACGGCGCAGCCACAAACCCGGTCGGCATCAGGGCACCTCTACGGTGGTCAAGATCTTCTGGATGATGTCTTCCTGTCGAATATTTTCGGCTTCCGCCTCGTAAGTCAAGCCGACCCGGTGACGCAACGCATCGGCACAGATAGCGCGCACATCTTCGGGCACTACATAACCTCGGCGGCGCAGGAAGGCTAAAGCGCGGGCAGCCTGCGCCAGGGCAATGCTGGCTCGTGGAGAGGCGCCATAGGCAATGAGAGGCCTCAGGCTTCTCAGGCCGAAGGTTTCTGGCTGACGGGTAGCAGTTACGATGCTGAGGATGTAGTCCTCGATCTTTTCATCCATATAAATCTTGTGAAGCACCTCGCGCGCCTTCAACAACGCACTGCGCGACACGACCGGCTGTACTTGAGGCCATTGGTGGCCCAAGTTAAGGCGCACGATGCGGCGCTCCTCTTCTTTGTCGGGGTAGTCAATCTTCACCTTGAGCAAAAACCTATCTACCTGCGCCTCAGGTAGCGGATAGGTACCCTCCTGCTCGATAGGGTTTTGTGTAGCCAACACCAAGAAAGGCTCTTCCAGCGGAAAAGTCTCGGGGCCGATGGTTACCTGCCGCTCCTGCATGGCCTCCAGCAGAGCACTTTGTACCTTGGCAGGTGCGCGATTAATCTCGTCGGCTAATACAAAATTAGCAAAAATGGGGCCTTTGCGCACAGTGAACTCCGCCCGCGCGGGGTTGTACATCTGCGTGCCGATAATGTCAGCCGGCAATAGGTCGGGCGTGAACTGGATGCGACTAAACTGCGCATCTACTGCCTGGGCTAAGGTTTTGATGGCCAACGTCTTGGCCAAGCCTGGCATGCCTTCCAGTAAAATATGGCCGCGCGCGAGTAAGCCAATAAGCAGGCGCTCCATCATGGCTTGCTGGCCGACAATAATCTTACTCGTCTCGGTGTACAGGCGCTCCAAAAAGGCGCTCTCCAACCGTATCTGTTGGGTTATGGCCTCGATATCTACCGGTGCTTGCATGGCGGCGTTCAAACTGCTATAAGGCGGACAAAGGTAAAGGCGCCAAAGCATAGGCTAAGCGAAGCCCGCTTCTTAACTTACTGGAGCTCTTTTCCTCAGGCAAGAAAAAAAGTTGTGTCTCGTAGCGTATTTTACGCACAAACCTTTTACTTTGTCTGGCGAAGGTAGGGTACAAGCCACGCGTGTGCTTTTCCTTTTTCCAGACCAATGATGCACCCAGATATTTTTTTAAAAAAAATGATTCTGATGGAACTGAAACACCTCATCCAAGAGTTAAAGCGATAAGGAACTCTCGAAATATCTGCCCTGTCATCAAAATGGCTCTAAATATGGAGTACTCTGACAAACACCGTGAGAACATCTTCTTGAAGGAGTTGTGTGAACACTCCGACGAGGTGTACCGATTTGCCTATCGAAAAACGCGTAATCACGCAGATGCTAAAGACCTTATGCAGGAAACCTTTATGCGGGCGTGGAGAGCTATTGATAGCTATCGCCCCGGCTCGAACGCTAAAGCATGGCTGCATAAAATCTGCCTACACGTCTTTATTAATGAGAAGCGCCGCCAACAGCGACAACCCATAGTGGAATTTGAAGAAAAAACGCTGGAAAGTCTCCCTACCGAAGTGGAGAATTCCTTCCGCATTGGCAAAGAAGTTATGCTGGCTATCGGGAAGCTGCCTCCGCGAGCACAAGAGGTTGTCCTACTTTACGCAGACGATTTTTCATACCAGGAAATAGCCGATATACTAGAAATGCCTATAGGCACAGTTCGCAGCACCCTGCATCGAGCAGGGAAAAAATTAGCTACGTATCTGGGCGACTATGCTCGCGAGCAGGGCTATCCTTTTGTCAGTGGAGGAGGGAAATATACCCTCCGCAAGCGGGTTTAAAGACACCGACAGGGTCAACTGCTTGTGCAGTTGACCCTATCTTTTCTATGCCTGCACCTCGTCCATAGCACAGCCTCCTTCGGTGCTGCCACCAATTTGCCTGTTTAACTACAAAAAAAATACAAACTTTCAACCTATTTTATTCATCATCCACTGTACGTCTGTAAGGCCGTCCCTGCTTATGTATCTCGTTGCCCTTTTTCGTGGCTTACTAACGCCGTTAGGCTGACCGAAAGACGGTCAGGGCGGGAAGTTTCCTCACAGAGCAGGGGGCGCACAGTTGGATAAAAAACTCTTATGTCATGAGAAACTTAAGGAAGAAATTGCAGAACGTCGCCTCCGTTGGGAATGCAGACCCTGACACTAAGGTGCCGCGCTCGTTTCAAAGCCCGCCTGATGACTTCACACAGGAAACACCCAGGTGCGGCCCAGAGATTCCCCTTACTCCTGAAGAGGAAGCCAATGAAATTGACCCGGAAATCCTGCGTGCCTTCCTGCGCGACTATCTGCCAAATCCTAAGGCACCTGAGCGATTGAAAGCGTGGATCCGCGAGATTCCCTACCGGGATGCTGATAAAAAATAGGGTTACTAAGCCGGCAATTGCTTTATCGCTGCGAGTCATTCTGGGGGGAATGACTCGCAGCTTTTTCGGGCTGCCACTGACGTTTATCCCTAAAAAATGCTTCCTCCTCTCCCCTGCTAATGTTTTAAGAAAGCAGGCATGGGTACGGTTTCTGGCCATTTCAACGGCAAATCTACCCCACCGCTTATGAGGCCGCACGGCGCAATTCTTCCACCTCAGCTACCGTCTTGGGCACAGGCTGTCCCAGCACGCGGTGCCCCTGCGGCGTGATGAGAACGTTGTCCTCGATGCGGATACCACCTAGAGAGCGGTACTTGCCGAGCTCAGCGTAGCGGATAAAGGCCCCGTGGCGTTTGGTCCGCTTCCACTGGTCTATGAGCTGCGGTATGAAGTAAATACCGGGTTCTACGGTGAGAACAAACCCCGGCTCCAACTCGCGCGCGAGGCGCAGGTAGGCCGTTCCAAACTGTGTGCTGCGCTGTACTGCGTCGGAATAACCGACGTAGTTCTCGCCAAGATTCTCCATGTCGTGCACGTCCAGCCCCATCATGTGCCCCAAGCCATGAGGGAAGAAGAGTGCGTGAGCGCCTTGAGCTACGGCTTCGTCTGTGTCGCCTTGCATGAGGCCCAGCGCCTTGAGTCCTTCGACGATGTGGCGCGAAGCCGCCAGGTGAACGTCTAAATAGCGCACACCGGGGCGCAAGAGAGCAATGGCGTGCTGTTGGGCGTCGAGTACGATTTGATAGATATCGCGTTGTTTAGCGCTGAAACGAGTGCTGACGGGGAACGTACGCGTCAGGTCGCCGGCGTAGTGGAGGGCTGTTTCCGCGCCAAAATCGCCCAACACGAGCTGGCCGGGCTGTAATAAATTACCGTGGTAGTGATTGTGTAGGATTTGGCCGTTGACAGTCAGGATAACGGGGTAGGCCAAATGCCCACCAGCGCTAACCGCCATGCCTTCGACGAGGCCAGCGAGTTCGGCCTCTCGTTGGCCTGGGCGCGCAGTTTTCATGACGGCCACATGCATAGCACCGGTAAGGTTGACAGCGCGCTCGAGCTCGGCTACCTCTTCTTCGCTTTTGCGCGAGCGCTGGGCTACCACAGCGCGGATGAGGGCTTCGGAGGCCGCTACCTTTTGCTTTTCGGGAGCAATGCCAAGCCAACTTTTAAGCGCCAGCTGGTGCTCAGGGCGATAGGGCGGCAAGAAGTGGATGGTTTGACCGGAGCGGCGCGCTTTTTTCAAAAAAGGTCCTAAACGACGCAAAGGCAGCACCTCGCGGACACCTACGCGTTCGGCTAAGGCGCGCAAACGCGGCTGAGCGCCCATCCAGACGATGTCCTCGAGGGTTAGATCGTCGCCAAAAAGGATATCGCGGCCGCTATCCACATCCACGACGCTCACGAGGTTGGGCTGGTCTATGCCGAAGTAATAGAGGAAGGTGCTGTCTTGGCGGAAATGATATGGGTTGGCGGTGTAGTTCATGCCCACGTCGCGGTTGCCAGGCATAAGCGCGATGCCGCTGCCGAGTTGCTTTTTGAGTTGTTCGCGACGGGTGATGTACGTCTGGGTAAGAAACATGCTTCGAAGAATGGTTGTTAAAAAGAGGAAGGGCGCACAGCGGAGCAGCAAATATCGCATCAGGGGCCTTTTCGGTACAGGTATCTGAAGGGAGGTGGGAGAGCGATAGCTGCCTGCGGCAGGTGTTTGACACAACACCACGCAACGCGCCACATCAAAGCTTCGTACCAACAAAAAAGCCATTTTTACTGCCGTTGGCTCGCGATAGCATCACTTTTACGGATGCCAAAACAAATAAGTAACTTTGATTTTTATTTTGTCCTCGTTTGTTGTGCTCAAACCGTTCCCGAACATGAAAATTCCTTACCCTTTATTGCTTGTGCTGTGCCTGTTTTCCTCGTGGGATGCCGCGGCCCAGTGCCCGCCACCAGGTTTTCCAGATGCAGGGAACACCTGCCCGCAGGCGCCTATTTTGTGCGAAAATCTGCACGGCTACTGCAATACTATCAACAACAACAATACGCCTCAGAACTTCCCGGGATGCCCCGGATGGCAGTTAAATAACGACGAGTGGTTTGCCTTTTTTGCAGGCACTACCAGTATCAGCATTCAGGTAGTGCCGAGCAACTGCTCTCAAGGACCTCAAATGGGCCTGCAAGCGGGTATTTATGCCGGCTGTGGGCCGCCCTGGCAGGCAATGGCGCTACAGTGCGCTTGCACTCAGAATCCTTTCACCCTGACATCAAATAACTATGTTGTAGGCCAAATTTATTACTTCGTCTTAGATGGCTGCGCGGGCAACGTGTGCAATTACACCATCAATGTACTTTCTGGCTCAACGGTAGGAGTACCACCTAATGATCCTGGCCCTATCACTGGCACTTCTCCGGTATGTCAAGGGGCGTCCACACCGTTCAGTATTGCCCAGGTACCTGTAGCGACTATTTACACCTGGACACTGACGCCTTCCAGTGCGGGCACCATCAATGGGCAAGGCACGCGCAACATTACTGTCAACTGGTCGAACAACTACAGCGGCCCGGCGGAGCTGTGCGTACAGGTGTCCAACCAGTGTTACTCCAACCCAAACATTCAGTGCTTCGAAGTGGAGGTCATCCCGCGCCCAACGGCGCAGATTTCGGGCAGTGGCGTTATCTGCGCAGGCAATCCGCAACCCGTCAACCTGAACGTTTCGTTTACTGGCCAAGGTCCCTGGATATTCAATTACGCTATCAATGGGAGTAATCAAGGAGCCATCACTACCAGCGATAACCCATACACGATACAAGCCACCCAGCCGGGCACTTATACGTTAGTCAGCGTGAGCTCCCAAGTGGGCAATTGCACCGGCACGGTCAGCGGATCTGCCACAGTAACGCAGGTCAACCTAAACGCACAGGCGGTGCCCACCAACGAGCAGTGCGGTGTAGGCAATGGCTCCATTAACTTAAACTATGGCGGCGGCAATGCTCCCTACACGTTCGAATGGTCGAACGGCGCCACTACACAAAACCTGACCAACCTCAACGCGGGTGAATACACTGTCACCATTACAGACGGCAATGGCTGTACTGCAGTTCGATCCGCTACGGTGCAGGACGATCAGATTAACATTAACATCAGCGGCACTACGCAGCCCAACACCACCTGCATTGGAGGGAACGGCGCCATTAACACGAGCGTCAGCCCTGCCGGTAGCTATACCTATCAATGGTCGAGCGGCCAGAACACATCCAGCATCAACAATTTGGAAGCGGGCACTTATACCGTAACAGTAACCACGGGAGTAACCTGTTCGGCTACCGCCGAGTTTACAGTAAACGACCAACCGAACATACCCAACCTAAACGCTAACGTTACCCATACCACCTGTGACCTACCTAACGGAAGCATCAACCTGAGCGTGAGTGGAGGGGTGTCGCCTTACACTTTCCAGTGGTCAAATGGCGCACAAACGGAAGACCTATCCAACATTATGGCTGGCTCGTACGCCGTTACCGTAACGGGCGCCAATGGCTGTACGGCTACGTTGGATGCCGATGTGAGCAATGACAATCCGCCCATTTTTATCAATGGGCAGGTCATTCCTAACACGACGTGCATCGGTGGCAACGGCAGCATTGCGCTGTCGGTGTCGCCAACGGGTAGTTATACCTACGCTTGGTCGAACGGGCCGACAACCCCTAACATCAACAACTTAGCGCCCGGTACGTATACGGTCACCGTTAGCGCAGGCGGTACTTGCACCGAAACCGCTGACTTTACAGTGCCCGACGAACCCCTGCAACCCAATGTGAACGCCACACCAACGCCCAGCACCTGCGAATTGCCTAACGGCAGCATCTCGGTGAGCGTGTCGGGAGGGCAAGGGCCATACACCTATCTGTGGTCTACCGGTGCTACCACACAAAACATCAACAATATTCCGGCAGGGGCGTACACAGTAACGGTTACGGGCGCCAACGGCTGCACCACCGTTGCTAACATAGACGTAGACAATAACAACCCGCCTTTCAATGTCAACGGCAACGTGTCGGCTAACACGACGTGTATCGGCGGCAATGGCAGCATTACGCTGTCGGTATCGCCAACGGGTAATTACACCTACGCCTGGTCGAACGGACCAACCACACCGAATAACCCCAATTTACCACCTGGTACCTACACCGTCACCGTTAGCGCTGGAGGCGCCTGTGTGGAAATCGCTGATTTCGAGGTGCCCAACGAACCGAACGCGCCCAACATCTTTGCTAACCCTGTAGGCAGCACTTGCGAACTGCCCAACGGGCGCATTACCCTGAGCATCTCGGGCGGTGTGCCGCCCTACACGTACCTGTGGTCAACGGGAGCCACTACGCAAAACCTCCTCAACATTCCCTCCGGCACCTATACCGTGACCGTAACAGGTGCTAACGGCTGCACCAATGTGGAGACGGTGTTTGTGGAAAACGACAACCCACCTATCGATGTCTTCGCTAACATCCAGCCCAACACGCGCTGCGTAGGGGGCAATGGCAGCATTTCCATCAGCGTCAGCCCGCCCAATCCGGCTTATACGTTCCTGTGGTCAACGGGCGCGACTACGCAAAACATCAGCAACCTGCCGGGAGGCACCTACACCGTCACCGTCAACGGCGGCGGCGCCTGTGTGGAAACGACCTCGTTCGACGTGCCTAATGAGCCCTTGGAGCCTTTCCTCTCTTTCTCCCAGACCAATGCTCGCTGCGGCCTGAGCAATGGCAGCATTAGTGCCAGTGCGTCGGGAGGCACTCCGCCCTATTCTTACATATGGTCGAGCGGGCAAACTACGCCAACCATCAACAACGTACCCTCGGGGCTTTACTTCGTTACCGTCACTGGCTCCAATGGCTGTACGGCTACCGATGGGGTGTTTTTGGAGAATGAAGACATTCCCATTTCACTCGATGGCGACGTTACCGACAAGACATCGTGTATTGCCAACAATGGCTCCATCCGCCTCTTCTATTCACCCAACAATGTCACCTTTACATGGTCTAATGGTGCCAATCAGCCTATTGTGAACAACCTCCCTGCAGGCACTTATACGGTAACCGTCAGCGCAGGAGGCACCTGCACGGAAACCGCGGAGTTTACAGTGGCAGACGCTTCTGAGCCACCCTCCATCTTTGAAGATATCACAGCGGCTACCTGCGGCTTTTCAAACGGCATCATTTCGCTGAGCGTCTTTGACGGTATACCGCCGTATTTTTATCAGTGGACTTCGGGCGGCAACACGCCTACGGTCAGCAACCTGCCTGCAGGCAACTATGGCGTCACGGTCACTACGTCCGTAGGGTGTACGGCGACAGGGTTTTTCACGGTGCCAGCAGAGACGATTAATATCGAAGTCAGCGGGGTAGTGTCGGATAATGTCTCCTGCACAACCCCCAATGGCTTTGTGGACATCAGTGTGGCTCCAACAGCACCGTACAACTACGTGTGGTCGAACGGTCGCACTACGCAAGATATCTACGACGTTCCTGCGGGCACGTACACGGTAACCGTCACGCTGGGAGTGGGCTGCAGCGCGGAAGCCGTGTTTGAGGTGTTAAATAACTCCGTCCCTCCTAGCCTATCAACCTCGACTACGCCGGCCACTTGTGGCCAATCTAACGGCTCGGCCAGCGTTAGCGTCAGTGGCGGCTCGTCACCTTACGTGTTCCAGTGGACAGGTGGCGGCAATACGGCTACTATCAACAATCGCGCTCCCGGCGTGTACACGGTCACGGTTACGGACTTCTGGGGGTGTTCGGCCACTGCCTCTGCCACAATTACCAATGCCACGATTGCTGTCAACATCAGCGGAACAGCAACGCCTAATACATCGTGCAATGCCCCTAATGGCGCAGTAAGCATCACTGCTTCGCCCAACGTGCCCTACACCTATGCATGGTCGAACGGACCAACGACGCAAAACATCGCTAATGTAGCTCCAGGCACCTACACCGTCACTGTGAGTGCCGGTGTAGGTTGCTCGGCGACGGCATCGTTCGTCGTGGCCAATAGCACGGCTGACCCTGTGCTCAACCTGGATATTACACCTTCTATTTGCGGGCTAAGCAACGGCGCTATCAGCACCACCGTGAGCGCCGGCACAGCGCCCTACCAGTTTCTATGGTCCAACAACGCCAACACGCCAAATTTGAACAACATTTTTGCCGGCATTTACACAGTGACGGTAACGGACGCCAACGGCTGTACGGCGGTGAGCACGGCTTCCGTACCCAACAATGCCTCGACTTTCAGCCTGACGGGCACTGTTACACCGCTCACGAGCTGCGCGGTGAACAACGGCGCCATCAACTTGACGGTGACGCCCGCCGGCTCATACACGTTCCAATGGTCAAGCGGTCAAACCACGGAGGATCTTTCCGGGCTGCCTGCGGGTACTTATACGGTCTCCGTCACAGAGCAGGGGGACTGCACTGCTTCAGCAACCTTTATTGTGCCTAATAATCAGACATTTG